>FWWM01006369.1_pt1 | contig 24835 bp, 19 predicted proteins | sample 2228351 | NCBI WGS metagenome assembly FWWM01 (sample SAMEA103939774, study PRJEB20133) | metagenome
GGCGTCGACTCCGGCGTGGCGGTCGGCGTCGGCGTCGCGGTGGGCGTTGGCGTCGGCGTGGCGGTCGGCGTACGTGTAGGCGTCGGCGTGTTCGTCGGTGTGGGCGTCGGTGTTGGATCGGCGCCGAACGCGAAGCCGCAGCCCGCGGCGGAGACCGCTCCCGGGAGGAGAGCGGCGAGGCACAACGCAACCGCCGGGATACGTCCGCGGGGAGGCATGCGACCGTATTGTACCCTGAAGGGCCCACCGTCGCGGGCGAGGGCCAGATGCCGAACTTGATATAATCGCCTCACATCCAGGCCCAACAGCGCGCGGGGAGGGGTTCGGTGGAAGACCCGAGGATCATCGCGGAGCGCATCCTCGAAAACGTCGAACGGGTCATCGTCGGGAAGCGCCAGGAAGTCCGGCTCGCGCTCATCGCGCTCATGGGGCGCGGTCACGCGCTCATCGAGGATGTGCCGGGCGTTGGCAAGACGATGCTCGCCCGCAGCCTGGCGAAGTCGATGGGCTGCTCCTTTCGCAGAATTCAGTTCACCCCTGACCTGCTGCCCAGCGATGTGATTGGCGTCTCCATCTACAACCAGAAGACGGGGGATTTCGAGTTCCGCCCTGGCCCCATCGCCGCGCAGGTCGTCCTCGCGGACGAGATCAACCGTGCGACGCCGAAGACGCAGTCGGCGCTCCTCGAGGCCATGGAAGAGCGCCAGGTGACGGTGGACGGCGTCACCCACGCGTTGCCGGAGCCCTTCCTGGTACTCGCCACGCAGAATCCTATCGAGTACGAGGGTACGTTCCCGCTTCCCGAGGCCGAGCTGGACCGGTTTCTCCTGCGCATTCGCCTCGGTTATCCGTCGCTCACCGACGAAATTCAGGTTCTCGACGCGCAGCAGCACGAGCACCCTCTCGAACGCTTGGAACAGGTGAGCGCGCCTCACGAAATCGTGGGGCTCCAGCGTGCCGTGAAGGACGTCTACGTCGACCCGCTGGTGAAGCAATACATCGTCGGCATCGTGGACCAGACGCGACGCCACGAGCAGGTCTACCTCGGTGCGTCGCCGCGCGGATCGCTGGCCCTGTACCGTACGGCGCAGGCGCTGGCGTTGCTCGAAGGGCGCGATTTCGTGCTACCGGACGATGTGAAGGCGCTGGCGTACCCGGCGCTGGGCCACCGCATCATCGTGAGCCCGTCCGCACGGGTGAAGAACGTCACCGCCGAAGAGATCATCGATGCCTGTCTCGCCCGCGTGCCTGTTCCCGGGGTGCGGGTGGGCCCGCGAACCTGACGGTCCGGCCCGCGGACCGGGAAGGCGGACGCCGTGAACCGGCTGCGCGACCTCTTCCGCGTCCTTCTGGTGACCCGGCGATCGCAGACCGCCGTCGCCGTCCTTTTCGTCATCGCCGTCGCCGGCGGCGCCGCGACCGGATTCTGGCTTCTGTTTCGCCTCGCCTACCTCATCGCTATCGGCGTGCCCGTCGCCTGGATGTGGGCGCGGGTGAACGCGGCCGGGCTGTCGGTCCGGGTCGAGCGGTTCGCCGACCGCGTGCAGGAGGGTCAGGCCATCGAAGGGCGTATCACCATTCACAACCGCGGGTGGTTCGGTAAGCTCTGGCTCGAGGTCGAGGATCGCTCTGATCTGCCCGGATACGACGTTCGCAGGGTGATCTCGCTCCCCCGCGGCGGCCGGAAGACGTGGCTGATCCGCGGCCCGGCCGCGCGGCGTGGCGTGTACAGCGTCGGGCCGGTGCGCGTCACGGCGGGCGACCCCTTCGGCCTGTTTCGCAAGACGGTGAGCTTTGGCCCGCGGCACACCGTCCTCGTCTTTCCCCGCGCGGTCGATCTCACCGGCTTCGCCGTGCCGCTCGCGTACCTGCCCGGTGAAGGCCGGTTCCGCCGTCCGACGCAGACACTCACGCCGAACGCTGCCGGGGTGCGGCCGTACGCGCCCGGGGACGCCTTCAATCGGATTCACTGGCGGACCACGGCTCGCACGGGCCAGCTCATGGTCAAGCTGTTCGAACTCGACCCGGCGAGCGACATCTGGGTCGTGCTCGACCTGCACCGTGCGGTCCACGCGGGCGAAGGGGAGGGCAGCACCGAGGAGTACGCGGTGCATGTCGCGGCGTCGGTGGCGCGGCACTTCCTGATGGCCAACCGATCGGTGGGCTTCCTGGCCTATGGCCGCGAGTATCACGTCGAAGAGCCCGACCGTGGCGTGCAACAGTACGGCCGCATCTTGGAGGACCTGGCGTTGGCGCGGGCGACAGGAGACGTGCCGCTCGGCGAGCTGCTCGCGAACGAGGCGCGCCGTTTTGGTCGGCACACGACGGTGGTGGTGATCACGCCGGCGACGGACGATGCCTGGGTGGCGTCACTCAACCAGGCGGCGCAGCGCGGCGCGCGTACGGCAGCGATCTTGCTCGAGGCCGAGACGTTCGGCGCCGAAGGCACGTCCCTCCTCGCGTACAGCGCGCTCGCGGCCACCGACGTGCCGACCTTCACGCTCCGTCGGGATGCGGACCCGCGCGAAGCACTGGCCTGGGAGCCGTCGGCGGTTGGGGGAGGTCGGCGATGATTCAGCAGGCCCGCTGGGAGGCGATGTTCGCCCGGCGTCCGGACGCCTACGAAGAGGCGGCGCAGGCGAGACGGCCGGTGTTCCTGGCCCCATGGGAGGACTGGCTCCTCCTCGGGCTCGTCACCGTGGCCTTCCTGAGCGTGACCGCGGCGATCGATCGCGCCCAGTGGGCGGACGATCTGCCGCCGCTGCCGCCGGTGGGTTTGGCGGGCCTGGCGCTGGCGTTCGGCATCGCGCGTCTGCGCTGGAACGAAGCCGCTTCGCACGCCGCAGGGTTGCTGACTGGCCTCGCGGTGTGCTTCGCGCAGGTGCTCGCCGTGGTGCCTGGCGCGACGCCGAAGGATCGCTGGGACGCCCTGTATGACCGGATGGACGCGTGGCTCCACGCGGCGGTGCGGGGCGGAACCAGCACCGATGAGCTCCCGTTCGTGGTGCTGGTGGTGACGCTGACGTGGTTGGGCGCGTACCTTTCGTCGTGGGCCCTGTTCCGCTGGCGTCACGTCTGGCTGGCGCTCGTCCCAGGTGGCGTCGCCATCCTCGTGAACGTGAGCTATCTGCCGGGGCAGTTCAGCTTCGCCTTCGTCGTCTATCTCTTCGCGGCGTTGCTCTTGCTCGCGGCGACGGCGGTGCGAGACCGGGCGGTCGTGTGGGAGCGAGAGGGCGTCGAATATCCCGAGTTCCTGCAGTTGCGGGCGCTCGGTGGCGCGGTGTGGGCCGCGCTGGCGCTGTTGGGGGTGACGTGGGCCCTGCCCCTGGCGGGAGAGTCCCGCGCGCTCGCCGCTCTGTGGGAGCGGGCGACGGACCCCGTCGTGGATCGTCTGGCGCCGTACAGCCGCGTGTTCCTCGGGGTCGACGCCAAGCGGCCGCTGCCGGCGCACCGCTTCGACGACGTCTTGCCGTTCCAGGGCCGCCTGGAGCTCCCGTCGTTCGAGGTTGCGCGGCTCGAGGGTATCGACTTCCTGCCGCCGGCGCCGTACCTTCGCGCGCGGGCGTATTCCGAGTACACGGCCGAGGGCTGGAAGCTCCCAGAGACGGCCCCGCGGACCGTCGAGGCGGGCAGCGCCATCGCGAGCGCGGGGGAGCGCGCGCGCGAGCCACGAGAGGTCACGGTCACGCTGGCGCGGGGCCAGTCGGCGCTGTTGACGCTGGGGCAGCCGACGAGCGTCGACCGTGACGCCATCGCCGACGTGGCGGCGGACGCTGGCGACGTCCTCGGGCTGCGGCCTGCCGACGAGGACCGGCTGCCGGCCGGGGCGGCGTACCGCATCCAGGGGAACGTCAGCGTGGCCACGGTCGAGGAGCTTCGGGCGGCGGGCGAGGCCTATCCTCGCTGGACACGTCAGTACGTCGAGCTGCCAGCGGAGCTCCCTGACCGCGTGCGCGCGCTGGCGGCGGACATCGTCGCGGGCCAGGCGAATCCGTACGATCGCGCAGCGGCGATCGAAGCGTACCTGCGCGGGCTGCCCGTGGATTACGACATCGAGCCGGCGCCAACGGGACGCGATCCCGTCGACTACTTCCTGTTCGACCTCCGCCGCGGCTACTTCGACTACCACGCGTCGGCGATGGCGGTCCTCCTGCGGACGCTGGGCATCCCCGCCCGTGTGGCCGTGGGATACGCCATCGGCGCCCAGGATCGCGACCTTCAGGGGGTAGGGTATCGCATCACTGAACAGCGAGCGTTCGCGTGGACGGAGGTCTTCTTCCCCGGCTACGGCTGGGTGGAGTTCAACCCGACCCCGTCCGAGCCGCCGGTTCGGCGTGCGTCCGCGGCGACGCCCGGCGACGGGATCGGGCCGAACGACGACTTGCTCGGGTTCGGGGATATCCCAGCGGCGGGCGGGGGCTTCGGACTGTTCCCGGAGGACACGGCCGCGAGCGACGGGTCCCGGCCGTCCGGCGATGGTGTACCTCCTGCTCCGTTGCTCGGCCTGATGAGCGCGCTGGCGGCCATGGCCGCGCTGGCAGGCGCGGCGTGGTGGGGGTGGAATCGAAGTCTGAAGGGTCTGGACGGCGCTTCGCGCGCTTGGGCCAAGACGGTCCGCGTCGCGTCATGGGCAGGGGTCCCGCCCGAGCCGCACCTGACGCCGCGTGAATACGCCCGTTGGCTCCGGGACCGGTTGGAAGGCCTCGAACCGGTCGAGTCGATCGCGTCGGTGTACCAGCGGGTGCGGTACGGAGGCCGCGCACCGGCGACCGAGGACGAGGCGCGCGCGGAACGGGCGTGGCGGGCCGTGCGGTTACGCCTGTTGCGCCACGTCGCGTTGCGCTTTTGAGGCGGGGGCGCTCTGGCACCGAAGCGCTCTTGGCGCTGCCGCGCCCTGGCGCTGAAGGCCACCCCTTCCCTCCTGAAGGCCGCCCTTCAGGGTGGCCGTTGGCCACGCGGCCGGACGGCCAGGCCACGCTGAAGCGTGGCCTTCATGATGGCCTTCGTGGTGGCCCCCATGGGCTTATGGCTACGCCTGGCTGGCCGGCGACGCTGGAATGCTCGCGCCGGAAACACGGAAGGCCACCCGTTGGGGTGGCCTTCACGCCGATGACGAACGGTGGGGCGCGGTGAAGCGCGCCGCGATGACCTATGACCACACGATGTCCGCGGGGTCGCGGTCCAACCCGCCGAGCGCCTCCTTCCACCGGTACATGATGAGAATGTCCATGAGTTCGGAACCCTCGCCCCGGCGCTTCCGGTCGAGCTCGCTCTTGAGGGTGTCCAGCGCGCCGTGCACGGCGGGCCCGAACAGCAACTCCAGGTACGACGGCGGGATGCGATGCCCCGTCTCGTTGATGCTCAGGTCGTCGTTCAACGGGGCGGGGCTCAGCGGAGGCACGTAGTAGACGTTGGGATGCGTCCCGAACTCTGGGTGGAGCGGAATGGCGACCTTCCACTTCTTGACCAACTTCGCGACGGAACTGGTGTCGTCGTCCAGGAAGCCGATCCAGGCGCCACGGCCCGGGCACTGGCGGACGCAGGCGGGCGCCACGCCCTGCTCGATGCGCGGGAAGCAGCCGATGCAGTGCTGGCTCACGTTGCGCATCTTGTTGAAGTAGATCTTCTTGTACGGGCAGGCACGGGCGCAGAGCTGGGCGCCTTTGCAGAGGTCCTCGTTCCGCAAGACGAGCCCGTCCTCCGGCCGCTTGAACATGGCCCCGTTGGGGCACACCTCGACGCAGACCGGCGCCGAGCAGTGGTTGCAGAGCCGTGGGAGGTAGAAGAAGTAGGCGTTCGGGAACTCGCCCCCACCTTCGTCCTCGTCCCAGTTGGGACCCCAGGTCTTGCTCCCGGCGACCTTCTCGAGGTGCACGTTGCGCCCCTTGCCGCCACGCAGGACGTCGTCGTAGTTGTAGTCCCAACCGCCGCCGAACTCCTCCTCCGTGGGGAGCTTCCCGAGCTTGGGCTTGCCGTTCTCGTCGTAGCCGCCACCCATGGTTTCCCAGTCGCGGGGCGTGCCGCGGCCGGGCTGGGTGTTCACCGTCATCCACCACATGTGCTCGCTGCCCCCGTCCTGGGTCCAGAGCACTTTGCAGGCCACCGAGCACGTCTGGCACCCGATGCACTTGTTGAGGTCGAACACCCAGGCGAGCTGCCGTTTGGAAGGTGCGATGGTGCTCATCGATTCACTCCGCTTCTAGCGCTGGCGTCTTCTCGCGTCCCGGAAGCGCCATCACTGAATCTTCTCCACGTCGACATGCACCGCTCGGTCGGCGGGCACCGGCTGCCAGTGTAGCGGTCGGTACTGGAGATGACCGTAGCCACCGGCGAGGCCGAGCCACTTGACGTGGCCGGGCTCGGCGTCCGCCTGACTGAACCACTCCCGGTGCATGTACGGCTCGAAGCCGTTGTACACGATGACCTGTCCAGGCCGGACCGCAGGCGAGAGCTTCGCCGTGATCTGGAACGACCCGGCGTCGCTTACCACACGCACCCAGTCGCCGTTGGCGATGCCCTTGCGTTCGGCGTCCTTCGGGTTCATGAACATGAAGGGTTCGCCTCGGTGGGTGTTCAGGATGATGTTGTTGGTCATGTTCATCGAGTGGATGCTCCAGCGGTTGTGGCCGCTGGTCATCTTGAACTCTCGCTTCGGCCCGCCGTGGCCGGGCGGCTCCTTGTGGACTGGCAGCTCCTCACCCGCCTCGAGGAACCACTCGTGGTCGATGTAGAACTGCGCCCGTCGCGTCAGGGTCGGGTACGGGAGCTTGTCCTCGGTGTGCCAGCGGAACGGGTTGTGGACCTCGTCGGGCTTGATGGTCGACGCCTGGGCCAGGCCGTGACCGACGAGGCCCCAGCCGGTCCAGCGGACGTGGCCCTTCTGCCGCACCGTCTCCAGCGTGGTGCCTTCGGGCAGGATGCCGTATGCGGCGTCGTCGCGGATGACTTCGTCCATCCGCCGCTCCTCATCGAGCAACTCGCCGTTCAACGTGAGGCTGTCGACGAGGCCTCGGAGACTGCGGACCACGCCGTTGCGGTCCGTGAACTCCGTCATCTCGCGGGCGGCGGCGCGCTCTTCGATCGCCTTCACGAGTCCGATGCCGATCTCCCAGTCGCTCTTCGCCTCATCCGGGGGCGGCACGGCCTTGTCGCACAGGACGAAGTTCAAGTGGTGGACCGACGGCATGCTGGTGCCGAGCTTCTCGTAGTGCTGGGCCGCCGGCAGGATGTAGTCGGCGTACATCCCCGTGGTGTTGATGCGCCAGTCGACGGAGACGATACACTTCAGCTTCGGCCAGAGCTTTTCGAGCAGGAGCTTCTGTCCGCCGCGCTGCCTTCTGAGGATGTTCCCGCCGGACTCGAAGAGCACCCGCGGCTCGACCTGCTGGTAGACGCGGGCGAGGCCGGCGTTCCACCACCCCTTCTCCAGCGCCTCGTTCAGGTACTCATCGAACGTGCGCTTCATGGAGGGGTCATTGTTGTCGGGATTGTTCCAGCGGTCCTTGTAGCCGTACTGGTAGTACCAGAGGAACGCCGGCGGGATCATGCGGCCCAGGCCCCCGAGCTCCGACGCGACCTGCGCGGCGCGATAGGTGAGCATCTCGAGCGTCATCGTCGGGTCGTCGGCGGCCAGCATGCGGCGCGCCTTGGCCAGGTTCGCCACGTATTCCCGTGCGGCGTCCTGACCGGGCCGTCCCTTGTTGCGCAGGAAGCTGGTGCCGTCGAGCGCCGAGATGGCCCACGAGCGTGTGCCGGTGCCCTTCTTCCCCCAGTTCCCCGTGAGGCCGAGGAGCAGCGCCATGGACCGCTCGTAGAGGTCGCCGTGGTAGTACTTGCCCGAGTTCCAGCCGATGAAGATCTTCGTGCGCCGCGTGGCCACCTTGCGGGCGAGCATCCGGATGGTGTCGGGGTGGATCTCGCAGATCTCGGCGACCCGCTCGGGCGTGTAGTCCTGGAGCCTGCGCCGCAAGATCTGGAACACGGGCTCGCACTCGACCTTCGAGCCGTCCTTCAAGGTCGCGACGTAGGTGCCCTCGAGCGCGGGGTCGACGTCGCCTAGGGCGAGGGTCGCACGCGGCGCCGGCTGGATGATCTTGGACCGGGCGTCAGCCCAGAAGAACTGATCGTCCCGGTCGCCCTCGGTGACGTCGCTGCCACGGAGGAAGCGGGCGTTGTCCTTCCGGACGAGCAGCGGCAGGTCCGTCTGCTCCTGGATGAATCGCTTGTTGTACAGCCCGGCGTCGATGATGACCTTGCACATCGCCAGCGCCAGGGCCGCGTCGGTGCCGATGCGCACGGGTACGTGGTAGTCGGCATGAATGGCCGACGGGCTGAAATCGGGCGCGATGGTGACGACCTCGCCGCCGTTGTATCGGGACTCAGCGACGTAGTGGTACCAGTGGATGTTGGTGTAGACGGGGTTCGCATGCCAGATGAGCGTGAGCTCGGCGAGGAACCAGTCGTCCATCGACGACACGGGGTTGAACACGCCCCAGGTGATGTAGAACCCCGGGCTGAAATCTTGGAACTCCGAGTTGCCGTCGGTGGTGGGGGTGCCCAGCGCCGTGGAGAAGGCGCGCGCCGGCGCCGCCCCGGGTTCCGGCGTCATGAGGTTGATGATGGACTCGGGCCCCTGTTCCTCGATGGCGTCCAGCATGGCGTCGGCGATCTCGTTGAAGGCCTGCTCCCACGAGATCTCCTGCCACTTCCCCTCGCCGCGCTCGCCGACGCGCTTGAGGGGCCGGGTCACGCGATCCTTCGAGTAATGGATGTGGCTCCAGCACGCGCCCTTCTGGCATCCCATCGGGTTCATGTCGGGGACGCCGGGCTCGATGACGGGCAGGGTTCCGCTCTGCTCCTCGCGGACGATTTTCCCGTCCCTGACGTACACCCTCCAGGGGCATCCGCCGGGATAGCAGTCGACCGAGTGGCTTCCCCAGGTCACCCGGTCCCACTTCCACTTGTCGCGGTAGGCGTCGGCCCAGGCGCCGGCGGTGGCCCGAGCCCCTTCGACGTTGCTGCTCACACCTTCCTCCATCGCTGCACAGGATCGGGTCGGGCGAGTCTCGGAGCGGTCGCGCGTGGCGAGCCGGAGGGGACGTGGCGCGTGCGACCGGACCCTCCCGGGCGGGCGCACATGGCAGAGGATACGGAACGTCAGACCTAGAGCGTACGGTGCCATTAGGACAGGCCGAACGGCCGCAAGGCCCTTAGAATCGGTCCATTTGTCACGTTCACGTCGAGTCCGGGAGCGCTTCGAGCCTGCGCCAGCGCGGGCGGGCCGATACAATGCACGGCCGCCCGCCTCGGGTGGACCGCCCAGCCCACCGGGCGTCTTCATCCACGGAGCCTGCGCAGCGCATGCGGACAGTCGAGACGGAAGCGGGACCGCGCGCCTCACCGCTGGCGCGGCTGGCGCGTACGGAGACGTTCTCCTCGCTTCGACTCCCGCAGTTCCGCTATCTCCTCGCGGGCACCGCGCTCAGTCAGGTCGCTGGCTGGGTGGAGGAGGTGTCACGTGGCTGGCTGGTCCTGCAGCTCACACATTCGCCGTTCCAGTTGGGGCTCTTCGGCTTCATCCGCGGGTTCAGCCAGCTCGTCGTCTCGCCGGGGGCGGGCGTGCTGGCCGACCGGCTGGACCGCCGCCGGCTGGCTGCGGTGACGCAGCTCGTACCGGGCGTCGTCGCGCTGGCCATCGCCGCGCTCGTGTCGTTGGACCGCGTCGCCGTCTGGCAGTTGTACATCGCGGCGGCTGTGGGCGGCGCCGCCATGGCCGTGAACATGCCGGCCCGCCAGGTCCTGGTGTACGACGTCGTTGGCGGCGAATACCTGACGAACGCGATCGGCCTCAATTCGGTGACCTCGAACCTCGCGCGCATCGTGGCGCCCTCGGTCGGCGGGCTCATTATCGGCACCGCGGGCATCGGCGCGTCGTTCTACACCCAGGCCGTGTTCTTCGCGTTGGCCACGGGCGCGACGCTGCTCCTGCGTCCGCTCACGCAGGCGGAGCCGGTGCGGACCCCGCTCTGGCGCGGCATCCGGGAGGGCGTCGCGTACGTGCGGCGCGACGAAGCCGTATTCCGGCTGGTGCTTCTGAACCTGGTGCCGAACGTCCTCATCTATCCCTACGTCGCCATGATGCCGGTGTTCGCCGAAGACGTGCTGAAGGCGGGGTCGGCGGGGTACGGCGTGCTGCTCACCGGCGTAGGGTTCGGGTCGATTCCGGGCGGGCTCATCGTGGCCAGCATGACGGCGTCACGCTGGAAGGGACGCGCCATGGGGGGCGCGGCGCTCTTGTACATGGCCATGGTCGCCCTCTTCGCCGTCTCGACGTGGTTCCCGCTCTCGTTCGCCATCCTCGTGGTCGCTGGAGTGGGGTGGTCAATGATGGTGACGTTGAATCAGACGCTCCTACAGCTCCGGTTGGACGACGCGTTCCGGGGCCGTGTGCTGGCCCTGTACACCATGGCGGGCGGGCTGACCCCTTTCGGCAGCCTGGCCATGGGGTCGGCCGCCGATGTGTTCGGCGTGCAGGAGGCGGTCGTGGCGTTCGCGCTCGCTGGCTTCGTACTTGCTGCGGTTGTGGGTCTGGGCTCTCGTCGGGTCCGTGAGCTTTGAGCTCAGGCGGCGTCGCGCAGCGCGCGTTCGTCCTCGCGGGAGGGAAGCGCGCCCCGCTCATGAAGGCGCACCAGCGCGGCCACGACGCGCGGCGCGAACTGGGTACCCGCGTTGCGGCGGATCTCGGCGATGGCCTCGCTGACCTCCATCCTCGCGCGGTAGGGTCGCTCGCCCGTCATCGCGTCGAACGCGTCGGCGACGGCCACGATCCAGACGGGCTCCGGTACGGCATCGCCGGCGAGGCCGTCGGGATAGCCCGTGCCGTTCCATCGCTCATGGTGCCAGCGGGCGACCTGCGCCGCGAGCTCGAACCCGGGGCGGTCCTGCAGCAGCTCGTAGCCCCATAGGGTATGGCGGCTCATGAGGCTGCGCTCCTCGGCCCCGAAGGTGGCGGTGCTGGCGAGCACCGCATCAGGCACGCGAATCTTACCGATGTCGTGGAGGACCGAGGCGAGCCCGATCTCGGCGGCCTGATCCTCTGGATACCCCAGCTCGAGCGCAAGTGCTTCCGTGAGACCCCGGATGTTCTGCAGGTGCTGTCCAGTGACGCGGTCGCGCGCCTCCGCGGCCGCCGCGAGCATCATCACGGTCTCGGCCTGGGCTTCGGCGAGCTGTCTGGACGTCTTCTTGAGTTCGTCGACCAGCATCTCGGTGCGCACAAGGCCGGTCATCTGGGTGGCGACGGTCATCAGGAACTGGGCGTCTCGAGGTCCGAAGGCGCGTTCGCGTTTGCTAGGCACGCTCACGATGCCGACCAGGTCGTCGCCCCAGAACATCGGGGCGCAGAGCGCCGAGCGGAGCCCTGCGGCGCGCAGCACATGCCGCTGCTCTTCGGTGAGCCGCTCGTCGTGCCAGGGGTCCTCGATGATGAGCGGGGCCCGCGTCGCCTGCAGAATGCGCCGTACGGCATGGTCCTGAATCGTCCGCTGCTCGCGGGACCACCGGTCGACCAAATCCTTGGGCGCGCGTGCGAACGTGTTCTGATTGACGGGGGCATGCCCCAGATCCCAGAGGAGACGCACATCGACGGCATCGTAGCCGGCGCCGACGGAGAGGCGGTGCGCGGCGAGGCGCAGCTTCTCGTCGAGATCGCCAGGCCCGACGAGCAAGGGTACGAGCTCACCAATCATTCGGGCGGCGTGGTCGTCGCCGAGCGGACGCGAAAGCCGGCCCTTGCCCCCGCCGGTCCGGCGCCTCCGCCGTTCGACGTACATGGCGGCGTCCGCGAGCGGGATGAGGTCGCGAGCGTCGTTCGCGTCGTCCGGGAAGACGGCGATCCCGATGGTCACGGTTACGGGCACGGTCGCTCCGGTTTCGTCGTCGAGCAGGGGCGATCGGCTCACGGAATCGAGCACGGCCTCCCGATACTGCTCGGCCAGGTCCCGGTCGGCGCCCGGGAGAATGGCGACGAACTCGTCGCCGCCGTACCGCCCGACGATCGCACCGTGGCGCCGGAGCGCCCCGGCGACAGTCACGAGGACACGGTCGCCGGCGGCGTGGCCATACGTGTCGTTCGTGGCTTTCATGCCGTCCACGTCGATGACGGCGACAGCGACGCGCCCGCGTTCGAATCCCTCCACGGCGAGCTGCGCGAGGGTGTCCTTGATCGCGCCGTGGTTGAGAAGGCCCGTGAGCGGGTCGCGCTTGGCCCGCTCCTGCAGCGTTCGGTTGGCTTCTTCCAGACGCCGCGTCTGCTCCTCCAGGCTGCGAGCCATCAGGTTGAACTGCCGCGCGAGGGCGCCGATTTCGTCCGGCGCGTCGTCGTCCACGCGATGGGCGAAGTCGCCAGCCGCGAGCCGTTCGGCACCTCTATGAAGACGGGTTAGAGGCCCCGTCAGCCGTGCGTACAGCCACCACCAGCTCGCGAACGCGACGACCGCCCCGACGCCGGCCATGATGACGACGACCCGCCCGAGTATGACGAGGTCGCGATGGAAGGCCGCCTCGTACGCACCCACCATCGTCTCGATGGTGTCGAGCACGAACGGCGCTGCCGCCTCGGCGCTCGCGAAGGCCATCGCCGCCTGAACGCTGCCAGCAGGAGCCCGACGAACGACGTCGAGGTGTGTCCGCTGGTCCTGCCAAGTCGCTCGAGCCCGTTCCAGCGACGGTCGGACCGAGGCGGGCGGTCCTTCCGCACCGGGCGTCTCGCCGGCGAGTTCGGCGAACGCGCGGTCGAGCTCGCCCATCGTCTCCGCCAGGCGAGCGCGTGCGGCGTCGTCACCGTGATGAGATTGGTGGGCCAGCAGTAGGGCGGTTTGGACGAGCATGCGCTGGCGGCCAGCGAGGTTGATGATCCGCCCGTTCTCTTCGCGGCTGCGGATCCCACTGAAGGCGACGAAGGTGTTGAGGCAGAACAGCAGGCCGAGGACCAGGAGAACCACGGCCATGCCGCCGCGCATCGTGCGGCTGAACCGCAGAAGTCGGCGGAGGGCTGACCCGCCAGCGGCAGACATACGGAATGGGCCTCCTGGCTACGGCGCGAGCGACGATCCTGTGAGCAATATCGTCCAATTGTCACCAGATCTACAGATAGATGGGCAGATCTTCTTTCGTCGCGATCGGCGGGGACGAACAACGCCCGGCGGGCGTCCGCCGGGCGAGCGTGGCGATGGTCTTGGTGCCCCCAAGGGAATTCGAATCCCTGTCTCCACCTTGAAAGGGTGATGTCCTAGTCCACTAGACGATGGGGGCACAGGAACATGCGTTCCCGCCTTCAAGTATAGGGAGGCCCCGGGAGGCGTCGCAATGTTCGCTGGCCTGCTGCGTTGGGAGAGATGAAGCCAGCGGTGCGCCCAGCGAAGGCGTCACGCTGGCGTTCATCTCGCCATGCGTCGCCTGACCCTGCTGTCCGCTGCTGCGCTCGTTGCGGCGCTCAGCCTGCCCGCGCGGGCGCTCTCCCCGTCCGCGCAGGCCATGCTGCTCGACATGCCCGCTCGCCCACCCGAGACGCAGCCGACCGAGCCGGATGTCCCCCCGGCCCCAGAGCCACCGCCCTTCCCCGCGCCGCCCGGCTACCGCCTGCCCTGGCCCGCGGGCGTACCCCACGTCGTGACGCAGGGCCCCGGCGGTGCCTTCAGCCACGGGGGGATGTACGCGTACGACTTCGACCTGCGGTTCGAGGTCATCGTCGCCGCCCGCGGCGGGCGAGTCGCCATGGTGCGCGAGGACAACTACCTGGGCGGGTGTGACCCATCGTACGGGGCGTACGAGAACTACATCGTCATCGACCACGGCGACGGCACCGCGGCCCTGTACCTGCACATCGACTACGATGGCGCGCTGGTCGCCGAGGGCCAGCTCGTCCGGCAGGGCGACGCCATCGCCTACTCCGGGGACACCGGCGTCACCTGCTCCGAGCAGGGGCAGGCGCCGGCGCCGCATCTGCATTTCCAGGTGCAGCGGTACGTCGAGGGCGACCCCCAGACGGAGACCATACCGTTCGTGTTCGACGACGTGGCCGAGACGGGCGGACGGCTCTACGAAGGCCAGACGGTCGTCTCGGGCAACGGCGCGTCGCCTCACAACACGTTCTACGTGTTCATGTCCTGGATCTACATGCCGCGCGCCTACCAGCGGCGGTGAGCCGGCGGCTCCAGGCCGTTCGTCCATGCGCGACGGGGGATGCGACCTGCTATCCTTCGGCGAAGAAGGAGGCCCCGCATGACCACTGACTGGCGCGCCCTCGAAGCCCGCTACTTCTTCCACACCGGCAAACGGATGCCGGTGGTCCTGGTCCGAGGGCAGGGCACGCGCGTCTGGGACGAGAACGGTAAGGCGTATCTCGACTTCTTCGGAGGCCCTGCTGCCATCAGCCTCGGCCACTGCCACCCGGTCGTGGTCCAGGCGCTGGTCGACCAGGCGCAGAAGCTCATCCACGTCTCGAACGCGGTCTATTCGATCCCCCAGATTCAGTTCGCGCACCTGCTCATCCAGCATTCCGCCTTCGACCGCATCTTCTTCTGCAACAGCGGCGCCGAGGCCAACGAGGGCGCCATCAAGCTGGCCCGCAAATGGGGCAAGGAGAAGAAGAACGGCGCGTACGAGATCATCTCCGCGGAGAACTCCTTCCATGGCCGCACCCTCGCCATGGTCACCGCGGGTGGCACCGAGCGCTACCGCGCGCCCTATGCGCCTCTTCCACCAGGCTTCGTCCACGTCCCGTTCAACGACGTCGAGGCCATCCAGCGCGCGACCACCGAGCGCACCGTCGCGGTGTTTCTCGAGCCCATTCAGGGCGAGGGCGGCGTGAACGTGCCCGACGACGATTACCTGAAGCGCGTGCGCGCCTGGTGCGACGAGCGCGGTATCCTGCTCATCCTCGACGAGGTCCAGACCGGCTTTGGACGCATCGGGAAGCTGTTCGCCTACGAGCTCTACGGCGCCGAGCCCGACATCATCACCCTCGCCAAGGGCATCGGGTCCGGCGTGCCCCTCGCCGCGTTCATGGCGAAGGAGCATTGCGCCGTCTTCGAGCCCGGCGACCACGGGACCACGTACGGCGGGAATCCGCTGATGACGCGGGTCGGCCACGCCGTCGTGAGCTACATCATCGAGAACAACCTGCCGGACCGCGTGGCGGACCTGGGCGAGTACACCCGGCGGCGCCTCGAGTCCATCGAGGACCGCTTCCACTGCGTGACCGACGTCCGGGGCAAAGGGCTCATCTGGGCGATTCAGTTCGACCGCGACATCGGCGAAGCGGTCACGCTGCGCTGCCTGGAGGAGGGCCTCATCGCGAACAATGTGCGGCCCAACGCCCTGCGCATCACGCCGCCCCTCACGGTGACGGAGGACGAACTCGACGAGGGGTTCGCCATCATCGAACGCGTGCTGCCCGAGTTCGAGAGCTGAGGCATGGAAGCGCGACGGCTCCTGCGACGGCGCGCCCTGCTCCTGACCCTCGAGCACCTCCTGCGCGTGGGGATCGATCCGCTCGTGCCCGTGAGCGGCGATGCCGACGTCGACTGCGTCGTTCGGCTGGAGAACGGCGGGTATCGCGAGGCCGTCATCGCGGTGGCGGCTGGCCCGTCGCCCCGGTGGTTTCGCGTGCACCGGCTCCGTCCGCGGCACGGCCTCGTGGTCGTGTGCATGAGCCTGCTCGGCGAGCAGGTGGAGACGTGGGTGATCCCCTCGCTCGTGTTCGCGGAGCAGGCCGAACCCAGCGGCGACGCTCTCGACCTGAACATCGACGGACCGCAGGCGGCCGCGCTCGAGGCGTACCGGGATGCGTGGGACCATCTCACACAGGACGCCGTCCGCTCGCAGCAGCGCCCCGAACCGCAGCTCTAGCCGTGAGGCGGAGCGAGAACGCGCGATGAGACATGCCCGTGACCCATCGGGTCGGCGCGATCGCGCTCGCGTTGCTCGACCAGCAGCCTGAGGGGCTCCAGTGGAGCGAGCTTCTCACGAAGATCCTGGAGGCGGAGCCGACGTTGCATCCGAAGACGGTCAACGGATGCGTGTGGAAGCTCGTCGAGAGGTTCCCCGACCGGGTCTACAAGCCGTCGCGAGGGCGTTTCCGCCTGTCGAAGTAGAGGTCGCTCGACCCGTAGGGCCACCGTCCGAGCGGGCTACCAGGGCCACGCTGAAGCATGGCCTTCATGTGGTGGGCGAAGCGCGGCCTTCACGGCCTGGGATGCGCGGAAGGAAGGCCCCGTCCGGCGCGCGACGGCGTGCGCTGCTACAATGCGGTGATTTTCCTCACAACCGTCCGCCCCGGGCGGACACGAAGGAGGGCCATGCCTGAGAAAATCGTCCTCGCCTATTCGGGCGGCCTCGACACGTCCGTCGCCATCCGCTGGCTGAAGGAGGAGCGCGGGTACGATGTCGTCGCCCTCACCGCCGACGTCGGCAACGAGAAGGACCTGCGCACCATCGAGCAGCGCGCGCTCGCCACGGGCGCCGTCCGCGCCGTCATCGTCGACGCCAAAGCCGATTTCATCCGATACTTCGCGTTCCCGGCGCTGGCAGCGGGCGCCGTCTACGAGGGCGCGTATCCCCTGGCCACCGCGCTCGCCCGTCCCCTCATCGCGAAGCTGATGGTCGATGTCGCCCGTGAGGTGGGGGCGACGGCGGTCGCGCATGGCTGCACGGGCAAGGGCAACGACCAGGTGCGGTTCGACGTGAGCGTGCAGGCCCTCGCGCCCGACCTGAAGATCGTCGCGCCCCTGCGCGAGTGGGACATGAAGACGCGCGAGCAGGAGATCGAGTACGCCCAGAAGCACAACATCCCGGTGCCGGTCACGAAGGCGAGCCCGTACAGCGTCGACGAGAACCTCTGGGGACGGAGCATCGAAGCGGGGCCCCTCGAGGACCCGTGGACGGAGCCGCCCGAGGAGATCTACGCCTGGACGAAGCCGGTCGACGCCACGCCGGCAGCGCCGCGCTACATCGAGATCGGCTTCGAACACGGGATTCCCGTGAGCCTCGACGGCGAGGAGATGGACGGCGTGACGCTGGTGCAGACGCTGAACCGCCTGGCGGGCGAGTACGGCGTCGGCCGGATCGATCATCTCGAGGACCGGCTCGTGGGGATCAAGTCGCGGGAGATCTACGAGGCGCCGGCGGCGGTGACGCTCCTGCGTGCGCACGAGACGCTGGAACATATGACGTTGACGAAGGCGCAGATCCGGATGAAGAGCATCGTCGCCCAGGAGTACGCCGATGTGATCTACAACGGGCTCTGGTTCAGCGCCCATCACCAGGACCTGGCGGCGTACGTCCAGAGCACGCAGCGCCACGTGACCGGGACCGTTCGGGTCCGGCTGCACCGCGGGCACGCGACGCCCGTGGGGGTGAAGTCGCCGCGGGGGTTGTACGACTACGCGCTGGCGACGTACGACCAGGCCGACCAGTACGACCACACCGCCGCCGAGGGGTTCATCCGCATCTGGGGTCTTCCGCTGCGGGTGCAGGCGCGGAAGCAGCTTCTGGCGGAGCCGGGGGACCCGCTGCGCATCGCGGGCCCGCTTTCCTGAATGGCGGTAGGCGTTAGCCGGCCCCGGGCCCCATTCGTTGTGGTGCGAAGGCCACGCTGAAGCGTGGCCTTCGTGGCATGGGATGCGCGTGGAGTCGGCGTCCGTGAAGCGGCGTTCACGGCGCCACGCTCATCGCGGGATGTCGACGCAGGGCACGGTACGGCGTGTCCGGCATGGCGCGCCGCAGGGCGTCGTCCCATGGCCGTGCCCCACGGCGGTGTCGTACCCCGTTCGTGGTGGAAGGCCGGCCCTCTGCGCAGGCGCCCTCAGAAGTACGGGCGGAGCATGTGGTATGCCCACCAGAGGACGCCCACCAGGAGCAGGGAGTACAGGAACTCGCCGATGTTCATGACCTCTCGCTTCGCAGGCGGGGATCGCAGGTCGCGGGCCGCAGTATAGCCCCTCGCCGATCAGAACGTAACCATTCGGTGAACGTTTCGCGGGGTTTCCCATCGCCCGGCGCCCGCGTATCATCTGTCGCACACCGAGGCCGGAGGGGAGGAAGCAAATGACGGCTGTCGCGCCGCGCGCCGGCGCCCTGGCGCCGCCCGAACGCCCGGGCGGGCAAGGACTCGACCCGAATCAGTACGAATCTGGCGAGCGGGCTATCGCCCTCCTGCTGACGCATGAGGTTGTGGGGCCGCAGACCGACTTCGTCGCGACCTATCGCGACGGCGCGTACGAGGTCTGGGCGCGCCGGGGCATGATTCGCTTCGAGCGGGTGTACGCCGCCGGCGGCGGGTACGAGTACCGCGTCATCGAGCAGATCGGTCAGAACCCCATCGAGCGGCAGGACTACCGCGCGATCGCCACGGTGGAGGAGGAGCTCGCCGCCGCCGCGGCGTCGGGGCACCCGACGGACGATCCCGATCGCGCGTACATCGAGCCCGAGCAGACGACCTATCCCTTCGCCTACGAGCGCATCGCCCAACTGTTCGACAGCCCCAACGGGCCCGATCTCGTCGTGAACCCGAAGTCGTACGCGTTCGGGCGGCAGATCGGGCAGCACGGCGCCCTGGACGTCGTGCAGTCGCGGTCGCCGCTGGTCTTCTTCGGCCCCGGGGTGCGCCCTGGCGTCGTAGAGACGGCAGCCCGCCAGGTCGACGTCGCTCCCACCATCTGCCGGCTCATGGGCTTTCCCCTCATCGACGGGCGCGACATCACGGGGCGGACGTCATCGGAGCGGGGCGTGCCTCCCGACGTGTATCTGCGCCGGCAGGACGGGCGTGTGCTCGATGACGTGATCGACGAAGCCGCCGCGAAGCGTCCGGAGCGGGTCTACGTGTTCCTCATCGATGGACTGAGCAACAGCGAGCTCATGCGCCGGCTCGACGACCACGCGGACGAAATCCCCAACCTCGCGCGCCTCATCCGGGGAGGCTGCTTCTTCCGGTACGGCTCGATGACCAACTTCCCGAGCATCACCTGGCCCAGTCACAACACCATCGGCACTGGCGCCTGGTGCGGGCATCACGACATCGTGAATCCGACGTATTACCTGCGCGAGCGCCGGGAGACGGTGACGCCGCAGGGCCAGCAGTTCGACACTGCGAAGTTCCTAGGGTCCGGCGTGGAGACGCTGTACGAGGCGTTCCATCGTGTGTACGGTCCGTGGGACGGCGCACACGGGGGCGCCTTCACGGCGTCCATCCATGAGCCCTGCACGCGAGGGGCCGATCACGCCACCCTCGAACGGCGCCTCGTGGGCGACCGGGAACGCCTGAAGGAGCTGAATGCGGAGTTCGACTGGGTGCTGCCGCGGTGGCAAGCCGATGGCCACGAGGCGGCCGTCCGCGAGAGCATCGTCGACAACCGCGGCCTCGCCCAGGTCAAGCATCTGTACACCGACCCGGGTCATCCGCCGCCCGTCTTCTTGTTCCACGAGATCGTTCTCTGCGACGGTGTGGGCCACGACTACGGTCCCCACTCGGAGGCGCTCTGGGACGCGCTGCGCGACACCGACCGGCGCATCGGGGCCGTGCTGAGCCTTCTGACGGAGCTGGGATTGTTCGACTCGACGCTGTTCGTCGTCACGACGGATCACGGAATGGCTGCGACCGACGTGTCGCTGAAGGCGGACCAGACGGCGCTGCTGGCGCAGGAGGGGATGGCAGTCGTCGCCACGGCGCCGCTCGTGTACCTGCTGGACATGGCCGTCGACGTGATGGCCGCTGCCGACGGCCGTACGGCGACGATCACGGTGGTGGAAAATGACCCGGACCAGCGTGGTGAGTGCCCGCCGGTGGAGGGGGCGGAGGTCACGGTGATGGGCCCTGGCGGTCGGGCGCTAGCGCATGCCAGGACCGACGGCGCCGGCGTCTGCGGCGTGGCGCTCCCGGTCTCGCTGGAGCCAGAGCAGATCGTGCTGTCGATCCGTCATCCCCGCTTCAACCCGCGTCACCTACGCCTCGACGGCACACCGGTGCTCACGGATCTGCGGGGGATGCTGTACGGAGGGTAGAGGCTCGGGACGAAGGCAGGCAGCGGCAGTTCAACCTGCGCTGACGCCAGAGATGACCGGCACCGGCGACTTCGTTGCGAGGTTCCGCCCCTTCTCCATGGTGCGCTGTCCCTTTGCCCCTCTCTCTCCCCTGCCCTACACTTGACGAAGTGACGCGGTCCTTCGTGCGAGGGGCCGCCGTTGTCTCGAGGCTCGTCATGCCCTCCACATCCAAGCGAGAGTGGGTCGAACGGACGTATCGCCCCGCCGTCGAGAAGACGGGCGAGCGCGACACGCCCTTCCAGACCAGCTCCGGGAAGCCTGTCGAGCCCCTCTACACGCCGGAAGACCTCGACGGGTTCGACTACCTCGAGAAGCTCGGCTTCCCCGGCGAGTACCCCTACACCCGTGGGGTTCAGCCCACCATGTACCGCGGCCGCTTCTGGACGATGCGCCAGTACGCCGGCTTCGCCGACGCCGAGGAGTCGAACCGCCGCTACCGCTACTTGCTCGAACAGGGGCAGACCGGCCTTTCCGTCGCCTTCGACCTCCCGACGCAGATCGGCTACGACGCCGACGACCCCATGGCCGAGGGCGAGGTAGGGAAGGTCGGCGTCTCCATCTGTTCGCTGGACGACATGGAGACGCTGTTCCAGGACATCCCGCTCGAACAGGTCACCACGTCCATGACGATCAACGCGACGGCGTCGATCTTGCTGGCGCTGTACGTGGCGGTAGCGAAGAAGCAGGGAGCCGACTTGCGGAAGATCGGCGGCACGACCCAGAACGACATCCTGAAGGAGTACATCGCCCGGGGCACGTATATCTTCCCGCCTCGGCCGTCGATGCGGCTCATCACGGACGTCTTCAAGTACTGCAAGGACCACCTGCCGAACTGGAACACCATCAGCATCAGCGGGTACCACATGCGCGAGGCGGGCTGCACCGCCGGTCAGGAGGTCGGCTTCACCATCGCCAACGCCATCGAATACGTGAACGCGGCCATTGGGGCGGGGCTCCAGGTCGATGAGTTCGCACCGCGACTGTCGTTCTTCTTCGCGTGCCACAGCCTGTTCCTCGAGGAGATCGCGAAGTTCCGGGCAGCGCGGCGACTGTGGGCGCGGGTGATGAAGGAGCGCTTCGGGGCGAAGGACCCGCGGTCCATGATGCTCCGCTTCCACACCCAGACGGGCGGCGCCACGCTGACGGCGCAGCAGCCCTACAACAACATCGTGCGCACTGCCCTTCAGGCCCTGTCGGCCGTGCTGGGGGGCACGCAGTCGTTGCACACGAATTCATTCGACGAAGCGCTGGCGTTGCCCTCGGAGAAGGCGGTGCAGATCGCCTTACGGACGCAGCAGATCATCGCGTACGAGATCGGCGTCGCCGACACCATCGATCCGGTCGCGGGGTCGTACTACGTCGAGAAGCTGACGGACCAAGTCGAAGAGGAAGCGGTGGAGTACATCCGCCGCATCGATGACCTCGGGGGCGCGCTCCGGGCGATCGAGCTCGGCTTCCAGCAGCGCGAGATCCAGGAGAGCGCCTACCGCATGCAGCGGGACATCGAGGCGAAGCGCAAGATCGTCGTCGGCGTGAACGAGTACGTCGAGGAGGAGCCACCGTTCAGCGGCATCATGCGGGTCGACCCCTCGGTCGGTGAGAAGCAACGCCGGCGCCTCGCGGAGCTCCGTGCCCGCCGTGACAACGCTCAGGTGCAGGCGTGCCTGGAGCGCCTGCGTGAGGCCGCGCACGGAGACCAGAACATGGTCGAGCTCTTCATCGACTGCGTCGAGAAGGGCGTCACGCTAGGAGAGATTTGCCGAGTGCTCCGGGAAGAGTGGGGCGAGCAGCGCGAGTCGCTCGTTATCTGACCACAGCCCCGGGGCGATCATCCGAGGAGGCGCCGAGATGACCCTGAAAGATGACCTGCTGAAGGACCTCGACGCGGCGTACGAGGAGTTCGTGGCCGCGCTCGGTGGTCTGGGGACCGACGAGCTCGCCCGACCCTTCCTCGATGGCTGGTGCGCCCGCGACCTGGCGGCGCACGTCATCGGCTGGTTCCAGGAGCTCGGCGGCGTGCTCGACCGCATGGGCCGGGGTGAGCGGCCGGTGCCCGAGGGCGTCGACTACAACGCCGTCGACGACTGGAACGCGTCCTTCGCCGAACGACACCGTAACGATACGGCGCCGCAGATCATGGCCCAGCTCCAGGAGTCGCGGAATTTCTTCGTCTCCGCGTGTCAGCGCCTTCCCGACGAGCGCGTGGTCGAGGGGAAGACGGCCTGGCGGCTCATCAAGGAGTCGACCGCGGACCATCTGCGCGAGCACGCCGGGCACATTCGCGCCTGGCGTCAGCGCGAGGGGATCTAAGCGCCGGCTGCGCGGAGGGCTTTGGCGCGCTCGAGTAACCGGGGCAGGGCCTGCGCCGACGGCGCACGGATGACCGCCGCGCAGTAGGGCGTGAGCGGCGTGTCCTCGATGTTGATCTCGATGAGCGCGCCTCCGCGTTCGTAGACGATGAGCGGATACTGCGCCGCCGGGTACACCACCGCCGAGGTTCCAATGACCAGCATGCAGTCCGCCTGACGCGACTCGCGCGCGCAGGCTTCGAGGGCGTCCGGCGGGATGGGTTCCCCGAACATCACCGTGTCGCCCTTCACGAGGGCGCCGCAGTCGGGGCAGCGCGGCGGCACGGTCTCGATGGGGAACTCGTCGACGGGCCATCGCCGGTTGCATCCGATGCAGCGAAGCTTCGTACGATTGCCATGGATCTCGGTGAGCGCGACGCTGCCCGCGAGCACGTGCAGGTTGTCGATGTTCTGGGTGATCACGTGCTTGAGCAGCCCCTCGCGCTCCATCTCGGCGAGCGCGTAGTGCCCGGCGTTGGGCTTCGCCTCGATGAGGGCGCGAACGAACTCATCGTCGACGGACGCCGCGCCCATGCGGTTCGCCCAGTACTGCTCCGGGCCCCGCAGGAAGCGCTGGTAGCCGTCCATGGGCGGCTCGCCCCGCTTGGTCCAGAGGCCGCCCGTGCCCCGGAACGGGGGAATGCCGCTCTCGACCGACATCCCGGCCCCGACGAGCGCGATGGCGTAGCGCGAGCGAGCCAGGATGGTCGCCGCGAGTTCGAGTTGTTGCGGGTCGATGGTCTCGCTCATGGCGTCAGTGTGTGCGGAGCTGGCCCTCCGCGGTCCTGAGATGATGGACGTCGTTGAGGCTGTGGAGCGCGCGGCGCCCCTGTCCCGCCGCGACGACGCTCACACTCGTGTGCGCCGGCCGGAAGAACATGTCGTAACGCGATCCGATGATGTGTCCCACGTAGGCGTTGATGACGCCGCCGTGGCACACGACAGCCACGCGCTCCGCCGGGTGGCGGGCGATGATGGCCTCGATGCCGTTGATGCACCGTCGGCGGAACTCCGCGCTCGACTCGGAGTACGGGTACACGTCCCAGACCTTCTCCACCAGCATGCGCTCACGAATGCCCCGCAACAGGTCGACGCCGAGGAACTCCTCGGCCGTCTTGTCCGGAGGGATGTCGCGCCAGATTTCGACTTCGCGGAGGTCATCGCGGATGACGACCTCGAGCCGGTGATGTCGGGCGATGGCCGTGGCCGTCTCCCGAGCACGACAGAGGGGGCTGGAATACACCGCGTCGATGTGCTCGACGGAGAGCGCCTCGCCCAGGAGCTCGGCCTGGAGGCGTCCGGTCTCGCTGAGGGGCGGGTCGACCAGCTCGCCGACGGGTCCGCGGATGTCGACCTCCTGCTGGGCGTGTCTGATGAGCAGGAGTTGGGTGACCTCGGCGACGCCCGTCAGGAACGCGAGATCGAACACGCCCGGAGGGCGCCCGCGCGGCGGTTCGGGCCGCTGGGCCCTGTCGTACCGTTCGGTTGTCACGGTTAGCCCTTCATCTCCAGTGGCTTGCCGTGGCACGCGAGCTGTCCGTCACCGCCTTTGGTGACGATGAACTCCGAACCACAGACGGTGCAGACGTAGCGTTTGCCGACGATGTTGGCCATCTGACGCTCCTGTGAATCCCCGGACGCTTCATTCTACCTGTCGTATCCGCGTGGCGCCCTTTCCGTTTGGACAGGCCGTCATGGCACACTGGGGGCGATCGCAACAGGAGGGGCGTCATGCGGATTCGCCGCGCGGAAGCTTGCGACCGTGAGGCGGTCGCTGCCCTGCTCACCCGGTTTCACTCGCTGGAAGACGTGCCGCGGGGGTGGTTCAACCGTCCGGAGCGCGGCCCCGGATGGAATGCGGCGGCCGCTGCGTTCGACCTGCTCATCGAGCGGCCGGAATACGGCTTCGTCCTCTTAGCGGAGGATGACGACGGGACGCCCGCGGGCGTTCTCACGGTGCTGCTGAAGGTGAGCACCGGCGCGGGCAGTATCGTACCGGTGGTCGACGACATCTATGTCGAACCGGCGTACCGGCGCCGGGGCATCGCCCGGGCGATGGTGCAGTGGGTGGTGGACTACTCGCGGGAACAAGGGTACCCGCGCGTCGACACACAGGTCGAGGAACACAGCCCCACGAGCGGGCCGTTCTGGCATGGCATCGGCTTTCAGCGCATCGGGGAGTACCGGGTCAGTCTGCCGGTGAGCGGATCGGACCGAGGATCGCCAGGAAGCCCAGGGGCGTGAGGATGTCCACGCCAGTCTTCGCCGGCGCCAGCGTCGCGGAGCGGTTGACGCGATAGTAGTGTCTGGGAATTGCCGGAATTCTGAGAAGTGAAAAGGCCCACCTGCGAAAACGGACCACCCCGGACACTGCCAGGCTGGCCCGC
>FWWM01006370.1_pt1 | contig 24826 bp, 21 predicted proteins | sample 2228351 | NCBI WGS metagenome assembly FWWM01 (sample SAMEA103939774, study PRJEB20133) | metagenome
GATGAACTTCTGCCCATACCTTTGTCCCCTCCACAAAAAACGCTTCTTGGGCCTGCTCCTGCTTGACCACCTGCCAGGCATCGGCTACCGATTGCCGCATCAGCCCGTCCACGGTCACGGGGGTGGGCGTGGCGGTGGGGGTGAACGTGGGGGTAGGGGTTCGCGTCGGGGTAGGAGTGGCGCTCGCTGTGGGCGTCGCAGGCGGCGTGCCTGGCGCACAGGCGGCAAGGAGCAGGGGGAGCAGGACAAGGGCAAACACGCGGCGCATGGGGACCTCCGGGGAAAACGCTATGCCTATTATACGACGATGGACGATGGTCAAGGGTCAACAGTCCGTGCTCTACGGTTACAGCACAGCCTGACCGCTATTCACTCTCCCCTGCCTCCTGGGCGGTCATCAACTGTTCCCATTCGGCCAGTTTTGCGTCGAGTTCTGTTTGCAGGCGTTGATATTCCTTTCCCAGCCCGGCCACCTGATCAGGGGTGAGATGAGGCGCTTCCAGGCGAGTGCTCACTTCGGCCAGGGACGCTTCCAGGGCGCTGATGGTCTGCTCCAGTTCCTGCAGGCGAATCTGGCGACAGCGATCAGCGCGCTTTCTGGACGGTGAATTTGTCTCCGCATGCCGCGCCGCCCTGGATGGGACCCCCTCTGATAAGGGCGCCCTGGTCTGGAGAAGGGTTTTCTCGCGCTGTTCCTTGAGTTGCGAGTAAGAGCCGGGGAAGACCGTCAGCACGGCCTGTTCTGGCTGAATCTCCCAGATCTGGGTCGCCAGGGCGTCAATCAGATAGCGGTCGTGAGTAACCAGCAGGATGGTGCCTTCGTATTCGTCCAGCACCGTTTGCAGCGCTTCCTGGGCCGGGATGTCCAGGTGATTGGTGGGTTCATCCAGGAGCAGGAAATTGGTCTGTTGCAGGGCCATTTTGGCCAGGGCCAGGCGGCCCCGTTCGCCACCACTCAACATGGCGACCCGCTTGAAGGCATCGTCGCCAGAGAGCAGGAAGCGACCCAACACCTCGCGTACCTGCTGAGGCCCCAGATCAGGCCGCACCGATTGGATTTCCTCAATCAGGGTTCTGGCCGGGTCCAGGCCTTCGTGGGCCTGAGCGAAATATCCGATGTGGAGCGAAGCGCCCAGGTTCACTTCCCCGGCCAGCGGCGGCACCAGACCGAGGATCGTCTTCAGGAAGGTGGTTTTGCCAGCGCCATTAGGGCCGATCAGGGCCGCGCATTCGCCGCGGCGCAGGAGGATATCTCCGGCCCGAAAGAGTCGCCGGCCCGGGTAGCCCACCTCCAGGTTGCGGGTTCGCAAGACCAGATCGCCAGAGCGCGTAGCCGTGCGCAGACGGAGATGAAAGCGGGGAAAATGATGCTCTGGCAGGCGCAGGGCACGCACGCGCCGCTCCGCTTCCTCCACGCTGAAGGGACTCACGCTGGTCTCCACGTCCAGTCGGTTCCAGTCACTCTGCAAGGTTTTCTCCACTCCCACCTGCTCGATAGCCTGCACCAGGCGCGTCAAGCGCTTCAGGCGACCTTTGGCCTGCAGGGAATTTTGACCGGAGATGTTCTTTTTGATGTAGTCCACCTCCTTGAGAAGTTTCTCTTTCTCGCGTTCAAACATCTCCTGTCGGCGGTTCCAGCGCTCCACTCGCTGTTGCAGGTAGGCCGTGTAGTTGCCGCGGTAGATTTCGGCGCCATCCGGCCGCATCTCCAGGATGAGATTGGCCACCCGGTCCAGAAAATAGCGATCGTGCGAAACCAGGATCGCCGCGCCTTCCCAGCGGGCCAAGTAGCCTTCCAGCCACTCCACGGCCTGCAGATCGAGGTGGTTGGTCGGCTCGTCGAGCAGAAGCACGTCAGGGTCCGAGAGCAAGAGGCGGGCCAGAAAGGCCCGGGTGCGCTGGCCGCCGGAGAGATGCGTCACAGGCAGAGTGTAGTCTGCCGGCTGGAATCCCAATCCGCTGAGCATCTTCTGGATGCGGGATACATACGTATAACCGCCGCGTCGCTCAAAGTCATCTTGCAGGGTGCCGTAACGTTCCAACACTCCCGGATCGGCCTGGCTGAGTTGCGATTCCAGGCGGCGCAGTTCTTTCTCCTGGCGGATCAGATCGGCAAACGGCATCAGGCAGACTTCCCACAGCGTGCCTTCCAGGTGAAAATCGGCCTCCTGAGGCAGGTATCCCAGGCGCACGGAGCGGGCACGGGTCACCCGGCCGGAGGAAGGCTCTTCTTCACCGACCAGAATGCGCAACAGCGTGGTTTTGCCACATCCATTTGGACCCACAATCGCCAGGCGTGCTCCCTGAGCAACAGAAAAGGTCAGGTTGCGAAAGACGTCCTGGGCACCAAAGGATTTGGCCAGGGAGTCCACCACAATCAGGGACATTGGTTCCTCCTCCAGGCTGATCTTACCGCACTTCGGCATAGCCGGTTAACCATTCGGGCTTTTCCCGATAGAGCCAGTTAACAATCCAGGCGATTCCTTATCCTGACTCGTTTCCAAAGAGAGGGAGGATAGAGCCGCTGGCAGCAATCCCCTTCGGGTGGCGGGGGAGCCATGCCGTTTTCCAGACCTTTCTCCCTTCTCGCCGGGGAAGAGGGATGGGGTGAGGGAGGGTGATGACGACAGGGAGGGAGTACAATTGGACTGGGGTTCGGTTGCGATGCTACGCCCTGCTCACCTGATCTCCCTGCTGCTCGTCCTGCTACTGGTGGCCTGTGCCCAGGCGAGGGCGGGTCCGGCGCGCCCAACGGCCCCCCCCCTTCCTTCGCTCGCCTCCACGCCCCTGCAGGTGCCCACGGTCACGCCCGGCTCGCCACCTGGAAGCGCAGAGCATCCCCTGATCCTGGCCCTGCCACCGGCACGCACCCCTCGATCCGATCAGATCACCCAGGCTCGAAAACTGGCCGATCTGCTCTCTGAAAAAACCGGTTACCGTGTTCTGGCGGTTGCCCCTTTCTCCTACCCTGAACTGATCGAAGCCTTGCGCCAGGGAAAGGTACACCTGGCGGCCCTGCCACCCGTAGCGATGGTGCAGGCCTACCAGCGTGAGGCCATACGGGCCTTCTACGCCTCCACCCGCCAGGGAGCGGCCTCCTACGGAGCGCAGTTCCTTGCCCATCGGCATCGATTCACCTCCTATTTTGATCCCATCAACCAGCAGAACACTGCTCCAGCTACGATAGCCCTGGAACAATTCGCCGGCCAGAAACCCTGCTGGACCGAACCCACTTCTTTTTCCGGTTACCTGGTGCCGTTTGGCCTGCTGAACTGGTATCGCATCCCTACCCAGGAGGGCGCCTTCGTTCAAAGTCACTACGACGTGGTGCGGGCGCTCCAACTGGAGGGCATCTGTGACTTCGGCGCCACCTACGTAGACGCGCGCCGTTATCCCGCTCTACGCGAGGCATATCCAGACCTGTTCGACGAGATCATTGTGGTCTGGCAGATCCCGCCGGTTATCCCCTACACTGGATTGTTCCTCTCCGCCCAGGTCCCAGAGGAAGTGGCGTCCAATCTGCGCAACGCCATCCACCTGATCCTGCCCCTGGAGGAGGGGAAGGCTGCTCTTCAGACCCTTTATTCGCTGGAAGACCTGATTGCCGTCGAGGACCTGTTCTACGTGGAATTCCGGCGCTACCTCGAGGCCTCTGGCGCCAACCTGGACGATCTGCTACAAACGCTGGAGCTCACCCCTACCCGATAACCTCTCTGCCCTGGCCGCCAGCGAGAAAGGCAAAAATCCCGGCGGAAAAAACCCGTGTAACCGTGTAAAATACACCCAAACCCGATCTGACCAAACGAGGAGACGTCTATGTACGACCCCCAGCAACTCAATCAACTGAAACAGGCCCTGGAACGTTGGGAAGAGACCACCCTGCAGAAAGCCCTGAACACCATGCCGGAACGACAGGAGGAATTCATCACCGCTTCCTCCGAGCCGGTGGAGCGGCTCTACACCCCCCTGGATGTGGCCGACCTGGACTACCTGAAGGATCTGGGGCTACCCGGTGAATATCCCTTTACTCGCGGGGTGCACCCGACCATGCATCGCGGCAAACTGTGGACGATGCGCATGTTCGCCGGCTTCGGCACCGCCGAGGAGACCAATCGCCGCTTCAAGTATCTGCTGGAGCAGGGACAAACCGGCCTCTCCATTGCCTTTGACCTGCCTACCCTGATGGGATACGACACCGACGCCCCCGAAGCCCTGGGCGAGTTCGGCAAGTGTGGTGTGGCGGTTTCGTCCCTGAAAGACATGGAAATCCTGCTCGAAGGCATCCCTCTAGACAAAGTCTCCACCAGCATGACCATCAACTCCCCCGCCGCGATCATCTGGGCCATGTACATCGCCACCGCTGAAAAACAGGGAGTGCGCCCCGATCAATTGCGCGGCACCATCCAGAACGACATCTTGAAAGAGTTTATCGCTCAAAAGGAATTCATCTTTCCGCCGGAGCCCTCCATGCGCCTGGTAGTGGATACGATGGAATACGGCTCGAAATATGTGCCGCAGTGGAATACCATCTCGATCAGCGGCTACCATATTCGCGAAGCCGGCTCCACCGCCGCCCAGGAACTGGCCTTCACCCTGGCCGACGGCATGGAATATGTCCGCTGGGGCATCGCTCGCGGTATGGATGTGGACACCTTTGCCCCGCGCCTGTCGTTCTTCTTCAACGCCCATAACGACTTTTTCGAAGAGATCGCCAAATATCGGGCGGCACGGCGCATCTGGGCGCGGGAAATGCGTCACACCTTTGGCGCCAAAAACCCCCGCTCCTGGCTGCTGCGCTTCCACACCCAGACGGCCGGCTGCACCCTCACTTCCCAGCAGCCTGAAAACAACATCGTGCGCGTGGCTATCCAGGCCCTGGCGGCTGTGCTGGGCGGCACGCAATCCCTGCACACCAACTCGCTCGATGAAGCCCTGGCCCTGCCCTCCGAGTATGCCGTCACCATTGCCCTGCGCACTCAGCAGATCATTGCCGAAGAGACCGGCGTGGCCAACACCGTGGACCCCCTGGGCGGCAGTTTCTTCGTCGAAGCGCTCACCCATCGCCTGGAACGACAGGCCTACGACTACTTCCGGCGCATCGAAGAATTGGGTGGGGTGATTCCGGCCATCGAAAAGGGTTTCTTCCAGAGCGAGATTGCCGAGGCCGCCTATCGCTACCAGCGCGAAATTGACGAGGGCATCCGCAAAATCGTCGGGGTCAATATCTACCAGGATGACAAACCGATCACCATCCCGCTGCTGGAAATGGACCCACAAGGCTATGAACGCCAGGTCAAACGCCTGGAGGAACTGCGCCGCACGCGCGACAACGGCCGTGTGGGCCAGGCGCTGGATCGGCTGCGCATCGCCTGCCAGGGGACCGAAAACACCATGCCTTATATCCTGGATGCCGTACGGGCCTATGCCACCCTGGGCGAAATCGTGCAGGTCATGAAAGAGGTCTTCGGCGTATATCACGAACCGGCCTGGATTTGAAATGGGCACCCTCTACGTCGTGGCCACCCCTCTGGGCAACCTGGAGGACATCAGTCCGCGCGCCGTGCGCGTGTTACGTGAAGTGCGCCTGATCGCCGCCGAAGACACGCGTCACACCCGGAAACTGCTCGCCCACTTCGACATCCACACCGAACTGACCAGTTACTTCGAGCACAATCAGCGATCCAAACGGGACTACATCTTGCGGAAACTGGAAGAAGGGGACGTAGCCCTGGTCTCTGATGCCGGCACGCCGGGGATCAACGATCCCGGCTACGACCTGATCCGGGCTGCCCTCGATTCGGGCTTCGACGTCCGGCCGGTTCCCGGGCCCTCGGCACCGATCGCCGCCCTGAGCGTTTCTGGCCTGCCCACCGACACCTTTTTGTACCTGGGATACCTGCCCCACAAACGCTCCGAACGGAGACGCTTTCTACAACAGGTGGCCCACCTGCCCTACACCCTGATCTTCCTCGAGTCACCTCATCGCCTGATGGAGTCCCTGCACGATTTGCTGGAGATACTCGGCGACCGGCCTGCCTGCATCGCCCGCGAGATGACCAAACTGTTTGAAGACTTCTGGCGCGGCCCACTGCAGCGCGCCATTCCCTACTTCAGCACGGCGCCGGTGCGCGGTGAGTTCACCCTGGTGATCGGTGGTGCTCCCCAGCGGGATGTAATCCGCTGGAGCGAAGAGCAGCTACAGGCCGCCATTGAACAGGAGCGACAATCAGGCAAACCAGCCCGCCAGATCGCGGCCGACCTGGCTGCCCGCAGCGGCTGGAGCAAGCGCGAAGTGTATGCCCACCTCCATCGCTCCTCTGAGACCAATGCCCTTCCAGCCGCCGGCAAGGAACATCAACCAGCCTGATCCCCAGGCGGATCAACCACGAGATGCCTCCGGCTAATCTTCTCAGACAAAGTGCGACGCTCCCTATCCCCCATCAGGCCGTTCAGCGACTGATGTCATTGACGTAGCGAATAGCACCACGACAGGCCGGAGCAAGATAGCGCGACACATTCTCCCAGGTCAAACGCTCGCCCTGACTGAAGGCCTGCTGAAAAGCATCAGCCAGACAGCCTCCGCCAGCGTTGTAGTTGACCAGGGTGAACTTCCACATATCTTCGTAAGAAATATCCAGATCGCCAGGCATCTTTTTGCCAGAATAATTCCAGACCACCTGGGCCGCCTGATGACAATTCGCCATCAGCGTATGGGCGAAGACCGTGACGCTATAATTGGCGCGTTCAATATCAATCCCCAACGGACAGTCAGCGCAGGAAGCATCCACGCTACGCACCAGCGCATGGCGCAGCAATTCCTGAAGTTCTGCATCCAGGTGCATGTAAGGTGTGGCACAGGTGTCCGCCGAGAGCACAAACGGACAGAAAATCCGATAGAATGAGGAATTCCACAACAGGGTGGTATCAGCGCCATTGGGGGTCAGTTGTCCTAAACCCGTATCCCCTGCCGGTGAGACCTCACCCGGCCAAAACTGGCTCTCGCGAGCGAACAGATTTTTGAGCAATTGGGCCGGCACACCCGTTTCCTGAGCCACCTGCAAGATCAGAGCATCGAAGCGATTCTGCCAATCAATGACCGCCTGCTGGGCGGCGTTCAATCCACAGGCGCTGGGTGTGCGCCGATCAGGCAACAATCCTCCATCCGGACACCCACTCACATCCACTGCACCGCGGCGGATCAAATTGGCGGCCAGATAGTGATAAGAAACGGTGCTGGCCAGGTCCTCAGGACGAGCAGGGGTAGAAAGCCATTGCGGCGGTCCGCCGGGTGGGGGAAAGATCTGCCACACGTCGGAGCAACTGGCGGTTGGCACGCCCACCCATTGACTGGAGCGCACGTCTACAAACCAGGCTGGCGCATCTGGATTGCCAAAATCGGCATCGGTCACCCGCACCTGGGCGCGAAATTTCGGACTGCTATCTCCATACGAAGAATAGGCCCAGAATTCCAGCACCACCCCCCTGGGAGGGGTGGGAGCCAGATTCACCAGGCAGGTATCACCCTCGCAGGAGAAAGGTTGACCCGCCAGAAGCCCTTCAATGCGGAGGATGCGATGTTCGGGCAGAGGCTCCTCCGCCTTTAAGAGCAGTTTGGGGAGATATTCGCAAACATTGGTCGCCAGCGAAGCCACCGGGGAACAATCAGCCACGTCAACCCAGACGGTGGGGGGAGGCAATTCAATGGCGACTTCTTTCTCCTTCTCTTCGGTTTTGGCCAGGAAAATATAGTATCCCTCACAGCGATGGGGGCGTTCCGGCTCCAGACACGGCGGTTGTTTGACCCATTCCTCGGTCAGTTTATCCCCACAGTCTATATCAACATCTTCCAGCGCTGGAAACCCTTCATAGTCCACCACAATGGTACAGACGATCTCGTTGTGTTTGTATGTCGCCATGTACCAGGTGTAGGCGGTATAGCGAACGGTGATCGAGGTAAACCGATCCGGCCCAGGGGGAGATAATGCGGGCGCGGCAACCCCTTCCCTGGTTGGAGAAAGAAGTGCCACGCCCAAGACGATCAGGCTGCTCAGCCAGAAGAGAAGAGTTCGCCCGGAAGGAGAGAACATTTTTTGCCCATTATAGCGGGCTCCAGCCAATTTTCAACATCACTCGCAAGAACCGCCAGGGGATGCGTGATTTGCAGATGAGGCAGGAGCCTCCTCTCGTCCCCCCGATCTCTGTGCGTTTGCACGAACCACAGACAAACGAGGAGAGCAGAGAAAGGCGAATCTGGTTCGAAACTACGACTCTGTATCCAGGTCTTTAAGCGTCTCCAGATCGCGTTGCAGGTTGCGAGAGCGTACGATCAAACTGATCAGGTAAATCGCGCCCACAATAAATGTGAACACATAACCACCGATCATATAGGCACTGGTATCAGGAGTACCTTCCATAGGACTATGCTCCTTCAGGACAGGGTTTTGAGTTTCAATTGCTCCACATGGGCATGGAGCCTTCCCAACCGAACACGATGCCAGAACAGGTCTACAAAGATGATGGTGAAGGCGATCAGGGCGACGACGAATGCCACGCGCATGTCAGGCGTCATGCTCATCTGTTCCTGTCCCTGCCCAGCCTGGCCGAAGAGGACCGGATGGATAGTGCGGAACAGACGAATGGCCAGGAAAGTGATCGGAACGCTGAGGCCCCCCAGAATGGTATACACCGCCCCAAAGCGGGCACGACGCTCCGCATCCTCAATGCCGGCGCGCAACATGAAGTAGGCGATGAAGATCAGTTCGGTGATAGCGGCGGTGGTCAGGCGCGGGTCCCAGGTCCACCAGGTATTCCACACCGGGCGAGCCCAGATGGACCCCAGGACAATCGCCAGGAAGAAGAACACCACGCTGATCTCCACCGCCGCTACGCTGACCACATCCCAGCGCAGGTTTTTGGTCACCAGATAGGCAATGCCAAAGCCAGCCGCAAACACAAACCCCAGCATTCCTACCCAGGCCGTGCCTACATGGAAGTAGAACAGGCGTTGCACATCGCCCATCACCGCTTCGGTTGGGGCATACACCAGGGCGAAATAGGTAGCCAGAAGTAAGGAAAGTACTGCCAGAATATCCAGCACGGTGAGTAAAACAGGTCGAGAAGACATAGGCCACTCCGTGAGTCAGGATATGATTCTAACTAAAAGAACGAGAGCAAGAGACAGAGACTACGCGACTAAGAGACTACAAGACTATTCCTCCACAACCTGATCAAACACCATAAACGCCGCCGAAGACAGGATAACATCATAAGCGATCAGCAAATTGAGGGAAGGGCTGATCTCGGCCATGTCGGCGCCGCTGAGAAAGCCCGTGCTGGCCTTGACCGCCGATAGCAATACCGGAATGGCAATCGGAAAGAGCAGAATCGGCAATAACACATCGCGAGTGCGAGTTTGCACACTCATGGTGGCCAGCAGTGTGCCTACAGCCGTGTAGCCCAGCGAACCCAGCAGGATCACCAGGAGCAAACCCGGATGAAACAGGTTGATATTGTATAAAGCCGAGTAGATCGGCAGAATGAAGGCCTCAACCAGCACCATGAACACCAGGTTGCTGATCACCTTCCCGAAGTAAATGGCTGAGCGATCCACCGGAGCCAGCAGCAATCCATCCAGGCTACCCCGGTCTTTTTCCACAGCCATGGAACGATTCAATCCCAACGTGCCGGCAAAGGCAAATGTGGTCCAGAGCACGCCGGCGGTCACCTCACGACGAGTGGTAGGGGTGAGTTCGAGAGCAAAGTTGTAGATCAGGATCACCAACAAGGAGAAGACCAGCATAGCCGAGAACAGTTCCCGGGAGCGGAACTCGGCTGTCAGGTCTTTGCGTGCTACAGCCAGGGTGGCTTTGAGGAAGGAAGGCGGCATGGGCGTGAATTCTCCGGCAGGGTCAGGGGTTTAAGGCCTGCTTGTAGAACGCCAGCAAGTTGGTGTTGCTCAGTTCCTGGCGTGAGGCCGAGGCGGCGATCACCCCATGGGAGAGAACATCGAAGCGGGTCGCCAGGTCTTCGGCTCGGGCCAGGTCGTGGGAGGTCATCACTACGGTGTGGCCCTGATCGGCAACCGAGCGCAGAATGGAATCGAGCATGGCCGAGGCGTCTTGATCCAGGCCGGTGTAAGGCTCGTCGAACAGGATCACCTGCGGGTTGTGTAACAAGGCTCGTCCGATAGCCAGGCGTTGCTGCATCCCACGCGAGAAGGTGCGCACCAGATCATGACGGCGTGTGGTCAGGCCGATCAGGTCCAGGATGGAGTTGATTCGGGTCTGGTAATTGGTCAACCCATAGAGACGGGCGTAGAATTCCAGATTTTCCTGAGCCGTCAGGTCTCCATAGAGCAGGGGCAAATGGGTTACCACGCCCAGGCGCGCCCGCACCTGCGCCGCCTGATCAGGCAGGCGATAGCCCCCAATACGCACCTCGCCCAATGAGGGACGGGAGAGGGAAGCCAGAATGCGCAGGAAGGTGGTTTTGCCGGCGCCATTGGGGCCGAGCAGAGCCACGAATTCTCCGCGCTCAACGCGAAAATTCACTCCCCGCAGCACCGTTTTCGGGCCGAAGCGCTTGATCAGATGATGGACTTCAATCATCGCCTGGGACTCCACCTGGAGCCGGCGGTCAGCGTTCATCGGCATCTTCTCCACGCTGGCGTAGTTGTCTGATCAGAGCCTTGAGTTCCTCCCGGCGCCGCTGGTAGGTTTCCTCTGGGATCTTCCCCTGGCGATGCAGGTCATCCAGCGCAATGATGGCATCCAGGATATCCTCTTCGCTCTCGAACTCCGTCATTTCCTCGTCTTCCTCGCGGGTCACACGCGAGTTGTTGAAGTATAGCCAGAGACCAGTCAGGATCAGCGCCAGGCCCAGCCCAGCCATACCAAACAGCAGGTTCTGCTGAGAAACGCTCGAAATCAAACCAGCAATGCTAAAGAGCGGTTCACTGATGGTCCAGGTCAGGGTATCTCCGGCCTGGATCGGGCCGCCCCGGAACTGGTTGTAATTCACGCCCTGGAAGTTCTGTCGCTCTCCCTGCCTGAGTTGCGAGGTGGTCACTTGAACATTCTCCGGAACCAGCAGGATCACCGACCGAGCCGGCCAGACGAACGGTTGGGCAATTTCTACTTTCTTTTCATAGGGCAAGACGTACAGGTGAGTAATGGTGTAGGGTTGCGTCGCTGGTGGAAGAGCAAAGCCTCCCTCGGCCTGCAAGACCGGAGCACTGCCTTCGGCCAATTCATAGCCTAGATTTTGGGCACGGGCCGGGACAGGCAGGAAGGGCACGTCTGCAACTGCCGGGATCACAACCGTCCGATCGCCCGTGTTGAAAAAGGTGTATAGCCCGACCACCTGCACAGTTTGATCGGTGATGTTCAGGAAGAAGTGGACTTGATCGAACCCCAGGCCCGATTGATCGGTGGTGCTCTCGTAGACCTGGATGGGAGGGATGTTGACCTCTGAGGCACCGAAGGCGCTGTCGGAGATATATTGCACTCCCTGATAGGTCACTTCGGAGATAAAGATCAGGTTTTCGGTTTTTTCCAGGTTCTCGAAGACGTATTGGCCATCCTGATCGGTGGTGGTGGTCAGCGTAAGCACTTCCTGGGAGGTGGCTCCTGCCATCATGGTGTGTTCAAAGCCGTGCAGGGTGACGGTCAAACCACTCCCGCCGCCTCGCACCACGCCACGGACCACGTTCCTGGAAGCGGCTGTCGTCGCCGGGGTGGCTTCAGGGGCCGGCCCGGTGGCTTCAGGCACGGGAGTCGCCAGTTCCGCCGCGGGAGTCGCCGGGGCAGAGGAAACGTCCGTTTCGGCCGCGGCAGACCCCGAGTCCGGGGAAGAAGCGGCAAACGACAGGGTGCGGACGTAGGCCGCCAGTTCGTTGAATCCATCGCTCATGCGGGCGTTCAGTCCTGAAAATGTCCCGTTTCCTTCCTGAAGAATCCGGGCCAGTTCCTGGTTGGAGCGCGCCGCCATCCATTCCTGATCTCGAAACTGATCAAGCGGGCAATCGCTGCAGAAGTCCTCGAACAACTTGCGGCCGCGCTCCAGTTCGGCTGGGGAGACGTGAAGGGTCAACGCATAGGCCACTACGTCCCAGCGTTCCTGAACACTTAGGCTGGTAAAGGGCGGCATGAAGCGTTCCAGGTTGCCCTGGGTGACGATGCGATACCACTCAGCAGGAACAGCCGCTCGGCCGATCTGGGGCAGACCCAGGGGAGGCACCGAAACCGGTAATTCCTTGCCCTGAGGGCCATCGCCCAGGCCGCGTTCTCCATGACAGGGAGCACATTTCTCGGCATAGATGGCAGCGCCACGTTGCAGGTCAGGCGGTGCCGGTGGAACCGCCGGCCCTACTGTGGGTGGCGGGGGAGGCGGAGTGTAATCGGGGGGCGGGGTCACATCTTGAGCCAGCGAGAAACTACACCCCGAAAGAAACCAAACGATCCACGAGAGAAGCACAAGGCGAGGGGTCATAGGCTATATCCAAACAGGACTCTCTTGTAAAAAGGTTGTTCTACTGCCGAGATCGCAGCGTACACAGAAAATGGAATTTGAATTATGGAAGACTCCGTGCTCTCGGTGTACACTGGGGTTTGTTTTTGCAGTGGTCTCAAGGTTGTTCTACCCCCGAGCTCACAGAGCGCCCAGAGACTTGAAAGAACTGCGCTCTCGGCGCACGCTGCGGTTCGCTTTTGCAGGGGACTCATAGACAACTCACTTCAAGCGATCGGCGCACCACAGGAGGCACAAAATCGATCCGAAGCCAGAACAGGTTTTCCACAACGTGGGCAAAAACCGGCTGATTTTTCTTTATGGGCTTTGCGTCGAGCCGCGATCAGCGCTTCGATCTCATCGTCACCCTGAACGGCCGGTGCCGGTGTCGCCACGGCAGCGTCGGCGCGACGGGCGGCCACAGCGGCTTCAAGGCGCGCCTCGGCGCTATCGCCTCCCGTCATCCCGGCAGTAAACCTGCCCTGGAGAGCATCCAGGCGGCGCAGGATTTCCGCCCCTCGTTGCAACAATTCCACCCGCTGGCGGGGATACTCCTCAGCGGGAATCTTGTTCAAGACGTAATCGAAATCGAGTTCCTGCAACGCCTGAATAATGCGGTCGCGTTCGGCCATTAAGGCTGAGAGATCATGCTCCTCAAGGCTGGAATGCAAACGACGATCATTCCTGGCTGACCGGTAGAGAGGTTGAGCCACATAAAGGCCTACCAGAATGGCCACTGCCAGAACCAAAAGGAGGCTACCCATGTCCATGCGCGGTCCTCACTCGGAAAGCAGCAGGTCTACCTGCCGCTGGATTTCTTCAAGCGAAGCAAACGGCCCCACCCGCACGTGGCGCAGAACACCGTTTCTATCCACAAAATACGTCTCCGGCACGCCGCTGATGCGGAACAGTTGGGAGAGGCGGGTTCCCCGATCGGGGCCGTTGGGATAGGTGATGCCATATTTCTGCAGATAAAGGCGCGCCTCCGGCTCGGTATCCACGTAGTCCACGCCCAGGAAGATCACCTGGCCGCCGGGACGATAATACTCCCAGGCGGCCTGCAATTCCGCCGCTTCCTGTTCGCAGGGTTTGCACCACGAGGCCCAGAAATTGATCACCACCACCTGGCCGCGCAGGTCGGCAAAGCGAATCTCGGTTTGACCGTTGTACTCATATCCGCTGAACAAGGGCAGGGTGAAGTCGGGGATGCGCTCCCCCACCTGAATATTACCCTGGCTACGGCGATTGAGCATAATCCCGATGATCACCAACAGGGCTACCAATCCCGACCAGATCAGCACCTGCGCCCACAGGGGAACGCCGCGACGAACCACAGGTTGAACGGTCTCTGTCATGGGTTTCTCCACTGACGGAATCATAAGGAACCAGATGAGATCAGTCTTGGCGACGCAATTCTTCTTCCAACCGCCGCAGATACTCCTCCGAAAGCGATTCTCGATCTGGACCCGAAGCGGACGCGGCCACCCCGGTTCGTTTCATCGCCCTCAAGGTACGCGCCAAGATCATCACCCCTCCCAGGATCAGCAAGGGCGGAATCAGATAGGCCAGCCAGAAGAATCCCTGACGCGGCGGTTCTTCCAGCACGCGCGCCCCGTAATTGTCCACAAAGTACTGGAAGATCTCCTGCTCTGTTTTGCCCTCACTCAACATCTGACGGATCAAAGCCCGCCACTGAGCACAGGCCTGGGTAGGGCACACATCCAGAGGCGTGTTTTCACACACTGGACAATATAATCGGCGCGCGATGGCATTCACTTCGTCATCGGTCGGCGGCCGGCGGTCTTGAGCCAGGGCCGGTGTGGCCATCAGCATCGCCAGAACCAGGATCAATCCAAACAATCGCGTCAGGCGCATGTCTTAATTTCCTCCCGATTCAAAGCCCCTGTCCTTCAACGATCAATCGGTAGAACTGGTCTGATGGGCAGAGCGACTCAGCGGCACCCTCACCGCTTCGACGTCCTTATCGGGCCAGGCAGCGACAATCACCCCCAGCAGGAACACCAGCGAACCCAGCCATAACCAGTTAACCAGGGGATTGACATACAGTTTGAATGTGGCCCCCTGGGCCGAGGCCGGCTCCCAATGAATCAACAAAACATACACATCATCGGCCAGCGTCGAACGCACGCCGGGAATGGTCATGTTTTGTTGAGAATCGTAATAAAAATCTACCCGTGGCGCCAGACGGGTCAGGTAGCGTTCTCCTCGATAAACTTCCACTACGGCTCGGGTGTAATTCACCCCACTGGCCAGATCATCCCAACGAGCAATATCGCGATACACCAGACGGTATCCCTCCAATTCCAACGCCTGACCTACCTGAAGAGTACCCTGCGTTTCGCGCTGGAACAGTTCGATACCCAGGATGCCGATGGCCATCATCATCATGCTAAGGTGGATGATATAGCCTCCATAACGACGACGATTGCGGCCGATCAAGCGGAACAGAGCCTGGAAGAAATTCTCTCTTTGCGCCTTCTGGCGCGCTCGCGCCCCTCGCCAGAATTCATACAACGTGACCAGAGTCACCAGCGCGATTAGGAAGAAGCCGGTTAGGGCAATGGGGTGACGGGTATAGGTCACAAACAGCGTACCTGTGATCAACACTGCGCCCACCGCTGGCTTCCACAAAGCGCGTCCCAGGGTTTGCAGGGAGGAAGATCCCCAGGCAGAGAGCGGTGCTACGCCCATCAACAACATCATTGCTGCAAACAGCGGCGCGGTGGCCCGTTCATAGAAGGGCGGGCCAACGGTCACCTTCTGACCGGTGACCAGTTCCGAAATCAGCGGGAAGATCACCCCCCAGAAACACACCACCAGCACGCTCATGAACAACAGGTTGTTGAACAAGAAAAGCGACTCGCGCGAGAGCAGAGATTTCATCTCTGCCTCAGCCTTCAGAACTGCCCAGCGGTGGATCAACAACCCCACCGACGCGACCAGCGTGAGAGCAATAAAAGCAAAGAAGGCTGGCCCAATAGCACTCTGGGCAAAAGCATGTACAGAAGAGAGCACCCCCGAACGGGTCAAGAAGGTGCCGAAGATCACCAGCACATACGTCAGGATAATCAGCACCATATTCCACTGCTTAAGCATCCCTCGTTTTTCCTGGATCATGACCGAGTGCAAGAAGGCCGTGCCGGTCAACCAGGGCATAAAGGCGGCAATTTCCACCGGGTCCCAGCCCCAGTAGCCGCCCCACCCCAGCACGTCATAAGCCCATCGCCCTCCCAACACCAGGCCAAACGAGAGAAATAACCAGGCCCACAGTGACCAGCGACGGGTGACTCGAATCCAGCGATCATCGGTGCGGCCGGTGATCAACGCGGCCATCGCAAACGCATAGGGGATGACAAACGACACAAACCCCAGATACAACATAGGGGGATGGATGATCATCCCCGGATGGCGCAACAGCGGATTCAGGCCGCGCCCATCGGCAGGCTGAACGGGAATCGCTTGCGCCGGGGGCAGGGTGTATCCCTGGACGGTGCCATCGGGAAGACGATACAGGCGAGCAAAGGGGTTCTCGAAGAACACGTTCAAAGCCAGGAAGAAGGCCAGGGTGATGCCACCGACCATCAACACCCAGGGCAAAAACTCTCGATCCCGATCCCAGCGACGCAACGTTGCCAGTGAAGTAAAGGCCGACATCAACCACGACCAGAACAGCAGCGAACCAGCCTGTCCACCCCACCAGGCGGTGATCTTCAGGTAGGCAGGCATGGAACGGCTGCTTACCTCATAGACATATTGCACCGCAAATTCTCCACGCCACAGCAACAGGATCAGAGCCAGGGCAGAGAGAGAGAGCAGAGGAAAGGTTAAAAACATCGCCCGGCGGGCCGATTCCACCAGGGCGAAGGCGTTCTTCCAGGCTCCGACCACCGCTGCGCCAACACAATATAGCGTCAGGAGAAAGGTCAACAGTAAAACACCATAGCCAAACTCAGGCAACATGGCCACTCCCGAAACAGATCACAAACACCCTCGATCTTGCAGGAACAGAAAGACCGCCCCTCCGGCCACTCAAGGATTGGAAGCCTGAACCGGGACGGCCTCTTCGTACCTGGTGGGGCATTTCAAGAGCAGTTCATCGGCATAAAAAATGCCATCTTCCCCAAGCCGTCCGGTGGCGATAGCCTGTGCCTCGTGACGAAGCAGATCCGGCTTGGGCCCTACATAGACAATCGTCAGGCGCGCCCGGTGGGGATCCTTCACTGCCTGTTTGAGCACCTGTTCCAGCCCCCCCATGGCCTCCACCTCGCGGTTGTTGCCCGGCACGTGGGCCACTTGAAAAGTCAGGGTGAGGGTTTGGGGATCGTACTGGATGGTATCCCCTATCACGGCGCCAGAAACACGCAAATTCTTGCCGAGTAAGGTGTCTTTGCTGGCATTCAGTTCATCCACAGTCATGAAATACTCAGCGGCCTGCTGTAACGAAGAGACAATCAGATACACCACCGCCGCCAGCATAAACAGACCGCCAAGCAGAAATTTCGAGCGTCTCATTGTGACCTCCGTAAAGCATACTATTCTGACTGGTACCAAGAACAGCCTGGTGATACGTACCGCTGGGACCAAATCGTATTGGGCAATCATGTTGGGACGGCAATTGAATACCACGTTGGAGCAGCAGTTGAACCCCATGTTGGGGACGGCAGTTGAACTGCCGTCCCCAACCCAACACAGGATTGGTCAGCAGAGCCAGACACAGCCTGGCGATACGCAAGCAGGTGTCAAAGAACAGCCTTAAGATTTTACGGACAAATTCTACCGATGTTTAGTTAAATCATACTGAAAGCAAGGCAAGATGGAAATCATAATCTCCCCCTTCTCTTCATCCTGTTTTTTTTTTCGTGTCAATCTGCACCGCTACGCAATCGGGTGCCACAAACACGGCAGAAACGATCTCCTCGCTGAGCCCGAGTTCCACACTGGTGACAGTAAAGAGCCGTTTCGACTTTCTCAGCACGCGGGCGATGACGGCGTCGCACCGGCCGGGCCGGGGATGTGGAGCGGTAATATCCATATACTGCGCCCGCAATCACGATCAGGAAGACCATAGCGCCGATCAACCATGGCAGATAGGCAGTCAAGGAAATCCGCCCTGGGGTGTTTGGGCTCAGCGGCGCAACCGGCTCGGGCTTCAAAAACGAAATGGTCAGTGTGTCGCTGGCTTTTTGATAGCGAAAAGAGAGTTCAAACGTCTGGCCAGCCGCCAGGGCGCCAAAATCTCCGCTGTAGTAGATCAGGCGGTTCTCCGATGGGGTCTTATTCGGCAGAGCCGGATCAATACTCATGGCAGTCGCATCCAGGGGTTGTTGCACCTCCACATGGAGCAACTGAACCGCATAATCGCCCGGCCAGATAAAGCGATAGGAACGCTCCATCCCCTGTCGGGTCAGGGCCGGGTCGTAATACTCCAACTGAATGGCTCGCCCATCCACCACCACGTTCACCTTGAGCCAGTCCCCGTCTGGCTCGAGCGTGTACTCCCGGTCGGCTACCTGCTCAAAAGACGGGCCAACAGCCATAGCATGGGGCTTGCTGGCCCGCGCCGGAATGCGAAACGTCATTCGAAGGGGCAACGAAACCTGATTGGCGACCGTCATGCGCAAAATCACCAGAGCCGTTGGCTGATCATACTCTGGCCAGATCCATATATCCACTGCACTCAAGACCGGTTCGGTCTGCGCCTGAACCGGGAACGGGATCATCACCCCTATCACCACCAGCAGAAGAAAGAGTCGTTGCACGCCAGACCTCCGATAGAAAATCACCTTTCATCTTACCACGAAACGCCGCCTGCTGCGCGAGCACGCACCAGATGCCAGCATACCCGATTGACTGGCGTGGGCACGCCATACTGTTCCCCCCGTTGCACCACTGCGCCGCAAATGGCATCAATCTCCGTCGGCGCACCGCGGCGCACATCCTGCAACATGGACGAAATATTGGTCGCCGTCTGCAAGGCCACCTGTTCCGCTGCCTGAACGGGATCGTCAAACGGCAGAGGAATGCCCTGAGCGGTTGCTACGGCAGCGGTCTCGGTAGCCAGTTGCCCCATTACGACTCGAGCCGCAGGGCGGCGGAGCAACTCCCCGTTGGGAATATCCAGCAAAGCGGTCAGGGGATTAATGGCGGAATTGATCACCAGTTTCCCCCAGATCAGGGATTGGGCATCCTCCACCCTCTCGACGCAAAACCCGGCCCCTCGCAGCACCGCCTCTAACGGACCAAGACGCGGGTGTGCCTGCAGCCAGACCGTTCCCTCGCCCCCGGCACGTACTCGCCCCGCCTCAAGCAACGCCGCTCCGGCGGTGGTGACCCCTACCGCCACCCGATCCGCTCCCAAAGCATGGCTCAAGACGACATCGTTACCCAGACCGTTTTGCAGAGTAAGGGCCAGGCCATCCCCAGCCAGGCAAACGGCCAGATGACGGGCCGCCCGTTCGGTTTGCCAGGCCTTAACCAGAACCAGCGCCCATCGCACACCGCGCACCTTCTCCGGCTCAGAAGTCACCCTGACTCGATAGGCCTGTTCCTCCCCGGACGCACTCACCAGGCGAACCCCCTGGCGTTCCAGAGCCTGCAAGGCGGCCTGCCAGGTGCCCAGCAGGATAACCTCCACGCCCTGCGCAGCCAATCGAGCCGCGAACAACGAAGCCAGCGCCCCAGTGCCTGCGATGAGAACGAGGTCATCCCGGCCAGCCATACACCAGCCTTACCGTCCCTGGCTGGAACGCAAAAAGGCCTCCCATTCCTCCTCGGCCATCTCCACTGCATGTTCATCTGCCGGGAAGCGTCTCAACTGCACGTCGGCGATATACTCACGGAAGGCCTGTTGCATCGTGCCATAGAGATCGGCATACTTTTTGACAAAGCGCGGCGTGAATCGGTCAAACAGCCCCAGCAGGTCATGAGTGACCAACACCTGCCCATCGCACCCCCGGCCGGCGCCAATGCCAATCGTGGGGATCGAAAGCCGTTGTGAGATAAACTCGGCCAGACGGGCTGGCACTGACTCCAGCACCAGGCTGAAACAGCCGGCCTCCTCCAGCAGCAGCGCGTCCTCCAGCAAGCGTCGGGCGGCCTGGGCGGTTCGGCCCTGAGGGCGAAATCCCCCCAACTGATGAACCGATTGAGGCGTCAACCCCAGGTGACCCATCACCGGAATGCCGGCACTCACGATCGCCTGAATGGCATCCAACCGTTCTCGTCCCCCTTCTAGTTTCACCGCATCCATTCCGCCCTGTTGCAAAAAGCGACCGGCGTTGCGCACCGCCTCTTCTACCGAGACCTGATAGGAGAGAAAAGGCATATCGCCGATCAACAGTGCATACTGTGCGCCACGCGCCACCGCCCGGCAATGATGGATCATCTCGTCCATCGTTACCGGCAGGGTGTTTGGATACCCCAACACTACCATCCCCACTGAGTCGCCCACCAGAATCGCATCGATCCCGACCCGGTCCAGGATCAGGGCGGTGGGATAATCGTAGGCTGTCAGCATGGTGATCGGCTCACCGCGCGCTTTCTTCCGACGCAAGGTCAACGTCGTGACCTTATTTCGTACTTCTTCAGAAACGGCTAACGTAGACAAGGTACCCTCCAGCGTTTTGGTAGAGTCCACTGAGCATATCCCATGTTCCGCTGCTGTGCTCGCCATCCGAACCAACCAACCGTCACGCTCCCGTAGGATACGTGCAGAACGCCCTGAACGAGCACAGCAGAGAGGCTTGATGAAATTATACCCCACCCTTTCTGCGCAAATCAGACCGACTCTCCTGCAAAAACCCCTCACCGCCGAGAACGCGGAGAGCGCAGAGCCGAAAAGGTCAAAAATCCGCACCGAACATGCCGCCTTGTGCTCGACTAGCCAAACTCTCTGCGTTCTCTGCGCACTCTGCGGTGAAATGACCTTTTGGCAGTGAAGTCATGAGGTCGAGTCCACTGCACAAACGAACCGCAGAGCACGCCGGGAGCGCAGAGTCAAATCTCGCGTGCCCCGGCGGTGAGATTGAGTGACCAACGCTCAAAGAGAGACTATCAAGCAGGGGATTGACAAAAAGAGGGTTTGCGATAAAATAGCCTTCGCAAGCCGAAGTGGCGGAACTGGCAGACGCGCTACGTTCAGGGCGTAGTTCCCGCACGGGAGTGAGGGTTCAACTCCCTCCTTCGGCACACAAACAGGCTCTTCGTTCCGGGGAGCCTGTTCCCCTTTTAAGCAACATGGTATAATCAACCCAACTCATTCGATGTGCTTCCAGACACGAAGTCACTGTGCAGCGGCCTCGTGTCTTTTTCACGCCTTTTGCAGGAATGACCCATGGACATTGGAACGGTTCAAACGATTGACATTGAAACGCAAATGCGCGAAGCCTACCTGGATTACGCTATGAGCGTCATTGTGGCTCGCGCTTTGCCAGATGCACGCGACGGCCTGAAACCCGTTCATCGCCGCATCCTGTACGCAATGAACGAGTTGGGCGTTCGCTCCAATAGCCCTTACAAGAAATCCGCCCGTATCGTCGGCGAAGTGTTAGGAAAGTATCATCCCCATGGCGATGCGGCGGTGTATGATGCCATGGTACGCATGGCCCAGGATTTCTCCATGCGCTATCCCTTAATTGATGGCCAGGGGAACTTCGGCTCAATTGATGGCGATGCTCCGGCAGCCATGCGCTACACCGAGGCGCGCCTCAACCGCCTGGCGGAGGAAATGCTAGCCGATATTGACAAAGATACGGTAGATTTCACCTCCAACTTCGACGATTCACTTGAAGAGCCAACGGTGTTGCCTGCTCGTCTGCCCAATCTCCTCCTGAATGGGTCGGCCGGCATTGCCGTGGGCATGGCCACCAATATCCCTCCACACAATCTACGCGAGATCGCCGCGGCGATTAACTACCTGGTGGATCACTTTGACCGAATTGACGACATCCCGGTTCAAGACCTGTTGAACTTTGTGCCGGGGCCTGATTTTCCCACTGGCGGCATGATCGTCGGGACGGAAGGGATTCTCTCGGCCTACGCCACCGGCCGGGGACGGATAGTCATCCGTGGTGTAGCCCATATCGAAGAAATCAAGGGGGGACGCTATCAGATTGTGATCGCTGAGATTCCTTATCAAGTCAACAAGGCAGCGCTGATCGAACGTATCGCCGAACTGGTACGGGAGGGGAAAATCGATCAGATTTCTGACCTGCGGGACGAGAGCGACCGACGAGGCCTGAGCATCGTGATCGAACTCAAACGGGGTGCACAACCCCATAAGGTGCTCAACCAGTTATATAAATTCACCCCGCTCCAGACCACCTTTGGGGTGCAGATGCTGGCCCTGGTGGAAGGCGAACCCCGCCTCCTGCCCCTCAAGAGCGCCCTGCGGATTTTTATCGAACACCGCCAGACGGTCATCATCCGCCGCTCGAATTTTGAACTGGCCAAAGCCCGCGCCCGACAGCACGTCCTGGAAGGGCTGCTGATTGCCCTGGCGAACATTGACGAAGTCATCCACCTCATTCGTCAGGCAAAAGATGCCGATGCGGCGAAAACCGCATTAATCGAGCGCTTTGGTTTGACGGAAATCCAGGCCCAGGCCATTCTGGATATGCCGTTGCGTCGCCTGGCAGCCCTGGAACGCTGGAAGATCGAGGACGAGCACAAGCAGGTCACAGCACAGATCGCCTATCTGGAAGACCTGCTGGCTCACCCCAAAAAGGTGCTGGCCCTGATCAAGGACGAGATGAAGGAACTGGTGGAAAAATATGGCGATGATCGCCGCACTCGAATCGCAGCCGATGCCAGAGAAGATTTCCACGAAGAGGACCTGGTTCAGGATGAGACGGTGTTGATCAGCCTGACCGAACGTGGCTATATCAAGCGCATGGCTATCTCGGCATTTCGCTCGCAATCCCGCGGCGGACGTGGGGTGATCGGACACCTCACCAAAGACGAAGATGAAGTTCTCATGCTGTTCCCGGCACGCACGCTGGACACCGTTCTGTTCTTCTCCGATCGTGGAAAAGTCTACTCCGAAAAGGTTTACCAGATTCCCGATGCCGATCGCTCCGCCCGGGGCATTCCTCTAATCAACATCCTCTCCCTCGATCCGAACGAGCGCATTACCGCCGCCATGGCCGTTTCGAACTTCAATTCGCACAACTATTGCGTGCTGGCCACCGTGCGGGGCAAGGTGAAACGCGTCGAGTTGAAGGAATTTGCCTCGGTGCGTTCCTCAGGCATGATCGCCATGTCTCTGGACGAAGGAGATGAACTGGGCTGGGCACGCCTGACCAGCGGCAGCGATGATATTTTGCTGGTCACCGAAACGGGACAGACGCTGCGGTTTTCTGAAGAAAGCGTTCGCGTGATGGGACGAACTGCCGCTGGCGTACAGGGTATTCGTCTGGAGGCAGATGATCGGGTAGCCAGCATGACGATAGCAGAGGCCAACGGCTCGCTGCTGATTGTCACCGCTAACGGTTACGGCAAGCAGACACCACTCACAGAATATCCCCGCAAGGGGCGCGCAACCGGTGGAGTGGCCACAATCGATCAAAAAGCATTGGCCACCACTGGCCGCATCGCTTCGGCGCGAGTGGTGCAGAAAGAGGACGATCTCACTCTCATCACCGCCAATGGGGTGACGTTGCGCCTGAAGGTGAAAGAGGTCAAACAATCGGGGCGCGCCACGCGCGGGGTCCGCTTGATTACGCCCCAGGCCGGGGATCGGGTGGTGACAGTCGCCCGGATTTCCGCCGAGGAATTGCGCAAGGCCGGGGCAGAGATTCCCGAAAACGATGCAGGGGGGTGAAAGACCCGGCTAATCGTGCCAGAGCCAGAAAGCAGTCTTTCCCTCAAGACGCTCGGCTCGCTCTGGCGGCCTGAACAAAGGCCTGGAACAGGCGGCGCATCGGAGCGTGTTCAGTCAACCATTCGGGATGCCATTGAATCGCCAGAGCGAAGCGATGTCCGGGCAGTTCAATCCCCTCGATCAGACCATCGGGCGCAAAAGCGGTGGCTCGCAAACCAGGCGCAAGGTCTTTAATCCCCTGATGGTGCAGGCTGTTGACTTGCACAGAACAGGTGCCCAGGATGTGAGCCAGTTGGGAATCCGATTCGATCTGGACGATGTGGGTCAGGGCCTCAAAAGGGAGGGGCGAATCCCCGTTGTGTTGATCGTGCTGCAGGGCCCCCGGAAGTTGATCGGCGATATGGGTGTACAGGGTGCCTCCCAGGGCCACGTTCATCACCTGACAGCCGCGACAGATGCCCAACACGGCTTTATCCGCCGCCAGAGCCGCCTGCATGAGAGGTAATTCCAGATCGTCGCGGATCGGGTCCAGGTACACGGCGGGATGAGGCTGCCCCCCATAGCGCTCAATGGCGATGTCGGCTCCGCCGGAGAACAGGATGCCATCCAGACGCTCAAGCAGGGTGCGCCAGCCCTCTTCAGGGAGATCGGGCGGGATCAGGATAGGAACCCCACCTGCTTCGACAATCGCCGTGACATAGGGACGCAACAGCAAGACGGCTGGCAGGTGTTCAGAAGTCTGTCCATGACGAGCAGTAATACCGATCAGGGGAGGTGAATCACGACGATCAGACATGGGCTCCATGGCTAAACACAAAGATCAACCAGGCGAATCGCTGCCTGTGTCAGCAGCAACATGGGCCTCACAAAGAGGCGTTTAAACAGAAATTGGCCAACTTTACTGGTCAAGTCGGCCAACTCTGCTGCAGGCATAGGCATAAAAGGCGAACAGCCTGAGGTTAATCGAATTTTTGCTTCAGGCGAGCCGATTTTCCAGTGCGTTCACGTATGAAGTACAGTTTGGCCCGCCGTACCACGTTGTGCCGCTCCACCACCACCCTTTCGATGCGCGGCGAACGGAGCAGGAAGGTGCGCTCCACGCCGATACCATTGCTGGCGATTCGCCGCACGGTGAAAGTCGCATCGTTCCCGCCCCCCGTCAGACGGATCACCGTTCCCTTGAACTCCTGAATGCGTTCCCGGTCGCCTTCCTTGATTTTCACATGTACGCTCACCGTATCTCCAGGGCGCAGGGCAGGGATATTTGGATTGGCGGCCGCCTCCACCGCTTTGATTACCTGTTCAGTCATAGGTCTTCTTCCTTGCTTTGGGATCTTAACAGCGAGTTATTATAGCACATAGCAAAGAAAACCTGCAAGGAAAACGATATATACTCCTGCATCTCCAGGTCACAGGCCACCATCCAAACCTGGCGTGTTTCCAGCCGTCCGTGTCGTTTCTCTGTCCTTTCCCCATCCG
>FWWM01002429.1_pt1 | contig 24819 bp, 22 predicted proteins | sample 2228351 | NCBI WGS metagenome assembly FWWM01 (sample SAMEA103939774, study PRJEB20133) | metagenome
AGACCTGGGCGTGGGAGCAGAACTGCACAACGGTCTCTTTGCGCTCGAACGTCATCCGCAAGGAGGCGCACCGCTTTTACGAGCGCTTGGGCTACCGCCTGGTCAAGACGCAACTGGCGTTGCGCAAAGAGGTAGGGGAAAAGGCCCAAGAGTAGCGCGAGCCGCGTAGGGGGCGCACGGCCGCGCGTCCCTGCGCGGCTACCGGGGCCGGAACGACGCGATCAGGGCGACCAGTAACGAAAGCAGCGCGACGGAGCCTCCACCCAGGAGGGCCCAACCCCACCAGACCCCCGGCTCCACCAGCGGGCGCAGAAGCAGGGCAGCGACGACGGTCAGGGTGGCGAGCAGCAGGGCCAGGGAGAGGCGAATCGAGAGCAGATCGAGGACGGCCAGAGGGCCCTGGAGACGGCGCATCTCCACGCCAACGGTCAGGCTACCCTCCTCCAAGCGGGTGGCCAGCGCGGGCAGGCCGGCCGGCAACTCTAAAAGCAGATCGGCCCAGTCCTCCAGCCAGTTCCCCGCCTGCCGTCCCAGGGCACCGGGGGAGAGGGTCTGGCGCAGGAACCGCTCGGCATAGGGGCGGGCTATGGAAAAGGGGTCAAAGGTAGGGTCGAGTTGCAACCCCACGCCCTCCAGCATTCCCACCATCTTGCCCAAAAGCCACAGTTCGGCCGGCAGGCGCAGCCGCCGGCGAAAGGCGATGCGCATGCCCTCTTCGACGATCTCGCGGGCCAGCATCTCCCGGAGCGGCCGGCCGACATATCGCCGCAGGAATCGCTCCAGGTCCCGTTGCAGGCCGGCGCGGTCCACCTCCCGCTCGACCAGGCTCATCCGCAGCAGTTGCTCGACGATCGCTTCACTGTCCAGCCGCACGGCCACGGCAAAGAGGCGCACCAGTTCTCGCCGCAGGGGCAAAGAAAGGCGGCCAACCATGCCGAAATCCACCGCCGCGATCGTGCCGTCTTGGAGCACGAAAAAGTTCCCCGGGTGGGGGTCGGCGTGGAAAAAGCCGTCCTCAAAGACCTCCTGCATAACGATCTGGGTGGCGTTCAGGGCGATGCGCTGGCGGTCCAGGCCGGCCGCGTCCAGCGCGGCCAGGTCGTCAATCTTGATCCCCCGGATGCGCTCCAGGGTCAGCACCCGCCGCGTGGTATCGTCCCAGTACACCTGCGGGATGTAGAGAAGCGGTTGCCGGGCAAAGTTCCGGCGGAAGCGGTCGGCGTGATGGCCCTCACGGCGAAAGTCCAGTTCCCCGCGCAAGGTGTGGGCAAACTCCTCCACAATACCCCGGGGGTCATAGAGGCGCAGGGCCGGGACCCGCTTTTCCGCCAGGGAGGCCAGCCGCCGCAGGATGTCCAGGTCGGTGGTCACGGTCGCCTCAATGCCCGGCCGTTGTACCTTGACCACCACCTCCTCCCCGGAGGGCAGGCGGGCCGCGTGCACCTGGGAGAGCGAAGCGGCGGCCAGCGGTTCCTCCTCCAGGTGGGCAAAAAGGTGTTCCACCGGGCGGCCCAGTTCCTCCTCGATGCAACGACGGGCCGCTTCAAAGGGAAAAGGGGGGACGCGGTCCTGCAGGAGGCTCAGTTCGGCGATCCATTCGGGGGGGAGCAGGTCCGGCCGGGTGCTGAGCACCTGGCCGAGTTTGATAAAGGTAGGCCCCAGTTCCTCCAGGGCCAGGCGCAGATGATGGGTGGGCGGGACCGGGAGCGGCCGGCGGCGGCGCAGGAGCCTTGGCCCGGTCCACTCCAGCAAGAAACCAAGCCCGTGCCGCACCAAGATACGGCTGATCTCGCGGTAGCGAAGCCAGCGTCTGGGCCAAAGGGTGGGGGAACGAGCCTCCATCGGCGACTCCCCTCCGGCCGGCGGTCTCTTCTGAGAGGTGATCCGGGTCTGCAATGTCGTGGGAGTTTACATCGGTGACTCCCCTCCGGCCGGCGGGTTCTTCTGACGGGGCATAGGGAGCACAACCCGCGCCCCCTATGCCCCCTTCAATCTAGAGACGACCGAGCAGGTCCTGCTTTTTGGCCTGGAACTCTTCCTCGGTGAGGATGCCCTGGTCGCGCAGTTCGGCCAGTTGCTTGATCTGTTCCGGGATGCTGGGCCCCTGGCCGCTCCGGGCCATCACCTCACGCTTCTTGGCCGCATACTCCTCGTCGGAGAGGATGCCCTGGGCATGCAGGTTCTCCAGTTGCCGGAGTATGGCGTCGGTGGTGCTACCCGCAGAGGCCTGCGGTTGGGTGGCCTGAGCGACCGTGCCGGCCAGGACCCCACCCAGGCCGACCCCTGCGCCGAGCCCCAGGCCGGCCCCGGTCAACCCGCCGGCCCCGCCGCCCGGTTGCGCCGCCGCATCACCCAGCGCGCGCGCCGCCTTGAAGCGCAGGTAGGCGTCCATATCGCCGATCGCGCCCATCGAAGCCCGCTCGTCAATCGCCTTCTCCACATCTTCGGGGACGGTGATCGCCGTGATGTAGAACGCCTTCAGGGCAATCCCCAGCGCGGCAAAGTCGTCGGCCATCTTGACCCGAATCGCCGCCGAGAGTTCGTCGTACTGGCCGGCCAGGTCCAGCACCGAGGTCAGGTTCTCCCCCAGCAGGTCGGCCAGGCGGGCGACCAGCATGCTGCGCAGATAGCCCTCCAGGTGATCGGTCGTATAGATTCCCTGCGTGCCGGCGATCTTGTTCACAAAGAGTTGTGGGTCGGAGACCTGCATGGCGTAGGTGCCATGCCCGCGCAGCCGGACGATTCCGAAATCCTTGTCCCGATAGGGGATCGGCTGCGGGGTACCCCACTTCATGTCCACAAACTCGCGCATGTTGACAAAGACGACCTCGGCGCGGAAGGGGCTCTTGGAGCCGAAGGGCAGTTTGATCAGGTTGACCAGGAGCGGAATGTTCGCCGTGGTCAGCGTATGCCGGCCCGGCCCCAGAACGTCCAGCGCCTTGCCGTCCCGGAAAAAGACGGCCACCTGACTCTCCCGAACGGTGCACTGGGAGCCTAGGCGAATCTCCCCCGAACCGTGCTCGGGGATGCGGTGAATGATGTGCGTTCCCGTCTCGTCCAAAAACTCAATGACTTCCAAAAGGGCCATGATGGTTCCTCCTCAAGTCGGCCTTGACTCTGCTGTCGCAACACCTGCCGTCCGTTGAACCTCCAGGAACCGATCCGGAACCTACCGTAGGGCGGGCTTTCCGTCCCGCCCGGACAGGCCAAAATCCTCCTACGGGGTTTCGGATGGGCTCTGGGCCTCGTTGCCGGGCGATTCCTCCCCGGTAGAAGCGTCCGCTTCCTCCAACGGTGTGGTCGTCTCCTCGGCCGGAGGCAATTCCGCTTCGGGCACCACCGGCACCGCCCCGGTCAGGACGTCCCGCCGGCGGTCCACCCGCTCGTGCAGTTGGACCAACGTCTGACGCAACCCTTTCAGGGCGGCGGCGACAGCGCCCTCCTGCCCCACCGCCTCGGCGAACGCCTGCACCCCCGCAGCCACCTCGTCCACTCCCTCCAGCAGGGCGGTGTCATAGTCGTAGAGGGCATTGAGTTCGTTCTCGCGAATCGTGATCGAGTCAAACCAGCCGGCATAGCCATAGACGGCCGTGCGCAGTCGGTCGGCGAGGAGTTGCAACGTTTTCTGCACTCCTTCCACATCGTCCATCAAGGCCAGTCCGCCACTCACGTTGAGCAGTTCGGCCTGGGATTCGGTCAACTGCCTGCGTTGCTGCTCCAGTTGGTCGGCGATATAGACGCGGAGCAGTTTGTCCGCCTCTCGCCGCATCTCCTTGTCCAGATACTGGCCGATGCCCGGTATACGGCTGGCCAGCCGCTTCAGTTTGTTCTCCTCGCGGGACTCGAATACCCGCTCCCGAAAGTCGGTCATGTCCGCCTCCTCACATTCCAAAACCGGCCTGCATTCGTTTCCCTCTACGAACAGAATCGGTGGAGGTTTCGCTACCCCCCATTGTACATGATTTTGAAGGAAAAGTAAAGGAAAATTCAGGCGAGTTCTTCCCGCCCTGCAAGCAAGCGCAGCCGGCGGTGCTTTTCGGCATAGTAGGCCACCTGCGCCGGCAGAGTTTTTTCTGGGGAAAGTGCGGCGTACTGTTCCAGAAGGGACCGGCCGGCCGCTTCCATCTCCTCCGGTGAGAGTCTCCCCTCTGTCCAGGGAAGCGTCGGTTCCTGAAGGAGCACCCCAATCAGGTCCGGGAGGGGTCTCTGTCCCTCGGCCCAGGCCAGGGCCAGGACGAAAGAAATCGCCCGTGACGGTGCCTGCTCCTGGGCCACCTGGAGCAGTTCGGCCTGCCGGCCGGCCGCCAGGACCAAAAGCGGCCGGCTTTCGGGGTCGAGTTCGGAGAGTCGCCTGCGCGGGGCTGCAAGAACCTCGGCCAGCGCGAACGCCAGCGGGTGCGCCGCCCGATCCACCGCCACGATAGCGTCTGGGAAAATACCCAACTCCTGAAGCAACGCCTGCAACCGCCGCATCGTCACGGCGACCGCCTGCTCGGAGAGGGACCCCTCGCGGAGCGGCACCTGCAGACCGTCATCCCCCAGAGTGCCCAGGAGGACCACCCCTTCCTCGGCGTAGAGGCGGTCTTTGGGCCCCAGGGGAAAGCCGCCGGGAAATTCCTGGAAGCGCAGGGCCATCTGCAGGCCGGCCTCCGAATCGGCCGCCTTTTCCGGCGAATCCGCCTTGGTCAGTGCGCGACGGCAGGTCTCCTCGGCCTCGAGCCATCGTCCCAAGACCAACTGGCAGGCGGCGATCAGGCTGTCCACCTCCCAGTCCTCCGGGTATCCCTCCAATGTTTTGTGCAAAAGGCCCAGGGCCTCCGCCGCCCGGCCGGTGTGATAGTAGATGTAGGCGATGTCGAAAAAGACGAGCGGGTCCTCCGGCGAGATCTTGAGACACCCCTGAAAGACCTCCAGGGCCTCGTCGTACCGCTCCAGTTCGGTCAGCAGGTGCCCCAGGGTAAAGAGGCGGCTGTAGGTCGCCTCCAGGCGAACCGCGGTAGAAAAGGCGTCCAGGGCCTTGGTCAAAAAGCCTCGCCGATAATAGTGCCGGCCCAACGCCTCATAGGCCTCGGCAAAGCCGGGGTCCACGGCGAGGGCGCGGCGGTACTCGGCGATCGCCTCATCAATCCGGCCGGCCCGCTCCAGCGCGATGGCCCGTTCGTAATGCTCACTGGCTTCATGCCGACGGAACTCGTCCAACCGCTCCTCCACAGATCTGTCTAGCGAAAGGCGATCTGGTTGGTGCGCACCATCCAGACCAGGAAAAACCCCAGGAGGACAATCCCCACCAGGAGCAACACCAGGACCCAGAGCAACGCCTCGTTGACCGAAAGCCCCCCGCCCGAACCGAACAGGAAGCGAAAGAACCCGACTATCTGCTGGCCCCAGGAAGGGCCTTCCGCCCCGCCCACCCCGGTTAGAACTTCCCGCACCTGCTGCCAAAACTCGCCGACCTGCTGTCTCAGGGGGGGCACAGGCCGGGCAGGTACGGGGGGGACAGGAGGCAAAGCCACGGCCTCCTGGAGCGGCTCCTCCACCGGCGAGGGGGGCGATGCTTCGGCAGCCGGAGGGAGCGGGCCGGCCGGGGGTGTCTCGACCAGACGCTGCCCACAATGGGGGCAAAAGGTCGCCGTGACCGGGGCCGGTTCCTGGCAGCGCGGACAGGAAACCCGCGTCGGCTCGATCTCGGCCTTCTCCACCCGCTCATAAAGCCAGCGGGTGACCCAGGCCGGCTGTTGCCGGAACTGCTTTTGCACCAGCCGACAGGTCTCGCACAGGTCCCCTTCGACATCCCCCTCCAGCACAGTGCCACACCGACGACAGAGCCGCACCGACTCCTCGGTCGCCAGTTGCTGAACCAGCCGCCTGGCCTCCTCACAAAAAGGGCAGGGTACATTGGGATCGGACAACTCGGCTCCACAGGTAGGACAACGTACGCTCATCGTTTCGTCCCCACGCCCCACCGGGGACACACCGGTAGGCTAGCCGGATAGTAACATACCTCGCCCCCTTTGTCAACGTAGGCGGGCGCACCCCAGGGCCAAAGTCTGCCGGTAGCCCTTGTAGTACGGACGGCCCGGATGGGTCGTGCAGCGGTAATCAAGTGCCCCCCGACGACCAGCAAGTTCAGCAGCTCACTGACGAGGGTGATTTCGTTGGTCTTGCTATCCACCGGGACCTCGCCCCAGACCGTCTTGAGTTGGTGGCTGACCGCTGCCGGCAAGTGGGTGGGCTGGGCCCCGCGCTTGGCTGCTCCCCGCAGGGTCTTGCCATCCAGGGCGATACACCGGTCGGCACCCGCCAGGGCCAACTGCGCATTGACCTCGGCCACCCAGAGGCGCAGAGTCCAGTTCCTCGGCATCGATGCGCCAGAACAGCCGGCAGAGCGTCATTCCTTCGGCCGGCGGCCCGGGGGAAGGCCGATGGCCATCCGGACCGGGAGTGGCAGTTCCTGCCCCCACCGGGCAATGGCGGTTGGTCCCTTTTGCCCGCACAACCGTCCGGTCATAACGAATACCAGCAGCGCTGTCAGCGAGTACACCTGGCCACGCGCCTTGCGCCAGTCGGTCAGTCGCTCGAAGACGCATACCAAGGGGGTAATACGAATCTCGGTCCGCGCACTGCGCTTGCCAGATACACGCGAAGGTGGTACACCGGTCTTGGCCATTGGGTGCCTCCTTTTGGGATGGTTCAGTAACCGGCTGACACTTTCGTATGCATCGAGAAACCTGCCCGACGCGTGATGCCGGCGTTTTACAGAAAATAAGCCGCGTTTTGCGCCAACCGTGAATTCTTAATATCGGAAAAAGTGTAAACCGATCTCTGCCGGAAAATGAACCATCCCCTCCTTTTGGATTGTTTTTATAGCCTGTATGGAAGCACTCAATGGCCCTTTTGTCAAGTTACTCCTTCCCTTTCGGCCTTACTGAACGACTTTGATATGGCCCTGGGTGATGGAACCGTAATTTGACAGCCCCCTCTTTGCATGATAGAATTGCCCCGCCAACGGACAGTAGGAATCGCTCGCGGCTGTGTGGGTGGAGACGGCGGTCGGGCCTTGGACCGCCGATGGAGGGCCTACGAAAGGAGGAAGTGGACAGCAAAGAAGATGGGTTGTACGTGGTGCCGGGATGCACCGGTTGGAAAGAAACGACTCAATGAGGAGGACTGTGATGTCGGAATTGAATCCCTTCAAAATTGCACAGCGGCAGTTTGACGAGGCTGCCGACCTGCTCGGTCTGGACGAGGCTACGCGGGCCTTGCTCCGCGAACCGATGCGCGAGTTTCACGTGACCTTCCCCGTGCGCATGGACGACGGCACGGTCAAGGTCTTTAAGGGCTTCCGGGTCCAGTACAACGACGCCCGTGGCCCGACGAAGGGGGGGCTGCGCTTTCACCCTGACGAGACGATTGACACCGTCCGCGCCCTGGCCGCCTGGATGACCTGGAAGACGGCCGTGGTGGACATCCCCCTGGGCGGGGGCAAGGGCGGCGTCATCTGCAACCCCAAGGAACTCTCCCAGGCGGAACTGGAACGGGTCAGCCGGGGCTACATCCGTGCGATTGGCCACTATATTAGTGAGGAAACCGATGTTCCCGCGCCGGACGTCTACACCAATCCTCAGGTGATGGCCTGGATGATGGACGAGTACAGCATCATGCGCGGTTACAACGTCCCCGGCGTGATCACGGGCAAGCCGATTCCGCTGGGCGGCTCGGCCGGCCGCGACGACGCCACCGCCCGCGGTGGGATGTACTGCACCCGTGAAGCAGCCAAAGTCCTGGGGCTGAACCTCCAGGGGGCCACCACCGCCATCCAGGGCTACGGCAACGCCGGCCAGTTCGCCCACAAACTGGGCGTGGAACTCCTCGGCCTCAAGGTCGTCGCCGTCAGCGACTCCAAGGGCGGTATCTATACCGCCGACGGGCTCGACTTGGACGCCGTCATCGCCCACAAGGAGCAGACCGGGTCGGTGATCAACTTCCCCGGGACCAAGAGTATCACCAACGAGGAACTTTTGGAACTGGACGTCGTCGTCCTGGTCCCCGCTGCCCTGGAGAACGTCATCACTGCAGAGAACGCTCCCCGCATCAAGGCCAAGATCGTCGTCGAACTGGCCAACGGCCCGACCACCCCTGAGGCCGACGTGATTCTGCACCAGAACGGCGTCCATGTCATCCCCGACTTTCTCTGCAACGCCGGCGGCGTCACCGTCTCCTACTTTGAGCAGGTGCAGAACGCCTACGACTATTACTGGCCCGAGGAACTGGTCCACGAGCGGCTGGACGCCAAAATGACCGCAGCCTTCCATGCCGTCCACGAGGCCGCCCAGAAGTACAACGTCCACAACCGCCTGGGGGCCTATCTCGTCGCCGTCACGCGCGTCGCCGAGGCCTGCCGGCTGCGCGGTTGGGTGTAATCGCCATACCTCACGCCGGGCCGTCGAAATAGGCGTGCTTTTGGCCGGGGGTGTCAGCCAGGGGCACCCCCGGCCCCTCTTTTGTCGGCAGATAACTGCTCAGCCGCACACCAATCTTCACCACCAAGACGCGAAGGACGCAGAGGTTTCGTACTTCCACAGAGGACGAGAGGGGTCTCTGCGGCAAGTATCCCTCGGCGTGCTCTGCGACTCTGCGGTGAGCAGTTACGTCGGCAGGTGGAGGCCGGCGAGCAGGGCGGGAGCGTTCTGGGGGGTGCCGGCCAAGGACACCCCCGGCCCCTCTTTTGTCGGGGCCCTGGAGGAACGGCCAGGCCATATCAAAGTCATTGGCCTCTGCCGGGAAGGGCCCGGCCTCGGCGCCCGTGCCGCGTAGAGCCGGCCCGACGAGGCGCCAGCGCACGCGCGCGTCACGTGCCTGCAGCCGGGCCCTGGCCATTCGTGCCACACCGACGCGACTTTGGTATCGCCGTGGGAACGGCCCATTGTGCTTGACGGAACCCCCAAAGTGCGGTAAACTGAACGGGCGAATTGACCAAAACAATGCCCCACCCAGCGCTGGGGCAGGGAAGAAAGATGAAACGCGACTATTACGATCTTCTGGGGGTGCCGCGCACGGACAGCCAGGAGGAGATCAAAAAGGCCTTCCGCCGGTTGGCCCGGCAGTACCACCCCGATGTGAACAAGGCCGCCGATGCCGCGGCCCGCTTCAAAGAGATTAACGAGGCCTACGAGGTCCTCTCGGACGAGCAGAAACGGGCCGTCTACGACCGCTTTGGCCACGCCGGCCTGGAAGGGGGTGGGGTCGGCAGTGGGGTCGGCTTTGACCCCTTTGCCGGCTTTGGTCTGGAGGATATCCTGGACACCTTTGAAACCTTCTTTACCGGCCGGCCCCGCAGCACCTCCCGACAGCGAGCCTCACGCGGAGCAGACCTGCGCTACACCCTGCACCTGACCTTCGACGAGGCCGTCTTTGGCTGTGAAAAAGAGGTCGAAATCCCCCGCCTGGAGACCTGCCCCACCTGTCGGGGCACAGGGGCCGAGCCGGGGAGCCAGCCGGTGCGCTGCCCCCGTTGCGGCGGCACCGGCCAGGTGCGCCAACGGGCGGCCTTTCTCAATATGATTGTGATGAGCACCTGCAACCAGTGCCAGGGGGAGGGGGTGATGGTCTCCTCCCCCTGCCACGAGTGCCGGGGGCAGGGGCGCATCCGCGTTACCCGCCGCTTGCTGGTCAAGGTGCCGGCCGGCGTGGATGAGGGCTCCCAGATTCGCCTGAGCGGCGAGGGGGAGGCCGGCCTGCGTGGAGGCTCCCGCGGCGACCTCTACATCGCCCTGCGCATCAAGCCACATCCCTTCTTCCAGCGCAAAGAGGACGATATCCACTACGAACTGCCGATCAATATCGCCCAGGCCGCCCTGGGAGCCGAACTGTCCGTGCCCACCCTGGAGGGGGAGGAAACGGTGCACATTCGGCCGGGCACCCAGGATGGCGACACCTACCTCCTGCGGGGACGGGGGGTACCCCACCTGCGCGGCAACGGCCGGGGTGACCAGATCGTCACCGTCCGCGTTGTTGTCCCCTCCCGGTTGACCCAGCGACAACGGGAACTGCTGGAGGAGTTGGCTTCTCTCCTGGAGGAAGAACCTCCCCGCAAGCGGAACGTCTTTGAGCAGATCCGCGACGCCTTTCGGGACTGAGCGCAAGGCCCAGGTCGCGGGGGGCAAGAATACTGTCCCTGGAAGCGCACGCCGTGGGGAAAGACGCTGCTCTTTTCGATCCCCCTGGGCTCCTGGCAACCCCCGCCGGGGGGGCAGTCGCCGGCTCTCAAGAACCACCGGGGCATCCAGTCCCCAGCCCGGCCCATTGCCGAACCAGGTCTCTCCAACCCGGCCCAGGTCAACCTGCCGGCATCGCCTCTGGCGCAGACGTTGAGCGGCCCCGGCCAGACCTGCGGGTACCCCCAGCGGCTTGAAAGTCGTTCCCCGATCCCGGCGGCAGGGCGGCCAGGGCGGTCTCTCGGCCGGCCAGGCCGTTGATCGCCTCAAAGGTCGTGCCGTCGCCGCCGGCGGCCACCATGACCTCAACACCCTCGTCGGTCGCTGCAGCGGCCAGGGTGGTGGCCTGCCCGGGGGCCTCGGTGAGGACCAGGTCATAGTCGAGGCCCTCCAGGAGGGCGCGAATCTGGGGAATCGCCTCGCGGCCACGGCCCCGGCCGGCCCAGGGGGTGACGATACCGCAGTAGCGAGGCCGAGAGGGCAGCGGAGCGGCCGATGATGCCTGCACCACCGGCTCACTGCCCCTGCGGGCGACGGATCAGACCCTCGTCCCGGTACTTGTCTCCCTCCTCGATCAACATCTGGGGAATATCATCCAACACCGGATAGCGCCGGCCACAGGTGTGGCAGACCAACCACTCCTCCTCCCCTTCCCGGACGTACTCGACCGGGTCCTTGTCGTCGGGGCAGACCAGAATCTCGAGCAGGTCCTCCGGAACCGGCATACCGATCCTCCTGAACGGCCTCGCATTCAATCTGTAACGTTCAACCTCTCAACTATTCAGTATAACACGCTTTCTCCCCTCCGGCAAGTTGCCTTCCCTCCCGTTTTGATGTAGAATGGTCTTTGATAAGGAGGTGTGCGGATGAAAGTTCTTCGCTACCTGTTGATCTTTGTCCCGCTGGCCATAATTGCCGAACTCTTTTTCCACGACCGTCCCTGGGGGACGCAGGCGATCTTTGTCTGTTCGGCGCTGGGGTTGATCCCGCTGGCCGGCCTCCTGGGCGAGGCCACTGAGGAGTTGGCCGAGCACACCGGCCCTAAACTGGGCGGCTTTCTCAACGCCACCCTGGGCAACGCCGCCGAACTGATCATCACGATCGTCGCCCTCCGGGCCGGCGAACTGGAACTGGTCAAGGCCTCGATCACCGGCTCGATCCTGGGGAACCTCCTCTTGATCCTGGGTCTCAGCATGCTCCTAGGGGGCATCAGGAACGGCCTGCAGCGCTTTGACCGGGACCTGGCCGGCCTCAATGCCACGATGATGTCCCTGGCCGTGGTTGGCCTGGTCGTCCCGACGATCTTTTTCGGGCTGCACGGACACCAGGTAGACCTCCCCCTGGAGCACCTCAGTTGGGGGGTGGCCGGCGTCCTCCTCCTGCTCTACGGCCTGAGCGTCCTCTTTACCTTTACCTCGCCCCTCCTGGACGACGAGACCGGCACGGCCGGCCCGGGTGACGAGATTCCTCCGCACAAAGGCCGCCGGCCGGTCTGGCCCTCCCTGGTGGTTCTGGTGGGCTCTACCGCGCTCACCGTCCTGCTCAGCGAGTTCCTGGTGGGGGCGGTGGAACCGGTCGTCGAGTCGTGGGGCATCAGTCGCCTCTTTATCGGCATCATCATTATCCCCCTTGTCGGCAATGTGGCCGAGCACCTGGTCGCCGTGCAGGTGGCGGTGAAGAACAAGATGCAACTCTCCTTGACCGTCTCGCTCAGTTCGAGTATGCAGATCGCCCTCTTTGTCGCACCGCTGCTGGTCTTTATCAGCCTGGCCATGCGCGGGCCGCTGGGGGCGATGGACCTGCACTTTTCGATCTTTGAGGTCGTCTGTCTGGGGCTCTCGGTCGTCCTGGCCGCCTTTATCTCGCTGGACGGCGAGTCGCACTGGCTGGAAGGGGCGGCGCTGCTGGCCGTGTATATGATCATTGCGCTGGGATACTTTTTCCTTTGAGGATAAGCAGGTGGCAGAAGCCAAAACCTACCCGATCCAACTCATCTCCCTCAACCTGCCCTGCCGGCACAACGAACCGCTCCAGCAGGTGCAGGAGCGCATCAGCAAGGATATCGAGTTACAGACCCTCTGGCGCTGCGCCAACGTGAACGCCATCGAGCGGGTCGGCATCACCGACCATGGGCCGGTGCACATCCGCATCGTCGCCAATATCGCCCTCAAACTGCTGCGCCTGCTGGTGGCTGGCGGGGTCCCCCCCAGCATCGTCCGGGATCATGGCCTGGCGGTGGAGGACGCCGAGGTGGTCGTCGCCCTGGCCGCAGCCCTGCACGATGTGGGGATCGCCGTACATCGGGACGAGCACGAGACCTACAGTGTGGTCATGACCGACCGGTTGGTGAGCCGCTTCCTGGAGGGGATTTACCCGCCAACCGAGGCGACGGTCATCGCGGCCGAGGTGCTCCATGCGGTGGCCGCCCACCGCCGCGACCAGCGCTGCCTGACGGTGGAGGCCGGCGTGGTCAAGGTGGCCGACGCCCTGGACATGACCGAGGGGCGCAGCCGCATCCCCTTCCAGGCCGGCGGCGTGAACATCCATTCCGTCTCCGCCCAGGCGGTTGAGGAGATTCACCTCCTCCCCGGCGAGCACCGCCCGGCCCGCATCGAGATCGTCCTGAGCAATTCGGCCGGCATCTTTCAGGTGGACGAACTGCTGCGGGGAAAACTGCGCCGCTCCGGCATTGACGCCTACGTCGAGGTGGTGGCCCGAATCGAGGGGGAAGCGGAAAAACGCATCCTGCCCTTTTACGAGATTGCCTAGTAGGGGCAGGGCTTGTCCCTGCCTGGGGGGCAGGGCTTGTCCCTGCCTGGGGGGCAGGGGCAAGCCCTGCCCTACTCCTCCTCTATCTCCCAGTTCCGCTTCTGGGACATCCGGTGGTAGGTCACCAACCACTCGGCCAACTGCTCCCGCTGTTGCTGTTCCTGGAGCAGACGGTAGCGCTCCCGCCGGCGGTAGATCTCCTGCTGCACGTCGGCCGGCCGCGGCACCCGGTCGAAGGTAAAGTCCTCTATGCCGGCCGTCTGAATGCGCACATTCCCAAAGTTGAGCAGGTTCGCCAGGAAACCGGGCCGGCGAAAGGTGATGTTCTGTATCCGCCCCAGGTCGGCCGTGCGCCGACTTTCCCCAAAGAGGCCAAAGGGCGTGCGCGTCGCATCCACAATCGTCGTGTCCGTGACTTCGTAAATGTCCCCCACCCAGAGTTGATAGTTGACTACCAGCGTGAACAGGGCGACCAGCAGCAGGACCCCCCAGATGACCCAGACCTCCGCCGATGCCTGAACCTGGGGCAGGAAAAAGGCGGCTATGGCCAGCAAGGTCAGCATCAGGAGCGACCAGAAGAGGCGGCGGAACAAAAAGATGTAATGCTTGTACCAGGTCACCCGGTTGCCCTGCACCCGGGGGTTGGACGGCAGGAGCAGGAAGCGGCGAGAACGAACCGCGGGGGCCTCCTCCTCAAGCCCCGGGATTTTGGGTGCAGCGAACTGCTTCTGGTCCAGCCGGTGGAGAAAGGTCTTTTCCATCAACTCTCTCGATGTGCGGGTGCGAATCTGCTGCACCCGCGACATGATCTCACCCTCCACCTGCCGTGGGTCATGCACCGGCCCAAAGGCGATCTCGGTCCCCCGCGCCGCCGTCTCGATCGTTACCTCCCCGTAGTTCATCAACCGGCCGGCCAGCCCCTGCACCGAAAAATGGACGTTCTGGATGTTGGAGAGAGGCATCTCCTGTTGCCCCAGAAAAAGCCAGACCGTCCGCTCGACATGGATGGCCCGCTGGTTGGTCAGAATCAGGGCATCGTCGCGCCAGTCAATGTAAAAGTAGGCCAGCAGAATCCCCAGGACGACAAAGAGACCGAGCGGCAGGTAAAGGGGCAGTTCCCCCGCCGCGATGAGGCGGATGCTGATGATCAGGCCGACCAGGAGCAGCACCACCAGCCCGATGATCCTGCGGACCAGCAGCACCCAGTGCCGCCCATAGGCGGCGATCAGTTCCTCGTCCTGGAGGAACTGCAGATTGAAGCGCGTCTGTACCGTTTCGGCATCCAGGCCGGCCATCGTCGTCCTCCTCCATTCCTCCCTATTGTACAAAAAGTTCGCCGGGGAAGCAAGTGGCGCCGATGTCGTTCTGTAACCAGTTCCGCGCTTTTGTGGTACAATACATTTGGGCCCCTCCGTTTTGTTGTCTTTTTGATGCGCCTATTTTACCATAGGCGGGAACCAGAGGTGCCCGCTCTGTTTCATCAAATCACCTACAAAAATGGCGCGCACCCGTCTCCGTCCTGCGTTGTCACCAACAGAATTCCCACCATCCTTTAACCTTGCTCTAATATTTTCGGGGTGAAAATAGAACGCGAGAAAACCGGACAAGGAGGTGATGGCAATGCCCGAACTGGTGCGTTGGGAACCGTTCCGCGAGCTGGCGAGCCTGCGCGACTGGATGGATCGCCTCTGGAGCGAGAGTTTCTGGCGACCCTTCGGCTGGCTTGCGCCTGGGGAGACTGTGGCCACGCTGGCCCTGGACATCTTTGAAAGCGACGACGAAGTAACGGTGCGGGCTTTACTTCCCGGCGTCCGGCCGGAGGAGGTCGAGATTTCGGTCACGGGCGGCGTTCTGACGATTCACGGCGAGGAGAAGGAGGAAAAGGAGGAGAAAAAGGGCAGTTACCATCTCCGTGAACGCCGCTATGGGGCTTTCCGGCGCTCGATCCAGTTGCCCGTCTCGGTGAATGCGGAAAAGGCCGAGGCCTCCCTCAAGGATGGTGTGCTGACGGTCACGCTGCCCAAGAAGGAAGAGGCCCGGCCGAAGCGGATTCAGGTCAAGACCAAGTAGGACCGGAGCGGTGGGCAGCGGGAGACCCGGTCCCAGACCGGGCCTCCCGCCTGCCCTGTTCCGGCCACAATAGACGACAAGGAGGATCGTTCCATGCGCAAAAACGGCTTTGTCCTCGGTCTCGTTGTCCTGCTCTTTACCCTCCTGGCCCCTTCCGTCTGGGCGCAGGATGAGGTGCCTCCCACAGAACCTCCTCGCCTGACCCTGTTCGCCTCCTACCCGGCCCAGGAGGTGGCCATCGGCGAGAACGTCACCTTCGACCTGACCCTGCGGGCGGGGGCCTCCGCGGAGACGGTCTGGCTCGGCCTGGAAGGGGCCCCCGCCGAGTGGACGGCCACCTTTCGGGGGGACGGCAAGATTATCCGGGCCGCCTACGTCGAACCGGAGAATACGCTCCCGCTGCAACTCCGTCTGGAACTGCCCCAGGATGTCTCGTCGGGTACCTACCGCTTTACCGTCGTCGGACAGGGGGAGAAGGAGCGGGCCGAACTGGACCTGGAGGTGACGGTCCGGGAGAAAACGCCGCCGAAACTGGTCTTTGAAGTGGACCTCCCGACCCTGCGAGGTGGTGCCGATACGGCCTTTCGCTACAACGTCACCCTGCGGAACGAGGGGGACGAGGACCTCTCGGTCAACCTGATCGCCGAGGCCCCGCCCGAGTTCCTGGTGACCTTCCGCCTCACCGGCAGCGAGGTGACCAGCATCCCGATCGAGGGGAACCAGTCCAAGCGACTGAGCGTTGAGGTAGAAGCCTTTACCGAGGTGCCGGCCGGCGTCTACCCGATCACCGTCATCGCCCAGGCCGGTTCCACCCAGGCCACCACCCGCCTGGCCGCCGAGGTGACCGGCCGGCCGGACCTGGTCCTCTCGACGCCGGACGGTCGTCTCTCCGGCGACGCCTATGCCGGCACCGAGACGACGATACAGGTTACCCTGGGAAACAACGGCAGCGCGCCGGCCCACAACATCCAACTGAGCGCGTCCCAGCCCTCCGGGTGGACGGTCTCCTTTGAACCGGCGCAGGTTCCTCAACTGGCCGCCGGCGAGTCGACCGAGGTCTCGGTGCACATGCAGCCGGCCGAAAAGGCCGTCGCCGGGGACTATATGGTCACCCTGCGCGTCCGACCGGAGGACGGCACCGGCGAATCGGTGGATTTCCGGGTCACCGTGCGTACTTCCACCCTGTGGGGAGTCGTCGGAATCGCCCTGATCGGTATCGCCGTGGTCGTCGTCGCCCTGGCCGTGATGCGCTTTGGCCGCCGCTGAGGCCGGGGGAGGAACGCGTATGGACGAGGCCATCTGGACTGCGGGCCTGACCAAACAGTACGGCGACCTGACCGCTGTGGACTCGCTCGACCTGGTCGTGCACCCGGGGGAGGTCTTTGGACTGCTCGGCCCCAACGGGGCCGGCAAGACGACGACGATCCTGATGCTCCTGGGGCTGACCGAGCCGACGGCCGGCCGCGTGCAGGTCCTGGGCTTTGACCCAACCCGCCGGCCGCTCAGCGTCAAGGCCCGCGTCGGCTATCTGCCCGAACGCCTGGGCTTTTACGACAACCTGACCGCCCGGGAAAACCTCCTCTACACCGCCCGGCTCAACGGTATCCCCCGCGCCGAGGCCAACCGGCGGGCGGAGGAGGCCCTGGACCAGGTGCGCCTGGGCCACGTTACTGACAGGCGCGTGAGCACCTTCTCCCGGGGGATGCGCCAGCGCTTGGGCGTGGCCGATGTGCTGATCAAGTCACCGCAACTGGTGATGATGGACGAACCGACCCAGGGGTTGGACCCGGAGGCGGCCCGCGAGTTCCTCCAGATGATCCGCCGCCTCAAGGAGGACGGCATTACCGTCCTCCTCTCCTCGCACCTGCTCCACCAGGTGCAGGCCGTCTGCGACCGCGTCGGCCTGTTCCACCGCGGTCGGATGGTCCTGGAGGGCACCGTCACCGAACTGGCCCGCCAGGTCCTCGGCGGGGTCTATCGCATCCACCTGGAGGTCGGCGCGCCGGAGGGCCTGGAACAGGCCCTCCGGCAGATCGAGGGGGTCCTGGCCCTGCACCGGGAAGAGCCCAATCACTACGTCCTCGATGCCGGTCGGGACCTGCGGGCCGAGGCCGCCCGGGCCGTTGTCGAGGCGGGGGGCAACCTGCTCTCCCTGCGGGTGGAGATGCCCGGCCTGGACGAGATCTATACCCGCTACTTTGAGCAGGAGGAGGTGGCCCATGGCGCAGCGTGAAGTGACCGTTCCAGGGCGCATGCGGGAAGGTTCCCCCTGGACCGGCCTCTGGGCAGTGGTGGCCAAAGAGATGGCCGACCATCTGACCAGTGTGCGGATGCTTATCCTGGAACTGCTCACCCTGCTGACGGCGATCGGCACCGTCTATGCAGCGGCGCAGAGCCTGCGCGAGACGGTCGGGCAGGACCCCTTTCTCTTTCTCCGCCTCTTTACCACGGCCCGGGAGCCGCTGCCGGCCTTTGTCGGCTTTTTGGGCTTTCTCGTGCCGCTGATCGCCATCGCCCTGGCCTTTGACGCGATCAATGGCGAGTTCAACCGCAACACCATCTCGCGGGTGTTGGCCCAACCGGTCTATCGGGACGCCCTGCTTCTGGGTAAATTCCTGGCCGGCTTTTTTACCCTGGCCCTGGTCCTGACCACGATCTGGCTGCTGATTATGGGCCTGGGCATCCTGGCGTTGGGGGTCCAACCGGGCGGCGAGGAGGTGGCCCGTAGCCTTGCCTTCCTCGGCATGACGGTCATCTATGGGGCGATCTGGCTGGCTATTGCCATGCTCTTTTCGATCCTCTTCCGCCAGCCGGCCACCGCCGCCCTGGCCGCGATCGCCGTGTGGCTCTTTTTCGCCATCTTTTGGAGCATGATCGCCAGCCTCCTGGCCCAGACGCTGCGGCCGATTCGGGTGGGCTTTTTGGAAGAGTTCCTGGCTCAGGCCCAACTGGAACTGGCCCTGGCCCGCATCTCCCCAAACACCCTCTACGCCGAGACGATGCTGGCCACCCTCAAGCCGACCGTCCGCTCGCTGGGCCTGATTCTGCCGATTCAGTTGGAGGGGGCCCTCCTGGGGACGCCCCTTCCCCTGAGCCAGAGCCTGCTGCTCATCTGGCCCCACATCACCGGCCTGGCCGCGGCGACGATCCTGGTCTTTGCCCTGGGGTATGTCCTCTTCCAGCGGCGGGAGGTGCGGGCCTAGTACACCAGGCTCGTGCCGGCCTCCCCGGAAGAGGGCAGCTGTGGGGGCACGGCATGCCGTGCCCCCACCCAGGCTTGTTGCCCCCAGGGCAAAGCGGTTGACACCTTCCCTGCCCTGCGCTACAATAGTGTCAAGACGCGTATCCCTTCGGGTCTCCAGAGGGAATGCCGTCCGGGTGAGAGGATCGGGACCGTTGCCCTTTGGGGCAACGGGTTTAACTGTCTATCGCAGGAGGATTCGATGGCGGTGGGTGGCGACAGGCCGGTCAAGGAGGAAGTGACCCTCAGCCGTGATCTGAGGCTTTTTACGGTGACGATGATCGGTGTGGGGGGCATGATCGGGGCAGGCATCTTTGTCCTGACCGGCATTGCCGCCGGGGTGGCCGGCCCGGCCCTGGTTCTGGCCTTTTTGCTGAACGGCCTGGTCACCACCCTCACCGCAATGGCCTATGCCGAGTTGGGCTCGGCCTTTCCGGAGGCCGGCGGGGGCTACCTCTGGGTCAAGGAGGGACTGGGGGGGATGCAGGGCTTCCTGGCCGGCTGGATGAGTTGGTTTGCCCATGTGGCCGCAGGCAGCCTCTACGCCCTCGGCTTTGGCCGCTTTGCCGGCGAACTCTGGGTGAGCGCCGACCTGCCCACCTTCGGCCTCCCCGAGGAAGACGCTATCCGCGTCCTCACCCTGGCCCTGATGACCCTGATCATCCTCCTCTTTACCCTGATCAACTACCTGGGGGCCTCCGAGACCGGCACCATCGGCAATGTCGTCACTATGACCAAAGTCCTCATCCTGGCAGTTTTTGTCTTTTTTGGCCTGATCGCCATGTTCCGCCAAGCCGGCTGGACGGAACACTTTACCCAGGATTTTCTCCCCAATGGCTGGGGCGGGCTGCTCGCTGCAATGGGCCTGACCTTTATCGCCTTTGAGGGGTATGAGATTATCGCCCAGTCCGGGGAGGAGGTGGTCAACCCCAAGCGCAACATCCCCCGGGCCATCTTTGGGGCGATCGGCCTGGTGGTGGTCATCTACGTCCTGGTCGGCATCGTTTCTCTGGGCGCGGCGACGCCGCCGGAGGGGATGCCCATCTACCAGTACCTGGCCCAGGCCAAAGAGGTCGCCGTCGTCCGGGTGGCCGAGCAGACCTTCCCCTGGGGCATCGGCGCGGTGGTGCTGCTTCTGAGCGGGTTGGTCTCGACAATGTCCGCGCTCAACGCCACGACCTACTCCTCCTCGCGGGTCTCTTTTGCTATGGGGCGGGACCACAACCTGCCGGCCTTTTTTGCCCGAATCCACCCCCGTCGGCACACCCCCCACTGGGCCGTCCTCTGTTCCGGCGGCCTGATGCTGTTGATCGCCTGGGCGCTGCCGATCGAGGATGTCGCTGCGGCCGCCGATGTGATGTTCTTGCTCCTCTTTTTCCAGGTCAACGTTACCGTGATGCGCCTGCGCCACAAGATGCCTCACCTGGACCGCGGCTTTCGTATCCCCTGGATGCCGGTCGTGCCGATTCTGGCCCTGATTGCCAACGGCATGCTGGCCGCCTACCTCTTCCGCTTCAGCCCCGAGGCCTGGTACTCGGCCCTCGGCTGGATTGTCCTGGGCATGCTGTCCTACTATGCCTATTTTTCCCGGATTGAGGCGATGGAAAAGCCGAGTGAGATCCTCCTGGAGGAGGTCCTGGTCAGCCGGGACTATTCGGTGCTGGTCCCTGTGGCCGATCCGGACCACGCCCGCATCCTCGGCGAGATCGGGGCGATCCTGGCCCAACCACACGGCGGGGAGGTGCTGGCGTTGCACGTGGTGCGGGTGCCCCCCCAGTTGACCCTGGGCGAGGGGCGACTCTTGCTCAAAGAGGGCCGCACCATCCTGGAGGAGGTCATCCGCCAGGCCAAGGCCCGGAACGTCCCCGTGCATACGATGATTCGCCTGGGCCGGAATGTGGCCGAGGCGATTCGCAAAACGGCTCTGGAGAACGCCTCCGACCTGATGCTGCTGGGCTGGCCCGGCCACACTGACACCGCCGGGCGCATCTTTGGCTCGGTCATGGACTCGCTCGCCGGCGACCCCCCGACCGACTTGGCCCTGGTGCGCTTTCGCCCCCGTCGTCCCCTGCGCTCCATTCTGGTCCCCGTAACGGTTAGCCCGAACAGCCGCCGCGCCGTCAAACTGGCCGTCTCGATGGCCCAGGCCGCCGAGGGGGAGACCGTCCGGGTCGTTCTTCTTCATGTCGTTCCTCTCTCCTCCGGCCACCGGGAGCAGGTGCGGGCACAACAGGTCATCCGCCATGTGGTGGAAGGCATGGCCTATCCCCACCTGGAAGAGCAGATTGTCGAGGGCGGCAACCTGGTGGAGACGATTCTGCAGGAGGCGGAACGGCACGACCTGGTGGTGATGGGAGCCACGGAGGACCCCTTTTTCCGCAGCCTCCTGGTGGGCAACATCTCCGAGCAGGTTGCCCGCCGCTCACCGGTGACCGTCATTGTGGTCAAGCGGCGCAGCGGGGTGCTCCGCTCGATTCTGCGCCAGACGGTGCTGGAGCCGACGACATCGGCGCCCGAGGAACCCTGACGACGCCCTCCCAGCACACGGTTTTGCAGGGGGCCGGGCTTGCCCCGGCCCCTACTTGCTCCCCGGTAAATCTTGGGGTATACTCAGAAGCAACGGGTATATCGGTGCCAGGAGGGCGGGCCGGCTCAAGGAGGAATGATGAACCAGGACCTGATCATCGGCGGCCTTGGGGTCGTTCTCTGCCTGTTCGGTTTTTCCCTCTATTGGGGGGGAATGCGACTGGTGGGGTTTTTTGTCGGGGGCACGATTGGCGCGCTTGTTGGCCTGCTGATCGCCTATATCGGCAACTTTGAGCGGCTGTTGACGCTCGCCGTGATAGGCGTGGCCGGCCTGATCGGCGCCGCCCTGGGTTGGCGGCTGGTCAGGACGCTCCACCGGGTGGTCATCTTTTTGCTCGGTGCCGGCGCGGGGTTCCTGGTGGGCGAGTACCTCCTTCCCGCCCAGGGCCTCACCGAGCCGTGGGTTCCTCTGGTCAGCACCGTCGCCGGCGGCCTGCTCGCCGTGCTCCTGCTGCGCTACATCATCATCCTGGTGACCTCGGCGATCGGGGCCTATCTGCTCTTTCAGGCCACCGGTGAGCAGGTCTGGGTGCTGGCCTTTGCCCTTGTCCTCGGCGTGATGATCCAGATCGGCCTCTTTCACGGGCTCAAGTTGGACCGCAAGGTGCGGACCAAATAGGAAAGGCAATGGGCAAACCGATCGTGGCCATCATCGGCCGACCCAATGTGGGCAAGTCCACCCTCTTCAACCGGCTGATCGGGAAACGGCGGGCCATTATCGAGGACCTCCCCGGCACAACCCGCGACCGGCTCTACGGGGAGGCGGTCTGGAACGGCCGGCCCTTTGTGGTGGTGGACACCGGCGGCCTGATGATCTCCGAGCAAGAGATCGCCTCCCTGCCGGCCGCCGAGATCGCCCGACGAACGCGGGAGCAGGCCATCCTGGCGATTGACGAGGCCGACGTCATCCTCTTTCTGGTGGACGTGCCGGCCGGCCTGATGCCCGGCGATGAGGAGATCGCCCACCTCCTCCGCCAGACCGAAAAGCCGGTCTTTGTCGTGGCCAACAAGGCCGACAACGCCGAACGCCGCCTGGAGGCAGTCGAGTTCTACGCCCTCGGCCTGGGCGACCCCTGGCCGATTACCGCCCGCCACGGGACCGGCGTGGCCGACCTGCTCGACGCCGTCGTGGAGGCCCTCCCCCCGATGGAGGAGGAGGCCGCCGAGGAGGAGGACCTCGTCCGCATCGCCATCGTCGGCCGGCCCAATGTGGGCAAGTCCCAACTGCTCAACTCGATCCTGGGGGAGGAGCGGGCCATCGTCAGCGAAATCCCCGGCACGACGCGGGATGCCCTGGACACACCCCTCCGGTGGGACGACCGGCACATCGTCCTGATCGACACGGCCGGCATCCGCCGCAAGGGACGCGTCGAGGTGGGGGTGGAACAGTACAGCGTCATGCGGGCCATGCGGGCGATCGAGCGCTGCGACGTGGCCCTGCTCCTGCTGGACGCCACCGAGGGGGTCACCGCCCAGGACGCCCACATCGCCGGCTATGTCGTCCAGGCGTACAAGGGAATCGTCCTCCTGCTGAACAAGTGGGACCTGCTGCCCAAGGACACCTACACCTTTGACGAGTATGTCCGGCACGTCCGGGCAACGCTGCGCTTTCTCGACTATGCGCCGCTCCTCTCGATCTCTGCGCTGACCGGCCAGCGGGTGCGTCGGGCGGTGGAGACGGCCCTGCACGTCCAGGAGGAACGGCTCAAGCGGGTGCCTACGGCCCTGCTCAACCAGATCGTGCGCAACGCCGTCGCCGCGCATGCCCCACCCTCCACGGTGCGGGGCCGGCCGGTGCGCCTCTACTACGCCACCCAGGCCGCCGTCGCCCCACCTACCTTTGTCTTTTTCGTCAATCAACCCCAGTACCTGCACTTTTCCTACCACCGCTACCTGGAGAACTGCATCCGGGACCTCTTTGGGTTCACCGGAACCCCGATGAAACTGGTCTTTCGGGCACGGGAACGGGAGCAACGCTCGTGAAACGGCGCTTCCTGCCCTACCTGGTCCTGCTGGTCGTCTGCTACGGCGTCTTTATCGCCGCCGACGACCTGACGGTCGTCTCCACCGTCCTGACCAGCATCCTCTTTGACCTGGAGATTCCGGTCACCGAACTGGACCGGGCGGCCTGGATTGTGACCAGTTACCTGCTCGGTTATGTGGTGACGATGCCCCTCCTGGGGCGGCTTTCGGACCTCTTTGGCCGGCGGCGGGCCTATATCCTGAGCATGGCCTTTTTCGTCATCGGCTCCTTCTTTTGCGCCCAGGCGCAGTCGTTCGGCCCGCTGATCGGGGCCCGCGTGGTCACCGCCTTTGGCGGTGGGGCGGTCGTGCCGATCGCAATGGCCGCCGTGGGCGACATCTTTCCCCCGGAGCGGCGCGGCTTTGCCCTGGGCACGATCGGGGCGGTGGACACCCTCGGCTGGGTCTTTGGCCCGCTCTACGGGGCCTGGATGACGGAGCGGTTCGATGGGGTGGTGCGTGGTTGGCTGGCCGCCTGGCCCTGGGGGCAGTCCCTCCCCGACCAGGGTTGGCGCTGGCTCTTTTGGATTAACCTACCGCTGGGGGGGCTGGCCATCCTCAGTGCGCTGGCGGTGATGCCGGCCGGCCGGCCTGATGATGCCCCCGGCAAGGAGGAATCGCGTACCCCCTGGCTCGCCCGCTTGGAACGGTGGGGGGCCTTTCCCTTCCTCACCGCCGGGGGCCTGCTCCTGGCCCTGAGCGTGCTGGTCGCCCTGGCCCACCCCCTCTGGCGCGGGCTGGCCGGGGGAATCGGCGCGCTGGCCCTGGCCTTGCTCCTGCTCGGCGGCTGGCTCAGTCGGCACGAGGTGGACTATTTGGGCGCGGCCGCTCTGATGGTGGCCCTGGTCGCGCTGAATGCGGCCCTCTCCGGCCCCGGCGAGGGGGACTGGCTCCAACTGGCCCGGGCCGGGGTGCGGCGGGTCTTTTCCCCCTACGCCGGCCCCTTGCTGGCCCTGACCGCAGTGGCCCTGGCCCTGTTCATCCTCCGGGAACGCCGGACGCAGCCGCCCTTTCTCGACCTGAGCCTCTTCCGAATCGGCCCCTTTAGCGCGGCCAACGCCGCTAACCTGCTCATCGGGGCCGGCCTGATTATCGCGATGGTGGACGTGCCCCTCTTTGTCGTGGCGGTGCAGGCCGGCTCCCCGGTGGACACCGGCCTGGCCATCGCTCCCTTTACCGGGGCGATCGTCGTCGCCGCCCTGATCGGTGGCTGGCTCACCGAGCGGCTGGGCTACCGCATCCCCGGCGTCGTCGGCCTGCTCCTGGCCGCTCTGGGCTTTGCCATGATGTCCCGCTGGGACCCTGAGGTGACCCCTGCGACCATGCGCCTGCACCTGGCGGTCTGCGGCAGCGGCTTTGGGCTGGTCTTTAGTCCCATCGGCACGGCGGTGGTCAACGCCGTGCCCAGACTGCACACCGGAATCGCCTCGGCGATGGTGATTATCCTGCGACTGGTCGGGATGAGCGTGGGGCTTTCCGCGCTGACCGCCTGGGGGCTCTACCGGCTGAACATTCTGCTGCTGGGCGCGCCCGATCCGCTCACCGAAACGGCGGCCTACTGGGAGCAGGTCACCTGGGCCACCTCCAGGATTGTGGGGGAGATCTGGGCGGCCTCGGCGCTGCTCTGCCTGCTGGCGGTGGTGCCGCTGCTCTTCCTGGGCCGGCCGCGGGAGATCGAGCGCACGGTGCACGGGATGCGCTAGTGGGGACAAGGCACTTCCGCGTCCTGGTTCCCCTTCGCCGGCAATGCCCCCTCGGTTTGGGCGGGCGTCCCTGCTTCCCGGCACGGGGAAATGCCTTGCCCTCTCCCGGTCTCTCCCTTCCAGGGCACGGCGATACCAAAGTCGCGTCGGTGTGGCACGAATGGCCAGGACCCGGCGCAGGCACGTGACGCGCGCGTGCGCTGGCGCCTTGTCG
>FWWM01002033.1_pt1 | contig 24816 bp, 29 predicted proteins | sample 2228351 | NCBI WGS metagenome assembly FWWM01 (sample SAMEA103939774, study PRJEB20133) | metagenome
CACGTCGTACGCGTACCCGGCGGCGAAGTTGGTCTGATCTACGGGTTCGTATCCGCCGTCCTTCGGACGGAGGAGGTAGAACTCGGGTTCGAACGCAGCCTGTACTTCCAGGCCCAGTTCTGCGGCCCGGGCGACCTGGCGCGCAAGGCACGCCCTGGGACAGTGCGCCCAGGGCGTGCCCTCTCGGGTGTAGAACTGGCCCAGGACGATGGCCTGAGACGGCTGGTGGGGCAGAGGGGTGAACGTGGAAGGGTCCGGGACCAGCCACACCTCGCCGACGGGGCCGAGACCACTACCGGCCACGACCGCGTCGTACATCATGGGCAAGGCCTGCTGCGCCACGCTGAAGCCGACGCCGTGGCGCAGAACAGCCGCCAGTCCGGCAACCGGGACGGCCTTCGCCCGGATGAGATTCGCGTTGTCGCAGTAGGTCACGCGGACAAGCCGCACTCCGGCTGCCCGTGCGCGATCCACGACCGCCTGAACTGCAACGTCGTCCACGGGTGAGCCCCCCTACCTTGCTTGGACGTCCCTTCGCTTTAGGGTGTGATCTCCGCAGCGAAGGAGAGCTTCCCGCGTGTGACCTTGATGACCGTAACGCTCTTCTTCGGGACGCGGCGACCGGCCTCATAGGTAATGGTGCCCGTAACGCCCTTGAAGCCGCGGGTAGCGGCCAGGGCATCCCGGATCTTGGCACGGTCCGTGGAGCCGGCCCGGCGGATGGCGTCTACGATGAGGTAGAGGGTGTCGTATCCAAGAGCGGCGAAGGCGTTCTCGGGGTCGCGCTTGTACTCCGCGCGGTAAGCGCGGATGAAGGCCTGCACCTCGCGCTTGGGACTGTCAGGCTGGACGTACGCGTGGGTGGTGAAGTGGACGTTGTGGGCCAGGCTCGGGCCCGGGACGGAGACGATGAGCGGTGTGTCGAACCCGTCCCCGCTCACAATAGGGGTTTGGACGCCCGCTTGCCGGATCTGCTTGATGATGAGGCCTGCCTCGTTGGGAACGGCAGAGACGAACAGGAGGTCCGGGGCGGGGCGCTGCGCGCGGAGGCGCGTGATCTGGGCGGAGAAGTCGGTGTCGCCACCGCGGTACTGGTCCTCGAGGGCGACCTTACCCCCGTTCTTGGACCAGCGCTCCTTGAAGAAGCGGGTTAGGGTCTTGGTGAAGTCGTACGCCTGGTCCGTGAGGATCCACGCGCTACGCGCTTTTAGGGTGCGGTAGGAGTAGTCTGCGGCCACGAATGCCTGCGCGTCGTCCCCAAAGGGGGCCATGAACATGTAGTCCCCCACCTGGTCGGGGATCTGAGGTGCCGTGGCCCCGGCGGTGACGAACGGCACGCCCGCCTTCTGGGCGATGGGCCCGGCGGCGAGTACGAAGGTGGTGTCGTTGAGGCCTCCCACGGCCACGACCCGATGGACGTTGATGAGGCGAGACATGGCGTTGGCCGTAACGGTGGGGTCCGTCTTCCCGTCCTCGATCACGAGACGGATGGGCCGCCCGAGGACACCGCCCTTCGCGTTGATTTCTTTAGCGGCCAGGCGCATCCCGTTGGCGCCAGGCGCGTCGATGGAGGACATGCCGCCCGTGATGCCGTAGAGGGCCCCGATGGGTATGGGCTCAGCACCCCCTTCAGCCCAGGCGGCGACGAGCAGGGCGAGTAGGAGTGCAGCGAGCGCGGCCGTTCGCATGGCAGCTACCTCCTTTCCTGAGCGTAGTGAGTTGCGGAAAAACGCACGAGGAGCTCTGCCAGGCGGCGGGCGTGCTCCCAGCCGAGCTCCGCTTGTCCGAGCAGGCCCTGCGGCCGGTAGATCATCACGAGCGCGAGGGCAGACGCGAGGAGGATCTGGCTGAGCCCGAACAGAGGAGGGAGCGTGATGCTGCCGACCGTTACTCCCTGCTCCAGCCACCGTAAGCCCTCGGGAACTAGGGTGAGGAGGCCGGCAGCGAGCACGGAACCGGTGAGGCTGCCCAGACCCCCGACCACTACCATTACCACAATTTGGAACGTGAGCAAGAAGGAGAACGCGCCCGGGCTGATGACGGTGATGAGGTGGGCCCACAGGGATCCCGCGACACCTGCAAAAAAGGCTCCGACGGCGAGGGCCCCGAGACGGTAACGGGCCACGGGGATACCGACCGCGAGGGCCGCCAGGTCGTCGTCCCGCAGCGCCCGGAGGGCCCTTCCGAAACGGCCAGCCACTAGCCCCCGCAGCACCCATAGAGCGATCGTCACCATTCCTGAAGTCCACCATAGATTCGTGTACGGGGGGATGCCGTTGATCCCTAGGGCGCCCCGGGTGTACGCGTCGAGGTTCGTGGCGAGAGCCTGGACGATGACCATGAAGCCCAGGGTGGCGACGGCGAGGTAGTGGCCGCGCAGGCGCAGGACAGGCCAGCCCACGGCTACGGCTGCGAGAGCGGCCGCGAGGCCACCAACACCCGTGGCGGGCAGGAAAGGCCATTCCGTCCGGCTCAGCCATGGCGGAAGGTCGGGCAGCAACAAAGCCTTACGCGCGACCGGGAACGTCAGCAGGGTAGCGGTGTACGCGCCGACCGCCATGAAGCCTGCGTGACCCAGGGAAAAGATCCCTGCGAACCCGTTGGTCAGGTTGAGGCTGGTAGCCAGGATGATGTGTATGCCGACGACGTTCAGGAGGCGGAGCTGGTAGTCGTTGAGCGTCCGGTCGGCGAGTAGCAGCAGGAGACCGCCCAAGGCGGCCACCCAGGGTGCAACGAGGAGAGGTCGTTTCATCGCCGCGCCAGCAGCCCTTGCGGACGGAGGAGGAGAATGAGCACCAGCGCCGTGAAGACGAAGGCGTCCCGGTACCCGGAAAGGGAGGGGGGCAGGAGCCCGACGAACAGGATCTCCGCGAACCCGAGCACGTAGCCCCCGAGGATGGAGCCGGGGACGCTTCCCAGTCCACCCAGGACGGCCGCGACGAAAGCTTTCAAGCCCGGGAGGAAGCCCATGAAAGGGTCGATGCGGCCGTACTGGCCTGCGAGCATGACGCCCGCGAAGCCCGCCAGGGCCGCACCGAGGGCGAAGGTCAAGCCGATGATCCGGTCTGTGGGGATCCCCATCAGCTCGGCAGCGTCCCGGTCCTCGGTTGTCGCCCGGATGGCCACGCCGGTCCGCGCCCGCCGGAGGAAGAGGTGGAGACCGACCATGAGAACAAGCGCAAGCCCGGTGGTGACGAGCGCCATTCGGCTGACCACGACGCTCCCCAGCGAGAGGAGCCCGACCAAGGCCGGCGGGAGGTGGAACGGTCGCGGTTGAGCTGTCAGCGTGATCACCAGCAGATTCTGGATGATGACGGAGAGGGCCAGGCTGACGATGAGTGCGTTTACCTCGTGGGCCCGGCGGATGGGGCGGTAGGCGAGGCGCTCTATGGCCAAGCCTGCGGTGCCGACCAGGACCACCGGCAGGAGGAGGGCGCCGGCCACCGGCAGGCCGACTACCGTCATGAGACCCAGTGCGCTGTAGGCGCCTAGGGCGAGTAGGTCTCCGTGTGCGAAGTTGATCAGGCGGAGCACGCCGTAGACCAGCGACAGGCCGATGGCGCTCAGCGCGTACACCGACCCTAGGGTCACGGCGTTGGCAAGCTGCTGGGCGACGTACAGGACGATGTCCACGGTTGCGGCGGATCGCCAGATCCTTCGCAGGCCCCTCCCCTGCGTCCTTGGGTATGGCTCGCACCCCAGCTAACACCGTGGCCGAGCGGCCGTCAAGGGCGCGGTGGACCGGCGCGCGCGGCCCGCCGCCTAGGACGTTTGGTCGTGCCGACTTCCTGCGGATTCCCGCGTAGACCGGCGCACGATCCGTGGGGGCCAGTGTTTCGAGGAAGTTCAGACCGGTTCCGGGGCAAACCGACGGTGAGTTCGGGCGGGCCAGCCCACCGGAGAGTCGCGCCTGCCCCGACCGCCTGGAGGGAGCAGCTGGTGGCGATTGTGTGTTCGGGGACGGGCGCGCTAGGCCCGCTGCGGTCGCGGGCGGGAGAGGCTCCTGCCACCCCGTGGACTCCAACACCGCGTGGAGGGCCAGATGGCGGCCCTGGCTGCCCGCGGGCGGCGCTGGCGAGCCTGCTACCGCGTCTGCGCCAGGCCTGCATCCGATGCCGCGGCCCGCCCTCGGGGAGGGAACGGGGGCTGCTTCCCTAAACCGCGCGCTGGACCCGGCCGGACTTCAAGCAGGTGGTGCACACCCGCACCCGGCGTGGCACACCGTCCACCAGGGCGCGCACCCGCTGCAGGTTGGGGACAAACCGCCGCTTGCTGTGCTTGTTGCTGAAGGAAATGCTGTGGCCCGCCCTCGGCCCTTTCCCGCAGATCTCGCACGTCCTCGCCATGGTCCCTGTCACCGTCCCGCGGGCCGCCGCGTCCTGGGCGGCACCACCCGCGGATTCTAACACGGCCGCCTTCCAGACGGCAAACGCCAGGAAACCGGCGCGGTCGGTCGAAGAGGGCAACGGGATGGCCACAGACCCCCTGCAGCAGCCGGTCCAGTACGTGCGGGGCGTGGGCCCGCGCCTGGCGCAGGCGTTCGCGCGCCTGGGGATCCGGACGGTGGAAGACCTCCTGTACCACATCCCCCACCGCTACGAGGACCGCAGCCACTTCACCACCCTGTACGCGGCACCGCACGGGGACTCCGCCACCTTCCGGGTGAAGGTGGTGCGCCTGCGGGAGCCGCCTTTACGGGGCGGCCGGAAGCTCACGGAGGTGTACGTCACCGACGGCACCGCGGTGGCCGTGGCCAAGTTCTGGGGGCGCCGACACCTGGACAAGGTCCTGGTACCCGGCGTGGAAATCGTCCTGTGGGGACGCGTCCGCCGGGAGCGGGGCCAGATCGAGGTGGAGGCCCCGGAGTTCGAGCGGGCCGCAGAGGAGGACGAAACGCTCCACACCGGCCGGGTCGTCCCCGTCCACCCCGCTACAGAGGAGCTGTCCCCGAAGGTGGTCCGGCGTGCGGTGTACGCGGCCTTGGAGGCGTTCGCCCACCGGGTGCCCGAACCCCTTCCCGAACCCGTGCGGTCCCGGTACGGCCTGATGCCGGTCCACGAGGCCCTCCAACGGGTCCACTTCCCTCCCACGGTGGAGGAGGGCGAGCGGGCGCGGCAGACCCTGGCCTTCGCGGAGCTGTTGGAACTGGAGCTGGCGCTGCTCCTGCGCCGGCGGGGAGTGGTCACCGCCACCAAGCCGCACCGGTACCAGGAGGACGGCGGGCTTCTGGAGGCCTTCGTCCGGAGCCTGCCCTTCCCCCTCACAGGTGCGCAGGAGCGCGTCATCGAGCAGATCCGGCGGGAGATGTACTCCCCGCACCCCATGAACCGGCTCCTGCAGGGGGACGTGGGGTCCGGCAAGACCGTGGTGGCGGCTGCAGCGGTGGTGGTGTGCGTGGGCGGGGGCCGCCAGGCGGCGGTCATGGCCCCCACGGAGATCCTGGCGGAGCAGCACTACCTGACCTTCCGGCGGTTCCTGGAGCCCGTGGGCGTGCGCGTGGTCTTGTTGGTGGGCGGGATGCGGAAGGCGGAGCGGGAGGCGGTGCTGGCGGAGCTGGGAAGCGGGGAGGCGGACGTGGTGGTGGGGACCCACGCGCTGCTGCAGGAGGACGTGGGCTTCGACCGGCTGAGCCTGGTGGTGGTGGACGAACAGCACAAGTTCGGGGTCGCGCAGCGGGCCGCGCTGCGGGCCAAGGGGCGGGAGCCGGACGTGCTGGTGATGACCGCCACCCCGATCCCCCGGACCCTGGCCCTCACCCTGTACGGCGACCTGGACGTCTCGGTCCTGGACGAACTGCCGCCGGGCCGGCAGCCTGTGCGCACCTACCACCGCTACCCGGAGCAGCGGCACCGGGTGTACGAGTTCGTCCGCCGGGAGGTCCAGGCGGGGCGCCAGGCGTACGTGGTCTGCCCGCTCGTGGAGGAGTCGGACAAGCTGGACGCCTCCGCCGCCGTGGAGTTGTACGAGCGGCTGCAGGGGGAGGTGTTCCCGGACCTCCGGGTGGGCCTGCTGCACGGCCGCATGCCCGTGGCGGAGAAAGACGCGGTCATGGAGGCCTTTCGCCGGGGCGAAGTCCAGGTGCTGGTGGCCACGCCCGTGATCGAGGTGGGGGTGGACGTGCCGAACGCCACGGTCATGGTGGTGGAGGACGCGGACCGGTTCGGGTTGGCGCAGCTGCACCAACTGCGTGGCCGTGTGGGCCGGTCCGCCCACCGGTCGTACTGTATCCTGATTTCAGCGCTGCCCACGGAGGAGGCCAAGCGCCGGATCCAGGCCCTGGTGGAGACCCAGGACGGCTTCCGCATCGCGCAGGTGGACCTGGAGCTGCGGGGTCCTGGTGAGTTCTTCGGGACACGGCAGCACGGGCTGCCGGACTTCCGGGTGGCGGACCCGGTCCGGGACGTGGTGCTCCTGGAGCGGGCCCGGGAGGCAGCGGAGTGGGTCCTCCGACAGGACCCGCAGCTGGCGCGTCCGGAGCACCGGGTGCTGCGGGACCGGTTGGTGCGGCGCTACGCGGAGTCGGGCGCGCTGCTGGCGGTGGGCTGACCGTGCGGGTGGCCGCGGGGGAAGCGAAGGGCAAGCGGCTCCGGGTGCCGCGGGGCGTGAGGGCCCGGCCCACCCTGGACCGGGTGCGGGAAGCGGTCTTCAACGCCCTGGGCGGACGCGTGGTGGACGCGGACGTGCTGGACCTGTTCGCGGGGGTGGGCACCCTGGGGATCGAGGCCCTCAGCCGCGGGGCGCGGCGGGCGGTGTTCGTGGAGCGGGACCCCCGGACGGCTTCCGGGCTGCGCGCCAACCTGCAGGCCGCGGGCCTGGCGGACCGGGCGGAGGTGTGGCGCGAGGACGCCCTGCGCGCCCTGCGCCGGCTCGCCCAACGCGGCGACCGGTTTCACCTGGTGTTCGTGGACCCGCCTTACCGCAGCGGCTGGTTGGAGAAGACCCTGCGGGTGTTGGCCACCAGCCCGGTCCTGCGGCCCGAGGGGGTGGTGGTGGCGGAGGGCGCAAAGGGGGAGTCCGTGGAGGTGGAGGGGCTGGAGGTAACCTGGCACCGCGCGTACGGGGGTACCGCGGTGGCCTTCCTGCGGAAGACGTCGGAGGGAGGAGGCGGAGTTGACGGTCGCAGTCTACCCGGGGACGTTTGACCCCGTGCACAACGGCCACGTGGACGTGATCCGGCGGTCCCGCGCCCTGTTCGGGCAGCTGGTGGTGGGTGTGGCCCAGCAGTCCGGCAAGGAGCCGCTGTTTACCGTGGAGGAGCGGGTCCAAATGCTCCGGGAGGCGGTGGCAGGCCTGGCGGGCGTGCGGGTGGACAGCTTCGACGGCCTCACGGTGGAGTTCGCGCGACGGTACGGGGCGGTGGCCATCGTCAAGGGCATCCGGGTGGGAGATCTGGAGTACGAGCTGCGTATGGCGCACGTGAACCGCCGTCTGGCGCCGGAGGTGGAGACGGTGTTCCTCCCCACCAGCCCGGAGTACGGGTTCGTCAGCTCCTCCCTCATCAAGGAGGTGGCGCGGCTGGGTGGCTCGGTGGACGGTCTGGTGCCGGAAGGAGTACGGGTGCGGCTGCAGCGGCGGTTCCGTGGAGGTTAGGAGGCTTTTTCTGGGAGGACCTGGACGCACAGGGGGCGGGGCGGCGTCGTGGACAGTGTGTTCGAGCTGCTGGACCGGCTGGAGGCGCTGGTGACCCGCGCCAGCACCGTGCCGTGGACCGACAAGCGCATCGTGGACGAGCGGGAAGTCCGCAGCCTGTTGGAGATGGTCCGGGCCCGGCTGCCCGCGGAGCTGGCGGAAGCGCACCGGCTGCGTGCTGCCGCAGAGGAGGTGCTGCAACGGGCCCAGGAGCAGGCCCGACGCCTGGTGACGCAGGCCCAGGAGGAACTGGCCCACCGGGTGGACGAACATGAGGTGGTCCGGCACGCGCGCGTCCGCGCGGAAGAGATCCTGGAGCGCGCCCGACAGGAAGCGGAGGAGACCCGCAGGGGTGCCGACGAGTACGCCCGCCAGGTCCTAGAGGACCTGGAGCAGGGCGTGTTGCGGGTACTGTTGAGCATCCGGAAGGGGAAGGAGATGCTGGAGGGGCGGCGGGAGGCGTGAGGGCGCCCGGCCGCGCGGCGTCTGGGTTTCGCCTTGACTTGCCGGGGGCCGGGGCCTATGATCTTCGGGAGTGCGCGCCCGGACCACCGGGCGCGCGGCGCTGTTATGAAGGTGTCGCTGGAGCAGGTCCGTTCCAGCCCCGGCCGGCGGCTCCGGGTACGGCTGGACGCTCCGGTTCCGTCCGGGGCGGAAGACGTGCCCTTCGTGGGGCCCGTTCGGGGGGAGGTGGAGCTGCAGGCGGAGGCGAGCCGGCTCCGCCTCCGGGGCGCGGTGTCCACCGAGGTGGAGCTGGTCTGCGGGCGGTGCCTCGCCACCTTCCGGACCGACCTAGCGGCGCAGGTGGACGAGTGGTTCGACCCGGACCTGGTCCCCTCCGAGGAGGTGCTGGTGGAGGACGGCGTGCTGGTGATGCCCCTGGAGGAGCCCGCGGTGGACGTCACGGAGGTGGCCCGCCAGCACCTGCTCCTGGCCGTACCCCTGGCACCCCTGTGCCGGCCTGACTGCGCGGGCCTGTGCCCCGTGTGCGGGGCGGACCGGAACACCGCCCGCTGCGGGTGCCCGCAGAGGGCCACCGACCCGCGGTGGGAGGTCCTGCAGAACGTACTGGGAGGTCGTGCATGAGCCGTTCCAGGCGGCACTCGCACATGCGGGTGGCCCGGCGCCGGGCCCTGCAGAAGGCAGACGTCCCGCACCTGGTGCCGTGCCCGAAGTGCAAGACCCCGCGCCTACCGCACCACCTGTGCCCCACCTGCGGGACGTACGGCGGCCGGCAGGTGGTGCCCGTGGAGGAGGGCGGCCGGAGGGCCTAGGCCGGAGGGGATGCGCGTCGCGGTGGACGCCATGGGTGGAGACCACGCGCCCGCGGAGGTGGTGGCGGGCGCGGTGGCGGCGGCGGAGCGCCTGGGCCTGGAAGTCCTCCTGGTGGGCCCGGACGGAGCGGTCCGGGAGCAGCTGTGCCGGTACCGCCTCCCGGGCCAGCAGGTCCGCGTGGTCCACGCCTCCCAGCAGGTGGGGATGGACGAGTCCCCCACCGCCGCCCTACGGCGCAAGCCCGACAACTCCATCAGCAAGGGCCTGGAGCTGGTGCGGGCAGGCCAGGCGGAGGCGTTCTTCAGCGCGGGCAACACGGGGGCGGTGATGGCCGCGGCCCTGCTGACCCTGGGCCGCGTGGAGGGCGTGGACCGGCCCGCGGTGGCCGCGGTGCTGCCCACCCTCCGCGGCCGCATGGTGGCCCTGGACGTGGGGGCCAACGTGGACTGCAAGCCCCGACACCTGCTGCAGTTCGCGCTCATGGGAAGCGTGTACGCGGAGCGCGTCCTCGGCATCCCATCCCCGCGGGTGGGACTCCTGAGCAACGGCGCGGAGGCGGGAAAAGGCAACGAGCTGGTGGTCCGCACCGCCGAGCTGCTGCGGACCACGGACCTGAACTTCGTGGGCAACGTGGAAGGGCGAGAGGTGTTCTTCGGGGCCTGCGACGTGCTGGTGTGCGACGGGTTCGTGGGCAACGTGGTCCTGAAGCTGGGCGAGGGCATGGCGCAGGGCCTGTTCCAGATCATCCGGGAGGAGGTCCGGAGGTCGGCGCGGGCGAAGTTGGCCATGTGGCTGTTGCGGCCGCGGCTGCGGGCCCTGCGGCGGCGCCTCGACTACACGGAGTACGGGGGGGCGCCGTTGCTGGGCGTGCGGGGGGTGGTGGTGATCGGACACGGGTCGTCCAACGCGCACGCGGTGTTCAACGCCCTGCGGGTGGCGCAGGAGCAGGTGCGCCAGCGCCTCCCGGAGGTGATCCAGCAGGAGACCCTGCGGCTGGCGGCCTCTCCCGCGGGCCAGGCATCCGGGGAGATGGGCGCGCGGGCCGCGGACGGGTGAGGTCCGGCGGCGGACCGCCACCGGGCGTCCGGCGGGGCGACAGGACAGGCAGACGGAGGGACCATGGGGCTACACCGGTCAAGCAGGATCGCAGGCCTGGGGCGGTACGTGCCGCGCAGGGTGCTGACCAACGGCGACCTCGAACGCATGGTGGACACCACGGACGAGTGGATCACCGTCCGCACCGGCATCAAGGAACGTCGGCTGGCCGCCCCGGAGGAGGCCACCTCCGACCTGGCCGTGGAGGCAGCCCAGGAGGCCCTGGAGCGGGCCGGGGTGGACCCCTCGGACCTGGACCTCATCCTGGTGGGGACCGCCAGCCCGGACATGATCTTCCCCGCCACCGCCTGCCTGGTGCAGGACCGGCTGGGTGCCAAGCGGGCGGGGGCGGTGGACATCTCCGCCGCGTGCACCAGCTTCCTGTACGCCCTGAGCGTGGCCCACGCGCACGTGGTGGCGGGGCTGGCGGAACGGGTCCTGGTGGTGGGCGCGGACACCCTGTCCCGCATCACCAACTGGAAGGACCGGGCCACCTGCGTGCTGTTCGGGGACTGCGCGGGTGCCGCGGTGGTGGTCCCCTCCCACGGGGACGGCGGCCTGCTTTCCTTCTGGCTCGGCGCGGACGGCGGGGGGAGCAACCTGCTGAGCCTACCCGCGGGCGGCAGCCGGCTCCCGGCTTCGTACGAGACCGTGGAGCGGGCGCAGCACTACATCCACATGAACGGCGCGGAGGTGTTCAAGTTCGCAAGCCGCATCATCCCGCGGGCCATCGAGGAGGCGTGCCAGCGGGCGGGGGTGTCGGTAGACGAGGTGGACCTGTTCATCCCCCACCAGGCCAACGTACGCATCATCCAGGCGGCGGCGGAGCGCCTGGGCCAGCCTCTGGAGAAGTTCTACGTGAACGTGCACAAGTACGGGAACACCTCCTCCGCCTCCGTGCCCGTGGCGCTGTACGAGGCGGTGGAAGAGGGCCGGATCCGACCGGGAGACCTGGTGGTCCTGGTGGCCTTCGGCGGCGGCCTGACGTGGGCCTCTTGCGCCCTCCGCTGGGGGTAGGGAGGGGAGGCGGTGGGGAAGCTCGCGTACGTGTTCCCCGGGCAGGGCGCCCAGTACGTGGGGATGGGGGCGGACCTGGCCGCGGAAGTTCCCCAGGCGCGGGCGCTGTTCGACCGGGCGTCCTCGGTGCTGGGCGTGGACCTGCTGGACCTGTGCCGCCACGGCCCCGAGGAAGTCCTCCAGCGGACGGAGAACACGCAACCCGCCATCTTGGTCACCAGCCTGGCCTGCCTGGAGTCCGTGCGGGGCCGGGTCCCGGACCCCGCGGTGGCCGCGGGGCTGAGCCTCGGGGAGTACACCGCCCTGGTCTGCGCGGGGGCCTTGGAGTTCGAGGACGCGGTGTGGCTGGTCCGCCAGCGGGGGGTGTTCATGCAGCAGGCCACGGGGGACCGGGATACCGCCATGGCCGCGGTGTTGGGGCTGGCCGCGGAGGAGGTGGAGCGCGTGTGCCAGGAGGCCTCCCACCTGGGGGTGTGTGAGGCCAGCAACTACAACGCCCCCGACCAGGTGGTGGTGGGGGGAGACCGGGCCGCGGTGGAGGAGGCGGTGCGCCGAGCCAAGGCCGCGGGCGCCCGGCGGGCGGTGTTGCTGGCGGTCTCCGCGCCCTTCCACACCCGCCTCATGCGGCCCGCGGCGGAACGGCTCCAGGCGGCGTTGGACCAGGTGAGCCTGCGGGACGCCCGGATCCCCGTGGTGGCCAACGTGACCGCGGAGCCCGTCCGGCGGGCGGACCAGATCCGGCGTCTGCTGGTGGAACAGGTGTGTAGCCCGGTGCGGTGGATGCAGTCTGTCCGGCGGATGGCGCAGGACGGGGTGGACACCTTTCTGGAGCTGGGGCCTGGGACGGTCCTGTCGGGGCTGGTGAAGCGGTGCGCTCCTGGGGCCGCCACCTTCCACGTGCAGGACCTGAGTTCGCGGGACCGGACGGTGGCCGCCCTGGCCGGCGCGGCCCTGGAGGCCTGAGGTGGCCATGGCGGTCCGCCTGGACGGGAAGGTGGCCCTGGTGACGGGCGGCTCCGGGGCCATCGGAGGCGCTGTGTGCCAGGCGCTGGCGCGGGCGGGTGCCGCGGTGGCGGTGCACTACGGTACCAACCGGGACGGGGCCCTGCAGGTGGCGGACCGCATCCGCAGCGAGGGCGGGCGCGCGGTGGTGGTGGGGGGCGACGTGGCCTCCGAGGAGGACGTGGAGCGGTTCTTCCGGGAGGTGCGGGAGCAGCTGGGCCGGGTGGACATCCTGGTGAACAACGCCGGTACCCTCCGGGACGGCCTGGTGGTCCGCATGCGGCTGGAGGACTGGCGGCGGGTCCTGGACACCAACCTGACGGGGACCTTCCTGTGCACCCGGGAGGCCCTCCGGGACATGCTGCGGGCCCGGTGGGGCCGCATCGTGAACGTGACCTCGGTGGTGGGGCTGGTGGGCAACGCGGGGCAGGCCAACTACGTGGCCGCCAAGGCGGGCATCGTGGGCTTCACCAAGGCCGTGGCCCGGGAGGTGGCCTCCCGCCACGTCACCGTGAACGCCATCGCCCCCGGGTACGTGCACAGCCGGATGACGGAGGGCCTGGACGAGGACCAGCGCCGGTTTTTGGTGGGGCAGATCCCCATGGGACGGACCGGCCTGCCTGAGGAGATCGCCCCCGCGGTGGTGTTCCTGTGCAGCGAGCAGGCGGCCTACATCACCGGCCAGGTCTTGAACGTGGACGGTGGTATGGTAATGAAGTAAGGGAAAAGAAGCGGGCGCGGCGAGGGAGGCGGAGATGAAGTCAACGTTCGACCGGGTCAAGGACATCGTGGTGGAGCAGCTGGGTGTGGAGGAGGACGAGGTGACGGAAAACGCCTCCTTCGTGGAGGACCTGGGGGCGGACTCCCTGGACGTGGTGGAGCTGGTGATGGCGCTGGAGGAGGAGTTCGGCATCCAGATCCCCGAGGAGGAGGCGGAAAAGATCCAGACCGTGGGGCAGGCGGTGCGGTACATCGAGGAGCACCTGCCCGCGGCCAAGGAGGGGTAGGCGCCCTGCGGCCGCGGGGCCCTGGAAGGACGGTGGCCCGCAGCCGCACGGGACGGCGGTCAGCCGGGTGGCGCGTTTGAGCCAGAAGCGTCGGGTCGCGGTCACCGGGGTGGGGGTGGTCAGCCCCATCGGCCTGGGCAAGGACGCCTTCTGGACTGCCCTGCTGGAGGGCCGCAGCGGGGTCCGGCGGATCGAGTCCTTCGACCCCTCTCCGTTTCCCACGCAGATCGCCGCGGAGGTGCTTGACTTCGACCCGCTGCAGTACATGGACCGCAAGGAGGCCCGGCGCAACGACCGCTTCGTGCAGTTCGCCATCGCGGCCACCCGCATGGCCCTGGAGGACGCGGACTTCCGGATCACGCCCGCCAACCGCGACCGCGTGGGCGTGGTCCTGGGCTCCGGCATCGGGGGCGCGCACACGTGGGAGGAACAGCACCGGGTGTTGCTGGAGCGGGGCCCGGACCGCGTGAGCCCTTTCTTCATCCCCATGCTCATCAGCAACATGGCCGCGGGCATGGTGAGCATCCTGTTCGGGGCGCGCGGCCCCAACACCTCCGTGGTCACCGCCTGCGCCACCGGCGGCCACTGCATCGGGGACGCCTTCAAGATCATCCAGCGGGGGGACGCGGACGCCATGATCGCGGGCGGGACGGAGGCGGCCATCACCGCCCTGTCCATCGCCGGCTTCTGCTCCATGAAGGCCATGTCCACCCGCAACCACGAGCCCGAGCGGGCGGTGCGCCCCTTCGACCGGGACCGCGACGGGTTCGTCATGGGCGAGGGGGCAGGGGTGGTGGTGCTGGAGGAGCTAGAAAGCGCCCGCGCCCGCGGCGCCCGGGTGTACTGCGAGCTGGTGGGGTACGGCATGAGTGCGGACGCCTACCACATCACCCAGCCGGACCCCGAGGGGGAGGGGGCGGCCCAGTGCATGGCGCGGTGTCTCCAGGACGCGGGCCTGCATCCGGAGGAGGTGGACTACATCAACGCCCACGGCACCAGCACGCCGTACAACGACAAGTTCGAGACGCTGGCCATCAAGCGGGTGTTTGGGGACCACGCCTACCGGCTGGCGGTGAGCTCCACGAAGTCCATGACGGGTCACCTGCTGGGAGCCGCGGGTGGCGTGGAGCTCATCGCCTGCGCGCTCAGCCTGTACCACCAGGTGCTTCCCCCCACCATCAACTACGAGACGCCGGACCCGGACTGCGACCTCGACTACGTGCCGAACCGGGCCCGTCGCGCGGACGTGCGGGTGGCCCTGTCCAACGCCTTCGGGTTCGGCGGCCACAACTGCACCCTCGCGGTGCGGAGGGCCGAGGACGCCTGAGCTGTCCATGGGCCTGGAAACCACAGACCGTACCTCCGCAGAGCCCCTGGACCGCGAGCGGGTAGACCGGCTGCGGGAGCTGGAGGCGCGGCTAAACGTCCGGTTCCGGGACCTCACCCTCCTGAACCTGGCCCTCACCCACGGCTCGTACGCCCACGAGGAGGGACCCGAGCGCCTGGGCACCTACGAGCGGCTGGAGTTCCTGGGGGACGCGGTCCTGAACCTGGTGGTGAGCGACCACCTGTACCGGCGCTTTCCGGACCGCCACGAGGGGGATCTGGCCCGCCTGCGGGCGCGGTTGGTGAACGAGCCCACCCTGGCCAGCATCGCGCGCACGCTGGACCTGGGCTCCTACATCCTCCTGGGCCGGGGCGAGGAACGGGGAGGGGGCCGGGAGCGGTCCAGCATGCTGGCGGACGTGCTGGAGGCGGTGGTGGGGGCGGTGTACCTGGACTCCGGCTTCGGCGTGGCCCACGCGGTGGTGAGCCGGTGGTACGCGGAGCGGCTGGAGGGCCTGGACGAGGTCCCCGCAGACTTCAAAAGCCAGCTGCAGGAGTTCGTCCAACAGCGCGAGCGGAAGCTGCCGCGGTACCGCATCACCGCCACGGAGGGGCCGGACCACGCGAAGGCCTTCGTGGCGGTGGTGGAGGTGGGCGGACGGGTGCTGGGCGAAGGACGGGGCCGCACGAAGAAGGAAGCAGAGCAGTCGGCGGCGGCGGAGGCCCTGGTGCGCCTGGGGCTTCTGGCCGCCCGTCCGCGGGCGGGATGAGCGAGGGCAGACGTGGAGCAGCTGTGGGCACCGTGGCGGCTGGCCTACATCAAGGGGCCTGAACCGGAGGGCTGTATCTTCTGCACCAAGCCCGCGGAGGACCGGGACGAGGAGAACCTCATCGTCTGGCGCGGGCGGTCCGCTTTCGTGATGCTGAACCGCTTCCCGTACAACAGCGGGCACGTGATGGCAGTACCCGTCCGGCACACGGGGGAACTGGACGACCTCACGCCCGAGGAGGTGGCGGACCTGTGGGAGGCGGTCCGCAGGTCCGTGGGCGCGCTGCGCCGGGCTTTGGGCGCGCAGGCGTTCAACATCGGGATCAACCTGGGGCGGGCCGCGGGAGCGGGGATCACGGACCACCTACACGTGCACGTGGTGCCCCGGTGGGTGGGGGACACCAACTTCATGCCCGTGCTGGCGGACGTGAAGGTCATCCCGCAGCACCTGCTGGACACCTACCGCCAGCTCCGGGAAGCCTTCCACCAGGACCGCTGAACGCAGAGGACGTGGCGGAGGCCGTCATGGGGGCGCGGGCAGCGGGTGGGCTGGTGGCGCTGGCGGTGGTGGCGTGGGCTATTGCCGCCTCCGGTGGGCCCGCGGAGGACGTGGGCGCGCGGGCCCACGGGCACGTGGTGGTCCTGGCGTCAGGGCCCCGGCTGGCCGGCACCCCGGCGGAGCGCAGGGCCGCGGAGTACGTGGCGGGCCACCTGCGGGCCCTGGGGTACCGGGTGGAGCTGTCGGCCTTCCCCTTCCCGTACTTCGAAGCGCGGGAGGTGACCCTGGAAGTCGCAAGCCCCGTGCGGCTGCGGCTTTCCCCCCGGGTGCTGTGGTTCTCCCCGCCCACCGAGGGGGTGCTGGCCGCGCGGTTGGTGGTGGCGGGGCGGGGTCTGCCGGAGGACTTCCAGGGGGTGGACGCGCAAGACGCGGTGGCGCTGGTGGAACGGGGCGCCGTCCCGTTTCTGGACAAGGTGGAGAACGCGGCCCGCGCGGGCGCGCGGGCGGTGGTGGTGTACAACCACGAGCCGGGGACCTTTACCGGAACCCTCACGCGGCGGACTAGCGTCCCCGCGGTGGGCCTGTCCCGGGAGGAAGGGCTGCGGCTGCGGGAGCTGGCGCGACGGGGGCCCGTGGTGGTCTCCCTCCGGGTGGACACGGTGGTGGACGTCCGCACCTCGTGGAACGTGGTGGGTAGCCTCCTCGGCCGGGGTGGGCGGGCCGTGCTGGGCGCGCACCTGGACTCCGTGGAGGGCAGCCCCGGGGCCAACGACAACGCCAGCGGCCTCGCCGTGGCCCTGGAGGCCGCGCGGCTTCTGCGGGTACGGCCCCCGGGGTGGACGGTGGAGGTGGTGGGCTTCGGAGCGGAGGAGGGCGGGCTGTTCGGCTCCGCCGCGTACGCGGGAAGCGACCGCGCGAGGGGGGTCGGGGCCATGTTGAACCTGGACATGGTGGGGGTGGGGCCGCGGCTGGTGGTGGGCAACACAGGCCCAGACCGCCGGGTGGTGGACGCGGTGGCGCTGGTGGCGAGGCGGGTGGGGGAGGAGGTGGAAGTCCGGCGCGTGGGCTCCAGCGACCACGTGTCCTTCGAGCGCGCGGGGGTGCCCGCGGCCATGCTCCACCGCCCGGACGACCCCCACTACCACACGCCGGAGGACACCCCGGACAAGGTCCGGCCGGAGCTGCTGGAGCCCGTGGTGCGCCTTGCCGCGGAAGCCCTCCGGCACCCCGCCCTGCTTGTGGGAGCGCCGCAGCCGTCCCGGTGGGAGGCGTTCCGACCGCCCGGTCGGTTATAATGGCCTCAGTTCGACCGATCGGTCGACCAGGGAGGGACCGGGGTGCTCGTCCAGGACGACCTGCTGGCGCCGGAGGTGGTGCGGGACCCGTACAGCTACTTCGGCCGGTTGCGGGAGGTCGACCCCGTACACTGGAACGACCGCTGGGGTGGGTGGCTGGTGACCCGGTACGAGGACGTGGTGCGGGCCTTCCGGGATCCCGAGCGGCTGTCCAGCGACCGCATGGCCCACTTCCAGCAGGAGCTCACCGAGCAGGACCGCGAGAAGCTCCACGTGCTCATCAAGTACTTCTCCCGGTGGCTGGTGTTTACGGACCCTCCGTACCACACCCGGGTGCGGATGCTGGTGAACAAGGCCTTCACCCCCACCAGCGTGGAGCGGCTACGGCCTCGGGTCCGGCAGATCGTCCACGAGCTGCTGGACGGGCTGCAGCACCGCCGCCACATGGAGTTCGTCCGGGAGTTCGCCTTCCACCTGCCGGTGATCGTGATCTCGGAGTACCTGGGCGTGCCGCCGGAAGACCGGGAGGCGGTGAAGGAGTGGTCGGACGAGACCTCCCGCATCTTCTTCATCCGGGCGGACGACCCCGAGCGGCGGGAGCGCTCTCAGGCGGGCCTGGTGAAGCTGCTGGAGTACTTCGAGCCCCTCATCCACCAACGGCGCCGCACCCCCCGCGACGACCTGATTTCCGCCCTGGTGCAGGCGGAGGAACGCGGGGACTTGCTCAGCCACGACGAGCTGCTGGCCACCTGCACCGTCCTGCTGTTCGCGGGCCACGAGACCACCACCAACCTCCTGGCCAACGGGCTGCTGGCCCTGCTGCAGCACCGGGACCAGTGGGAGAGGCTGCGGGAGGACCCGTCCCGAAACCGTTCCGCCACCGAAGAACTGCTCCGCTACGACGGTCCCGTGAAGGCCACCTTCCGCTGGGCCAAGGTGGACGTGGAGTTGGGGGGGAAGACGGTGCGGGCGGGCGACCGGATGCTGCTGGTGCTGGCCTCCGCCAACCGGGACCCGGAGAAGTTCGCGGACCCCGACCGCCTGGACATTGCCCGGAACCCCAACCCCCACGTGGCCTTCGGCCACGGCATCCACGTCTGCCTGGGCGCGCCCCTGGCCCGCCTGGAAGGCCAGGAGGCGTTTGCGGCCCTGGTGCAGCGGTTCCCCACCTTGCGGCTGGCCACCGACCGCCTGGAGTACCACCCCACCATCGTCTCCCGAGCCCTGGCGGAGCTGCACGTGGAGTGGTAGCCGTGCGGCGGTTGCGCATCGAAGTCGACTACCACCGGTGCGTGGGGAGCAGCATCTGCGTGCTGACGGCGCCCAACACCTTCGCCCTGAACCCAGACGGGCAGTCCGCGGTGACCGACCCGGAGGGGGACGGCCTCGACAAGGTGCTGGAAGCCGCGGAGGGATGCCCCACCATGGCCATCACGGTGTTCGACGCGGACAGCGGGGAGCAGCTGTTCCCGTGACCGGGGCAGGTCCGTCGGCCGGCAGCACCTCCAGGATCCGGTCTACCCGGAAGGTCCGCTCCTCCTGGCGCCGGGCGCAGTAGGCCCGCAGGGCCAAAAAGGCACGCCCCCGGTACTCCACCTCCGACACCTGGACCGGGCGGACCACGCGCCGCGACTTGTCCCCGTTGGGCTTCAGGTACACGATCTCCAGCGCCCTCCCCTCCGCCGCCGCCCGCTCCAACAGCTCCCGCCGCGTCTGCAGGGGCAGGGCGCGTTCCGCCTGCTGGTACTGGAACCGGGTGAGGAACTGCACGATCCGGTAGTCCACCCACACGTGCTTGCGCTGGATGGGCCGCCGGAGCACGATCCCTTCCAGGGTCCGGCAGCGGCTCAGGGCCACGTACACCTGGCCCGGGGCGAAGGCCCCGCGCCCGATGTCGATCACCACCCGGTCGAAGGTCTTCCCCTGGCTCTTGTGGATGGTCACCGCCCATGCGAGCATCACGGGCAGCTGGGTGTACCGGCCCACCACACGGGACCGCAGCCGGCCTCCCTCCACGTAGAAGGAGAACAGCTCCCACGTGTGGGGCGTCACGTCCACCTCGGAGCCGTCCTCCAGCTGCACCACCACCAGGGGCTCCTCCGGGACCGGCACGTCCACCACCCGGCCCACAGTACCGTTCACCCACCGTCCCTGGGCGTCGTTGTTGACCATCATGACCTGCGCGCCCACCTTGAGCTCGAGCTCTGTGGGCGCGGGCGCGTGGTCTCCCGCGAACTCCCCCTCCAGCAGGCCGTAGAAGGTGTACGTGCGGCCCGGCAGCCGCCCCAGCTGCTCGCGGTTCACCGCCTCGGCCAGGCGGTTGGTGGCGGTGAGCTGTACGTACAGCTCGTGGGGGGCGGGCTCGAAGTCCGGCTGCACGCGGCGGTTGAGCGCCTCCAGGTGGTGGTCCGTCACGGCCCCGTTGCGGATGGCTCCCAGCAGTTCCAGGAAGTCCGCGTCCTGCTGCCGGTACACCTTCTCCAGCTCCACCAGCACCACGTCCAGGCCCTCGAAGGCCTTGGCGCTGTAGAAGTACGGGGTCTCGTACACCGCCTGCAGGGCCTTCCGCTCCGCGCCCGTGACCACAGGCGGCAGCTGGTACAGGTCGCCGAAGAAGGCCATCTGCACCCCCCCGAAGGGCCGGTTGCGGCGGGGGCCGTGGGCGCGCAGGAAGCGGTCCACGCAGTCCAGCAGGTCCGCCCGCACCATGGAGACCTCGTCCACCACCAGGGTCTGGAGCTGCCGGTACACGCTGTCGCGGTCTCCCGGAAGCAGGTGCGCCACCCGGTCGGGGGTCACGTCGGGCCGGAACCCGAAGAAGGAGTGGATGGTCTGGCCGCCCACGTTCACCGCCGCCACCCCCGTGGGCGCCAGCACCACCGTGCGTTTCCGGGTGGTGCGGACGAAGTGCCGGAGGAGGGTCGACTTCCCGGTGCCCGCGCGCCCCGTGACGAGTACGTGCCGCTGGGAGCCTTCCAACAGCTCCAACGCCCTTCGGAACTCCGGGTTGAGCTCCACCGCCTCCGTGCCCAAGGCCCCTCCGGACTCCCCCCGGCGGCTCAGCCGGTCCCCACACCCAAGGGAATCCACCGCAGCCAGTCTAGCAGGTGGGGGGCCGCAGGAGGCACAGCCCGAGGTACCCTGGATGCCGAAAGCCGAAGAGGATCGGGTGTCCGGGAAAGAACGGCGTCTGTGGCTGCTGTTCGGCGCCCTGGTGGCGGCCGCCTGGGTGCTGGTGGCGGCCGCCGTGTGGCCGCTCCTCCGGGGACGCTGAGGGGACAAGCCCAGCGGGGCCGCCGCCCGGCCCTTGACATACACTACCCAGTACCGTATAAGAGGGGCGAGAGCTCTGCCGGAAGGAGGTGGCCGCGATGCGTGGGTGCACGGGCACCGCAGACCGGGTGGTCCGGGTGTTGGTGGGGCTGGGAGCGCTGGCCTTGGCCCTCCAGCAGGGGGCCTCCACGGTGAGTTACGTCCTGTACGCGGTGGCTGCGGTGGGCCTGCTCACGGGCCTGGCAGGCCGCTGCCCCCTGTACGCGGTGCTGGGCCTGCAGACCTGCGGCAAGCCCCGGAGCTGAAGCCGGACGCGGGAGCGGGCGGCGATGTCGGAGGTCCTGCGAGCCCGCGTGGCGCTGAAGCCGCTGGGGCGCTACCGCTTCCGGGTGGAGATGGACCGTCCGGAGTGGGCCCTGGTGGTGGACGAACCGCCGCCCCTGGGAGAGGGGACGGGGCCGAACCCCGCCCGCCTGGTGGCCACCGCCCTGGGCCACTGCCTGGCCAGCAGCCTGCGCTTCTGCCTGGAGCGGTCACGGGCCGCGGGGGAGGTGTCCGCCACCGTGGACCTGGAGGTGCGGCGGAACGAGCGGGGCCGGTGGCGCATCGCCCACGTGGACGTCCAGCTGGACCTGTCCGGCGTAGACCCTGCCCAGCGGGCCGCGGTGGACCGGTGCCTGGGGCTGTTCGAGGACTTCTGTATTGTGACCGCCAGCGTACGGCAAGGGGTACCCGTGGACGTCCGGGTCCGGGTGGACGGCCAGGCGGTGGGCGGGTCGGGTACCGGGGAGGGGTCTGAGGCGGGCGGCTAGCGCAGCATCAACAGCGTCCTCTGCAGCTTCCGCAGCGCTCCCTGGGCGTGGGGCTTGCCTTCCACTTCCAGACGCACACACTGCTCGAGGCCTGCCGCGAGGAGGTCCATGGCCACCCGGTCCAGCGCCGCCCGGGTGGCGGCCAGCTGTTGGGCCACCTCCGCGCAGTCCCGCCCTTCTTCCAACATCCGCTGCAGCCCGCGCACCTGCCCCTCGATGCGGCGCAGCCGCGCCACCAGGGCCTCCGTCACTTCCTGGCCGACCTTGAGCGGAGTCGCCACCGGGGCCTCCTAGGCCTGGGCGGCTGAAGCGGCCTGAGCCGGTCCTCCCGCCTCCAGCACGTAGCGCAGGAAGTCCTCCTCCGGCCGGGCGCCCTCAAAACTCCAGGCTTCGTTGATCACCACCTTCGGCACGCCCACCACGCCGTAGCGGTCCGCCAGGGCCGGGAACTCCATGGCCTCCACCACGTCCGCCCGGACCATGCTGGACTCCTGGGCCATGGCGTGGGCCAACCTGGCCACCCGCGGGCAGTACGGGCAGGTGGGGGTCACGAACACCCGGATGTGCACCGGGCGCTGCAGGGCCTTCAGGGCCTGCCGGGTCTTCTGCTTCAGCCCGCTGTCCTTCCGGGAAGCGGCAACGATCCCCTCCACCAGGACCGCGAACTCCAGCCCCGCGGGGATCCCGTAGTACCGGGCCCGGGCCTCCCCGTGGTCGCCCAGAAGGATGGCCGGGACCCCCTCCACGCCCGCCGCTTTCGCCTCCTCCGCGTCCGTCACCACGCTCCGGACCCGGAGGTGGATCCGCGGGTCCAGTGCGGCCACCTCTTCCAGCAGCTGGTGCGTGGCCTCGCAGGTCTCGCAGTCCGCCCCCGGCAGGGCCAGCCCTGCCCGGGAGGTGGTGAACAGGGTCACGGTCACGTCGTCCGCCAGCTCCTGGGCGAACTTGCGACGCAGCGCGTCCTGGTCCGCGGGTTTCAGCAAGCCCATGGTCCCCTCCTACGGTACTCTGTAGGGTATTGTGGGGAAGCCGGGCGGGCCTTGTCAACCCGGGTGCCAAAAGGAGCCGGGGACCTGGCGCGGCGTGGTGCACGGGGCCTTTGGCCGCGCTAGACTGGGTGCCGTCAAGCACAGGGCAAGGAGGGATCCTATGCGTCGGACGTGGTGGTACGGGCTGGTGGCACTTGTTGCCGCGGGGGTGTTGGCGGGCCCCGCGCCCGCCCAGGGTCCAGTTCCGGTCCGGGTGGGGACGCTCAAGCTGGTAGGCGGCGCCCCGCTGTTCTGGGCGCAGGAACGCGGCTACTTCCGGCAGGAGGGACTGGACGTGCGCATGGTGTACTTCGGCGCCGCGGCACCGGTCGCCACCGCCACCGCCACGGGCGACGTGGAGGTGGGCGCCACGGGCATCACCGGGACCCTGTTCAACCTGGCCGCGGGAGGGGGGAAGATCTGGCTGGTGGCGGACCGGGGGCAGGAACGGCCCGGCTACCCGCTGAACGCGGTGGTGGTCCCCAAGGCCAGCTACGACGCGGGCGTGCGGGCCCTGCGGGACCTGCGGGGCAAGCGCGTGGGCCTGACGACCCTGGGGTCCACCTTCCACTACCAGATGGCCAAGCTCCTGGAGCGGGAGCGCCTGACGCCGCAGGACGTGGAGCTGGTACCCCTGCGGGACCTGTCCCTGGTGGTCCAGGCCCTGCGGGCGGGGCAGATCGCCGCGGCCATCCTGTCCCCGCCCTGGGGCGCGGTGGCGGAGGAGGAGGGGTGGGGGAAAGTCCTGTTCTACGTGGGCGACCGGCTGGTGAACCAGGTGACGGGCGTCTTCTACGGGGAGCGCATGCGGCAGGACCGGGCCTTGGGCGTGGCCTTCATGAAGGCGTACGTGCGGGCCACCCGGGAGTACCACGACAGCTGTCTCACGAAGCCCCCGCGGCCTTTGTGCGAGTCCATGGTCCGGGTGACCGCCCGGGTCGTGGGAGCACCCGAGTCCGCGGTCCGCAAGTCTTTGCCGTACATCGACCGGGACGCCCGGCTGTACGTGCTGGACATCGAGCGGCAGGTGGCCTGGTACCTGCAGAACGGCATGCTCCAACGGCCCCTTTCCGTGCAGCAGTTCGTGGACACCAGCTTCGTAAACGAGGCCGTCCGCCAGCTGGGCCGGTAGGGAAGCGCACGGCAGGCCGCGTAGAGCAGGGCCCCCGGTGGGGCGGGGCGGCTCTGGAACACGGGGAGCAAAGGGTGCAGGTCCGGTTCGAGGGCGTCCGGAAGACGTACCGCCGCCGCGACGGGGCTGAGGTGCAGGCGCTGGCGGGCGTGGACCTGACGGTGGCCGCGGCGGAGTTCGTGTGCCTGGTGGGGCCCAGCGGGTGCGGGAAGTCCACCCTGCTGCTCATCGCGGCAGGGCTGCTGCCACCCACGTCCGGCCGCGTGGTGTTCGAGGGGGAGTTGGGAGGTAGGCCCCGGACCGCGGTGGTGTTCCAGGAGTTCGCCCTGTTCCCGTGGCGGACGGTGTTGGACAACGTGGCCTTCGGGTTGGAGGTGCGGGGCGTGGGACGCGCGGAGCGCACGGAGCGGGCGCTGGCGTGGATCCGGCAGGTGGGGCTCGGGGGGTTTGAGGGCCGCTACCCGCACGAGCTGTCGGGGGGCATGCGGCAGCGGGTCGGCATCGCCCGCGCCCTGTGCCTGGACCCCGCGGTGCTGCTCATGGACGAGCCGCTGTCCAGCCTGGACGCGCAGACCCGCCAGCTCCTGCAGGAGGACATCCTGCGCCTGTGGGAGGCCACCCGGAAGACGGTGCTGTACGTGACCCACAACATCCAGGAGGCGGTGTTTTTGGCTGACCGGGTGGTGGTGATGAGCCGCCGGCCCGGCCGCGTCCGGGAGGTCCTCCACGTGCCTTTCCCCAGGCCTAGGACGGAGGCCCTGCTGGCGGAATCCGAGTTCGGCTCGTTTTGCCACCGCATCTGGTCCAGCCTGAAGGAGGAAGCGCGGGCTGCCCTGGAGGAGGCGCATGGCGACGGAAGTCCGGCGTGACGTGGTGGTGCTGGAAGCGCGCCCGGAGCGCGCCACGGCCGCGTGGAGTCCCCTGCTCCGGGGTGCGTCCCTGACGGGCGTGGTGGTGGCGTGGGAGCTGGCCTCCCGGTTCGGAGGCGTGCCGGCCGTGTTCCTGCCGCCTCCCAGTGCGGTAGCGGGGGAGCTCGTGCGGATGGCGCTGGGTGGGGAGCTCGCCAGGAGCCTGCAGGCCAGCCTCCTTCGCATCGCGCTGGGCTTCCTGGTGGGCAGCGGGGCGGGCGTGGTGGTGGGCACCGTGGCCGCGGTCTCGCACGTGGCGGAGGCGCTGGTGGACCCCCTCCTGTCCGCCACCTACCCCATCCCCAAGATCGCCCTGCTGCCGCTTCTGGTGCTGTGGCTGGGCATCGGGGAGGCCTCCAAGGTGGCGGTGATCGCCATCGGCGCCTTCTTCCCCGTGGCCGTGGGCACCATGGCAGGCATCCGGGGCACCGACCCCCTCCTGGTGCGGGCCGCGGTGAGCCTGGGCGCTTCCCCCCTTCAGGTGATCACCAAGGTGCGGGTGCCCGCGGCGCTTCCGGTGGTGTTCGCGGGGCTGCGCCTGGCCGCGGGGATGTCCCTGCTGCTCGTGGTGTCCGCGGAGATGATCGCCGCGGCCAGCGGAATCGGTTTCACCATCCTGCACGCGGGCGACCTGATGCAGACCTCCAAGCTGCTGGCCGCCATCGTAGTGCTTTCCGTCCTGGGGCTGGCGTCCACGTGGGGCCTGCAGGCGCTGGAGCGCCGGGTGGTCCGGGGACGGCCCTCGTAGG
>FWWM01006376.1_pt1 | contig 24801 bp, 19 predicted proteins | sample 2228351 | NCBI WGS metagenome assembly FWWM01 (sample SAMEA103939774, study PRJEB20133) | metagenome
GGTCATCGCTGCTGACCACACAAAGTTCGGAACGGTTACACTTGGAAAGATCGCTGCGATAGAGGATGTGGACACTGTGGTCACAGATGCAGCCATAGATCGCACGTTCTTAGAGGCTCTCCGCGAGCGAGGGGTTGATGTGGTGGTAGCATGAACCCCCTTGCTTGCTCCGCTCAGCGAGGGCAAACAGGCTCCAGGGGCCAAGCGGGATTGGCTTTTAGGGCAATTCCAGCGTGGGCCTGCTGCCGAGGAAAGCCAAAGCAGTGGGGAAGGGAGGTGAGAGGGGAGAACTGATATAGTAAAGGCTTGATCGGTACGGCGCATATAGGACCTTTGGCAGGTTGACAAAGTTGGAGTTGGATAAGGAGGAGAACGATGAAGCGTTTTGGGGTAGTTTTGTTGTTGATGGCCACGGTAGCTTCATGGGCGGCGTTGGCTGCAGAGCGGGTTGTCTGGGTTGGTCCGATCTACGTGGAGCTGGCGGAGAGCCTGAATCGTGGATTCCGGCAGTACTATCAGCGGACATTTGGTAAAGACATCGAAGTAGTATTCATCCGTCCGGGTGGGTGGCCTGTCTGCGTGGATAAGGTTCGGTTATGGGGAGGAAAGCCGGAAGCAGACGTCTTTCTTGGTGCTGGTGCACCCGCTCACAACCTCCTTCGCGAGCTTGGGCTTATTGTTCCCTACAAGCCGGCAGACTGGGATAAGATCCCGCTCGAGTGGAAAGGAATGCTTAACAAGGATCCGGACGGCTACTGGACACCGTTTTCTCTGTGGCTGGTGACCAACATCTACAATGAAGAAGTGCTTAAAATGTATAACCTCCCCGTTCCGCGGACATGGGAAGACCTTTTGAACCCTGTGTACCGCGGGCTAATTGTAGAGACCTTGCCTTATGCTTCAGGAACTCAACACGAGGTAGTAGAAATCATCCTGCAGACCATGGGCGAGGAGGCTGGATGGGCGTATAACCGCTACCTGGCCGCCCAGCTTCTGCGCTTTTCCACGGGAAGTGTGGACACGTTGCACATCGTGAGCCGTGGAGAAGCGGCCATTGGTGTTGCTCAGCCGCAGATGAACGCTATGGCAGCCCGTCGCGATGGTTACCCCGTCGTTGCCCTTATTCCAGACAAAACGATTCTCGTTCCTGAATCAGCAGCCCTCTTGGCTGGGGCTCCCAACGAACAGAACGCAAAAATCTTCCTCGATTGGCTATACAGTGTGGAGGGGCAGCGCTACGTGCTGGAAGGTGCTTACTTCCCAGCTCGGCCGGATGTGAGCTTCTCGGCATGGGCCGCGGAGGGTGTTGCAATGGCGCGCCACGCCATGGCCGCCCTTGGAGGCGTGGACAACTTCTACGATCAGGACGTCGAACTAATTCTCTACGATCTGGACCTTGCTACAAAGCGGTGGGATGACGTAAACCGCTATTTTGAGACGGAGATCTATCGGCGTCTGGACGAGCTCAAAGAAACACTGACCACCATTGAGGCTGTGGAAAAGGAAATCGCTGCTGCACGTGCTCAAGGGCGCAGTGTAGCGCAGGCTGAAGCGCGCATCGCTGAGGCCCGCCGACTTTGGGAGCGAGGTCAATACCGCGAAGGTGCAGATCGGGCCCGCGAGGCGCGAGCGCTAATCGGCAAGTAAGCGAAAGGTGCTCGGCTGCCTAGGGGTAGCCGAGCACCTTCTTTACCTCGCAAGGCCCAAGGAGAGACATGAGCAAGTTACGGATTGCAAACTGGGGGCATTGGGCTCTCGCTGCTGTCATTTGGGCAGTCTTGTCTCTTTTTGTGCTTTATCCATTGTCCTTTTTGGTATTGGAAAGCCTACAAGTGGTGGGCCAAAACCGTATCGGGCTTGACAACTACATTGCTTTTTTCCGCGATCCTTTCTACCTACGCGCATTTGGCAATACAGTGCTTTTGAGCATACTCGTGGTTCTTTCTACAACTGTGTTAGGGCTTCCCTTGGCATATTTCCTAGCGCGTTACCAACTTCGCGGGCGAACCGTGCTTACGGCTCTGACCCTTCTCCCCATTGTCCTGCCCGCTTATGCTGGAGCCTTTGCATTGATCATCTTTCTAGGGCGTATGGGTACTGTGAACCTTTTGCTGTGGCGCACATGGGGGGTCATCAAGCAACCTATCAACTTCATATATGGCCTGCATGGGCTCGTGCTTCTTAACACCATCCATCTTCTCCCGTTCATGGTGTTGAGCTTGCTTGCTGGCTACTCTTCCATTGATCCCGGGCTTGAGGAAGCGGCTGAAGTAGAAGGAGCAAGTGCCTTACGCCGTTTCCTAACTGTAACTCTCCCGCTATGCACCCCGTCCTACCTTTCCGGAGCCACGCTTGTGTTCTTGTGGCCGTTTACAGACTGGGTATCTCCGTTGATGTTCGGAGTTACCGACTACCTACCGTCCACGGTATACATCAACATTGCTTACCACTTTACTGATGTCCAACGCAAATATATGGGCATCGTGGCCGCTGTTGTATCAGCAGCAGTATGTGTTATGTTGTTTCTCCTTAGCCGTTGGTTTGTCGAACGACGCAGATATACATCCCTTTCCAAGGGAACAACGTTGGCAGGTCGTATAGCGCGTCCAACCGCGCTTGGCCGTGTTGGGGCCTATGCCTACATGTTTGCCATCGTTTCCGTCGTGCTTCTCATTCCGGTCGTACTTGGATTGTCCGCTTTCTCCCGACGTTGGGTCTTGACTCCCTTCCCGCGATATTGGACGGTGGACAACTTCCGTGTCATTTTTACTGAGACACCGCGGTTTGTTCTCAACACCCTTCAGTTTTCCGGGGTCGCATTGCTAATGGGAATTCCATTCGGCCTGGCTGTGGCGTACTTCATCGCGCGTACCCGTACTGCGACGAAAAACGCGGTGGACTTTTTAGTTACGATGATGCTCGCTTTCCCTGGAATAGCAATTGGCGTGGGTTACCTCTTGGCGTTCTGGCAAGGGATACCTATCGCCCACTATTGGGTTGTCATGCCATTGGCTTTATTTGTGCGGCGACTTCCGTATTTTGTGCGCGTTGCCCACTCAGCGTATCTGCAGCTGGACGTGTCCCTTGAGGAGGCGTCCGAGGTCGCTGGGGCGGGAAAGCTGCGCACGTTCCAAAAAATTACCCTGCCCCTTTTGTCCAAGGGCGTGTTTGTGGGCAGCTTGATGTTTTTCATCATGGCCTTTCAGGAGATTTCCACGGCCATTTTCCTCTACCGGGGTGGCTGGGAGACCTTGCCCATCGCCGTTTATTTGTACTGGCACCGGGGTATGGAATTTGGTTTTTCCAGCGCGATGGCCTTTTTCATGATCATAGTTGCGTTTGTATGTTTGCTTATCGCCTCATGGATCGGAGGCGGGATTTTGAACGTGGCGTGGGGCGGAACAGGCGAAAGGAGAAGGTAGATGGCGTTTATTTCTATTGAAGCACTCGTCAAACGTTTTGGGAAGGTCACCGCTGTTGACGGGGTTAACCTTGAAATTGAACGTGGGGAGCTTGTCACCCTGCTTGGGCCGAGTGGCTGTGGGAAGACAACAACCCTCCGTTGTGTGGCAGGGTTGGAACGTCCTGATCAAGGGGATGTCAAGATCGACGGACGACCTATGTTCAGCCAGGGTTTTGTTCCTCCTGCTCGGCGCGGGATTGGAATGGTGTTCCAGAACTACGCAGTGTGGCCACATATGACCGTGTTCATGAACGTGGCCTATGGGTTACGTATCCAGCGGGTGCCTAAAGAAGAGGTCCGCCGACGCGTGCGGGAAGTACTGGAACAGGTTGGTTTGGGAGGATTGGAGGGAAGGTATCCATGGCAACTCAGCGGGGGGCAACAGCAACGTGTCGCCTTGGCCCGGGCCTTGGTCAAAAGGCCCAAGGCTTTGTTGTTCGACGAACCGTTGTCCAACCTTGACGCCAAGCTGCGGGAGAAGATGCGTTTTGAGATTAAGGAGCTGGTGCGGCAATGGAGGCTTACTGCGGTGTACGTCACCCACGATCAAGCTGAAGCTATGGTTATTTCCGATCGTATCGCCGTCATGAATTTAGGCAAAATCGTACAACTTGGAGCTCCTGAGGAGATCTACCGTGGGCCGGTCACCAGCTTCGTTGCCGACTTCATTGGAGCGATGAACTTCATCCCGGGGCACGTGGCTGGGAGGACGGAGGGGGGGATACGCATTACGGTGGGTTCTGAAGCGGTGATTACGGGATCTTCTCTAACTCCCGGGAATTTGCGGGAAAATGAGCCGGTCTTGGTGGCAGTACGACCCGAGGACATCGAGGTCCTGAAGGGGCAGGCGACGGGTTTGGAGAACACTCTCCATGGAATTGTTCAACACCGGGCTTTCTTAGGCAACCTTTGCTATCTCTTTATCAACCTGGGACCAACAGAAGTGCGAGTTCAGGTTTCTCCGTCTTTGCCCTTCCGGGAAGGAGACATGGTTACACTAAGAATGGATCCTGGGCGATGTATCGTGTTTTCCGGCAAGGAAAGCTCAGCTCAGGGTGAAGGTGAAAGTGTAACCACGAAAGAAGCAAAGGTTGTGGCGGGGGATTAGTGGAAGGCCGCTCGGCTTGTTGTGTTCTTTTCTTAAAATACTGCGGGTTGATTGGAAGGCGTTTGCATGGACGTGCATGATTATTGGCCTGAAGGGCTGCTTATCAACCTGGCGTGCGAGATTGATCCTCACAGGATAAGGATTATTCGCTAATGCCTATTGCTGGATACATTTTGGATTTGGACGGCACGGTGTACTTGGGAGAGCAGCTCATAGCTGGCGCTGACCGGGCCATTGCTGAGCTGCGCGCCCGCGGACGCAAAATTTTGTTCTTGTCCAACAAGCCGCTCTACTCACGGCAAGACTACGCGCAGAAGCTCACCCACCTGGGGATTCCCGCCCGCGAGGAAGACGTGATCAACTCCTCCTTTGTGCTGGCCCGATACCTCGCCCATCATGCGCCAGGAGCCCACGTGTTCGCAATTGGTGAACCCCCGCTTCTTGAGGAATTGGCCCAAGCAGGGTTGTATCTTACGGAAGATCCAGCGCAGATTGAATATGTGATCGCTGCCTTCGATCGCACGTTCGATTACCGCAAGCTGAACATCGCATTCCAAGCCTTGAGGCGCGGAGCGCGGTTCCTGGCCACAAATCCTGACCGAACTTGTCCAGTGGAAGATGGGGAGATCCCTGATGCAGCGGCGGTGATTGCAGCGTTGGAGGTGACCACAGGCCGCCGGGTGGAGGAAGTGTTTGGGAAGCCCTCCCGTTATACGGTGGAGATGGCCTTGGCTACATTGGGGTTGCCCGCGGCACAGTGCGCGCTGGTGGGCGACCGTTTGGAGACAGATATTCGCATGGCCAAGGAAAACGGTCTTACCGCCATTCTGACCCTCACGGGGGTCACCCGCCCTGAACACCTTGCCACCTCGCCCATTCAGCCAGACCACGTGATCGAGAGCCTAGCTGACCTTCCGAACCTCGACCGCCGGCTCAACATCTAGAAGTCATCCCATAATTGCCCGTAGGAGAATGACGATACAAGCTGGCAACAGGAAGGCCAAGTAAAGATGGACCCTCCTCTTCCACCGCACCACTAACCGACGAAAGTTCCTTAAGCCATTGTTCGTTCCACAATCCACCGCTGACGGTATTCTGCAAGATCCGGCTTCCTCCTCGGCCTTTTTCGCGCATTCCGTCGGCGAGGGATGCTTGGCTTAATCCCACGGCTGCGTAACCTCCTTCGCAACGCCTCACTGTCGTACCCCTTGTCCGCTAATACAGCTTCCCTTCCTGATCCAGGGTGGAGAGGAGGGTGAGCTCGCCCTTTTCTCCCACCCCCTTGCTCCAGCTATTCCTTGAAGCGTCGGTGGCCGCGGGTCTTGCGGCCGTACTCCCCTCGGCAGATCCTGAAAGCCCCGCCTTGAAGAACCCCAAGATGCCTTTCAGGGACTGGCGGTCGTTGTGTGGCCCGGAAGTTCCAAAAAGGGAAGATCACCGCCTGCTGTTCATTGGTCAACATCCACTTTATGGTTCCAACCTTGGCGCGGTGGAGCAGGCGACTGATTCCAGGATAACTGCTAGCACCCACAGATTTGCCTCCGATTGCAGATCTTCTATAATCAAAATTAGGAAGAAAGCGGGTGGTTGAAGTGGGTTGGTTCATTCTCCTTTTGGGGGTACTGCTTATTGTGGCAGAAGCTTTTGTTCCCGGGTTTGTGATAATATGGTTTGGGATCGCTGCTTTCATTGCTGCTATTCCCGCATATTTGGGTGCCCCAGCTTGGGTTGTGGCTTTCGTTTACTTTTTTGCGGTAGCTATATTGGTGACCATTGGACGTAGAATCGTCACTCAGCGGATATCTCGTGAGGCCATGAAGTTGCGAACCAACGTTGATTCTTTACCTGGGTTAAAGGGGGTGGTAATTGAGGAAGTAGACCCTGTCTGTGGTAAAGGCTTAGTTCGTGTGGGGCGTGAAGTTTGGTCAGCTGTCACTGAAGATGGACAAAAGATTGCTAAAGACGAGGTTGTAACAGTAGTTAGAGTCAGTGGTGTCAAGCTAGTGGTCAAGAAGGAGGAGGTATGATTCTGTTCTTCATAGTCTTTGGCATTGCTGTGGTGAGTACGGTTACGGTCCTGCTGGGTGTCCGTCAGGTCAACCAAGGTCAGGTGGCCATTGTCGAAAGGTTGGGCAGATATCATCGCACACTCGCTCCTGGATTGAATTGGATTGTCCCATTTTTAGACAAAGAAAAGATTGTTCGGCATGTCAACCGACCTGGTTCAGAAGTTCCACCTAATCGCCTTGACATGCGCGAGCAAGTACTGGACGTGAAAGAAGAAACGGGGATCATTTCCAAAGACAACGTAGTCTTGACTGTGGACACTGTGATTTTTTACCAAGTGACCGATCCTGTAAAGGCGTGCTATGAAATCGCTCAGCCAGTTGACGGGATTGTCCAAATCTGTCGAACTACGTTGCGCAGCATTTTCGGTGAAATGGATTTAGACACCTCCCTAGCCTCGCGCGAGCTGGTCAATGTGCGCCTTCGTGCGGCCCTCGATGAAGTTACTGACCGGTGGGGTATTCGGGTAAACCGTGTAGAGATCCAGAAAATAAACCCTCCGGCTGACCTTGTTGAAGTCATGAAGCAACAAATGATCGCTGAGCGGAATCGACGGGCTTTGGTCACCGAAGCTGAAGGGACGAAACAAAAACAAATTCTTGAAGCCGAGGGAATCAAGACCGCGGCCATCCTGCAAGCAGAAGGAGAATATCAAGCTACGATCCTAAAAGCGGAAGCGGCCAAGAAGCAGAAGATCTTGGAGGCTGAAGGAGAAGCGGAAGGAATTCGAGTTAAGCAAGAGGCAACGGCTCGGGGCTTTGAGATGGTCCGTGATGCATTGAGTCGTGTTGATGGCGTACGGGGCCTTTTGGTGATCGAAACCCTCAGAGCTCAACAAGAAATTGCCAAAGCTTTAGCCACAGGGCCTAACTCCAAATTCTATCTTCCCAGTAGTCTTGCTGGGCTTTACGGCGCTATTGATAGTATCAAGGAAATGTTGAAATTTGATGAGTGGCCTGTAGGAGGGGGTAGTTCAGGCACGGAGGGAAAACCGCCGCGTGAATAGCCACTAAGACAAAGTATCTGGTGGAGACGTGAGAAAGTAAAACGATTGAAGGAGGCGCCATGAGAGCTCATTTGCTAGCGGCAGCACTGTGTGGGTTAATAATCATTGTGAACAATACTGTAGTCACAGCTCAACCTCCTTGGACGTTAACCTTTGGTGTTGGACTTACCTTGCTGAGTGTAGAAGGGCAAAATGTTATTGCTGTGCACGGAGCAGTTAAATTGGAGCTGTGTCCGTACGTTGCTCTCGCTGCCGAATTAGGACAGGGGGTGCTAGGATGGCGACCTGGGGAGGTGCGCTTTTCTGGGTTCTCCGCGCTGATTTACATGGCCCAAACGCAAGACTTTTCGTGGTTTGTGGGAATGGGTATGGGAGATTATCAGTGCCCTTGTGTGGGAACTGATGTTTATGCTTGCCTGCTGGGAGGTGTACAGCGAGCCCCTGGGCCAGGAGCTCCCGGCCCTCTCACTGTGACTTTTAAAATGGCCCGAGATCGAGGCTTCTGGCGCAACTCCAACCTTACTTTTCTTCTTTCAGTTTCCGCCTGGCCTTTGGCTTGGAGTTTGAAAGAGGATTGAGAACGTATCTGCACAAATAAAAGCGGGCGCCCCGAAGGCGCCCGCTTCGGTATTCCTGTGTCATTGGACGCCGTGGCGAGGCGGCAACTTCCCGGCCGTGCAGCAAGGTGGCTTGCCTGTGCAGTCGTCGTTAGCGCAAAGCGGGTTGTAGATGATCTGCAAAGCGGGCCCCTTGCCCGTCGGACCGCCACCGAACAAGGCCACCGCCAGGTCCAGGACACCGTTGCGGTCAAAGTCGCCCACGGCCAAGCTGATGGGGTTGTTGCCCACGGGGATGCTGCGCTCGACCTTGAACTTGCCCCCGCCCAGGTTGAGCAGGATGCTCACCCAATTGCCGCTATATTCGGCCACAGCCAGGTCCACCTTGCCATCGCGGTTGCCATCGAGAGCAACGATGAAGATGGGCTCACCATCCAACTTCAACCGCTGTGTAACGGCGAAGTCCCAACACCCTTTGTTTTGCACAATCGCCACAGCAGCGAACGCGGGGTCGACCACGGCAATGTCGGGCTTTCCATCATCATCGAGGTCGGCAATGGCCAGCGAGCGAAGGGACATGCCCACCGGGACCGTCACCTTGTGCACGAACTTGCCTCCACACTGGTTGTCAAAGAACAGAAGGCCTGTAGCTGCGGCGACCACGATATCCAAGTCCCCATCGCGGTCGAAATCCGCTGCGCTCAAAAACGCCGGTTGACCGCAACAAGGAATCAGCCCGCCTAAGGAGATGGGTAGGATGCCCCCTGTGGGGAAGAGGATTTTGAGGCCCAAGGGGTCCAACACGGCCACGTCCACCCCGCCGTCGCCATCAAAGTCCCCTACGATGGTATGTGCTGTAGTGACTGCATCCAGCGAGGTAAGGCGCACCTCAGGGTCCGTCACCCGGAAGGTAGCCCACGCGGGAGTATACTGCGTTACTACAACTGCTTTCTTCTCGTAAGGCCCCACCCCTTTGCCAAACAAGCCCCAAGCTAACGCCGTAGGAGCGTCAGCCAGGTTCCACACTTTGGGAGCGGGCCACCCTACGGGGCAATCCCCAGGACACGGCGTGCGCCCCGGGTTCGCTCCAAACACGATGGTGTTACAGGAGTGACAAGCTACGAGGATGTCATCCCAGCCGTCACCGTTGAGGTCGCCGGCAATCACGTACACCGGCTTCACGCACGCCCAGTCCAGATCTTGTACTGTGGGGATTTGTCCCCATGCCCACAAGGTGTTCAAAACAGCCGCCAACCCGAGTACGACAATCCGCTTCATCTCACCCTCCTTTTCCTTCTAGCGTTTTGTTTGCGAACGGACTTAGACCAAAAGAGGTGTTTTGTGTGCTCCGCTTACCTCCTTTCACAGCCTTCCGCTGATCCACAGCAGCAGGAGCACTGCTCCTGCCCCCACCAAAGCCCCAAGCACAGCCCAGCGCCCACAGTCCGGCACAGGGCACTTTTGACACGGAAGATAGACAGACCTGATGAGCAGCGATTTCACATAAGCCCCTAGTTCCACGCGCAAAATACCGGTGGGAGGAAGATCCCTTGCTCGGATCCACCAAAGGCCGCTCTGCGGTGGGCGGATTTTCTGTACCACGCGATCCTCCAAATAAAACACGATCTCCCCAGCGGTGTTAGGACTTTCGAACAAAAACAGCAAACTGTCTGCGGAGACCGTTTTCAAGCTGAGTTCAAAGGCGCTGCGGGGAGGATAGAGGTCTCCACGTAGCTCCAGTCCAGCAGCGGTTAACCCCACCAAGCCGCTCGACTCTGTGGCATGCCAAGGGAGCGCACACCACCCATCCAGGTTAGGGCGCCCGGTTCCCACCTGGAACGTAGCGGCTGTCCCTGCCCAACCGAGTACCACCCACGCCAATACAGCCAAAACTGTTCGGCTATGCATCAACCGCCTCCCCCACGCCATGGATTGAGCCATATGTGAACCTTCCCCGTGGTGTCCACGATCATGAGGTCCACCAGCCCGTCGCCGTTGATGTCTCCAGCTGCGAAACCCGCCGGAATGACCCCAGCGGGGATCGCGCCCAGGGCCACGGGCTTTGAAGGGGCAAGCAGGACGAACACTTCTCCGGGGTTGAGGCTGCAGAAGACGAGCTCGGGTTGGCCGTGGCCCGTCAAGTCCGCCCATGCGTATAGGGATGATGGAGGTGCGAGCGCCAGCCCCTCAGGCACAGTGGGCCACTCCACCACAGACCGACCATCTCCGATCAAGCTCCACACGCGCGGACCCTCAAGCGTGGTCCATACCAGCTCAAACGCCGGGTGTTCGTTTAAGGGCCAGGCCCACACATCGGTGGCCCCCAAAGGAAGGCCAAGCTTCACAGGATTTGCTAACTTGAACGGTGCCAGCGAGGTCCACAACAGCGCCATACGGGCGGTGAAGCTGACGGCCAAGACGTCGGCTAAACCTGAACCGGCGAAATGCGCCACAAGCACCTTTTCAGGCCCAAAGCTCAGCTCCAATTGGCCCTTAGGTTCAAACTCTCCGTCGCTGAGCGCTTTAAAGAGCCGAATAGAGCGGGCACCCGCGTCAACAACAGCCAAATCTGCGCGCCCATCTCCATCCAGATCGCCTACAGCGATGGCTTTGGGGTTGGCGAGTCCTAACGTATAAGGGTTGCTCCAACTGCCCCAAGAGCGCGTGGATGTTGTCTCGGACGGAGCTGGCTGTGGAGTGGATTCCTCCTCAGGCTGGACTTCCTCAGGCGCTGGGGTGGGAGCAGGAGGGGGAGGTGGTGCCCCTCCGTGTTGCACGGGTGAAGGCGGTGGAGTACCAGGAGGACGGCCATTGGGGGCCTGGACGATGATGGTGCGGCTGCCCAGCAGCACTTCGCCCTCCGGGGTGGGCAAGGAGGCCGTCACTTGATAGACACCTTCAACCCCGAACGTCACTCCGATGTCGGATCCCACAAGCTCAAAGTAGGTTGGCCCGCTGAACCGCCACAAAACCGGCTGTCTTGTAAGGTCCACGCTGGCGCGGACCCCAAAGCTGGCTGGGGCACCTACCTTCAGCTCGCTGGGGCCGCGAAGCTCCACGGTCCCCAGCTCTATCCTTTTTTTCCATCCTCACCGCCCAGGGCGCCGCTCGGCTGTTGGCACGGACCTGGAGTCCCATCTGGAGCACAAGGGGCGTCTCGCGTCTGACCTACGTTGCAGTTGTAACAAATTCGGCATTTGCACGGGTTGTAGATGATCTGAACAGGGAAGATGCCTGACACACCCACGGCGGGGAACCCGTTGTTAGCCACGGCCAGGTCCAGCGTACCATTGTTGTCGAAGTCGCCGCTCGCCAAGCCAATGGGGCGTGAGCCCAAGGGAAGTTGGTGGATCTGGCACAAGGTGTAGCTCACGCGAGCAAACCGCTCCACGCAGTGGGGGCAAAGGTCGGACTGCCCAGCGGTCGTATATTGTTGGGCGCTGACCAATTCGGTGAGTGCGCCGGTGAAAATGGAGATGCGGTCCAGATCTTTTTGCGCGACAGCGATGTCGGGGACGCCATCGCGGTTGCAGTCGAATACATGGGCAAAATATGCCCCTTCAGCTTTGAATCTTATTACGTTGAACGTCCAGCATCCTGCATTCCACAGGATGTTCACCGCTCCCAGGACAGGGTCAGTGGCCACCAGGTCTAGGTCTCCATCCCGGTCGAGATCGGCAGCCACGAGGGAGGTGACGAGGTGGCCTACCACCAGCGCGGGCACTCCTGTGTCGAAGGTTCCGTCCCCAAGACCGCACAGGAACTTGACGCTGCCTCCGGCAGCTACCGCAAGGTCCAGATGGCCGTCGCGGTTGAAATCGCCCCCCGCAGCGAACCTCGCTTGAGGTAGGGGAACAAACTGAGCCGCGGCTAGCAGTCCTGGAGCCACCAGCCCTGCAGCATCAAACAGCGGGGGCAAGGCCCCCGCCGGGGAAAGATACACGAAGATCCCGCCCCCCATCGTCAAGGAATCGATCACCGCAATGTCGGGGCGCCCGTCTTTGTTGAAATCGGCCAGCAGAACTTGAGCAGGATAGGAAGGGGCAGGTGTGCCGGGCAAAACGGCCAATGTTGCAGATCCTTTGCTAATCTCCCAGGCAACCCATGGGCAGCTTGGGCAAGCCCCAGGTGGAACAGCCCCCTTCAAGGGGACAATGCGAGCGATGCCCGGAGCAAATTGCGTGACCACCACCAGATGGGGAAAGAGGTCCTGGAAAACGAGCGGACGGTCAGGAGGAACTGCGTCCAGGAAAAGTCCGCTGGCGATGGAAAGGGGCGCATCGGCTTGGCCTGCAATCACCAGCGACCATGCCTTGCCGGGGTCCGGGGCGAACGCTTTGCACTCTTGCCCCTCCTCCCCCAGGTTGGGCACCACCACCACGTTGTTACAGGAGTGGCAGGCGATGGCTAGATCCGGCCAGCCATCGCGGTCAAAGTCATCCACAATGATCTGAACCGGACGAACACAGCTGAGCTGCAAATCCTGAATTTGCCCCAGGGCTGCCCCACAGACAAGCCCCACCAAAACCGCCAGCCATAGCACTCGCCACACCATTTCGGCCTCCTTTGATCCCGATGTCGGAAATAGATTACTCGAAAATGGGCAAGGTGTCTGTAACGAAAATCACGTACGGAACGTAATTGTCGATACACAGCGAGCTCGATGTGCAGAACTGGATTTTATGGCAGGGCTTTGAAAATTAGGCGGACGTCGTGGGGGGGAGGACTTGAAAGTGACGGAGGCCAAACGACAGGTGGCCGCGGATGGGTTCAGCAGAGAGCAGGCGCACGGGCAGGCCATGGCTTTGGGCATGGACTTCCCAGCGGTCGCCCAGGTACTCCACCCCCAAAACCTCGGCCTCAAAGGGGCCCCAGCCCACGTTTACGTCCTCGGGGCGGAAAAACAGGGTCACTTCCTGGCCTAGATGAAACTCGGCGTTGGGAACGGAGAGCCGAACCCCAGCGACCTCCACCTCCGCGCGGGGGCCGTCCAGGGCCGCCACGCGCGCCGGCCACAGGTTGGCCCGCCCCAAAAACGAGGCCACGAACACCGTGGCCGGGCGACGGTAGACCTCCTCAGGAGAGCCCACTTGCTCGATGCGGCCCGCTTGCATGACCCCCACCCGGTCGGCCAACGCCAACGCTTCTTCCTGGTCGTGGGTCACGTACAAGGCCGTCACCTCCAGCTCGTGGAGCATCCGGCGCAGCTCAGCCCGCAGCTCCTTGCGCAGCGCCGCGTCCAGGGAGGACAACGGCTCATCGAGAAGAAGGACCCGCGGTTGGGGGGCCAACGCCCGAGCCAGGGCTACCCGCTGCTTTTGCCCTTCGGAAAGCTCGTGGGGCCTGCGCTTTTCGTAGCCGGCCAGCCCCACCAGATGGAGCAGCTCGCGCACCCTTTGGCGCCGGTCCCCCCGCCAGCCAAACCGCAACCCGTAGGCCACGTTGGCCCCCACCGACAGATGGGGAAACAGGGCGTGGTTTTGGAACACCAGCCCCACCCCGCGCCGCTCAGGGGGCAGTGGGGTCACGTCCTGGCCGAACAAAAGCACGCGGCCGCGGTCCGGCTTCTCCAAGCCGGCCACCATGCGCAGGAGCGTGGTCTTCCCACACCCCGAAGGCCCCAGCAGGGCGAACAGCTCCCCTGGTCCGATGTTCAACGAGACGTCGTCCACAGCCACCACACGGCCAAACGCCTTGCGCAAGCCCTGCAGCTCAAGCGCGTTCACGTCGCTCCCCCAGCGCAGCCGATCCCAAGCGATCCCAGATCCACACCACGGCGAAGGTCACGGCGATAAGAACGGTGGCCATGGCCGCCGCGGCCCCGTATTCCCGGTTGCCCAAGAACTGATAGATGGCCATGGGGATGGTGGTAAGCCCCGGCCCGGCCAGCATCGCCACCGCCGTCATCTCCCCAAGGGAAAGGGCGAAGGCAAACGCACCGGCGGCCAACAAGCCCTCCCGCAGCAAAGGGAGTTCCACGGTAAAAAACGCCCAAGCTCGGCTCGCCCCCAAGGTCCGCGCGGCCTCCACCCAGCTGGGGTCGAGCCCATTCCACAAAGGCAAAATGGTGCGCACGGCGAAAGGGTACAAGATGAGGGTGTGGGCCAGGACCAGGGCGGGCAAACCGCCCCCCAGGTACGACAGGGGCGGGCGGCGAAACGCCAGAAGAAGGGCCAATCCCAGCACCACCGAGGACACCGCCAGCGGGGCCAGAAGCACGGTTTCCAACAACTTGGAGCGAAACCGGCGCAGCACCCCGGCCACCAACAGCCCCAGGGCCAACGCTGAAGCCGTGGCCAGCGTGGCCAGCGTAAGGCTTGTCCCCACCGCGGCCAGGGGTGTCGTACCCAAAACCGGATCCCACTCCCCTGAGGCGAGTTGGTGGTACCAGGCCCAGGTGGGCGCTTGCCCGCGGAAGGGGCGCACGAACGAGTCGGCCACAATCGCGGCCACAGGCCCTAACAGCACCAGGCCCGCAACGACGAGGTACAGCAGCCAAAAAAGGTGCTGCGGCCGGCAGCCCAAACGCACCAAGGTGGGGAGCCGGACGCCCCGCGACCGTGCCGTGAACACCCCCCCTCCTTTGAGGTACACGTACGTGAGGGCCAAAGAGAAGCCGAGCATCAACGTGGCCAGCGCGGCAGCACGCGGAAAGTCCGCGTACACGCGAGCAAATAGGTACACCCCCACTTCAGCGGTGGCGTAGCGCACCCCACCCAGGGCCAGCGGAATGCTGAACGACAAAAAACAAAGCACGAACACGAGGGCGAATGCCGACACCACGGCCGGAAGCAACAGAGGCCACGTCACGGTGAGGAAGACCCACCCTGGCCGCGCGCCGAGCACCCTCGCCGCCTCGCCCAATTGAGGATCCAGTCCTTCCCAGGCCACATGGACGAACCGGGCCACCACCGGCGCGTTGTAAAACGCATGGGCCAGGATTACCGCCCACATGGTGTACAGCACCCGCAGCGGCGGCTCGCTCAACCCCAACGAAGTTTGCAAGAAGCGGTTGACATACCCCTGGTGGCCAAAGAACAGCACGAACCCCAGCGCCACAGTGATCGAGGGCAACACGAACGGGACCAGGGTATAGGCCTTCAGCAGGCGCTTTCCGGGGAAGTGGTACCGCGTGAGAAGCCATCCCAAGGGGAACCCCAGCCCAAGGCTCAGCAAAGCGGAAAGCACGGCCTGCTGGGTAGTGAACAACAGCAGGTGGCGCACGTAAGGATCCCCGAGGAGGCGACCCAAGCGGGCGAGGGTCCAGCGGTCCCCCTCCCGGAGCCCCAAACCCAGCACCTCGGCCAACGGCCAGAACAAGGCCACGGCCAAAAAAAGGAGGGGCAAGAGGACAACAAGCCCCCTTGCCCCCTGTCGCCCTAGGGCACGAGCAACTGCTGCCACGTGTTCAGCCACTCCTCCAGGTTTTCGGCCACATAGGTGGGGTCAAGGAACACCGGTCGGTTGGGCACCACGGCCAAGCGGGCAAAGTCCGCGGGCAAGGCGGCCTCCCGGTGCACGGGGAACATCCATTGCGAGGTGGGGATCAGCTCCTGGATTTCCTTGGACAGCACCAGGTTCAGGAACGCGTGGGCCAGCTCGAGTTTGGTTGTGGTGCGGACGATGCCCATGCCCTCCAGGTACCGATAACCCTCGCCATCGGGTGTGACCACGCGGTATTTTTCCTCCCCGCCCACGATGTAGGCGTAGGCCGCGTCCGTAGAGTAGGAAAGCAGGATGGGCGCCTCGCGGGCCTCGAACATGGCGAACGCCTCCGACCACCCCCGCGTGACGGTGAGCACGTTGCCCAGAAGCTGCTTCCAGTACGTGGGCCATTCCTCTCCGAAGTGGGCGATGGTCCACAGGAGGAACGCCCGCCCCGTGGACGACGTGCGCGGGTCCTGGAGGATCACCTTGCCCTTGAGCTCGGGCCGGACGAGATCGGCAAGCGTCTGGGGCACCAGCCGCTCGTCCAAGTCGGCCCAGGCCACAAAGGTGATGTACCCGTGGTCGAAGGGCACCACGTGGCCGCTTGGGTCAAACCGGAGCTCTTCGGGCACAAACGCCAAGTTGGGGATGAGCGCGGGGTCGTAGGGCTGGAACACACCGCGGCTCAACGCCAAGACCAGGTCGAACGAGCTGATGCCCAAAAACACGTCGGCCTCGGTGCCACCTGCCTCCAACTCGGCGATGAGGCGGCCCAGCATCTCCGAGGCGCCGGCGGGCGCCACCCACACCAGTTCCACACCCGGGAACTGAGCCTCAAACGCCCGCTTGATCTCCGCAGCTGGACCGTAGCGCACAAACGAGCGGTAGGTGTACACCACCAGCCGCTCGGTTCCCCAGGCCCAAAAGGCCAGCAAACCTACGCACACGGCCGCTACAACGAACTTCTTCATGGGATCCCTCCTTGAGGGCCAAGGGGTGGTCTACCAAACGAGACAGGAGGAAGGCCGGGGCCAATCCCCCGGTGAAACCTATCGCCACCGGCGCTGCAAGTTCCGCTCATCGGGTAACCTTCCCTACGCTGGTATTACCCAGATCAGGTTCCGGGGTCGAGGCCAGATCCTCCTCTCAGCCCCTTTCGGAGCTCCCCCAGTTACCCTCGACTGCGATTATAAGCCCCAGCCCGGCGGGGTCCAGACAGGCGGTAACGCGTGACGAAAGACCGTGACGGGTGACGCGTAACGCGTGACGGGGGAAAGAGTGATGGGTGATCAGTGATGAGTGATCGGTGGGAAAAGATTGCCGTCCCCCCGCGCCGGGGTGGGAAAAAGCTCCTACCGCCCGGAAGGGCCCGTGCTTCCACATTGGAGACAGGTTGTTGCGGGGGAGCAGGCGTACAACAGCGTTCAGGACCACAATTGAATTCCCTCTCCCCTCCGCGGGAGAGGGCCGGGGTGAGGGGGCGCATGGCGTGATCAGCAATGGGTGAGTGGGAACGTTAGAAGTGGCGGAAGCCGCCTGCGGGAAGCGGGACTTCCCCTCCATCGGGTTGTACAAGGGTCAAGCCCTGCTCGGCGGGCACGATCTCCCCGATGACCGTCACCGCGGTGCCCGTCTTCTCCTGGACCTCGTGGGCGAGGGCTTCGGCCGTTTCGGCTGGGGCGGCAAACAGAAGCTCGTAATCCTCCCCGCCGGCCAGGGCCAGCTCCCAAGGAGGCTTCGCCCAAAGCGCGGCCAACGACATCAGGGCCGAGGAGACGGGCAGCCGGTCGGCGTAAAGGCGGGCGCCCACACCGCTCCGCTTGCACAGGTGCCGCAGGTCGCTGGCCAGCCCATCGGAGAGGTCGATCATGGCCGTGACGTGGCCTGAGGCCGCAAGAATCTGAGCTTCCCGCAGCCGGGGCGAGGGAGCCAGGAATCGCCGGCGCAGGAATTGGGCTTTTTGTTCCGGCAAGGCCGAGTGGGGTTCCTGCAGGATGCGTAAGCCGGCCGCAGCATCGCCCAGCGTGCCGGTGACGAGCACAAGGTCGCCTGCTCGGGCGCCTGAGCGCAAGAGAACCCTTCCCCGGGGCACGCGGCCCAGCACCGTCACATCGATGAGCACACCTTGGGGCGAGCGGGACACGTGGCCCCCGACCACGGCCACGTCCCAAAGACGGGCTTCCTCGTGCAGCCCTTGCGCCAGCTCTTCAACCCAGCTTACGTCGAGGCTTGCGGGAAGGGCGGTAGAGACCAGGGCGTGGGTGGGCCAGCCGCCCATAGCGGCGATGTCGCTTAAAGCCACCACCAGCGCCCGCCGCCCAAGCTCCCGCGGGGCAATCCACGCCCGGCGGAAGTGCACACCCTCCAGCTGGCTGTCCACTTTGAGAAGGGCCCATTCTTCACCCCCTAGGTCCAACACCGCAGCGTCGTCGCCCGAGCCCACCACCACATCCACCCGCTGGGCCCCCCTCCAGGCCGCCAATTTTTCGATGAGCGGAAACTGCCCAAGCTCGGAGATCTTCACCCTCCGATCATGCCCGTGTGCACGTATCATCGCCAAGATGGTCAAGCTCACCTCGCCTACCGCGGTGCGCGATCTCCTGGCCCAGCACGGCATCCGCCTGCGCAAGGACCTCGGCCAGCACTTTCTCGTGGACGAAAACGTGCTCCACCGCGTGGTGGAAGCCATCGGCCCGCAGCCCGACGACGTGGTGGTGGAAGTTGGAGCGGGCCTGGGCACGCTCACCGTGGCCCTGGCCCCCCACGTGGCCCGGCTCTACGCCGTGGAGGTCGATCCCCGTCTTGTGCCATTGCTGCAGGCGCACGTGGCCCCTTTCCCGCACGTGGCGGTGGTGGCCGCGGACTTTTGTGCCTTGCCCCTCGCTGAGTTCGGGCATGGGCTTGTGGTGGTGGGCAACCTCCCCTACGGGATCACGAGCGAGGTGCTTTTGAAGCTCGTCCGGGAGCGGGTTGTGGTGGCACGGGCGGTGTTCATGGTCCAGGCCGAGGTGGGGGAGAAGCTCGTGGCCCCACCAGGGCCGGAGGCGAGCCGGCTCGGGGTGCACCTGCGGGCGTACTACGACGTGGAGCTTGTGCGCAAGGCTTCCCGCACGGTGTTTTTCCCCCCGCCGGAGGTGGACTCGGTCTTGGTCCGCCTCGTTCGCTGCCCGCAGCCCCGCATTACGGCCTCCGAGGCCGCGTTCGAGAGGACGCTGGGGTTGGTGTTCGCCCAGCGCCGCAAGACGCTCCGCCGCGCCCTGCACAACCAGCTTCCGGAAAAGGACGTGGAGGAGATCCTGCGGGAGGCGCAGATCGATGGGCAGACGCGGGGTGAAGCGCTGGACTTGGACGCCCTTGACCGCTTGGCCCAGGTCCTTGCCCGGCGGGGGTGCTTTGCGGGCCCGTTGTGACCGCTCGGAAGGCCGGCTAAGGTTCCCGCTGATGTGGGAGCTTTTGGGGCTTTTGCGCGACGTGCTGCGCGCACAAGGAAGGCTGATCCACCTTCCATCCGACCGCACCGTCGTGTTCGTGGGCGACACCCACGGCGACCGAAGGGCCACAGAAGAAGTGCTGGATCGGTTCGACCGTGAAGATCACGTGCTCGTGTTTTTGGGCGACTACGTGGACCGTGGCCCCGACTCGTGGGGCAACCTGCACCTTCTGGTCAAGGCCAAGTTGGCGCAGCCGGAGCGGGTTTACTTGCTGATGGGCAACCACGAGGCGTGGGCTGTGGCCCCGTTTACACCGGCCGACTTCTGGCGAGAGCTTTCTTCAAGCGAGGAGCGCGCCTTGGCGGAGACGTTGGCCTTGTTGCCCTGGGCGGCGCACCATCCCGCCGGGCTCCTCGCCCTCCACGGGGCACTGCCCGACGTGGACAGCGTGGACGAGATCGCACAAATCCCTTTGGGATCGGCCAACTGGCGGAAGATGACGTGGGGCGACTGGCTGGACGGGCCGGGGTACAGCTGGGGTGAGGTGTGGGGCCGGCCGGCGTTCGGCCGCGACTACTTCCAGGAAGTGGCGGACCGGTTGGCGATCCGCGCGCTGGTGCGGGCCCACCAGCCCAACGCCCCGCTTTATCTTTACGGAGGCCGCGTCCTGACCTTGTTTACAACGCATGCTTACGGGCCAGGAACCCGGCGCGTGGCCCTCCTTCCCCCTCATCACCCGGTCCGCACCGCGCGGGACTTGATCCTCGTGGAGGTCTGAACCTCAGGGCACGAGGACGCGGAGAGCGCCCGGCCGGATCGTCACTTTGAGCTCGGCGTACTTGTCCGGGAGGAGCTCGCCGTCCATGTGTACAGGCAGGGGGCGATCGGCCCGCACCACCACCTGCTCGGCTTTGTACGTCCTCACCCGGCGCAGGCGGATGTAGCTGCCGTCCCGCGTTTTGGGCAGCACCCAAAACCGCACCATCCGCGGGTAGTTGGCGATCATGGTCACATCCAAGCGTCCGTCGTCGATTTGCGCCAGCGGCGCGAGCAGGAACCCCCCACCGGCATAGGGGCCGTTCATCAGCGACACGGAGAGGAGCCGGCCTGTATAGGACCATCCGTTGCCCTGGACCTCGGCGTGGAACGAGCGGAACTTCACGATTTCCCACAAGGTGGCGTAGAGGTAGCCGATCTCGCCTTTGAGGATGCGCATGTGGCGGTAGTCCCAGGCGATTTGGCCCTCGATGCCCATGCCCATGGAGTTGAGGGAGAAGCGGCCGGCGGCTTCGGCCACGTCCACCGTGCGCACGCGGCCCTGCTTGGCGATGCTGACCGCCTGGGTCAGGTCCTTGGGAACGCCCAGCACGCGGATGTAGTCGTTGCCCGAGCCGATGGGGATGAACCCCAGGGCGGTGGAGGTGCCCACCAGGGCTTGGCCCACCTCGTGGCCGGTGCCGTCGCCTCCGGCGGCCAGGACGCACGTGGCCCCTTCGCGCACGGCGTGGCGGGCCAGCTCGGTGGCGTGGCCGGGTCGCTCGGTGCGCAAGATATGCGCCTCAAGCCCCACCTGTTGGAGGGTTTTGATCAGTTCGTCTTCCCGTTGGGCCGCCCGTCCGCGGTCGGCCGTGGGGTTAAACACGACAAAAACTTTGTGCATGGCCCGCATTCTACCCCCATCGCGGAGAACAAGCAGGCTTGCCTCTTGTTCAGCCCTTAATGTACAACATCATCTCCTCGTTTTCCGGAATGGGCCTTACCACATCTTGGTCGCCTTTTCCTTCCAAGCCAGATGTTAAGCGGATCGCTGAACGCCCAGAGTCGGACAGCACCTCAGACCCCCTTTCCCAAAGCTTCGCCCTTGGCCTTCAAGACCCAATCCGGTGACATTCTAGGGCAACTGGATCGTAGGTATGTAGCTAACTTTGGGCGTTGGGAAAGCGCAAGATTTCGACAGCGCGACTTATTACTTCTTTGACAAGCTTTGGGTTGTGGCATACACAAAAGACCCACTGTCCGAATTCCCTATGGTGATTCACAGCTCGAACCCACCGACGGGCGGCGGCTTCTTTCTGGCGATCTTGCTCTGTCTCAAAGCCTTTGATCTCCATAATTACCTTCGCCTCCCGCCCATCCTCACAACGCCAACGAATCAGGTAGTCGGGTCGGTATTCGTGCCGTACTCCTTGCCATTCATAAGGGATGGTGAAGTCTAGGTGATCGTTACGGGCGTAGGCTATCACCTCCGGTATGCGCTCCAATTGATACGCCACCGTGTGTTCCCATGTGGGCGCGTCAAGAACTACGTGGCTGATGTGGCTTTTGCTGGTGCCCACACAAGGACGCACGGTGCGGAAGAGAACCTCGGCCGTGGAGCCCAGGGGGCGGAACCTTTCGATCACCGGCAGGATTGGAGGCTCCCCTGCCTCCACGTCTGGCTCTATCGCTTCCGTGAGCCGCTCGACGATCCGCTCCTTGTACTTGAGGAGGGCGATCTCCTCCAAAGGGGCATCCCCCTGGAGGACGACCCGTTCCTCCAGGTACTGCCAGACCAGGTTGAGGACCTGCGGGAAGAGGGTGTGCCGTGCCGTCCAGTCCCCCCGCCTTTCCTTGAGCCGCCGCACGAGCTCGGCAGCGATCTCGTACACCGTCGTCTGAAGACGCTTTTCGCGGTGGAAGGGATTGCGGTCGTGCACCTCCTCCCTACCTGGTCCCAGGCGGTCCGGTCGCCCGATCCGGTACCCCACGGCAGGCTTGACCGTCACCTCCGTGGGCTCGCTGCCCGGGGCGACCTCCAGGTAGGGCACTCCGTCGAGGTTCAGCCGGACGCGACTCCGCACGTCCACCACGTATCCCTCGACTCGGGGGAAGGTGATCTCGAGGGCTTTGCGTTCGGGCAGCGCCCGGACCAGGGTGGACACCTTCGCCAGCTCTGTCCGGCCGACCGGTTTCTTCTTGACGGGGATGACCTGGAACGGAACGCCGTAGACGTCTACGTACTCGGGCTCAGAAAAATCATCATAGTTGAGCCGCCTCAAGCCCCGGCCCACCACCTGCTCGCACAGAAGTTGGGATGTAAAAGCCCGCAGACCCAGGATCTGTGTGACGTTCTGGGCGTCCCAACCCTCGTTGAGCATTCCCACGGACACCACACAGCGGATGTGCTTCCCCGGAGGGTCGCCTTCGCCCTCCCACTCCAGCTTCCCGATGGTATCCACGACCTTGCGCAGACGTTCTGCAGCCTCTGCCTTTGTCTCTCCCTCAGCCGCCTCTGCTTCAGCAAGGAGTTTGGTGTCGATGCGAAAGGTTACCTCTTTGTCGTTTACATTGGCCAGCTCGGTCAGAAGGTTACCCTTAGCGATGTACTCATGAACCAGCTTCGACAGATCAGTGTTGTCACACACCACGACCATCACGGGAGGCACAGGAGACCCGGCTTTCGAAAACTCTTCAAAGGTCTTTTTCCACTCTGAGACCAGAGTGGCCAGTGCCCCCTCCGCCTCCCGGAGAACGGACCCCGGCTTAGCCCGCCGCCGCGCTGTCTGGCGCTCCGAGGGGGGAAGGGCCTTCATAATCGTTTCCCAGAGATGGAAGTACTTCGGGATGAGGGCGCCGGTGTTGTCGTCCACAGGGACGCGCGGGATCTTGACGATCCCCGACTCGATGGCGTCCACGAGACCGAAGTCCGAGACGACCCAGGGGAAGGGCTCCCCCTCCGAGTACCCGCTCCCCTTGATGTAGAAAGGCGTAGCGGAGAAGTCTACGCAGAGGTTGATTCCCCTTGCCCTGTGGATCCGGTCCAGCCCTTCCACCCAGACAGTGGCCTCCTCCCGCTCCGCGACCTCTTCTTGGGTAAGCCCCTTCCGCACCTCTTCGGGAAGGGGAGCAGGACGGTAAGCGTGGTGTGCCTCGTCGTTAATGACCAGGATGTTGCCCTTGCTCCCCAGCTCTTTCAGGACCCGCCGGGCGAAAGCCGTGTCGCTCTCCAACCCCCGCTGGACCACGCTACGGGAGCGGCTATCGTCCTTGGGCTGAAAGAGATGCCAGTTGGTGACCTGGAACTTGCCATGCTGGAGGCGCTCCAGGAGCCCCCGGGGGACCAGGTCAAACCGCTCGTAGTAGTTCCCCTTCCTCCAGGGCAGCAGCACCTGGAGCCGTTCCCGGATGGTCAGATTGGGGCAAACTAGAAGCACCGCATCGGAGAAACGGCGGTCCTGGGGGTTGGCCAGCTTGTTGAGGACCTGCCAGGCGATGACCATGCCCATGACCACGGTCTTGCCCGTCCCGGTAGCCATCTTCAGGGCGTACCGCGTGAGGCCGTTGTCCTTAGGTATTACTATTCCCTGCCTTTCCGCCGCTGAAGCCTCCACCAACCAGATCAGGGTTTCGGCCGCTTCTCGCTGGCAGAAAAAGAGCTTGCGCTCCCGTTCGGGATCGTTCCAGTGGTTGAGGAGCTGTCGGGTGATGGGAGTGACGCCAGGGTATCCCCGCTCACGCCAGGCTTTGACTCGTTCGCGAATGGTATTGACCAAATCCAGCGGGACGAATTCTTCCTCGAGCATCGCCATCTGGGGGCCCCGCGTCCGAGCCTTGAGGTAATAACCGGCAGGTCGGCGCCCCTCCTTTAAGACCGGCTGACCCTCTTCGTAGGCCCAGTAGCGGGTTGGTTCCTCAAAGGGCGAGTTGACGATAGGGTTGTCAACGAGTACGGCTTGGGATTCAGGGATAGACATTGCTCATGCCTCCAGAGTCAAGTTGAACGACTCTGACCACCTCATTCCCCCGAAAATCTATCACCTTCACGGCGATGCGTTTGTGCTCGCCGGGCTTGAAGGGGAACGATTGGGTGCCGCGCATCTTTTCGAAGGCTTCTGGGTCCATCGAGGCTTTCAGCGCCTGCTGGAGCTTCTCCCAGGCATCAGAATCGCCGGGGAAGAAAGCCTGGCAGATGTGGAAGGTCTTGCCGTCGTAGTCAGTGTCCAGGAACCAGGCCGCCACATCCGCGCCGCGCGTCGAATGGACTTCGCCGGTCAGTGGATCGTAGATGTCCACCCCACAGAGTTCCACAGTGTATGTGCCATCTTGGTGCTGCTCTACCCGGACATCGGGTTGCCCGAAGACGGTGAAAATTTGGCTGGCCCGCGTGGTTTTGAGCAGGTCGCCCACCAGCACGTCGGGCGCGATATTCGCGAAGTGGACCTGCAATCCTGCCACGGGAGCTTTCTGGATCAGTGCTTGGGCTTCCGGGTCGAAACTGAAGCCGGCGAAGATCAGCAGGGGATAGCCGTTCATCTTCGCTGTTGGAATGGCTTCATGGACCTGGAAGGCGGTGACCGGTCCGTGCTGGGGCCCGAAGGAGATGGCCACGCGCAAGGTCTTCCCGTTCTGACAGGCTTCCGCTTCGGCATGGAGATAGCCCAGGTTCAAGGGGCGCAGGTTCTGGAGGTCGAGCCTCTTGCCGCCGGGGAAGATCACCCCGCCTTGTTGCTTGAGCAGGTTAATCATGGTGGTGAGGTAATCGCCAGCGCGGTCGGCAATGCGCCCTTGGGCCTCCTGTTCTTCAAACTGAGGAATGGGTGCTTGCATTGGGTCTTCGATGGTTGGCAGGGGGATGGCTTCCACGGTGAAGGGGCCCGACACCCGCACCACGCCCTTCTTCACCTTGGGACGGTCGTAGAGGACCTCCTGCGGGGCGTTGCACTGGATGCTCTGGTCAATCTCCTGGCGCTTCTTTCGTTTCA
>FWWM01006380.1_pt1 | contig 24794 bp, 28 predicted proteins | sample 2228351 | NCBI WGS metagenome assembly FWWM01 (sample SAMEA103939774, study PRJEB20133) | metagenome
CAATTCTCCGGGAAGATAGATGGCGGGGCGGACGTTTTTGGGGACTTCGATCGCGCCCGATTGTAGGCGAGAAAGGATTTTTTCGTCGCCCACGGCCGCGGCCCAAAGGAGGCGCAGGAGCGTGCTTTTTCCCGCGCCGGAGGCGCCCACCAGGACCACGATGGTTTTGGGCTCGATGGTGAGGGAGAGGTTGCGGAAGACCACGCGTTGGATGGCCCTTTTGCGTACGCCGAAGGCCGCGAGCGCTTCCTGGACGGGTTCGGCCATGCGGGAGATGTCCAGGACGTTTTCGTAGCGGTAGGAGAGGCGATGGAGGCGGATGGGGCCGGAGAGGGGTTCCACCGCGGGAAAGGCCGGGCGGTAAAGCTGGCCCTTGTGGGCCCGCGCCAGGGGGTCGGTGCGAAGAAAATGGCGTACGCGCCGTTCCGCTGCCTCGGTGAGGGGGAGGACGAGGAAGGGTCGGCCGGAGGCGGTATCCCCGATGTAGCGGAAGCCTGCGCGCTCCAAAAACGGGTTGTAGCGGGCCATCTGGGCCACCGTCTCCAAAACTTCCTTGGGCTTGCGCATTTCGGGGATGCGGCGCTCCCGGATCCAGGCCACTGCCGCCTCCAGGGCCAGCCTTCCCAGCCCCTCGGCCCGGTAGTCCGGATGGATCACGACGCGCGCAAGCCGCGCCGCCTGCGTATTGCAAAGGGAAAGGGCTTCCTCCTGGGCCTCCCACCAGGCTTCAAAGGGGGAGCGGGCCGGGTCTTTAGCCGAAAGCTCCTGGAGCACGCGTTCCGGCCAAAACGCCGGCTCATACCACTCCCCGGGGAAGATCTCCTTTCGGATGTGCGGCTGGATCTGGCCGTCGGGAAGGCGGCGGTGCACCAAAGGAAGGGGCGGGTCGATGCGCACATACCCCACGTGCCGCGGCTCGTACAGTTCCCGCTCCTCCAAGGTGAGGACGAGGAAGCGGGAGGCACGGGTGGCGTCCACGAGATCTCCAAAGCGCATGGGCCGGCCGCAGCGCGGGCAAAGAGGGCGGACGTTCGCCTCCTTTAGGGTGCGATCCTCCGGGCACCACCAGCGGGCAAGGAGCTCCTCCTCCGCGGCGTAGTGGTGCTGCTCGAGCTCCACGATCGCCTCGTAATCCGACTCCAGACCCGCTTCCCTCGCCTCCACCCGGTAGCGATAAAGCACCTCTCCCGTGAGGGGCGAGGTGCGGTCCAGGTTGAAAAGGGCGCGGTAAAGTGGCCAAACCAAAAGGGCCCCTTCCTCCACCAGGCGCCAAAGCCGGTAGCCGGTGAACGAAAGATTCTGGGGGTCGGCGTCGGGAAGGATCTCTAGGAGAACTTCTTCTCCGGGACGGAACCATTGGGCCACCGTGCCCGTCATGGGCAGGCGCAGGGATCCCCCCTCTCCCTCCACCACCAGCGCTCCATACCAGCGGTAGCGGAGGGGATCGACCAAAACGCTCAAGACGCGGGCGGGCTTGGCCGCGCTTGGGGTCATCCCTCAATCGTGCACTCCACCCGGTGGGCCATGCTTAAGGTCCGGCCCACCACGCACCGCTCCACGAAAGCCTTGGCCTTCTCCTTCTGGTCTTGGGAAAGGCCGGGGATGGTCACGCGAACCCGAAAATTTTCCATATGGGTGGGAGGCTCAGGCATTTCCGCCTCCGCCTCCACCACGATCGGGCCGGAAAGGCCCTCCCGCGCGGCGAACATCTTGGCGAAGATCGCGGAGCACGTGGCCAACGCGGCGAGCAGCACCTCGGGTGGAGTCGGCCCCAAGTCCCCACCGCCCTTGTCGGGGGTGAGGTCGGCCACGATCCGGTGCCCGCGAATCTGCGCCTCCGCTTTGAAACCCTCATCGATTTCGGCCTTCACCGAAATTTTCATGGCTTCTCCTTTCCTTAGCGGCGGAGCGTGATCTTGCGGCGATCTCCGCCGACATGCTCCAAAATCACCCACACCGCGTCCTTGGGGATGACGGCGGGAAAACGATCAGCCCACTCCACCGCCGTCACCCCCTCCTCCGGCGGAAGAAGGGCCGTGAGCCCCACCTCCCAAAGCTCCTCCACACTTCGCACCCGATAGAGATCAAGATGGTGCAAGACGCGTTTCCCCCGATAGGTACGGGCAAGGAGGAAGCTTGGGGAAAGGACCTCCTCGGGGATGAAGAAGCTGCGCGCCAGGCCCTTGACGAACGTGGTTTTTCCCGTGCCCAATTCCCCGACGAGGGCCACCACCTCTCCCTCCCGCAGGCGGCGGCCGAGATCCATGGCCACCTCCATCGTCTCCTCTGGGCTTTCCGTGATCACGATTTTTTCCATGTTCAGGTGCGAAGGAAGACGTCCAGGGGAGAGAGGCTAGCCAAAATGCGCTCCACCGCCGCCTCCACCTCCTCCGCGGAAAGGGTCCGCTCCGGATGGCGGAAGGAAAGTTCGTAGGTGAGGCTCACCCGCCCAGGGGGGATTCCCGCTCCCTGGTAGCGATCGTAAAGGAAGGCGCTTTCCACCAAGGGCTCGGAAAGGATGCGTTCGCGGATCTTCTCCTCCGGGAGGTCCGCGGGGGCAAGAAGGGAAAGATCCCGTTTGGAAGCGGGAAACCGCGGAAGGGGGCGGTACTCCGGGGCCTTGGCCGCCCCCATAAGTACGGGCAAGCGAAGCTCGGCGAACAAGACCCGCCTCTCTCCGGGAAGGTCCAAAAAGGCCGGGTCCACCTCTCCTAGAACCCCGAGGAATTCGGAATCGAGGAAGAGGGCGGCGCGGCGAAAGGGGTGAAAGCGGGCGTCGTCCAAAGGTCCCAGGCGGAGGCCGGTTATGCCCAAGGCGGCAAGGAGGGCGTCCACCACGCCCTTGAGCTCCGCCGGACCATACGCTCCTTTTCCGGAAAGAGGGAGGGGCGGCCGACCACAAAGGACGAGCCCCACCCGATACTCCTCCCTCGGGCCTTCCTCCCCGGAAAGAAAAACTTTTCCCACCTCAAAGAGGGCCACGCCGGGGACCTGGCTGCTTGCGTTCGCTTCCACCGCGGAAAGAAGCCCAGAAAAAAGGCTTTTCCGTAGGCCTTCCTGGCCCTGGGCCATGGGGTTGCGCAGAAGAACCTCCGCCTCCTTTTCCGGAACGAGGGGGAAGGTGTAGGCCTCGCACAGCCCAAGGCCGGCGAGGATCTTTCGTACTTGGTCGGCGAATTCCTCCTCCGCATCCTTCTTTCCCACACGGGGACTCACCCTCGGAGCTATCTCGGGGATGCGGTCGTAGCCGTAGAGCCTGGCCACCTCCTCCAACAGGTCCTCCTCGCGGGAGAGATCCAGCCGGAAGGGCGGGATTTCCACGCGCCAAGCCTCGCCCTCGTCCTGGAGCTTAAGGCCCTGGCGGGAGAGGCGGGAGAGGACGAACTCCTCGGGGATTTCTGTGCCCAAAAACCCGGGGATCCGGTTTTTCCGAAGCAAAATGGTACGCCGCGGCGGGTGCTTTAAGTACACATCCACCACGCCCTTGGCCACGCGTCCTCCGCGGAACTTCGCCAAAAGGGCACAGAACCGGCGGGAGGCGAGGTCCGCTCCCTCTGGAGAGAGGCCGCGTTCGAAGCGCAGGGAGGCCTCTGTGCGCAGCCCAAGGAGACGGGAGCCCCGGCGCACCCGCGCCGGGGAAAAGGCCGCAGCCTCCAAAAGCACGTCTTTTGTCTTGACGCTAACCTCCGTGTCCTCGCCGCCCATGACCCCGGCCACGGCCACCGGCCTCTTCCCATCCGCAATTACCAGAACTTCCGGGGAAAGGAGGCGCTCCACTCCGTCCAAGGTGCGGATCCTCTCCCCTTCTTTGGCCCGCCGCACCACGATCCGCCCCTCCCAAAGCGCCGCGTGGTCAAAAGCATGAAGAGGATGGCCCACTTCCAGCATGACGTAGTTCGTGAGGTCCACCACCAGGGATATCGGCCGCATCCCGCACTTGAGAAGGCGAGCCATCACCAAAAGGGAGGAGGTTCCCGAAGAAACGCCCTGGATGACCCGGGCCACATAGCGGGGGCAGTCCTCGCCGGATTCCACCGCCACAGAGGTGAGTTTTTCCGCTTCCGGTCCCTCCTCGGGAAACGCCAGGGAGAGTTCGCGCAAGTTTGTGCCGAAAAGGGCGGAAAACTCGCGGGCGAGGCCATAAACGCCAAGGAGATCCGGGCGGTTGGAGGTGATTTTGAGGTCCAAGACCACATCGGGAAGCTCCAAAAGCCCGGCGAGCTCCGCGCCCACGGGCGTTTCCGGCGGAAGCTCCCAAACCCCCGCGGACTTCTCCTCCAGACCCAGCTCCTCCCGGGAAAGGATGACCCCCGCGCTTTTTACCCCCCGGATCTCCGCCTCCCGCACCACCACATCCCCAAAGAGGCGTGCGCCGGGAAGGGCGTAAGGGACGCGCATTCCCAGCGCCACGTTCGGCGCACCGCACACGCTGGTGTAGACCTTTTCTCCCACTTGAACCTGGCAGACTTTGAGGTTTTGGGCATGGGGATGGGGCTCCACGGATACGACCTCGCCCACGACCACGCCCTCGGCGGAAAGAAAAATCATCCCCTCCACCTCCAGGCCGGCCAGGGTGAGGCGTTCACAAAGCTCCTTTTCCGGGAGCTCCGGGAGATCCGTGTATTCCGCGATCCAACGAAGGGAGACGCGCATTTTTCACCCCGCGAGGGCGAAGTATAAGAGGACCGGGCCTTCGGGAAGAAGGGGATAAGAGAGGCCCAGGACCACGTCGGTGCGGAGGAGCCCGCCCAGGGCCTCCACGGTGACCCAGATCTCCCCCCCCACTTCCAAATAGGTTCGGCGGTCCTGGGCTTCGTTCCAAACCTGGCCAGCGCCGAGAAAAACCCGCGGCCGCACCTCGGCAACCAGGGCGGCCTGGGCCAGGGAATAGTGGGGGAAGCTCGGGGGAAGCCAAATCCCCAAAATGGCTGCAGCTTTGTGGCGGGCGCTGGGCGCGCCTTCTGGGCTCAGGGCCAGGCTTCGCAGCTCCGTGAGCGCCGGCCAAAACCGCGGGGAAAGCCCAGGGCTGGCAAAGCCCAAAGAAAGGGTAAGCGTGGGGTAAAGATGGGGAGCAAGGGAAAAAAGCTCGGTATGGGTGAGGGAAAGACGGAAACCCCCTCCGGGCACAACCAAAACCGCGGAGTTATTGGCCCGCGCACGGGCCAGGGTTTCCACCCACGTCAACTCCAGGGAGAAGGCCCACTCGGGGATCCGGCCCGCGGTGAAGGTCAAAGAGCCAACGTTCTCCCAATAAGTGGCGGTGGACCCGGTTCGCGGGGTGTGCCAGAGGTTCCTTGTGAAACTTACGGCTCCTTCGAGGGTTTCCTCGACCTGGGCCCAGGCGGAAAACCATCCCTCCCGGCCAAAATTCACAAACCCCTCCACCCTGAGCTCTTGGGGGTAGACGGCGAAGGCAAAGCGATCAAGATAGCGCATGGAGAAGGCTCCGCCCGGTCCGGCGGAGACGAGATAAGCATCCAAGGGCAGGTCGTTTTTAAGGGCCAAAACATAGCGGCGGGGCCAGCGGTTATTGAGGCGCTCGGCGTCCAAGACGCGATGCCCGGGATCGAGGACCACCTCGAGGAGCGGGAAGTCCACAAAGGCTTCGATTTTCTCGTCCGAAGCGCCCGTGGGCTCCCAAATCAACCTCTTCTTCTTCCCCTCTGGGCCGCGGAGCTCAAGCGGCACCGGAAGGATCCCCGTGCCCCGGTAGGTGAGGAAAAGTTCGGCTTTATAGCCCTCCTTCTCGGGGACGAGGCGGAAGCCGGAAATACCGTAGTCGGCCCAGGCCTCGCCCAAAACCCAGTCGGAAAAGAACCGGGAAAGGTCGCGGCCGCTTTCCTCAGAGAGGAGGCGTTGAAGGTCCTGGACGGAAAGCCTCCTTCCCCGGTATTCCGCGGCGGCCCGGCGCAAGGCCCGCTCGAACACGTCCTCCCCGACGAAATGGGCCAAGGCCCTCAGGACAAGATAGCCCTTGTTGTAGATGCGGTCAGCGGAAGCATGATCGTAGCGCACTTCTTTTGTGGGCTTCACCACCGCCTCGTCGAACCCCAAAAACACAAGCTGAAGGTAGGGAAGCTCGGTGAGGTGCTCGCGCAGGTTGATAAAACCCAGGGCGTAATCCACAAGCTCCTCGCCCAGGCCCTTTTTGTCGAACACAAAGACGTTTCCGCCTTCCGCTCCGAATTTCTCCTCGTACCAGGAGAGGGAAAGATACTGCGCAAGCCCTTCAGAAAGCCAGTTTTCCGCGTCGAAGTCCACGCCCACCCCGATCCCCCACCAAAGGTGGGCGAGCTCGTGGGCGAGGATATAAAGGCCAAGCCTGGTGAGGGTGCCGCGGGCGGTGAGGTCCTCCCGCAAGAAGAACCAGCGGGGGAGGAAGATAACCCCTTCAGCGGTGAAGGCCACGCCCTGGTGGGTGGGGTGCTGCACAAGGAGGATGCGCTCCTCCGGATAGGGGCCGAAGCGCTCCTCGTACCAAGCGAGGATCTCCGGGGCCCAGGTGAGCAGGGCCCGCAGGCCCGCTTCGTCACCGGGAAGGGCCACCCCTTCCCAAACGTGATTCCCCACCGTCAAGGAAAAAGGGCGGAATTGCTCGGTTGGGCCAAAATAAAGGGCCACGGAGTTCACCGGGCCCTGAAAGCCCGTGCGAAATACGTTCCCCTCTTGGCTCAGCTTGCCGGGAAGGAACGCCCGCCAGCCCTCAGGCAAAACAAGCTCCACCTCGTATTGGTGGAAGGGAAGAACGAGGGGAAAGCTCTCCCCGGGCGGGGCAGGAAGGAGGATGGGATGCCAGCCAAACCGCCAAGTGTAAATATCCCCAAACCTTCCAGGCTCGACCCACACGTGAGGAAAGCGGGTGCGGAAAGAAAGGCGCAGGGTTCCCGGCTTCTGGGGAAGGGCTACGCGCAAAATTACGTCCTTCAAGGAGTAGGTCTGGATGGTGGCCGGCGCGGGCAAAAGCTCGTACTCCAGGGCCTCTCCGCTCGGCTCCCAGGCCACCGCCTCGATCCTCGTCCAGGCCGGGTCGAACCCGGAGACGTAAGTGGAATCGAGGATGAGCGGGGAAACGTAGGGGTTTTTCTCCTGGCCGAGATTGGCCAAAAGCACAAACCACGCCTCCTCTTTAGGCTCGGCGAACTCAATCCACTGGGCGCCGTAAAGCTCGTGGGTTTTGGGGTCGAACGTAACAGCGATACGGATCTCGGCACCCGCCACAACCACACAAAAGGCCAGGGCAAAAAAGACTGCGCTCCTCACGAAATCCCCCTTCTAGCTTTCCTTGGTGCTTGGCTCGGGAAGAATAGTAACCCGCACCGTCTGAATTTCCCGCTCCGTCGCCTCCTCCACGATGAGCTCCACCGAGCCGAAGCGTAATTTGGTCCCAGGTTCTGGGAGATCGCCCAAAGTCTCGAGGATCAGTCCGGCGATGGTCACCGCCTCCTCCTCGGGAAGGGAAAGGCCCAAGGTGCGGTTGACCCGTTTCACCTCGGCATCGCCGTCCACGAGGGCCTCGGTGGGGGAAAGGCGACGGATGAGGGTGCGCTGGCGGCGCCGGTCATATTCGTCCTCGATCTCCCCCACGATCTCCTCCAGCACGTCCTCCAGGGTCACGAGCCCGGCGACCCCGCCGTACTCGTCCACCACAATGGCCATGTGGGCCCGCTCCTGCTGGAATTCCCGGAGGAGGGCGCTGACGGGCTTTGTGGTGGGCACAAAGATCACCGGCCGCAGAAGGGAGGCCAAGGAGACGTTGGAGTGGCCCGCCCGGGCATGGGCCAAGAGGTCCTTGGCATGAAGGATGCCGATCACTTGGTCCAGGCGCTCCCGGTAAACTGGATAGCGGGAGTGGCCATCGCGGATGACGAATTCGACGGCCTCCGAAATGGGGGTGCTCACTTCGATGGCCTTGATCTCCGTGCGGGGAACCATGACCTCGTCGGCGGTGGTTTGGTCCAAGGTGAGGATGCGACGCATCATCTCCGCAAATTGGGCGGTGATGGCCCCGCGCTCCTCCGCCGCCTCGATGAGGGAGAGGAATTGGTCGCGGGTGATGGGCGGCCCTTCCCGCACAAGGAGGTCCACCCCAAACGGCTTGACAAGCCCGGTGGAGGTGGCCCGCAGCGCTCGCACCAGCGGGCGAAGGCCCCGGGTGAGATACCACACCAGCACCACCACCCCAAGACCGATGGCCTCCGGCCTATTCTTGGCCAAGTTCTTCGGGGTCACCTCCCCGAGCACAAGGAGGAGGACGGTCATCACCGCCGTGGTCACAAGGCCGGTGAGATACGCCGGAGCGCCCTCGGGAAGGACGCGCAAAAAAAGAAGGGTGGCCAGAGCTGAAGCCCCTACATTCACCAGGTTATTGCATAAAACTAAAGCGGTGATGAAATCGTTGGGATCCCGCAAAAGGTGCTCCAACGCTTTGGCCCTGCGCCCTTTGCTGGTCTTAAGGAGGTGGCGGATGCGCAATTCAAAGAGGGAGCTCAACGCCGTCTCCGAGGCGGAAAAGAAAGCGGAAAGGGCAAGAAGAACGAACAGGAGAAAAACTTGCGAGCCTATGCTCACCCTTTACATCACCTCGCGGCGTTATTATAGGGCAAGAGGGAGAGGTTTCAGGTCGTTTCGGGGAGGACGGCGATGGATTTAGAGGAGATCAAGAAGCTTTGTGCCCTCATGCGGGAGGAGGATTTGGTGGAGTTGACCGTGGAGGAGGCGGGGCGAAGGATCACGCTGCGGCGGGCGGCGGGCCCGCGGGTGCCCCTTGAGCCCCCTCCGAAAAAGGAAGGAATAATCGTGCGCTCCCCAGTGGTGGGGACATTTTGGATCCGGCCGGCTCCCGGTGAGCCCCCGTTTGTAAAGGTGGGGGATCTTGTGCAGCCCGGCCAGATCCTGTGCATCGTGGAGGCGATGAAGGTGATGAACGAGGTGCGGGCAGAAGCGGCCGGGGTGGTGGAGGAGATCCTCGTAGAGGAAGGGGAAGCCGTGGAATACGGACAGCCCCTCTTCCGCCTCAGGCCCGCCTAGGGATGGAAAAGGTCCTCATCGCCAACCGTGGGGAGATCGCCTTGCGCATCCTTGAGGCCTGCCGGGAGGAGGGCCTTTTTGCCGTGGCCGTATATTCCGAGGCCGAGCGGGAAGCCCTCCATGTGCGGGAGGCTCCGGAGGCGGTATGCATCGGCCCAGCTGACCCCCGCCGCTCCTACCTCTCCATCCCTGCCCTGATCGCCGCCTGTGAGGTCACCGGCGCCGATGCCCTGCACCCTGGGTACGGCTTCCTTTCGGAAAACCCGGACTTGGCGGAAATATGCGAGGCCCACGGGATCACGTTCATCGGGCCTTCGGCCCAGGTCCTACGGCTGTGCGGGGACAAGGTGGCGGCAAAAGAAGCGGCAAAAGATGCGGGCTTGCCGGTCCTTCCCGGAAGTCCACCCCTCCTGGACGAAGGAGAGGCCCAAAAATGGGGGGAGGAGCTGGGTTATCCCCTCCTCCTCAAGGCCGCGGCCGGAGGGGGCGGACGCGGCATCCGCCTTGTGCGCACCCCCGAGGAGCTCAAGGCCCTTTTTCCCCAGGCGAAACGGGAGGCGGAGCTGGCCTTTGGCGACGGCCGCGTCTATTTAGAGCGCTACGTCCCTGAGCCCCGCCACGTGGAGGTCCAAATCCTGGCCGACAAATTCGGGAATGTTGTCCATTGGGGAACCCGGGATTGCACGGTGCAACGGCGGCACCAAAAGTTGGTGGAGGAGGCACCCGCTCCCGCCCTCTCCCCAAAGCTCCGGGAGCGCGTCGCCCAAGCCGCGGTGCGCCTGGCTGAGCACATCGGCTACGTGGGCGCAGGCACGGTGGAGTTCCTCGTGGACGGCGAGGACTTCTACTTCATCGAGGTGAACGCCCGCATCCAGGTGGAGCACCCCGTCTCGGAAATGCTCGTTGGGCGCAACCTCATCCGGGAGCAGCTGCGCGTGGCCCAGGGAAAACCCCTCGGATACCAGCAGGAACATATCGAGCTTTATGGACATGCCATCGAATGTCGGATCAACGCCGAGGACCCGGACCGGGACTTCCTCCCCTCCACCGGCCGCGTTTGGATCCACTCCCTTCCCGGAGGGATGGGGGTGCGAGTGGATACCCACATCTACCAGGGCATGCCCGTCCTCCCCTACTACGATCCCCTTTTGGCCAAGGTCATCGCCCACGGCGAGGACCGGGAGGAAGCCCGCACCCGGCTGTATTCGGCCCTCCGCCGCTTCCAAATAAGCGGAGTCAAAACTAACCGGGACTTCCTCCTCTCCGTGATCGGCCATCCTCAATTCGCCCGGGCCTTCTTGGCCACGGACTTCCTTGAGCGGATGAGACCGGGCAAGTAGAATGCTTTTGTGTTCGAGTCCTTAACGGATCGCCTGGCCCAGGTCTTCCAGCGCCTGCGGGGAAAAGGCCTCCTCACCCAAGCCGACGTCGAGGAGGGGCTACGGGAAATCCGCGAGGTGTTGCTCTCCGCGGACGTCCACCACGAGGTAGTGCGGGAGCTCCTTTCACGGGTGCGGGAGCGGGCGGTGGGGGAAAAGCTCGTGGAATCCCTGTCCCCAGCCCAGCAACTTTTGGCCATCGTGCGGCAGGAGATGGTGCGGGTCATGGGCGGGGAAGCCCACAGGCTGAAACTTGCGGGCCGGCCAGCGGTGGTGGTCCTGGTGGGGCCGGCCGGCGGAGGAAAAACGACGACCGCCGGAAAACTCGGGCAGTACCTGCGAAAACGGGGAAGGAACCCACTCCTCGTTTCCGCCGACCCCGAGCGGCCAGCGGCGGCGGAACAACTTCGCACCTTAGCCCAAAAAATTGAAATCCCCTTTGCCTCTGCCGACCATGACCCCCTCACCGAGGTTCCGCAAATTTTGGGAAAGGCCAAAAAGACCCTCCTGGACGTGGTGATAGTGGATACCCCGGGAACCCCGCCCGGCGCTCCTCCCCCTCCGTTCCTCGCCGCTCTTCTTTCCGCGGTGAAGCCGAGCGATGTCCTTCTTGTGCTGGATGCGTTGGTGGGACAGGAGGCGATCCGCATGGGCGAGGCCTTTTTGCCCTTGGGGCTTACGGGGATTGTGCTCACAAAACTCGACGGGGATGCCCGCGGTGGCGCCGCCCTTTCCCTTCCCTCGCGGCTTCGCCTTCCCCTCGTGTTTGTGGGTGTGGGAGAGCGGCCGGAGGATCTGGAGCCATTCGAGCCCGGCCGCATGGCCGACCGCATCCTGGGCCTGGGTGACCTCTCCGGCCTTGTGGAGAAGCTCCAGGAGGCGGGGGTAACGGCCAGGGCCGAGAAAATCCTGAAGGAAGAGGAGTTCACCCTGGAGGATTTTTTGGCCCAAATGGAGGCGGTGCGGCGGGCCGGCCCCCTTGCTCAACTCCTCTCCCGCCTCCCTGGCCTCGCCCGCCCAAACGAGGAGGAGGTGGAACGGGAGTTCAAAAAGATGAAGGCCATCATCCAATCCATGACCGTTGAGGAGAGGCGCAATCCCCATATAATCGGGGCCAGCCGGAAACGCCGAATTGCCCGAGGCTCCGGCACGACGGTTCAAGACGTGAACCGCCTTTTGGCCGAATACGAACAGGCCAAAAAGCTCCTAAAGGGGCTAAAGCACGGAAAGATCCAGGGAGGAAAATTCCCGTTTCCGAGGTGATGATATGGCCGTAAAAATCCGTCTCATGCGGGTAGGGAAAAAGAAGGAGCCCCACTACCGCATCGTGGTGGTGGAGGAAGAAAGCAAGCGCGACGGCGCGGTGATCGATATCGTTGGGCACTATCACCCTTTGAGCGCTACAGATGAGCTCACCGTGGACGTGGAGCGGGCGCTGGAGTGGCTCAAGAAAGGAGCGCAGCCCACGGAGGCCGCTAGACACCTCCTTTCCCGCGCGGGCGTGATGAAGGTCTGGCACGAGTTGAGGTTTGGTAAACCCAGTGATTCTGGAACTCAGCCGCTACCTGCTTAGGGCCATTGTCGGCCGCCCAAGCGAGGCAAAAATCGAACACATCCACTGCGGGGGCGTGGATCTGCTCCTCCTTGAGGTGGCGGAGACGGACCGAAAAAACCTTTCCGAGCGGGACAAAGAGGCCCTCGCTTTGGTGGTGGAGCGCCTTGGAAAAAGGCTTGGTCGAGAAGTAATCGTCGACTGGCGATGAGGTTCGACGTCGTCACCATTTTCCCGGAAATGCTTGAGCCCTTTTTCTCCCAGGGCATCCTCCTTGGCGCCCAGGAGAAGGGGCTCATCGAGATCCACCTCCACGATCTGCGGAGTTTTTCTCCTGATCCCCGGGGGATTGTGGACGACCGACCCTTTGGGGGCGGGGCGGGGATGGTTATGCGGCCGGAGCCCTTCGCCCGGGCGGTGGAGGCCATCACCCGGGAAATCGGGTTCAAACCCTTTGTGGTCCTCCTTTCCGCTCAAGGGGTGCTCTTTAGCCAAAACTGGGCCAAGAAACTCGCGCAAAAGAAGGCTCTGGTGCTTCTGTGCGGCCGCTATGAAGGGGTGGACGAGCGGGTCCTTTCCCTCTGCGACCTGGAGCTTTCCATCGGCGATTTCGTGCTGGCGGGCGGGGAGCTTGCCGCAGCGGTGGTGGTGGAGACCACGGCCCGCATGGTGCCAGGCGTGGTAGGCCGCTACGACTCCGTGGCTACCGACTCCTTCTATGCTGGGCCGAGACTGGGCTTCCCCCAGTACACCCGGCCCCGCGTCTTCCAGGGACTTCCCGTTCCCGAGGTCCTCCTTTCCGGCGACCACGAGCGCATTCGGCGCTTTCGAGAAAAAGAGGCCTGGAAGAAGACCCTCCGAAACCGCCCCGATCTTTTGGGGCTTAAAATTCCGGTGGTAGAAGATGGCAAAGATGGAGCCTCGGAGGCTTAGCGTTGAGGAGGCCATCGAGCGGGTAGGATTTGGTCGATTTCAGCGCCGGCTCCTTTGGATCTGCGGAGCTGGGTGGGCCGCCGACGCCATGGAAGTCCTCCTCATCTCCTTCGCCCTCCCCGCCATTCGAAAGGAGTGGGGCCTTACCACCGCCCAGGCCGGGCTCCTCGGGACCGCTATTTTCCTAGGAATGCTAGGAGGAGCGTGGTTTTGGGGGACTGTCTCCGACCGCTTGGGAAGGAAGCTCGGGTTCGTCCTCACCATCCTCATAGACTCCGGATTTGGTCTTGCTTCCGCGTTTTCCCCCAATTTCCACACCCTCCTTGTCCTACGGGCTCTCACCGGGTTTGGGGTCGGCGGGACGTTGCCTGTGGATTACGCCATTTTCGCGGAGTATCTTCCGAAAGGAAGGCGCGGCCGGTACCTTGTGCTTTTGGAGGCCTTCTGGGCCCTTGGGGCGCTCCTCGCCGCCGGGCTTTCTTGGCTGGTCGTGCCCAGGGCTGGCTGGCGGCTTCTCCTTGGGCTTTCCGCTCTTCCCGGGCTCCTTGTTTTTTGGATCAGGCGCCACGTGCCCGAATCGCCCCGGTTCCTCCTTGTGCACGGCCGGGAGGAGGAGGCCCGGAAGATCTTGATCGCAGTCGCGGCGGAAAACGGCCGGACTTTGCCGGAGGATTTTCGCCTTGAGGCTCCTCAGGTTTTCCCCGCAAGGATTCGCGACCTTTGGCATCGGAAATACGCAAGGACCACGGCCCTTCTCTGGCTCATCTGGTTTTGCATCTCCCTGGGCTACTATGGCGTTTTCACCTGGCTTCCCAACCTCCTTGTTGTGGAGAGGGGACTAACCCTTGTGCGCTCTTACACTTACGTTTTCCTCATCACGCTTGCCCAGCTTCCCGGGTATTTCTCCGCGGCCTATTTTGTGGAACGGGTTGGCCGGAGGCCCACCTTGGGGGTTTATCTTTTAGGGAGCGGGCTTTGTACTTACCTTTTTGCTGTGGCTATCCAGCCTTGGTCCTATGTGGCCGCCGCTTTCGGCATGTCCTTTTTCGCCCTGGGCGCTTGGGGCGCGCTTTATGCTTACACCCCAGAGGTTTACCCTACGCAACTTCGCACAACTGGAATGGGTGCAGCCAGCGGCATGACCCGCGTCGCCGGGGCCCTGGCACCCGCGCTTGGCGGGGTCCTTCTTGGCCTCTCCATGCCCCTTGCGCTCACAGTTTTCGCCGCCTCCTACATCCTTTCGGGCTTTTCTGCCTTGGCCCTCCCTTATGAGACGAAGGGCCGCCCCCTTGTGGATGTGCTTGCCTAAAACTCCTTCAGGATCTGGACCAAGTTGGCAAGTTTTGGATAGTGCGTGCCCGGCCAAAAGATCCGCCCACAACCAGCGCAAATAAGAAACTCCTCACACCACTCCCGCACCTTCGGAGGAACCTTGGGCAACGCCTCCTCTTTGGGAAGGGAGCGAAGAAGGCCATTGCAGGCCAAACAGCGGGTGAACGGGGCGATCTGCGCTCGCAGGTCAAACCGACGCACCACCTCCTGGGCCTGCTCCAATGGCGCGGTGGAACGCACCCAGTAGCCATGGGTCACCCCACCGTGCTTTAAAAGCTGGCGATCCCGGGTGAGGATGATCCTCCCCGCCTTGGAAAGCGCGATAAGCTCCGCGTCAGTAATTGTGGGGCTATGAACGGTGTCGAACCCCAAAAGGCGCAAGATGCGGGCAAGTTTTCCCAAATGGGCGTCGCAGGCGAAAGCTAACTTGCGCAGAGGTTCGCGGCGAATGCGAAGGATCTCGTGCACATCGAGGCTTTCGAACACAGGGTAAACCGCTATCCGATCCCCATCCCTAAGGCGGTAGGAAAAATCCACGGATTCGCCGTTCGCGATGATCAGCTCCACTTCCACGTGGGGCACACCCAGGGCTTCGATGGCGTCCTTCACCGTGGGCTGGCCGTTGTACTCGTACGGGAAAGAGCGTCCGCGCAGTTCCGGGGGCAGAAAATCGTTAAGCTCAGCGTAGAAGCGAAACCACGCCCGGCCCATTTACAGCCGGAAGATGGCTTTGGCCCGGGCCACGTTGTCCACGGTGAAGATCAGCAAGTTCTTTTCCACGGCAAAATAGCAGGAAAGGACGTTGATGCCTTCCCGGGCCAACCGATCCAAAACGGCGGCCAGTTGGCCGGGTTGGTGGGGGATAGTGAGGGAGAGCGCTTCCCTTTCCTCAAAGCCCACCTCTAGTTTCTTCAAAACCTTGCGGGCGCGGTCCGGCGCATCGGTGACCATGGCCACTACCGCCTCGTCCAAAACCGTAAGAGCAGCAATGGCCTCGATATTCACCCCTTCCTCCGCCAGGGCGGAAGCCACCTCCAACAGTGCTCCTGGCCTATTCCCCAAGTAAAAGGTGAACTCCTGCACCTTGCCACCTCCTTTTTGCGTTTATACCCGAGCTTGTCCGTCCAGCCACCCTTGGAGGATGAGCACAGCCGAAAGTGCGTCCAATTTTTCTTTGCGGCGGCTGGGCTTTTCCCCGGCCTCGCGCATGGCCCGCTCCACCTCCTTCGTCGTCCACCTCTCGTCCACAAAGAAAAGGGGGAGACCGGACTTCGTGGCCACGGCCTCCGCAAGCGCCCGGACCTTTCGGGCTTGCTCCCCTTCCGTCCCGTCCATGTTCAGGGGAAGGCCGACCACGATGGCCTCAGCCCTCGCCTCCTTAAGGAGCCGCACGAGGAAATCCACGTCCTCCGCGAAGGAGCGGCGCCGATAAACCCCATGGGGCACGGCCAAAACCCCGCTTTCGTCCGTACGGGCGATCCCCACCCGCCGCTCGCCCACGTCCAGGCCGATCGCCCTCATCTCTCCCCAGCCAGGATGGAAAGGGCCCGGCGGAGCATCTCCTCCACCGAGGCCTCCGGGCACTCTTTCCGCACGAGCTCCACGGCCTTGCGGGCCTCCTCGGCCTTGAACCCCAAGGCCTTAGAGGTGAGGGCCTGGAGGACGATTTTTTCCCTCTCCGTCACCGGAGGAACTTCCTGAGGGGCCCAGCGCAGCGCCCGCTCCGAGAGCTCCAAAAGGACGCGCTGGGCGGTGCGACGGCCGATGCCCCTCACCCCATCCAGCGCGGAAAGATCCCCCCGCCGAAGGGCGGCCACAAACTGCCCAGGTGGAAGAGCGGAGACAAGCTTGAAAGCTAGCCGCGGGCCCACCTGCGGCACGGAAAGAAGGGCCACAAACATCTCCCGCTCCTCCGGAGTGGCAAAACCGTAAAGGAAAAACTCGTCCTCCTGAAAAAGGAGATGGGCGTAAAGGCGCAGCTCCTGGCCGGTTTTTACTTCCGAAAGGGTCCGCGCCGGAACAAACAGGCGGAACCCGATCCCCCCCACGGCCAGGACCACGTTCTCTTCGGCCTTCTCCACCACCTTTCCCTCAAGAAAGTCGAGCATGGCTAGGCTAAGCTGAATATCGGCTCGGTTTTGGCGAGCTTTTCGATCTCCAAAAACGCCTTTTCCACCGCTTCCGGATCCCCGGAAAGGAGGAGCACTACGGCTCCGCTTCCCCGGCCCACCCCGCCGCCTCCAATGTGCTCGGCCCTCACCCCATAAAGCATGGACACGGCCTCGGTTTCCGTGACCACCGTGCCCACAAGGGGCACAAGGCCGATCTTGGGTCCGGAAGAGAGGGCGAGTTTCCTCGTTCCCAGGCGCTTAGCAAGCTCCAAAACGGAGGTGTGCACAGATTTATTGCGGGAGATGGGGATCACCACCTCCACCCCCCTGGCCAAGGCCACGGCGAAGAATTTGCCCACAGTGCCCCCGTCATCTCCGGCCACGTACACTCCCACAAGCCCCTGGGGGTCCAGGGCGTTCCCGCCTTTGATGACCACGTCGCCGAAGGAAAGCCGGGCGAGGATCTCCGGCCAGGCCATGGCCTTGGGCTCCCCCCGGTCCAAAACGAGCATGGGCTCCCGCGCCTCCGGCGGAAGAATCCCTAGTTCCTCACGGACAAAACCCGCCACGTACCTTTCTTTGGCGATGGAACGGCCCAAAAGCTCCTCGAGCACGTAGGCGTTGGTGGTGCCAAAGCCGACCACGATGAGGCCGGATTCTTTTGCCCGCCGCACCTGGGGGAGCTGGGCCACCGCCCGGCCAATCAGGCGCTTCCCCGCCTCCGCCGGGACCACCACAACCGCCTCCGCACTTGTCATCCCCATCCCGTGCATGCTATAACCGTAGCGGCAAAACGCCGAAAAGACAAAAGGGGGGCCTATGCCGTTCACCAGGGAGGAATACGAGCGGGAGCGCCGGGAGTTTCGCTGGGACATCCCCGAAAACTACAACATCGCCGCGGTGGTGGATGCCCACGCGCAAAGGAAGGGGGATAAACCCTGTGTGCTTTGGGAATCGGAAAGCGGGGAGCGCCGAGTCCTCACCTGGCGAGACCTGTCGCAACTTTCCTCGCGCTTTGCCGCCGTGCTCATGCGGCTTGGGGTGAAGAAAGGGGATCCCGTCCTGCACATCTTTCCCCGCCTTCCGGAGGCCTTTATCGCACAAATTGGCACGTTCAAGGCCGGGGCGGTGGCCGTCCCTTGTGTGGATATGCTCCGGGCCAAGGACATCATCTACCGCGCGGAAGTCTCCGGAGCGAGGGCAGTGGTGGCCCATATCTCTGTGGCCGAGGAAGTGGAGGCGGCCCGCGGCCAGTGCCCCCTGGAACACTTCATCCTCATCGGCGGAAAACGGCCAGGTTGGCTTTCCTTTGAGGAGGAGATCGAAAAGGCCCCCGAAGTCCCTCCTGTCCCCCTTTCCGCTAACGATCCCATCACCATCAACTTCACCTCCGGGACCACGGGGAACCCTAAACCCGTGATGCACCGCCACCGCTGGCTTTACGGGCATTTGCGGGTCACGGCCCGCTATTGGTGGGACCTTTCCCCGGAGGACATCATGTGGGCCACCACGGCCCCGGGCTGGGCCAAATGGTATTGGTCACCCATTGGCGTGGGCCTGAACGTGGGGGCCACCCAATTCATCTACTACGGCCGGTTCGAGGCCGAAAAGTACTTGGAACTTCTTTCCCGCTACCCCATCACCAAACTTTGCGCCACCCCCACGGAATACCGGATGATGATCCAGGTGCCCGAGCTTGGGCGGTATAAGCTTAAACTCCGGGACGCCCTATCCGCCGGCGAGCCCCTCAACGTCGAGCCCATCGAGGTCTTTCGTGAAGTCTTCGGAGTGACCATCCGCGACGGCTACGGGCAGACGGAATCCGTGTGCCTGGTGTGCAATCCTCCGGGACTTCCAGTGAAACCGGGTTCCATGGGCCTTCCCACCCCCGGACCCAATGCCACCCCCATCGATGAGGAGGGGAATCCCGTGGGACCGGGCGAGGTGGGGGAGATCGCCGTCCCCGTGGGGAACCCCGGCATTTTTGACGGATACTGGAACGATCCACAGCTCACCGCGGCCGTGTTCAGCGGGAAGTGGTACCGCACGGGGGACCTCGTGCGGGTGGATGAGGACGGGTATTTCTTTTTCGAGGGGCGAGCCGACGATGTGATCAAGGCCTCCGGCTACCGCATCGGCCCCTTTGAGGTGGAGGATGCGCTGGTTTCCCATCCGGCGGTGGTGGAGGCGGCGGTGATCGGAAAGCCCCACCCGGTGCGGGGACAGATCGTCAAAGCCTTTGTGGTCCTGGCGCGGGGTTACCAACCCTCGGAGGAACTTGTAAGAGAGCTCCAGGAGCACGTGAAGCGGGTCACCGCCCCCTATAAGTACCCGCGGGAGATCGAATTTGTCACGGAGCTCCCCAAGACCCCAAGCGGCAAGATCAAGAGGGCGGAGCTGAGGCGAAGGGAACTCGAGCGGCTTCAGGCGGAAGGCCAAACCCCCTAGAGTCCATGCGCGTCGAGCTTTTGTTCATCACCCCCGAGGCGGAGGCCCTTATCGCCCGCTGCGCCCGGGTCAGCCACAAGAGCGTGGGGAAGGGCCTTGCGGAGGACCGCCGCCTCATTCGCAAACTCATAAAGCTCGGCCACGAGTCGGTGCTCGAACACGCCGTGGCCACCTTCGAGATCTCCGGTATCTCCCGGGCCTGCGCAAACCAGCTCACCCGCCATCGCCTGGCGAGCTTCGTCCAGGAATCCCAGCGGTACGTGAACGCCGCGGAGAATGCGCTCGTCCGCCCACCAACCTTTTCGGACGAGGACTGGGAAAGGGCGAAGGCCCTCTTCCAGGAAGCCATGGATTTATACCGATCCCTCCTGGGGAAAGGGGTGCCTAAGGAGGACGCGCGGTTCGTTCTTCCCTTGGGGATCGAGACGAGGCTTGTTCTCACCGCGAACTTCCGGGAGCTTCGACACATCCTGCGCCTGCGCCTGAGCCCCATGGCCCAGTGGGAGATCCGGGAGGTGGCCCGCAAAATGTGGGAGATCCTTTATGCCCATGCCCCAAGCTGCTTTGAAGACCTAAGCTCTTTGGCTAGGCCGTGAAGGGAAAGATGGCAAGGAAACCGGAGGACGTTCTTTTAGGGTACTCGCTCCTTTCGGATCGGGAGATCATGGCCCTGTGCCAGGGTGAGCGGCCGATGATCTCGCCGTTCGTGCCCCGCCAAGAGGGAAAGCCCTCGTATGGGCTTTCCTCCTTTGGTTATGACATTCGTTTGGGGCGGAGGTTCCTTGTGCCCTTGGGCGGGGTGAATGCCGTATTGGACCCCGTGAATTTCCCGCGGGAGCTTTTCCGCGAAATCGAGGCAGAGAAAACGTTTGAGCTTGCTCCGCATTCCCAGGTCCTGGCGGAATCGGTGGAGACCTTCTGGATGCCGGACGACGTGATGGGCGTGTGTTGGGGAAAGTCCAGCTACGCCCGCTGCGGGCTTTTGGTGAACGTGACGCCCCTTGAGCCGCGCTGGCGGGGAAAACTCACGATAGAGCTGGCCAACCTCTCGCCCCTTCCCATTAGGCTCCACATTGGCCAGGGGATCGCCCAAGTCGTGTTCTTCCGCGGCCGGCGACCGGCCCGCGGCTACGACGAAAAGGAGGCGGGCGGGCTTTATCAGGACCAGCCCGGCGTGACCTTGCCGCGCTAGCCATGGACGCAGCGGAACTTGTGCAAAAGGCGGTGGAAGCGCGGGCCCGCGCTTACGCCCCTTATTCGGGGTTCGCCGTGGGCGCGGCCCTCCTCGCCAAGGACGGGAGAGTTTTCACCGGCTGCAACGTGGAGAACGCGTCCTATGGGCTTACGGTGTGCGCGGAACGCGTGGCCCTCTTTAAGGCCATCTCCGAGGGAGCGCGGGAATTTGTGGCCTTGGCCGTGGCCTGCGGAGCCAGTCCCTGTGCTCCCTGCGGGGCCTGCCGCCAAGTGCTTTACGAATTCGCCCCGGACCTCCTCCTGATCATGGCCGATGGGGAGGGAAAAACCTGGTGCACCGCGCGCCTCTTTGAACTCCTCCCCCGCGGGTTTGGCCCCGATGACCTTCGAAAATAGCTGTTCAAGCAAGGACAACGAAGGCGGTCAGGACCACCGCGGTCAAAAGGGCCGCAAGAAGCGCGCGCTCCAAGGAAAATCGCGGCAGGAGAAGAAACTTTCGGCGCAAAAAGAAGTGCAAAAGGAACCCCAACCCCACGGCCAAAAAGGCCTCCGCCCAGGTCTTTGGGCTTAGAAGCTTTGGAAAAAGCGAAAGCCCCAAAAGCCCGAGGGCCAAAACCCCCATCGCTAAAAGGGGGATGCCGCCAAGTCTCCCTTTCCCTTGGCCCCTAAAAAGGGGAAGGAGTTTGGAAAAAGAGGCGGCCGTGCCCGCGGAAAGGGCCAGGAAAAGCCCTTTTACCCAAGTCGGCTGGTCAAGGGCCAAGAGGCCTTTGGCGGCAAAGCCCGCCAACGGCGGCAAACCAACAATGGCCCAGCTGCCCAGGGCCAAACCCAACGCCGCTGGCTGCGAAATCCTTCCGCCAAGCTCGGCGAGGGAGCGAACCCCCTTCTCCTCCACCGCCTGGCCCGCGCTAAGGAAAAGGAGCCCTTTGAATAGGCCATGGGCCACGGCGTAAAAAATGGCTCCTTCCGGCGCGCCCACGCCAATCCCCAAGAACATGTACCCAAGCTGCGACACGGTATGGTGCCCAAGCATCGTTTTGAGATCGGCCTCGCGCAGAGCATAAAGGATCCCGCCAAACCCGCTGAGGATTCCCAAGGCCACGATCACCATCCCCAGGGAAAAAGCTTCGGCGAGGCGGGCCACCGCTAAAACCCCGAGCTTCACCGCCAAGCCGGAAAGGAGGAGGGACACCTCCGTGGGCGCCTGCCCGTGGGCCTGGGGGAGCCAAAGGCCCAAGAGGAAGACCCCGGTTTTCACCGCCGCTCCGGCCAAAAGAAGGCCAGCACCGATGCGTACAGAACCGTTCCAGAGCGCGCTTTCCCTAAGGGCGCTTACGGAAAGGAGCCCGGTGGACCCATAAACCAGGCCCAGGCCAAAAAGGTAGAACATCATTCCCAGGCCGGCTAAAAGCAAGTAGCGCAAGGCTGCCCAGATCGCGGCGCTCCGCCCATCAAAAGCGATGAGGATCACGGAAAGAAGGGAGGAAAGCTCGAGCACGACATAGAGGTTGAAAAGATCTCGGGAAACCCCGCCGGCAAGGCACGTGCCCACAAGGAGGGTGATGAGGGCGTGTCGAAGAGAGTCCTTGTGCCAGGCGTGGATGAGGGCGGCGGCATGTACGAAAAGGGCCAAGCCCCAGAGGCCCACGGCCCAAAGGTCCCCGGCCACGGCGATGCCCCAGGGAGGACCGCCCACGAGCTCCTCCGGGAACCCCGGGGTCCAAAGGCCGAGGCTCACCACGCCCGCGAGCACCGCCAGCGCCGCCATCTCCCGCCCCCTTCCCAAAACAACCCCAAGAAGGCCGAGAGCGAAGTAGGCGAGGATGCCAGCTAAAGCAGCGGTCATCCTTCCTCCAATCTTTGGGAATCCTGGGTGTGGCGGTGCTCGGTGAGGACGATCACCAACGCCAAGGCCAAAGCCAAAGTGGCGAAGTGGATGACGATGGCGGTGAGGACCAAAGCCTGGGGGAGGGGATCGGCACTGGGTCCGGGTCCAAGCCCGAGGATGGGCGGCCGCACGCCCGGGCGATGGGACAGGGCCACGAGGAAAAGGACACTTCCGCCTGAGGCCACGTTGAGGCCCAACAGTTTCCACACGAGATTTCTGCGGGTGACCATGGTCCAAAGGCCCAATGCCGCCAAGGCAGCGGCCAAGCTCAACGCGCTTAGACCCTCCACCTCACACCTCCCCCCGCGCGGAGGCAAACCGGTGCAACACGGCCCAAGCCCCGATGGCCACTTCCAAGGCGATAAGGAGGTTGGCCGCCACGAACGCCGCGGGCGTGCGCACCCCAAGGAGCAGAACTATCGCGCCCAAGAAAAGAAGGAGGACCACGGCCAAGTATTCCACGCTTTCCAACCGGGGCTCGTAGAGTTCTGCGCTCAATTCTTCCACACCCTTGGCCAGAGCAAGAAGGAGGAGGGCGGAACCGAGGACGGCTCCGGCGGGAAAGCCTCCGCCCGGGCCGAGGTGCCCGCTTGCCGCCACATACACGGCAAATACAAGGATGGGCCCAAGGAGGAGGTCAGCGGAGCGCCGCAGAAGCGGGGTTTCCGCCACAGGTGGGAGCTCCCCCCGCCACTTGAGAGCCTGAAGGAAAAAGCGCACACCCACCATGGCCACAACGTAGACAAGCACCTCAAAAAGGGTGTCCCAAAGCCGCACGCCCAGGACCACGGAAGCTACGGCGTTTTTCACACCCCAGGCCTGGGCCACGGGGTCCGGGTCCAAAAACCCCGGCCGGGGCCAAAGGCCTGCAACACCCGCCCCAAGAAGCCCCAAAAGGCCGGCCAATCCGCAAACCAAAAGGAACTTCATGCCAAATACCTCCGTATAAGTTCCGAAAGCTCCCCCCTCCGTTCGAGCTCCGCCAAAAATTCTTCCAGGCTGGTTTTGAGTTCCTCCTCCTGCGGGGCCACCGCCAAGGAAAATCCGTATTCCTCTGGGAGCACTTGGATTTCCGCGTCGGAAAAGAGATCCTGCATGGACCACTCCCGCAGCCTAAGGAGATCAGTCACGGCCTCTCCCACTTCTCCCTGGGCGAGGGCGCGGGCCAGTTCCGCGGCATCGGAAAAGAGTTTGCCCCCTAGACCAACCCACTTTTCCCCGGGCTCACCGGCCACCGCACCGGTCGGGCCTTCGCTTACCCTCACCCGCACAAGCCGCGTGGGCACAAGCGGCTTCGTGGGGAAAAGGCCGTCCTCCGGTGTGGGAAGGAATCCTCCTGCGCCCAGATGGGCCTCGCCGCTAGCTAAAAGGCGGGGGATCTCCGCCCGGGGAACCCAAACGAGCTCAAGATCCCGGTGGCACCAGCGGGCGAAGCGCCCGAGGATCTCCCATTCCAGGCCGGCGATGCGCTCGCCCTCCGGGTAAAGAAGGGGGTACAAAGGAGAGGCCGCCACCACAAGTTTCCCCGTGCGGCGCAGGGCTAAAAGATACACGAAGGTCACAAGCCCAAACCCCACGGCGGCCTCGGTAAGGGCCACATCGGGCGCAGCCAAAACGAGGTACAAGCCGGCCAACACTAGGGAGTGAACCCCTACCCCCATCACCCCTAAAAGAGGGCGCTTGCAGGTGAGGGCGAAAACGGCGAGCACAAAGGCCAAAACGGAAAGGAGCACAGCCACCATGTCAGTCGCGCACCTTGCGGACAAACGCGCTTTTAGCGATGGCATGAGTGGCCAATGGTCCGGTGAAAAGGAGGAACAGAAGGATCACAATCATCAAGCCCCCAGTGGCTTCCCAACCGCTATAAAGGAGAAGTCCGACCAGGAAAACCGCCGCGCCTCCGATATCCGCCACCCCGGCCACCTGCAGCCGTGCATAGGGCGAGCGGAACCGCATCATCCCCAGCCCTCCGATCCAAAGGAGGGCCAACCCCAAAAAGAGGAGTATTTCCCCGAAAATTCTCATCGTTCGCCCCTTTCCCCAAAGCGCGCGATGAGCACTGTCCCCAAAAAACCGAGGATGGCGTAAGCCAAGGCCACATCGAGAAGGATCCCGTGGCCGGAGAAGGCGGCGTGGGCAGCCAGGACCATGGCCACCCGCACGTTCAGGGAAGAAGCGCCGCACAGGCGGTGCCAAAGCGTCGGCCCCCTGAAGAGCAGCAAAAGCGGGGGAACGGCACTGATAAGGAGCAGGATCTCCACCGCAAGCTTCATCCCCACATCCTTTTCAAAAGGTCCTGCAGGCGCTCCAGGCCGGCAAGGTGTGGGCCGGCGGGAAGGCGAAGGAAGTGCACATACAGTACATCGTCTTCCACCAAAAGGCCGATGGTTCCAGGGGTCACGGTGATGGCCCAAAGAAGGAGGAGCTGGGCCATTTCCGCGCGCACCCTAAGGGGCACGGCCACCACGCCCGGCTGAATGTCGCCCTTGACCGCCGTCCACGCCGTCTGAGCCACGGCCACGACTATCCGGGCTCCCACGAGCCCAAAGAACAAAAGCCACAAATCCACGCGGAAAAACCCGGAGGGGAAAGCCAAAGCCACCCGTCCCGTGCGGCGAGCCAGCCAAAGCCCCAAGGGGAAGAAACACCCCGCCAAAATCAAGGGCCAACTCGGCTCCCGCCAAAGGAGTACCCACAGCCCCCAAAGGGCCCCACCCACGGCCAGAACTGCAAAAAAGCTCCCCATCACCCGCCAGTTTACCAGATTGGCTTGACGCCGAAGGCCCTTCGCGGGTAGCTTCTAATATCTGGGCCCAAAGGAGGAAAGGATGAACGAGTGGTGGCATGATTTCGTTTCCTTTAGGAAGTTCATTACCCCCCGTGTGATGCCTGCGGTGTTCTGGATGGGGGTGGCCATTGCCGTGATCATG
>FWWM01006383.1_pt1 | contig 24791 bp, 25 predicted proteins | sample 2228351 | NCBI WGS metagenome assembly FWWM01 (sample SAMEA103939774, study PRJEB20133) | metagenome
GAACCGAAAACCGACAAAGACCGCACGTGATACCTGGCGAGCAATGGTCTGTTTTCTCTAAGGATTGCGATGATCTTTTCCTTCTGGTGCAAGATGTGGGAGTCGCCTGGCTACACTCAATAGCAGCAAAAACCGGATCTCCCTCTCCTCGCCTTGGCGCCATATGGCAACATACCATATGTCATCTTTCGCGTAACGTGCATTAGACTTTAGTTTTTAAGCCGAAAAATCCTAGGCTTGAAGCTTACAGATGTTGCTTCATCCTTTACTCTTGGTCTTGGAGTCGCTGCCATTCGGCTTGAATCATGGAACTGAAAACACCTACCAGGTGATGCAGGGTTTCCAGAGGCTGCATCGCTAAATCCTTTTCATCTACGTAGACACGGCACCAAGAAGCGGGTTTCAAAACGACACAACGGCCGACACCATAAGAGGTGACACGTCCGTTCCGGCCTGAGTAAGAATGCGTTCCTGTGCTTATGTCTTCGGGAGGGGGTAAGTGGTATTTGGGCTTCGGTGGAAACTTGACCCCAGGCCTTCCTGTTTTGCTCAACTCCGGGCTTTTTTGCGCGGCTGCCGCAAAGGCGTCCACCAGTTTCTGCGCTTCCGTCTTCCGCTCGGCCTCCTCTCCTGAGGGTCCAAGAAGTTTCAAAAGTTCATTTTCTGTCTGGTCTCGAGTGGAGGCGCGTATCAACTGCAGAGAGAAACCCCGGTTTTTCAGGAGCATTGCCGCCAGGAACTGTAACAACTGACGATAACCAAAACGGGCCTCCCGCCCACGCTTTACCGGAGGATCCAGAACGCCCTTTTGCACGTAGTGGCGAACCAGCCGCTCCTTTGGCTTGCCGAATTTCCAGTACATTCCCATGCCATCCAGGATATCTCCTGCAAGTTTGGCCAATTCCTCCGCACGCCCCTCCCACGATTTGAACTGTTCTATCCGGTGTCTCATGTAAGCGCCCCCAATGATGCCACATTATATGGTGACATTTTTTAGCTGTTGTGCGTTTCGACTTCAGGTGATTTCACTAAACAAATCAAAATTTTATGTGCCTTGCACGGAAAGTGACATATTATATGTTGACATCGTTTTCTTCGGGCATTAAGATTATGTCACTTTTAGTGGATGGCAATCAAGGTCTCTTGGTTGCGGTTTGCCGAATCCAAAACACAAAAGAAAGAGGAGGACCCAGTATGAATGCAATCAACGTAGCGTGGCATTGTCCGAAGTGTGGGCGAATCCAAGCTCCAAAAGGCAACAATCGCTGCCAGCGATGTGCCTCCAAAATGGTTAGGTGTTCCAGATATGAGTGGTTCTTGGCTGACAAATTAAGAGAGTATTTGAGTAAATGTGGTAAAAAATTCATCGTCATCGAACAATATCCAATTGACGACCATCGAGGATATAAATGGCGTTGGGATGTGTTTGTATGGGTTGAGGGATCATCATGGTACGGAGGATACGGTGAAGTTATTGATATTCAAGGTCCAGATCACAAGAGGCAAAAAAAATACAGTGGGCCTGGCGGCGGATACACTAGGGATTATGACAAATATTGGGTTACTTTTGAATTACATAAACTACATAAGAGAGGCATTGGGTCTAGATATATTGAAAATGAGGATTGTAATAGGAAAAATGTTGATGAGACAGCGAAACGTATCGTTGACGAGCTGATCAAAAGGTCGGATGAATGGCTTTGAAGATGCGGTCTAACCCCGCTACACCTTTGGCGGTTGCCAGCGCGAACTAAAAAAAGCCTACCCTTTGGGCTATCTTGTTGAATCAAAAAGAGATTTGCTGGATCCAATTCCGATGCAACGCAAACCCAAAGGGTAGGACTCGATCATGCCACAAAAGAAGCAAGCTGATAAGTGTAAAAGCGACCAGGTTGAATCCACGTCGGATACCATGACCTCTCGGGCTGATCTCAGCCTCTTCGTGCGTTATTTGGAAAACATAGGCATTTTGGCCTATCTGGTGAGGCTTTTTGGCGGTGTGCAAAAGAGCCGGAAGGGTCTTGTGGTTGAAGAGGTTTTCAAGCAGCTGTTTTGCTTTTTCCTGGATGGCACAAGTTCCAGCTTGTTGAAAGAGGATCAAGCTTATGCCGCGGCCATCGAGAGTCGCAAGGAAGATCTTCTTTCGCGGACCTCCGTGACACGTTTTTTTGAGGGGTTTTCATGGTTTCGCATCTGGCTGTTTCGCCAGCTGCTTTAAAGGCTTTCTTTGGCGTCTGCGTTTAGCCCAGCCCAAAGTGATCGAGCTAGGCATTGACACCATGGTGATGGACAATGGCATTGGGGAATGTGTGAGCGGGCATGAGTGCCGTCGCTTCATTGGGTGAATCTAGGTGTCACTTGACGACTCGGAATCGATAATTTCAGTTCGATCCGCCGGACAGGATCCTGCTTTTTCCCTGTCCTCGGGGGCCTTGCGAAATGGTGTTCTTCAAGCACCTGGATCCTTACAACGCTACTCCATCGGTTAACTCCCCACCCATTGTACCAGGACAAAAGGAATTTCTGCGTCGGGATGACAATCAGATGTTGTCGCGGGAAGCTCACCACATCCCAGCCGCCTCGGCAAACGCCCCAGTGTCGAGGTTTGGGAATGCGCCCCCGTTTTTTCTCAAGGGAATGAGGTGAACCAGCTGGACACTACGCAGTATTGAGGATGAGGAGATCAGAACAGATCCTTTCGTCGGTTCTGAAGCGACGGAAGCTTTTCGCGGACCGAACGGACACGTTCGGTCGAAATGCGGGCAATGACAAGGTCTTCATCCTCGGTAGCAGAGGCCACCAGGGTTCCGAAAGGATCGAAGACGGAACTTCGCCCGCAGAAAGCTCGCCCAATGAGATTGCATCCCGCCACATAAAAGGTGTTTTCAATAGCGCGGGCTCGGAGCAAAGTAAGCCAGTGGTCTTCTTTCATGGAGCCTTGGTACCAGGCGGATGGGACGATGACTAACTCTGCACCGCGGTCGGCAAGGGAACGGAAGATTTCCGGAAATCGTAAATCATAACAGATGGCTAGCCCCACGCGGATTTCACCGAGGGACAGAACGGGAGGAAGATCTCCACCAGGTAGCATGGTGTCTGATTCGCGGACGTTAAGAGCGTCGAAAAGGTGAACCTTGCGATATCGGGTAAGGGTGTTGCCTTTGGAGTCCAAGGCGATGGCGGTATTGAAGGCCTTGGTCGGGTCAGGCGTCGGTTCCCAACCACCCGCGATGATGGCGATGTCCAACGCGCGGGCGACGGCGGCCAATTCGGAAAAGAACTCTATGGGGGCGTTTCGGGTGAAGGAAACAGGGGGGCGTTCCGGAGCCGGAAGGCCCATGAACATTTCAGGGAAAACAATAAGACGGGCGCCCGTTTGGGCTGCGATTTGAGCGTAGTTCTTGGCAGTTTCAAGGTTACGGATCGTGTCGCTGCTTCCTTCAACTTGAGCCAAGGCCAACGTCATGGTTGCGTCCATATTGGGGGTCGCCTCCCTTTCGATGTGAAAGTGTTTCCCACCGAAATCATGCACTCTTAATATATCTCGAATATACTTGACACGTATCACAGGTTTCGCTACCTTTCAAATGAAAAACAAAGCGGCCGAACGTCGTGGCCAGTTTCAAGGCGAGACCCCGTCAGTCGACTACCCTTCCAGGAGGCTGCTCCATGACTCCTGCCGAACTCAGAAAACGCTGCGCCGAAGGCACCTTCGACCAACCGACCGCCGGATTCTGTCCAGGCTATGTCCAAGCAAATCTCGTGGCGCTCCCGGATCGCTATGCCAAAGACTTTGAAGCCTTTTGTCGAAAGAATCCCAAGCCATGTCCGCTCCTCGAGATCGTGGGGCCTGGAACAACGCTGACATCGAAACTGGCAGATGGCGCGGATCTGTTAAACTCCCTCCCTCGCTACCGTGTTTGGTTCAACGGGGAATGCCGCTACGAAGTCAAGGACATCAGCACTTTCTACCGTGAGGATCTCGTTTTTTTTCTCCTCGGCTGCAGCTTTTCTTTTGAAGAAGCCCTCATGAAGGCCGGCATTTCCCTTCGGCACGTGGAAAGGAAACAAAACGTTTCCATGTACCGGACACGGATTCCGCTGGAGCCGAGCGGCATCTTTCAAGGGGAGATGGTGGTGAGCATGCGGCCCATCCATTGGAGTCGTGTGGTGGAAGCATGCATCATCACGGCTCGTTATCCGGATGTGCACGGCGCTCCGGTCCATGTCGGCCCCCCCGAGATAATCGGCATCTCGAACATCGCCTGCCCGGACTATGGCGAACCGGTGGAGATTCGCTCTGACGAGGTGCCCGTGTATTGGGCCTGCGGGGTGACACCTCAAAATGTGCTGGTGCAAGCCAAGGTGCCCTTCGCCATCACCCATGCGCCCGGCTATATGTTTGTCGGGGATCTGAGGAACGAGGACTTCGCTCGAGCCTGTTGTTGAGAGCAAGTTCCTGACTGAAGAGACAATCCATGAACGCACCGCCCAAACTTCTTCGCGAAAAAGCCTACACACTTCTAAAACGCAAGATCGTGACCTTGGAATTCGCCGTCGGCCGCCAGTTGATCGAACACGAATTGCGCGAAGAATTGGGCATCGGACGAACCCCCATTCGGGAAGCGCTCCAACGGCTGGCTGGTGAAAATCTGGTGACCATCATCCCACGAAGGGGAATCTTTGTGAGTGACATCAACATTTGGGAACTGCAGCGACTCATCGAAGCGCGGCTCATGATTGATACCTATTGCGTGCGAACGGCAGCACGCATCGTGAGTCCCTCGCAGATCCTGGCGTTGAGGCGCCTTTTCGATCCCGCTTCCCAATGGATAGCTGAACGGCGGATTCCAGAGCTTTTGGAAGTTGATCGCCGTTTTCACCTTGGGATTGTCGACATTCTTGACAACCCGTTCATCCGTGAAACGGCCGAAAAGATTTACGACCAGCTGATGCGGACCTGGTTTTTGTCCTTTTCGCGGAGAACCGATGAGGAAATCCGTGAGACGCTGGACGAACACCTAGCCATCATCCAGGCATTGGAAGCTCGACATGGGGAGGCGGCGGAACAGCAGGTGAGGAAACACGTGGAAAGTTACCGCAGGAAGGTCATGCACCAGGGCGGGCCGGATTGTGACGCCCTGAAGCGTGTTAAAAAGTCCCTGGAAACCTTAGATGAAAGCAAGGAGGCGACGTGATGAAGGGGAAAAGAATTTCGTGGATGCTTGCGGCCTTGGTGTTTTTCCTGTCGGTGCCATTTTCGGAAACCCGTGCGGAAACCAAGGAACTTCGAGTGGTGGGAAGCTGGAACAACCTCACCATGTACAAGAATTTCGAAATGCCTTTCTGGACTGAGGTTATCCCGACCGAGGTGGGCTTGAAAACCAGCATGACGTCTCTCAGCCAAGTAAGCCTAAAGGGTGCAGCCGTGCTCCGGCAGATGAAAACGGGCGTCTTCGATGTGGTTCATACGGTTGCAGATTACGTGGTGGATGATTCGCCGGCGCTGGCTGGCTTGGATCTCCCTGCATTGGCAACCGACACCGTTGTTGCGCGCAAGGTGGTGGAAGCTTATCGGCCGGTGCTGGAAGAATACTTGGCAAAAGACTTCGAGGCGAAGCTTTTGAGCGTTGCGCCTTACCCAGCGCAGGTGATCTTCTGCCGGGATCGTGTAAGCGGTCTGGCGGATTTGAAAGGCAAAAAGATTCGGGCCAGCGGCTGGACAACGTCTGAGTTCGTCAATGCCCTAGGCGCTACCGGCGTGACGCTTTCTTTCAGTGAAGTGCCTCAGGCGTTGCAGCGCGGGGTGGTGGACTGCGCGGTAACCGGAAGCCTTTCCGGTTATTCGGCAGGCTGGGGGGAAGTATCCAAATTTGTCTACCCGCTTCCCATCGGGGGCTGGGACTACGTGATCGGAACCATGAGCCTCACCACATGGAACAGCCTAACCTCCGAGCAGCAGGCCAAATTGCGTCAACTCATCAAAGAAAAGCTTGAAGACCCGGCCTGGGAAGTCACCAAGCGGGAAACCCAGGAAGGCTTAAACTGCCTGAGCGGCGGTGAATGTCCCCATGGAACTCCGAATAAGTTGGAACTGGTGCCCATAAGCGACGCTGACCGGGATTTGGCCAGAAAGCTCCTTGTGGACGCAGTGCTTCCGGCTTGGGCGGAAAAGGTTGACGACTCTGTAGTAAAGCAATGGAACAGCACCATCGGCGAGGTAGTCGGCTTCAAGGCCACAGGGGCTAAAGCTAAACGCTGAGCGCTGCTTCCCGGCATCAGGATCCTTCTGGAGGATGGCTTCATGAACCGGCTTCTCACCCTGACTGAAAAAATCGCCACGGCGGCGGCATGGGCGAGCGGCGTTGTCTTGCTCGCCACGGCGTTCCTCATAGCCGTGGAGGTGACACTGAGGAAAGGGTTTGCGATATCCATGGGAGGCGCCGACGAGATTTCCAGCTATGCTCTCGCCATATGCTGCAGCTGGACCATGGCGTTCGCGCTTCTGAAAAAGTCGCACATTCGAATCGATGTTCTTTATGTACGCCTCCCCAGAGCCATCCAACACATTTTGGATTTGTTCTCTCTGGCGCTGTTCGGTTTGGTCATGATTGTTTTGACCCGTTACGCTTACCTGGTGGTAAAAACGTCGTTCGTAAAGAAATCCATTGCCAACACGCCGCTCGCTACACCCCTGTGGATTCCGCAGGGACTATGGTTTCTGGGGCTGGCGGCGTTCACGGCGACCATTCTGGTGCTCTTGGCTGCCACCGTATCAGCGCTCTTGCGAAGAGATGTCCAACGGGCGAGGGAACTCTATGGAGCGTCGACGCTCGATGAGGAGATCGACGAAGAAGAACGGCGGGCGGTTTCGCCCGCCCCCAAGGGAGGATCCTCGTGATTGCGACCATTCTCGCACTTCTTTTGCTTCTTTTGGTCCTGAGCATCCCGGTGGCGGCGACGCTGAGCGCCCTAGGTCTTCTGGTTGGCCAAATCTATTCACCTTTTCCGCTTTACCGGGCCATAGGGGAAATTTCCTGGTCGGCGAGCACTGATTTCATTCTGTTCGCCATACCGCTTTTCGTGCTCCTTGGTGAAATCCTGCTTCAGGCCGGCATCGCTGCACGGACCTACAGGGCCTTGGACCTTTGGCTTTCGTGGCTTCCAGGTGGGCTTATGCACGCCAACATCGGCACTTCGGCCATGTTCGCTGCGACGAGCGGCTCCAGCGTGGCCACGGCGGCGACCATCACGACGGTGGCTCTCCCCCAGGCCCGTCGGTATGGCTATCCCGAAGGATTTTTCGCCGGCTCCATTGCCGCAGGCGGCACTCTCGGGATCCTGATTCCCCCTTCTATTAATCTTATCATCTATGGTTTTCTTACTAACACCTCCATCCCGCAGCTTTTCATCGCGGGAATCGTTCCAGGGTTGCTTCTTGCAGCTCTTTTCATGCTCTGCATTCTTTTAGCCTGTTCCGTGAATCCTCGCCTAGGTGGATACCGGAGGTCAGCGTCGTGGAAAGACCGACTGAATAGCACCAAGGACCTTCTGCCGGTCCTTTTCATTTTCCTGGTGGTGATCGGCTCCATCTATGCAGGGTGGGCTACGCCTACCGAATCGGCGGCGTTGGGAGTCCTTGCGGCCCTTTTGCTCGCCTTTCGCTACCGAGCGGTCACAATCGACTTTTTCAAACGTGTCTTTGAAGGCACCATGCGCACCACGGCCATGATCATGCTGATTCTCATCGGGGCCAATTTCCTGAATTTCATTCTCGATTCCGTCGGGCTTGCGGAAACTCTTCGGGAGTTTGTTAACCACTTGGGACTGTCGCCTCTAAACACACTTTTGGTGATCATCGGCCTTTACCTTGTGTTGGGGCTTTTCGTGGAGTCACTTTCCCTCATGGTCATCACGGTCCCCATTGTGACACCGGTTATCACAGGGGCTGGCTACGATCCGGTCTGGTTCGGGGTGCTTCTGATCCTGCTTATTGAAATGGCACTCATCACGCCGCCTGTGGGACTGAATCTCTATGTCGTTCAGGGGGTCCGGCGGAGTGGTTCCATCAGCGAAGTCATGACGGGAGCGGCACCCTTCATGCTGACGATTCTCGTCATGATCGGAATTTTGGTGGCGTTTCCAGACTTGGCGCTCTTTCTTGCTAAGAAGGTGCGCTGAAGAGTGGGCGAGAATTGAGCTCGACTTTCAGGTTAGCCCGGCGGGGCGATTCGAAACCCTTAAAACCGGAGTGAATGATGAGTTTGCATCGCTTGCATGTGGTGCTCCAGACCCGAGAGGGCGAAAAGGACCTGATCTTGCCTATCTCTAGGTTGATTGTGGCCGGATGGGTGGGAAAGGACACGGCCCGCCTTCGGGAACACATCGAAGAACTTGGAAGGCTTGGGGTGCCCGCGCCTTCACGCACGCCCACCTATATGAACCTCTCTCCCATGATACTTACCACCGCAAACACCGTCCATACTGTGGGGGCCCAGGCTTCCGGGGAAGTGGAATGCGTCCTTTTTCGATCCGGGGGCAGGATTTACGTTGGAGTCGGATCCGATCACACGGACCGTGAATTTGAAAAATACGGAATCCCGGCATCCAAGCAGATGTGCGCAAAGCCCGTGGCCAACACGGTGTGGAACCTGGACGAGGTGCGCGATCACCTGGACCGGATCATCCTGCGCTCGTGGATGACCATCGAAGGCCGGCGCCGTCTTTACCAAGAGGGACGCCTTGGAGACAATCTCGGCGTGCTGGACATCATGGAAGGAATCCCAACGGGGGATGATCTGCCAACGGACGATTTCTGCCTTTTTTGCGGGACGTTCCCGGCGCTCGGTGGCATTGCCTTCGGCGAACATTTCGAATTCGAGATGGAAGACCCAGTGCTGGCGCGATCCATACGTCACGGGTATCGTCAGCACGTACTGCCACAGTATCTCTGATTTCCTGATCGGGCATCAGGGCCTGGCACCGAAGATGTGACGACGAAGCCGACGGACTTTCTACCCTGGAAGCCCGAACACGTCACCGCGTATCCTCAAGGTTGGCATCACACTGCAGACCTTTTACAAACAGTTGAGCAATAAGATCGGCGATGCGTTCCATGTGTCGCCTGATTTCTTCCGGGGGACGTCCCGGATAGTTTCGAAAGGTGATCAAGACGCCGTTCAAAGCGGCAAAGAAGGCATGGGCGACTAGGCGCGCATCGTAACGGTGGGATCCTTCGAGGAAGACGGCCTGGAAATGATCCAGAACGCGCCGTTCCATCTCGTTGAGCCGTTCAAGGTGACCTTCACGAATCTCACCATGGAGCATGAAATGAGTCATCATGCGGAAATAGTGGTCGTTTTCCCAAAGGAACGCCACCACTTCGGCTGCTACGTCATTGGCAGTTCCATGGTTGTCCAGGATTCTCCTGATACGCTTCAGTAGCCGGTTGGCCCCCGTTAGAAAACTCTCGATGAAAAGAGCTTGCTGGTCCGGGAAATATCGGTAGATGGCAGCCGCAGAGATGCCGGCTTCCTTGGCGATTTGCCGCATACTGACCTTGTCAAAGGGGCAGCTTCCAAAGACCCGCTCGGCAGCCTCCAGGATAATTCTCCGCCGAGCCTCCTTTTCTTGTTCTCTTAATCGCTGGAAAGTTCCCTTTCCTCTCATGAGTGGCAACCGATTGTTTTGATCACCGATCTAACCCTAAAAGGGGTACAGCTTCTTTCGTTTTCAGGGGAGCGCCCCACGGCGGCTCCCCTAGCTATCCACAGGATACACAGCTAGTTGACGTTGTCCACCTCTTCCAAGGCCAGTTCCTGGTACTGTTGAGTCAACTGGTGGCACAGTCGATCCCACCTTTTGGCCCGATCCATGGTTTGGCTGTTCACCGGGTGCGTGATGGGACCTGAGAGAAGTTCTTCGGCTTCACGGGAAAATTCCTTCACCACACTTTGTGAAGCTCCTTTAAGGATGCGTCGCACAAATTCAGCCACCGGGTACCAACCCTGGACTCGGCTCAAGTCCCGGTGGATTTGTGTGAGAAGCACATTTCGGGGGCCCTCCCACAACTCGTTGACCGCTGCATCCCTGTAGAGCCTGGGAAGGGCTGAAAAGTCCTCCATCACTCCGTGACCACCCAAAATCGACATGGCTCCCCGAATCACCTCCGGGGCATCCCAGGCCGCCGTGATTTTTTGAAGCATGATAAGTTCACGCACATCGAAACGAAGCTTCCGCATTTCATCGGGTTCATCGACAGACAGCCCTCCTTTGAGTCCATCGGGCATATCCAGAAAGCTTCGGTAAAGGCGAAACGCCCCCGCAAGGGTACGTTGCGCGCTCCGTTCCATTTCGGCGAGCTGCGATGCCACAAGAGGAAACTGATCGATCCGCTGTCCGAAAGCCTCCCGAAACTCGGCATAAGATTTGGCTTCCCGCACGGCCCGGGTCATGAAGGCTGCACTCGAAAGGCCTACCGTGAGCCGTGAGAGGGTGAGGACGATTCCTACCACGTTGGCCAATCCCCTTTCCAGCGGTCCGATGGGGTAGGCCATCGCACCATTGAAGGTGATTTCGGCCGTGGGCAGCTCGATGGTGCCCATTTTCCACTTCAGTCGGTCGATGGTGAAGCCATTTCGGAGTTCCTTGTCCTTGGAGAGCCAGGACGGAACGACAAAAAGCGCCACCGAATCCCATCCTCTAGGCTTTGCCGTCACCACGGCGTAATCCGCATGCGTCGCCGAGCAAAAGAACTTGGTTCCGAAAAGTCTCCAGAAGGGCCCATCTTCCAATGCCTCCACCCGGTTGGCCGGGACGTCGGATCCTCCCTGAATTTCGGATAGATACTGGGCTCCGATGGCGAAGTGTCCATTCAGCCCCTCCTTGCAGTGGGTCCGAATGCGCAAGAGCTCCGGCGTGTCGGCGAACTTGTCCAGCAAGGCCACGAGACCTTCCGTGCAGGTTAGAGGACAGGCAATGCAAGACTCACCCAGTTGATAAATCAAAAACAGCTTGACGAGTCTTACCCAGGGATGGGTCTTCTCTGAAAAAAGCGCTTCAGAAAAGACCTCCTCTTCCAGGATCTCCGTTTCCAAAGGGCGAATGATACGGTCCACGCGGTTTCCGTAAGCGTCGAAATGCTGGACGGCAGGGCGCTTTTCCGGAAACGCCGCCGCTTCCGCAAGTTTTTTCCACCGGAATGAAACCTTACGGGAAAGCGCCCTGGCCTCCTGGTCCACCTGCTGCCAGTAATCGCCGCAATAGTGGCGCACGATTTTTTGCGCGACCGAATCGTCCGCATAGAAATCCAGCGAGTCACGGCGGTTAAGATATGCCTCGAAGCTGTAAGGGTTTGGCTTCGCTCTTTCAGTCATGGGAGCCCCCTCCTTTTCCTTCACGCCGCAAAGCCTGTTTTATGATTTTCCCTGTGGCATTTTTAGGCAAAGATTCCACAAAGATCACATCCTTGACGCATTTAAAGCCCGCCAGATGTTTCCTGCAAAAATCCACAACCTCTTGCTTGGTCAGCGTCTGCCCCGATCGGAGCACAACATGGGCGACGGGAACTTCACCCCAGGTAGGATCGGGCCTCCCAACGACCGCTACTTCCTGAATCTGGGACATGCGGGCAAGGACAGATTCCAGTTCCGCTGGGTAGATGTTTTCTCCACCGGAAATGATCATGTCCTTGAGACGGTCGACGACGCTGACAAACCCGTCTTCATCCACCGTCCCCAGGTCCCCGGACCGGTACGCCCCATCGAGCAGAGCCTCCCGAGTGGCTTGAGGGTTTTTCCAGTAACCGGAAAAAACCTGCGGGCCGTAAAGACACAGTTCCCCAATTTGCCCTGGAGCGACTTGTCGACCTGTTCTTGGGTCGACCGCTTGAACCGCTCCATGGAAAACAGGTTTTCCGGCCGTGGAAGCTTTTTCCAGGCCCATGTCTTCGGTCCAAAAGGTGATGGCTCCAGTATACTCCGTGGCGCCATACACCTGCACAACCTTAAGCCCCAAATCTCGGTACTTTTCGATGAGGCTTCTTGGAACCGGCGAACCACCGCAGATGAAGTGGCGAAAAGAGGAAAGATCCAACTTTCCGAGATCCGGTACCGTGAGCATGGCCTGGAGCATCAACGGAACGGTCATCAGAAACTGGATTTTCTCCTGCTCCAACGTCTTCCAGACCTTTTCCGGGTGGAACTCCGGCATGTAGTACGAGGTGCATCCTACATGCACATTGGCGAAAACCGGGGCTAACCCTCCGATATGAAACAACGGGGCTACCAGTAGATACCGATCCCTGTAGGCCCAGCGCAGCGTATGGGTAAGCCCGACGGAGGCCCAAAAGACGTTATCATGAGAGATTACAGCTCCTTTAGGCTTTCCCGTTGTGCCCGATGTGTACATGATGATGGCCGGATCGGTACCCCCGCCGAGATGGACCGGTTCCGCAGTCGAGGACTTTTCCAGAATGCGATTGAAGTCTTGGTCAGGCGACGAGCCGTTTACTGAAACGAAGAATTCCAGGTTTCCGGACGTTCGAATCTTTGAGACGGTATCGTTAAAGCAGGATTCGTAAAGGAGAAGACGTGCACCACAGTCGCCCAGGATGTAGTCCAGCTCAGAGGCTGTAAGCCGCCAGTTCAGGAGGACCGTGACGATACCGATCTTGGCACCCCCGAAAAGGGCTGTGGTGACGGCTTCGCTGTTACGGGAAAGGACGGCGATGCGATCCCCGGCGGCAAGACCGATGGCCGAAAGATAATGGGCGAATTGGTTGGCACGATGATTGACGTCGCGAAAGCTGTAACGGGTTTGATCTTCGACGCAGGCGGTGAGATCAGGGGACAAGAAAGCCCGGTTGCTCAACAGAGCCCCCATGTTCATCTTCATGGTGTCATCCTCCTTCTGGCTGGCGTGAGCGAATGCTGCATATTAAAACTTCGTTTTCGTGAATGAACATCGTTTACCATTATGACCGATGATTCCAAAATTGCCAACAAAGGTTTTCTGGCAAACCAGACCCACGACCGGTTCTGAACCGCAAGGTCCTTCAATCTTTTGACATGACCTGCGAGACACCCGATGTCAGCGGGCGCGTTGGAGAAGCGATGAAATCTGAGTCGTGTTTCATGGGGAGCCTGCGGGGACATCATCGAAGGCGTCGCGAAAGGAATGGGGCCCTTCGAGTTCGCAGCTTGCCAAAGCTGATGGCGTGGATTCATCGCCCAGGCTTTCGACACAGAGCCACGCCCTGCTTGAACCGCTGATCAGGGGTATCCTTTTGCTGTCTAAACGAGATTTCCTGACAGTATGACCACCACGATGTGATGGGTCAGCTGTTTGGGAGCTGCGCCCTTTTGGCGCAACACCCTTCCCATGCTCCTTGCGCTTCGGACTGACTATTTTTGCGTTCGACGTTTCTTCTATTGACGCCTTCTAACCCATAAGCGCTGTTCGAATATCCTTCTTGAGAATCTTCCCGGCGGCGCTCTTCGGAAGCTCATCCCGGAAGATAACCGCCTTCGGGCACTTGTAGCCAGCCAGGTTTTTGCGGCAATGGGCCAGTATATCCTCTTCGCTCACGACGGTTCCCGGCCGGGGGACCACCACGGCTGTCACCCGTTCCCCCCAGCGTTCGTCGGGAAGGCCGATCACGGCTGTTTCGAAGACCGCCGGATGGGACGCGATCACTTCTTCCACCTCCCGGGAATAAACATTTTCCCCACCCGTGACGATCATGTCCTTTTTGCGGTCCACGAGATAGATGAAACCTTCCTCGTCCTTCATTCCCAGGTCTCCCGTGTAATACCACCCGTTCCTGATGGCTTCGCTGGTGGCCTGGGGGTTCTTGTCGTAGCCCATCATGAAATTCCCACGGTTTACAATTTCCCCGACCTGGCCTGGTGGAAGCTCGTGCCCGTTATCGTCGAAAATTTTTACGTCGCAGATGGTGAGAGGAACGCCTACCGATGCAGGTTTTCGAAGGACGTCCTCCGGCCGAAGGATTGTGGTGCATGGGGAGGCTTCGGTCATCCCGTAGGTGTCGCCCATTTGAGCATTGGGAAACATTTCCAGGACCGCTCGACGCATGTCAGCCGGCATATACATGGCTCCGTTGATCACCATGCGGACGCTTGACGTGTCGTACAGACCACGGTCTGGATATGCCAAGAGCATGCGCCATAAGGTCGCGGGACCCCAGGTGAAGGTCACTTTGTGGTCCTGGATGCTTTGAAAGATTTGCCCCAGATCCACCGTGGCGTGCAGCACTTGCGTAGCTCCCAGTAAAACCCCCGTGACGGCAAACCCGTTGAGCGAGGCGCTGTGGTAGAGGGGAGGAACCACCTGGAGCACATCGTCATGGCGCATCCCGTAGTCCATGATCATTGCCATGGCGTTAAAAAGGGAGTTCTTATGGCTGAGGATCGCTCCTTTGGGGACTCCGGTGGTTCCAGCGGTGTAAAGCACCACGTTTTGATCATAGAGGCGGACAGTTTCGTTGGGCTCCTTGGGCTCACCCTGTTGGAGGACCGATTCGTAAGAAAGTATACCGTCATCTTCTTGGCCCTGGCAGATGAAAGCCCGAACCTTGGGAAGATCGTCCTTGATCGACAACACCGTCTCTCGAAAAGCTTCATGAAAGAGAACGCACACCGCATCCGCATGGTCGATCTGATAGTGGAGCTCCCGGCCCACCAGGCGAACGTTGAGGGGAACTCCTACAGCCCCTGCCTTGGCGACGGCGAAATGGACTTCGAAAAAAGTGCTGGTGTTGGGAAAGAGGTAGGCCACCCGGTCCCCTTTCCGCACTCCTAACCCCTTCAGGGCATTAGCCAGGCGGTTGGTCCGCTCGTGGAGTTGGGAAAAGGTGAGGGACGTCCCCCCATAGTTGACGACGGCCGTCTTTTGCGGGAATTTTGCTGCCGTGAGCGTCAAAACGTCGCCGATGCTGTCCAACATACAGTCCTCCTTGGTTCGGGTGGATTTACGGTGGTGTCCTCACTGCGGCGTATAGCAGCTCCCGGACCTAACTGGGCGCTCGTTCAGTTAGATCCCATAAAAATCCGGAGAACGTCAAGAAGAAAAAACGCGGGGTTAACCAATAAAGGGTTTCAAGGGTGTGGGGAAGTGATGCTCTAGATTTTCAAGGGCTGAGGTCTGTAAGTCAACTTGTTCATATTCGTCCGTAGGATGCGGCATTGGGTGTTCTGAAACCAAAGGCAAGCATCCGACAGTTGAAGGCCTCGACACAGGACTGAAAGCCGGCTTTAGGAAGGCGATTTACGAGATGACGCCGGGAAAGCTCACCACTTTGGTGCCTGGATGAGAGAGGGGCAGGGAATTGACCGAGGTAGTGACGAATCCGATTGTTATCTGTCCGCACTTCGAGTCTGAGGACCTCTTTCCTGCAAGAGAGCAGGTCATCGCGGATGTGGCCGAGAGACGTTTTCAAACACTCTTAAACACGCTCGCAGATCAAAAGTACCAAGTGGAATGTTTTCTGAACTCGTCGATAAAATCCTCAATCATGTCACCCATTCCGTAGCGAGGGCACCAACCCCATTCGTTCCTCGCAGCGTCATCCACGATTCTCAAGCGCCCCAACTCCCGAAGGAGTTCCACGATGAGCGGGTCAGGGCTAAACTCTAAATCGGCCCCGGGGATATGCTCCTTGATACAGTGAACGAGCTCTTCAGCGGAAAAGGCTGGGCTGATTCCGGCCAAGTTGTAAACGACGGTTTGAATCCGAGAGGCAGGCGCTTGAGACAGCTCCCAAAGAGAGCGTGCGGCGTCTTTGAAGTAGATTACAGGGCAACGTGTCTCCGGCTCGCAGAGCAGCCGGTAGGGTTTTCCCCGAAGAGGGTATTCGATTGCCCAAGCATTGTATATAGACATGTGAGGGGTTTTTGCCCCAGGGCCCACGACGGAGGGGATTCGCACACCACGAAAGTCCAATCCGAATTTGCGTCGATAAAAGCGCCCGAGCAATTCCCCGAAAACCTTGGTGGTGCCATACATGCTCGTGGGACGTTGCAAAGTGTTGTCATCGATGAAATCAGTGTGGATACCCTGACTGTAGGTCGCAATCGTGCTACCGTAGATGATCTTCATGACACCCGCAATGCGGCAGGCTTCGAGCACGTGATACGTGCCCACCACATTGATGTCGAAGGCCGACCATGGATTCTGTTCGCAGGGAGCGGAAAGCATGCCGCCCAAATGAAAAACCCCCTCGATGGAATATTCCCGGAGGCAGTTGACCAGAACGGAGAGATTAGTTTGGGAAGCTTGGAGGTAGGTGAACCGATCCCGAAGGTCTTCAAGCGCGGGACCCACGGGTGCCACATCCAGAAGAACAGGATGCCCACCCTCTCCAATGAGAAGTCGAGCCAGGGTTGTGCCCAGGAAACCACAACCACCTGTGATCAAGAAATTCATGGAGTTGTTCCTCCCCTTCCCGATGAACTTCGCGACGAAATGCTGTCTGTCGAGTTTAGGATTGTGCAGGGGCGCCTCGAGGTGCTCAACCCCCGGGGCGCGTTTTTCGGGCTTGTCCCTATTTGGCCAAAGCTGTGCAACCCGTTTGGTTGCAAGGAACTGCTACCGCCTCAACTGGAATCATGGTCGCTTCGCCCACATAGGCGTGATCAAAGAACGGATTATTCTTAACGATCTCTCCTACCCAATAGGGAACTTGGGCCTGATGGTCACACGAGCGCATGGTCCAGGTCCCTGCGGGGCCGTCATAGCTTAGTCCCTCCCAAGCCTTGATGACCTTGTCAACGTCGGTTGTTCCGGCTTTTTTCAAGGCTTCAGCCCAAAACATGGTAGCCGTGTAGCCTTTTCCGATCAGCCAGGTAGGATAGTGACCCTTGGCTTCGTAATATCTTTTTACGAAGCGCTTGTTGGTTTCGGTAGGGATGGAAACCATGTAGACCTCGGCCCCGATGCTGCCAATGACCGCTTCGTCGTCGGCAATGCCTTTGATGAGCACATCGTCATTGATATAATAGCACACAAACCTGGCCTTGAGTCCCAGGGGTTTTCCCTGCTTAAGCAAGAGCATCAGGTCGTTGCCCCAGTTGGAAGTGAAGATCACCTCTGGATTGGCTGCGATCAATTGACTGATATAGGGTGCATAGTCCTTTGTTCCTAAGGGGTGATAGAGCTCCGCGATCAATTCTACTGAGGGATCGAGCTCTTTGAGCTTCTTTTTGAACGCAGCCATGGCTTCATGGCCGAAAGAATAGTCTTGGGCGATTGCTGCAACTCTCTTGTAGCCGTTTTTGACCACCCACTGGGCCAGTGCGTACGATCGGCCGTCCGTGCTCCCGCCTGGCCTGAAAAAGTGTTTGTTGCACCTCTCGCCCGTGAGACTGGCCGCATCCATGCCATAAGTGAAGAACAGACCTCCATGTTTTTCCATAAGTTCGGACATGGCTCCACCTACGGAACTGCCGGTACCGCCGCAAAAGAACATGACACCATCTTTGAGGATCAGTTTAGCCGCCTTTCTCGTGGCCACATCGGGTTTGACCTCGGAGTCGATGGGAATGACTTCGATTTTGCGGCCTAGCAAACCTCCGGCCGCGTTGATCTCCTCTGCGGCATACTGAACCCCTGCGAGGTATCTTTCCCCGATGTCCTTAAAAGTTCCGGATAGGGGTTCGACCACGCCCAGTTTAATCGTATCGGAGGCAAGAGCATCCGCGGTGAGCAGCCCAAAGAGCACATAAAATGCCATCAATGCAAAGCTCAATCTCCTCATCTTCCTGCTCCTTTCATTTGTATTAGAAGTTCACCTTGTCCAGCCCCTTGAGCCCTAAAATTTCTCGGGCCTCGGCCGGAGTAGCCGGCTCACAGCCCAGTTCGCGGGCGATACGGATGATCTTGGCTACCTGCTCACCGCTGCTGCGTGCCAGTCGTCCCTTTTCCAGATACAGATTGTCTTCCAAACCGACTCGAACATGCCCCCCTAGGAGCAGGGCCGCCGTTCCTATTCGGAACTGTTGTTTGCCGGCGGCACAAACAGACCATTGAAAATCCTCAATGAGTTCTTTGGCTGAATGGAAAAGGAACATAAGATTGCTGAGCGTGGCTTGCATACCGCCTAGGATCCCGAGCACAAATTGCAGATAAACCGGTTTTTGTATCCAGCCGCGCTTGATGAGAAAAGCCAGATTGTGGAGCATACCGGCATCGTAGATCTCGAATTCCGGTTTGGTTTTCTGCTCCTTAAAAAACTCATTAAATTGCCTTAGGGTTTTAAAGGTGTTGGGAAAGATGAAATCCTCAGTCATCCCCAGGTACTCTCTCTCCCATGCATATTTGAATTCACGCTGTTGATCCAGGACATGGAAGAGGGCAAAGTTCATGGAACCTGCGTTGAGCGAAGCGAGTTCTGGACTGAATCTTTTCACTGCTGCGACCCGCTGCTCCGTAGTTTGTCCTAGCCCACCCCCCGTCGTGATGCATATGATCAGGTCCGAATGCCGCTTAATTTGAGTGATGATCTGCTCGAACAGACCCAAGTCGGCGGAGGGCTGCCCCGTGTGGGGGTCTCGTGCGTGGATGTGCACAACTGCTGCGCCAGCGTCGCGCGCACTTAAGGCGTCCTCAACGATCTGCTCGGGAGTGATAGGAAGATAAGGAGACATGCTGGGCGTATGGATCCCTCCGGTGATGGCCGCCGTAAAGATGGTCTTGTTCATTCTTCGCTCCTTCTGGACACCACAAAGTGTTTGCCGGCTACCCGGCTGGGCGTCAAACCTCCAGATACGTCTTTCTGACCTCGTCCGCCGCCAGGAGAGCCTCCAGGTTGCCCTCGAACACGATCTGTCCCTTTCCCATCACGTAAAACCGATCTGCTACCTTGATCGCCGCCTTGAAATTTTGTTCAACCATTAACACTGTCACGCCGGACCGGCGCACCTTCGCCAGCATGTTCAACACATCCTGAACGATCAGGGGGGCTAACCCTTCCGTCGGTTCATCCACCAAGATCAGTTTTGGGTTGCCCATCAAGGTGCGGGCCACGGTGAGCATCTGCTGCTCGCCCCCTGAGAGATGCCGGCCCTTGTTATGACGTCGTTCATAAAGCCGGGGGAAGAGTTCGTAAACCCGTTCAAGGCTCCAGGTCTCCGGACCGTTGACCGCACCGGCCGCATTCTTCTTACCGATAAGTAGATTCTCCTCAACGCTTAGGCTGCCGAAGATGCGCCGTTCTTCTGGGACGATGCCAACCCCTAGGCGCGCCACTTGATAGGGCTGTAAACTGATGATCTCCCGGCCTTCAAAAAGGATACTTCCAGCACGAGGTTGTAACATGCCCATAATGCTCTTCAGTGTGGTGGACTTGCCTACCCCGTTTCGCCCCAGGAGGCATACCATTTCACCCTCCTGCAAGGCCATGGAAACTCCTTGGAGGATGTGGCTTTTGCCGTAGTAGGTGTGGATGTCTCGAACCTCGAGCATTGGTTGTCATCCTTCCCCTAGGTAGGCGTCCTTCACCCTTTGATCTTCCCGGATGACCTCCGGGCGGTCCGATGCCAGGATCCGCCCGTAATGCAATACGGAGATTCTGTCAGCCAAAGAGAAGACCACGTCCATGTCGTGTTCAATGATGACTAGTGTCTTGTGGCGCGTAACCCGATCGATGAGTTTGATGGCCTCGGCCGTCTCCTCACGGGTCATACCGGCGGTGGGCTCGTCAAGAAGGATGAGCTCAGGGTCCGTGGATAGGGTGAGGGCGATTTCTAAGGCCCGTTGCTGACCGTAAGAGAGCGTGCTGACCGGAACGTCGCGCATGGCGCTCAACCCTACCATATCAAGCAGCTCTTCCGTTCGACGATTGATGGTTTTGTTCCCTTCAAGGCGCCTGAAGAAATGGTACCGAAGCCCATGGAGACAACGTACTCCGGAACGGATGTTTTCGAACACCGTCAGTTCCTGGAAAGCGTTGGTAATCTGAAACGAACGGGAGATTTTCATCCGGCACAGTTGGTGGGGGGGCTTCCCGGTGATGTCGTGTCCTCTGAAAAAGATCGATCCGGAAGAGGGCTTGTATTTGCCGGTGATCACATTGAACAGTGTGGTCTTCCCAGCTCCGTTGGGGCCGATCACAGCTTGCCGCTCACCCTGCGCCACTTGGAAAGACACCCCGGCTAGGACTTCCAGACCGGAGAAGTCCTTGTAGAGGTCGCGTACTTCCAAGGCTAGATTCTTTTCCTTCATGGGCTCTGCCCTTTTTGAGGGTGTAGGAATTTATGGGGGCCAAAGATAGCCATGCGATCTCGGAGCGAAGCGATCATGCCGACCAAGCCGCCTGGAATATGGAGGACCATCAGGACGAACATCAGACCCATAATCAGCGGCCAACGATCCGTTATCTCGCTCAGTTTATCGTGTAAGACAGTGTAGACTGCGGCGCCCAGCACCGGCCCCAGAAAGTTTCCTGTTCCGCCGATAAAGGTTATCAACAGGACCGTGGTTGTCATATCGATGCTGATCGCGGTGATGGATGTAAACTCAAAAAACAGAGCGTAATAAGCTCCGGCGCACCCGGCCAAGGCCCCGGTGAAGGTGAAGAGCAATAGTCGGGCGATGTTGGTATCATAGCCGAGGAATTTCATGCGCTCCTCGTTTTCTCTCACCAGCAGCACTGTGCGTCCCATGGCCGTGTGGGTGAAATACCAACAATACCAGATAAGTGTGCCGATGGTGATCAGGGCGAAATAGTAAAAGGTTGTGATGTCGGATAGATCCAGGTGAATGCCTACGATCTCTAGACTGGGACGATTGACGCTAAGACCGTCATCGCCCCCGGTCACGGAGTGCCACTTGGTTGCCACGGCATAAAAGAGAGCGTTGAAAGCCAACGTGAGCAGGGCGAAATAAGAGCCCTTATGGCGTAGCAACAGTGCGCCTGTAGTCACCCCCGCCATGGTGGCCGCCATTATGGAGAGCAGGATGGCGCTCCCAACAGACAACCCTGGAAAGTGCGCCAGGGTCACTGCGGTCACGTAGGCTCCAGTGCCGAAGAACATCGCATGCCCGAAGGACAGCAGGCCGGCATAACCCAGCAGCAGGTTGTAGCTCACGGCATAAAGCGCAAAGATGATCATTTCGGTGAGAAGGTTCACGTGGTAAAGGGGAAGGAACAACGGGGCTGAGAAAAGCCCACCCACCAATGCTATCCAAGCAATGATGGCGTTAGTGCTTGCTCGTCGACGCTTCATCATGCCTCCTCACCAAACAACCCCGATGGTTTCACCACCAAGACCACTGCCATCAGCAGGTAGATCAAAGCCAGGGACAACTTAGGAACGAGGAGAACGCCGAAGGCTTGAAGCTGCCCGATGATGAGCGAGGCCAAGAGGGCCCCTCCCAGACTTCCGAACCCACCGACCACGATGACCACGAAGGCGTCCACAAGAATCTCTCCGGCCATCCCCGGATAAGTGGTCAGCAGGGGGCCTGCAATTACCCCAGCGAAACCGGACAAGGCCGTTCCTGAGGCAAAAACAAGCATAAAGACCAAGGGCACGTTGATACCTAGAGCATTGACCATCTCATGGTCATCCACGGCCGCTCGAACAATGATGCCTACGCGAGTGCGGTAAAACACGAAACCCATAGACGCTCCCACCGCTCCCGCGCAGGCGATGATGAACAGCCGGTAGATGGGATAGCTGATGCCAAGGATGGAGATCTGCTTGGTGAGGAACCCCTCCAGACTGACAGCCAGGGAGTAATTGCCCCAAATCCATTTCACCCCCTCAGTGATAATATAGGCCAAGCCGAAGGTCAGCAAGAGCTCATGCAAGTGCCCGTGCTGATGAACACGGCGTAAAAGAAAGCGTTCAACCAGGGCTCCGATCGCAAAAAGAACCAACGGGCAAACCAGTATGGACAGCCAGAAGTTTCCGCTCCATTGTAAAATGGTGTACGAAAAATAAGCACCCAGCATATAGAAGGCGGCATGAGCGAAGTTGAGCACATTCATCATGCCGAAGACCAACGTCAGGCCCGAAGAGACGAGAAACAGCAAACTAGCATAGGCAAGACCATGCAAAATGAAGACGGCAAACTGACTCATTACGTCCCTCTACCTGACTTAGGGGAAGGCGGTAACTCGAGAGTCCTCTTCGGCGGCACTCTTTTTCAGGCTGACGCAGACAGCTTCACGTTGGTCTCGCACAACCTTTTTGCGTCCGAATCAGCTCCATGATTCGTAGTAACATCGCATCCCTTTTCTGGATGAGGTTCTGAACCTTTTGACGGGTCCATTCGTGAAAGCCTTGGCCGGATTTCACTCCAAGCCGACCCTGCGAGATGAGGTCCTGAAGGAACGGGGAAGGTGATCGATCTGCGTTGAGGTGGGGGAAGAGGTATTCGTGCACGGCGAGCGTAAGATCCAGTCCGGCAAGATCGGCCGTTTCCAGGGGGCCCAACATGGCGCAACGAAGCCCGAAACCGTATTTGACCACTTTGTCGATATCTTCAGCACTGGCGATACCGTCAGCGACCAGCGCAACCGCTTCCCGCCACATGGCATGCTGAAGGCGATTGCCGAGAAAGCCGGGGACATCCTTGAGAACTCGCACCGGCTCCTTGCCAAGTCGTCCCATAAGCTCGACAACCGCTTCAAAAACCTCCTCTGATGTTTTCTCTCCTTTAATCACTTCCACACACGGCACCACATGGGGAGGATTCCAAAAATGGGTACCGAGAAACCGCTCATGGTGACGTAGGGAGCGACCAATCTCCGAGATGCTGATGGCGGAGGTGTTGCTGCAAAGGATAGCGGTTTCTGGAGCATGCCGCTCCACTTCCTGAAACACTCGAACTTTCAAAGAGAAATTCTCAGTAACGGCTTCCACTACCAGATCCGCATTTTCCACAGCTGAGGCTGCATCATCACATAAGACGATGCGATCCAATGCGGCTTGAACATCTTCTGATTGCATGTGCCCCAACTCCACAAAGACCCGGAAATTCTCTCGGATTCTTTCCGGCACCGCCTTCAGCATGGCTCGATTCACATCATGAATGCTAACTCGGTATCCCTTGGCGGCAAAAACCTGGGCGATCCCGTGACCCATCAAACCAGCACCCAAGATGCCCACCCTGAAGATGGCACTGCAATCCATAAGGTCTCCTTGCTCATTCACGGAGCAACCACGACGGGGAGATTAAGCCCTCATAGGCGTCCTTTTTTCCGTCACGACCTGACCCATTCAGATTCAAAAAGCGGGCTCGAGGCCTGCAGCAACCGAACCCTCCCGATCTCGAACTATCCGACAAATCAGCAACCATACTTTCCAGGACCCCTAAGGGCTTGTCTGATAACTTGCAATTAGGCGTTATCGGCAATGCAGCTGAAGACTCCACCTGTGAAAACAGAAGGGTATGGTACTTTCACAAAGCCTCATGGCCGCAACGGCAACCACGCATTCTCTAGAGCATTCAGTGAAAAAGTTGCCTGACAGGAAACTTCTTACTTTCCCGTCAGATGTCTTGTCAAGCATTTTTTTGTCCTAATAAGGTCAATGAAAATTGAAAGGTTAGCACGTCAATGGAGGAAAACCGTCGTGAAGAGGGCCCAAAAGTAAACAGGCCTTCGCGGTCGAAAAAGTTTCCTTTCAGATTACCTTAAGGTGTGCGGCTCTCGGGAGCAAGATCCCCAGAGTGATCGTCCTATCGATTGTGCCGTAACCCAAAACATGGGAGATGGTTGTAAGTCTTTCAAACTTTCATCTGCTGTGAATGACCATAAGGATCACAGTTTCTTGATCTCCGTAGCTTTCCCCGTAATGCGGAACATTTCCGTCAAAATAGACACAGTCTCCCTCTTCGACGATAAAGACCTGGTCGCCGAAATGGAGCCTCATGACCCCTTTAAGGACGAACATCATCTCCTCGCTGTCGTGTTGAAACATAGCCTTAGGCTTTACGGGGTTCGGAGGAAGCACCAAGATGAAAGGCTGCATGTGTCGATCTGGAAAACGATAGGCAATCGAGTGGTACGAGTATCCAAAGGCCGTGCCCTCGCGCGCGATGGGGATGCGTTCGCCTTTCTTGACGAAGGAAATGCTGCTCTGGATGTTGGCTTCCCCAAGTAACATCGAGGTTGTCACACCTAGGACTTTGGCTATGCGGCTTAGGGTGCTGAGAGGAGGGGCCTTTTTAGAAGTTTCCAGCTTCGACAGGTATCCCTTGGAAAAACCCGTGGCGTCGGCCATTTCCTGTAAGGTAAGACCTTTCGCCTTCCGGTAGTCTCTAACGCGTCGTCCGATAGCGGACTCCTCTATCACTTGCTCGGTCCTATCTCCTGAAGTTTGGACAACATGCTTGGTGGAAGAACTTGAAAAACACCTCAGTCATACAGGCTGTCTGGTTTCGATTTCAACAAGAAAGGAACGAATCGTGGCAGGAAGTTTGCCCCACCTCCCGGAGTCTTCATCGCTGGTTGACGCTGCGTCTCCAAATGGAAGACTTATGGCGTCATTCCCGAAGCTCCCATAGGGAGATTAGCATATGTGAAGGAAGCCATCAGCCCTTTCCTGCACACCTTAAAAATAAAGGCCAAGAATCTGAGGGCAATCGCGATGGACATGAACAGTGGCTACATCTGGACCGCTCGTGAAATCCTTCCGGATGTTGCCGTGTTCTTCGATAGCCGGATGAACCAAAAAAAGAGGACTTAGCCTGGTGAGCTAAGCCCTTGATTTTTCTGGTGCGCCCGGCAGGATTCGAACCTGCGACCTACGGATTCGTAGTCCGGC
>FWWM01006385.1_pt1 | contig 24788 bp, 19 predicted proteins | sample 2228351 | NCBI WGS metagenome assembly FWWM01 (sample SAMEA103939774, study PRJEB20133) | metagenome
TGTTTTCTATAGCTTCGGCCTGGACTACCCCCACCGCATCACGGCCATAGGCAATGGCGAATACCTCGTATCCACATTTGCTTTGGTTGGAAATATCTTCGATCAGGAAGCTCCTATTCAAAACAGACTGGTAACCTTAAAGGTGAATGCTCAGGGGCAGGAGATCTGGCGATACACCTATGAGTATGTTCGTGCGAACAAGTACAACACCTGTCGCGCGGGTGGTGCTGTTGTGGTGGCGCCTCCTCTGGACAACAGGATTGTCGTTTGCGGCGCCGTGCATACCCAAAACAATCCGGACAGCCTGACAGACCCGGTATTTATTCTGCTCAACACCGACGGCGTGCCGCTCGACACTTTGGAAATACTCCTGCCTGGCCGCCAGGAGGTGGCCAACACCATATCGCTGACGGACCAGCCTGGTATTTTCTTCTCTGTTGGGGGCACTTTTCCAGACACTGCTCCTGGCACGGCGCTGGCCTTGGGCGTGGCTGTTGTTGCCGATAACCTCTTGCCTATTCTCACCATCAACGACACAGCCCTCCCCATTACCCTGCACGATGCTAAGGAAATGCCCTACGGCCGCGTAGCCCTCTTGGGCTCACTGCCCGAAGGTTTCATTGCACCCACGCGGGACATCATCCTGCTACCACCCGACATCGAGGACATCCAGCTGCAATACCAAAACTGCGTCCTTTCGCCTTCCTTCAGCGTCCTCGAACCCTCGTTCCAGTGGTACCGAAATGGCTCGCCCATACCCGGAGCCACTGGCAACAGCTATACTCCCGTAGAGGGTGGCCTTTACCATGTGAAAATTACCGACCTCTTCGGCTGCTCGGGTTTTTCCGATACTTTGTCCATCACTTGGCCCAAAGCCGATTTCTCCTGGAACGCAGCCGGTGGCGTCATTTCATTCTCCAATAATTCCTCTGATGCAGACAGCTACCTGTGGGACTTCGGCGACGGTACCACCAGCACCCAAAAAGACCCGACCCACACTTACACGACCAGCGGCCAGTACTTAGTCACGCTCATAGCCTATGGCCCTTGTGGTGCTGATACCATCCAAATACCCATTGGCGTGGTGAGCACTGCCGCTCCTTCTGAGAGCACCCTCGCGTGGCACCTGGCACCCAACCCTAACACCGGCATTTTCACCCTGACCGTTACGGATGCCCTCCAGGACGAGATTACCTACACGCTCTTCCAACCAGACGGCCGACTCATAGACCGCCAGACCATCGTCCTGGCCGACGGAAGAGGACAGCTCTCCTTGACTTATCCGCATCTGGCTCCCGGCCTGTACACCGTGCAGCTATACTCGCGCAGTGGTGTGCAAGCCATAAAAGTCAGAATACAGTAGGCCACGCCACCATGGCCGGCCTCGAGCATACCTCGCCTGGCGTCTCGGGGCCGGCCATGGCCATCAAGCCACAGCTAAATTTTTGTGTAGAGAAATAGAACCTTTCGCAGTTGGCCTACTTTAGCAGGTCAAATTGTACTTCGAATGAAAGGCTTTTTCTCTATGGAGAACCGATTACTCGTTCATTGGCTCGTATTAGTGCTGGGTTTCCCTGTGATGACGTGGGGGCAGCGCGCCTTTATGTACCCTAAATGGCAGGAAATCGGCATAGGCGCCTATGCCACCAACTATTCAGGCGACCTGGCGCCCGACCACATCAGCATGGCCGGAACGCGCTGGGGAGCTAGCATCTTCTCTCGCTACCATTTTAGCCCTACTATTCAGTTGCGCGGCTCCTTTGCTTTCCTGCGCTTGGCCGGCGATGACCGCAACTACCCCCCCAATGCAGAGCGGAGCTTTCGCTTCCAAACAAACTTGGCAGAGCTGTCGGCTCAGATGGAAATCACCTTGGTCAACATCGTGTATGACGCGCCCCGTCAAAACATCACCTACTACATTGCTCCCTATGTTTTTGCTGGTGTAGGTGGTGCGAGGTTCTCGCCAAGACTAACTTATTACGGCCCCGAAAACAAGCGCCCTCTCTATGAGCGCGAACCTATACCGGAAGGCGGCCGCGCAAGCCACACCGCTGTGGTCTTTCCCTTTGGCGGAGGCGTCCGCTTCATGGCATCCAACGATGTTTCCATCAGCGCAGAGGTTTGCGCACGCCCTGCCCCCACCGATCTCATAGACGGCGTCAGCCTCAACGGCAATCCCAAGCGCAAGGATTGGTATTACACGGCAGGCCTGACGTGTTCCTACTTCCTCAATGGCCCTTGGTACCCTAAAAACCGATAGCCCAACGACAAGCAGCCAAGTGCCCCTTTGCCCTTGTGAGCAAAAACGCCACAGCTTTGGGCCAAAATCTTTTCCAACGCCACTGCGTTTAGTCATCCCATGTATTCACTCTAAAAAAGTGTTTCCCTATGATGTTCCGACGTATCCTTGTGATAGGTTGCTTGCTCTTGAGTGCTCTGGCACCGCTGCGCGCAGCCTATATCCTACTGCCCATGGACGAAGTCAGCCAAAAAAACCACCTGAAAGCATACGGCATCACCTACTGGGTGCTGTCGCAAGGCGTTGAGGCTTACTGGCTTCTCAACTACCGCGGCGGCAGCTTCGCCTTCCCCTACACCACAGCCTTCGAGCGCGAGTGCAAGGTGCGCGGCGTCAGCTACGAAATTCTGGCCGACGCCCAATTTGCCGCCATACAGGAAGAAATCCTCAACCCAGAGGTCAACATGGATGTCATCAAACTCGAAAAAGCCCCCCGCATTGCCGTGTACTCACCTGACAAAAACGAACGCGGCGAAACCATCCAGCCCTGGGACGACGCCGTAACCCTCGTGCTCACCTACGCCGAAATACCCTACGACATCGTCTATGATAACGAGGTGCTCGCCAACAAACTTCCCCTCTACGACTGGCTCCACCTCCACCACGAAGACTTCACCGGCCAGTACGGAAAATTCTACGCCAGCCACAGCAGCCAGCCCTGGTATCGCGAACACGTGCGACACATGGAAGCCCTGGCCCGCGAAAACGGCTTCGCCAAAGTCAGCCAACTCAAACTCGCTGTCGCTAAGAAAATCGCTGAGTACGTCGCCGGCGGCGGCTTCATGTTTGCCATGTGCTCCGCTACCGACACCTACGACATCGCTCTGGCTGCAGAGGGCGTGGACATCTGCGCTGAGATGTACGACGGAGACCCTGCCGACCCCAACGCTCAGCAAAAACTCGACTTCTCCAAAACGCTCGCCTTCCACAACTTCCAACTCATCCGCGACCCCTTGGTGTACGAGCATTCTACCATTGACAACAACTTCGGTCGCAACGTCAACCCAGAACAGGACTACTTCACCCTCTTCGACTTCTCGGCCAAGTGGGACCCCATCCCCACCATGCTCACCCAAAACCACACCCGCACCGTCAAAGGCTTTATGGGCCAAAGCACGGCCTTTGTCAAGAGCACTATCAAACCACATGTGCTCATCCTAGGCGAGAACAAGGCCGCCGGAGAGACCCGCTACATCCACAGCACCTACGGCTTAGGCTTTTTCACCTTTTACGGCGGCCACGACCCCGAAGACTACCGCCACTACGTAGGCGACCCCCCCACTGACCTGGCCCTGCACCCCAATTCGCCGGGCTATCGCCTCATCCTCAACAACATCCTCTTCCCAGCCGCCCGCAAAAAACCGCAGAAAACATAAAAAATCCATCCATCGCCTAAGGCAACAACCAAGTGCCCGCGCCTTACCCAACTACTGATAATAGCGGCACCTGCCGCCGCAGGCTTCTTTTTTAGCACTGAAAAGAGCATCATTTCCCGGATTGTCCACAGGGCCAACTGCTCTGAAGACAACTCTTTCTCGAGGCAATGGGAGAAAGAAAGTAGAACACTCTCCCCTGCAGTCATTCCCTTTTCCGCCTCCGTTTTTTGGGGTGAAAAAACGGCTGCCGGCTTCGGCGCAGCGGCTGTGGGCACGGCGACTGGGCGCAGCTCCTGTTTGGCCCCGCGCCTGTTTGCGTCCCGCTTTCGGGCCTTAATAATCGCGAAATAGCAGCCTCCCACCTCCGCCCCTGCAAGTACGGCGACTCTTAGGCGCAGCTGCGGCTCCTCATCTCCTTGTCTGGTAGGTGTGTAGTTGCTCGAAATTATTCTCAAAAGCACTGCAGCCCCCTCCTATTCCAAGTCTTTTCGTCCGTACACAAAACCATCTATTCATCATTGTTCCTTTATTATTCGCCTGTCAAACTCCTCCAAATCCGCCGTGCCGCCGGCCTCATCGCCCAGTTCCTTGCGCACGTTACCGCGCGCCCGATAAGCCCGCGTGAAGTTGGGGTCCAGTTCCAGGGTGCGGTTCAGGTCGCGCAGTGCCTCCTCGAAGCGCTTGAGGTTGACCAACGTCAAGGCCCGGTTGTACCACGCTTCGGCCTCTTCCGGGTGCTTTTCCACGTAAATGGTCAGGTCTCTTAATGACTCCTCGTAGCGCTGGGCAATGCCATATAGTGCGCCTCGGTACTTGTATACTTCCGTCAGTTCAGGATTGACCTTCAGCGCCTTGTCGAAGTCAGCAATGGCCTCCTGTAAGTTTCCCCGACTGCCCCAGGCCTTGGCCCGGCCAGCGTACAGCAAGCCGTTCTGGGTGTAGCCATTATCAATGGCGTTGGAGATGACGCTGATGGTGTCCTTCCACACGCCGATTTGCATCACCGACAGCAGGGGCATCGAGGCCACCCATGCAGCGCCCAACATAGCCATAGGCCAGCCCACTGAGGCCGAGAGACGCTGGCGAAGCGCTTCCCACGCGTGTATCACCACCCATGCAAAGCCGATGAGCGACAAATAGTTGTAGTGGTCGGCGCGCATTTCGAAGGTGCCCAGCGAGCGGAAGGGCAACATCACTGCGATGGCGGCGAAATACCACAGCCCCCCTTGCCAAGCCCAAGGTGCCCGCTGCCGATAATGCCACACAGCCACCAACAGCCCTCCCAATACGAGCGGCGCTGCGTAATAAGGCCAGGGAAAAGCCCCGTCCACTTCGTCGAAAGAGTAGTAGATGTTGAGCCGCAACGGCAGCAGCATCTTAAACCAGTAAAACAGCGGCGTGTAAGCCAGCACCAACACCCGCTCCCATCCGCTGATGGGGTCGGTCAGCAGGGGCGTGTTCAGCATGGCCTGCTCGCGGCTGTAGAGGGTAAGCACTCCGAAGCCTACCGACAAAGCCACAAAAGGCGCATACTCTAACAGCCGCCGCCGCCATGCGGGAGCAGTGCCACGCCACAGGTCTAAGACAGCCAGCGTTAGCGGCAATGTAACGGCAGCGCTCTTGGCTAAACACGCCAATACAAAGCAGAGCAGCGCCCAACCATACGATGCCCAGCGGCCGGGTTGCTCGCGAAAGTCTAGGAAGCGATGGCAGGCTAAGAGGTAAAATAAGGCGTACAGCGGTGTACTAAAACCTGCTATCCAAGCCACAGCCTCCACCTGTATGGGATGGGTGGCAAACAAGAATGCCACTACCCACGCGGCCAACAGCGACGCCTTCAGCCGCACCATTAACTGATAGACCAGCCACGTATTGGCCGCATGAACCAACAGGCTCAGCAGGTGGTACCCAAAGGGGTTGTCGCCTCCCAGCGCGTGCGCCAGTGCGTAGCCCATCCACGTCAGCGGAGCGTACATGCCTAAGTTGAAGTGGCTGAAAAACCTCCCGTCGCGCACAGCAGGGTTGTCCAGTGTGGCCGTGTGGTCATCCACGCCGAGGAGTTCGTTTTTCAGCCCCGTCATATAAAGAATGACAGCAGCCGCGACGGGTATCCATTGGTACCACGTCTGAAAGGTAAGCCCCTGCTTAGGCGGCTTGGCGCTCCGAGCCGCAGCTCTTCGGGTGGGCATGTGTCGTTTGGCCATATCTCGCAAAGTTTTGTTTCGGCAAATGACATGACGAAGACGCAAGAGCGCGAGCCCTCTTATCCGTCCTCTCGAGACCGAATCTTCCGCTCGATGAGCGTAGTAGAATATCCTTCGACGAAGGGTAAGCTCAACACCCTGCCGCCGCGCGCCAGCACTACCGAGGCTCCCACAATTTGCTCGGGTTTCCAGTCGCCGCCCTTTACCAGCACGTCGGGCTGCAAAGCTTCGATGAGGCGCTGCGGCGTGTCATCGTCGAAGATAACGACGGCATCCACCATCTGTAGGGCGGCCAACACGCCTGCGCGCGTCGTTTCATCATTGATAGGGCGGTGTGGCCCTTTGAGCCGGCGCACCGAGTCAGTGCTGTTTAGCCCTACTACCAAGCGATCGGCTAAGTCACGCGCCTGAGCCAAGTAGTGAATGTGGCCGTAATGCAGCAAGTCGAAGCATCCATTGGTAAAGGCAATGCGCTCGCCCGAAGTGCGCCACGCCAATACGCGCTCGAGCACCTCCCCTAGGGTGCATATCTTGTAGCGGATGCGCTCTAAGTTATCCATGCGATGCATTCCATCATTCATCATTCATCATTCATCTTGTAGTAAATACCCCCTAAGTTATCCATGTGATGTGGCGTTAGGGGTGGCCAGACGACGATTGAGCAGCGGCAGCAGCACCAGCGACAGCAGCCCAGCCAGGATGTTGTAAAAAATCTGCACGGCAAAAAAAGCGATGTTGGCATAAGAGAAAGCGTCATCGCCACGCACGGCATACAGTGCCAGGCCGGCCATGGCTAAGGCGTGAAAGGACCCCATTCCACCCGGTGAGGGAATGACGAAGCCCAGTGTACCGAAGACAAACACCATCATCGCGGCACCCAAGTCCAGGTGTGCCGTAGGGCCAAAGGCCCTAAGGTTGAACCAAGTCTGCAAGTAAAACATGACCCAGATACCTAAGGAGCAGGCCAAAAACACTCCTGCCCGCTGCAGACGAAACACACTGCGCAAGCCCTCTAAAAAACCTGCCAACATGCTGACCACCTTGCGAAAGAGCGGCAGGCGGCTCAAACGCTTGCGCAATAGCCACAGCAGCAGCCCGCCCCCCACCGCAGCCCCCACCACCACTCCAAAGAGCGGCCTCTGCCACAACGGTGCATCAGGGCGGCGATTTTGCTGCAGAAATGCCCACAGCGTATCACCCTCCCATAAAAATGCCAACCCTATGAAAAGCGCCAGGCATACAAAGTCCATCAGCCGGTCAATGACCAGCGTGCCCATCACTCGCTCCACTGGAATGCGCTCATAGCGCGCCAGCGCGCCGGCGCGTACCACCTCGCCCATGCGCGGCAACCCTAAGTTAGCAAAGTAGCCCAGCACGATGGTCCAAAAGCAGTTGCCCAAGCGCACGCGGTGGCCCATAGGTTCCAGCAGCACCTGCCAGCGCCACGCACGCAGAAGGATGCTGACCGTGAAGGCAGCCAATACTAAAGCCATCCAGCCCAAGTGGACAACCCCGAAGTCGGCCAGCAGTTTGTCTATCAAGTGGCACTGCTCTGGAGGGATGCCATCCAGGCGGCATTGCTCCTGATAGGCCGCATTCTGGTGCCGAAACACCAACGTCAGCAATAGCGTACCAATGCCGAAGAAGAGCAGGAAGCGGAAGGCGTTTTTTAGCGGAGCGGTCATGCGAGGAGCGTTCGGGTAAGTGCCCGCAAAGGTGGACAATTTCTCCTGAGGCTGCCTCAGAGCGTCTTCAGATATTCGATGACGGCCCGACGTTCCTCTTCACTCAGGCGGTCGCCGAAAGTATGGCCGCCGTTGCCGTAGCCAGGCAGGGTAGTGTCGTAGGTATTGGCATCCGAGGGCTTATTTTCTGCGCGGTAGCGCCATCCTACCCGTTCGGGGTCGTAGTCGTTGCTATCGAAGGAGCGACGCCAGTACTTAGGTCGCTGAGAACTGTTGAGCACGTCGGCCAGGGTGGGCACAGAGCCGTTGTGCAGGTAAGGTGCTGTGGCCCATATGCCATCCAAGGGTGGTGCGATGTAGCCATTTGTAGGGCGCAGCTCGCCCTTGTGCGGCCCTTGAGCAAACCAGCTGCGATTATACCAGGTATGATACTCTGGGTATTTGTGGTAGGACTGCGCCAGTAGTGGGTCAGTGCCGATGCGCTCCAGCGGCACCACACGGTTAGGATAAGTGGGTTTGTCGCCGTAGGTACCGTGGCATTTGGAGCAGTTTTTTTCAAAAATCACCTTGCCTCGGCTTGCCAGGGCGGCATCAATGGAGAATGGATACTTGGGGGGTTGCAGGGTGCGTATCCAGGCGATAACGTCCACCATGTGGCTATCCACACGGCGAGCTTCGACGCTGTCCGTCATCGTCAGCATGGCCGAAGCAGAAGAGAGCCGCGCAAAGTCGCCTCTGCCCAAGGCATTGTAGTACAGCGCGTGTTTTTTCTTGAGCAGCCACCAGGCCGGCACGTCGGTGGGCACTACCTCAACGGGTATCTGAAACTGCGCCGAGTCGAGCCAGGCCAAGTCTTGAGCACGCCGATGCGCCGCCAAGGCGGCGAAAATCTTGTCTGCTGGATTAGGCCCGCGCACTGAGGTGCGGATATAAGGCCCAATGGCCTTTTGGCTGCGGCTAAAAGGCCGATAGGCCTCCCATTCGGGCGAGTCTTTGCCGTATCTCATCTCTACAGCGCGGTCAAACAACAGCGTGGGCGCTTGGCGCGTGTAGTCAGCCGTGTGGTTACCCAGGCCCACCACCACCCGCCCCAGTAGCTGCTCGGCGTGACAGGTTAGACATGTAGGCGCTGCCACCTTAACTCCATTGGGAGCTGCTACGGCGTTGAACATGTACGGCAGCCCATGGCTGTCGCCCGTGCGCCCCAAGTCGTCAGCATTTTCACCCAGAATACTTTGGAACAGCTCCAACGGCACTCCCGAGCGCACCACATCGCCGTAGAGCAGGTAGCGATAACCGGCCTCCGGGTCGCCTTCGCGCTGAGGGGAGGGGGGAATCTCAAAGTAATCCGCCTCCACACCTGGGCGCGTCCAACTGCCCATGAGCCAGAGCAACGCACCCAACGCACATGCCGCAAGACAATACCGCATACAATAACCTCCCTTTTTAGCAGGCAAATTTCCTCACTCAGCCTCGACATTAAGAAGCCTCCGGCCCCATGGTACCAAAAAAGCGATGTTCTCCAAGGCAAGCCTTTAGGCATTCCGCGCGCGCATGCGCTGACCAAACTCCCGCCCATAAATGCGGACAATAAGCAGGAACAACGCAATGAGAATAGGCCCGAAAACGAAGCCAATGAACCCAAACAGCTGCAGGCCAGCAATGACACCAAACAGCGTGATGAGTGGATGAGTCTCCCCAAGTTTCTTTTGCAACCACATGCGGCCCAAGTTGTCTACCGAGCCAATGACCACAAAGCCATAAGCGAAGAGCGCCAATGCCTTGATTGGCTCGCCATTAGCCAACATAATAACCGACATGGGTACGTATGCCAAAGCTACACCCACAATAGGCAACATGCCAGCAATGCACGTGATGGCAAACCACAACCACACGTTGGGCACCCCAATAAGCCAATAAAAAGGCAAACCCGAAAGACCCTGCAATATGCCCATGAACGGAATACCCAGCGCATTGCTAAACACCAACACATTGAGCCGCTCCTTGAATTCCTTAGCGTTGCTCTTGCTGAAAGGGAGCCAATTGTAGAACGCCTTCTCTATGGTGGGGCGATTAGTCAGCATGTAGTAAAGCACGAAGGCGGCCAGCAAGGTCATGATCACCGTCTCGATGGTGGCCGAAATCAAAGCCCTTGCCTGGTTGCCCAGCCACGTCGTCAGGGTGCGGAGGTTTTCAGTAGTGATGAGCTCAAATTTGTATTCTTGCTGAAGAAAGACGGCCACGCGCTCGATATTCTGAATGATTTCCGGAGAATGCTCCAGAGCTGAAGCTATGGGCTGTTGAATCAATTGCACTAATGCGTAGAGAATTAACCCCAATACTGAGCCTGCCAGTAACAGGATGGAAAGCCCAGCCAATACAGATGGCCAGCGCCTTTTTTCCTCCAGGTAAACCATCAGGGGCGACAGCAGGACGTACAGCGTGTAGGCGCCCAAAAACACGGGTAAATAAGCACGCAGGGTAATGAAGATGAGGGCTGCCAAGGCTACAATGAGGAGGAGCAGCGCTATCTGTCGGAGCAGCAGATTGGGTATGCGCGTCATGTTCGTCGGCGAAAGGTACGACGCGCTGCAAGTCTAAAAAATGCCCGTTCCTGCGGCGTATCTTGGAGTAGTCGCAGGTCCTGGGGTACATGCGCGTTCCATGCGCGCCTGAAGGTGTTGACTCACCTGCGGCCATTCCTGAGCGATGATGCTATACAGGGCCGTGCTGCGCACAGAGCCGTCGGGCATGATGCGGTCATTGCGGAGGATACCCTCAAAAGAGGCCCCCAGCCGCTCTAAAGCGCGGCGCGAGCGGACGTTGGCGGGCGAAGTGCGAAACTGCACGCGCACCAAACCCAATTCCTCAAAGCAATAGCGCAACAACACCCATTTGCTCTCCACATTGATACCAGTCCGCCAGAAGTTCAGGTGCAGCCACGAGCCAGTTTCTGCACACCGATGGGCAATGTTCCAACTGTGTAGGCGCGTGTAGCCAGCAATGCACCCATCTCCGAGCAGGCGGATGACATAGGGGCAATGCTGCCCGGCTTGCTGCAGTGCTAGGGAGTCCATCAGATAGCGGAGATGTACGTCCTCATCGCTCCGATCTTCGGGAAAGTGCTCCCAGATGAGCGGATGTTTGCCCAGGGTAATGAGCATATCAAAATGCTCTGGGCGAAGCGGTTCCAAAAGTATATGCTTGCCGAGGAGCGGCCGTTGTGGTTTGGGCGGGAGAGAGGGCAGCATGCAGGCGTTCTTCAATGTTGCCTGCAAACTTCAGGTGGCCACCCATCGCCTGCTGAAAACCTGTATTATCAAATGTTTAAGGGCGAATTAAATCTGCCAGCGCCTTCGGTTGTGAGTAGAAGGCTAGGGTTCAGCGCCATCGTGGGCTGTTTCAATCGCAGCGGCAGGGGCACCTGCATCGGATATTTCGTTGAGACGCTCGAGCAGGCGATCGCGCTCCTGTTTGAACGCTTCTAGCAGCGCTCCGGTAATAGGCTCGGGCTGGGGTAGATTGAGGCGCAGGTGGTCCACCTGCTGACCATTTTTCCAAAATCGGAAGCAGACGTGAGGGCCGGTGGCTAGCCCAGTGGCCCCCACGTAGCCAATCACTTGCCCTTGCGACACGCGTGCTCCGGGCCGAATGCCTGAGGCAAAGCCGCTCATGTGGAGGTATTGGGTTTCGTACACCTTATCATGCCGAATGCGCACGTACTTGCCGTTACCGCCCTTTTGGGTGGCTTCCGTTACGATGCCATCGGCTACGGCGATGATGGGCGTGCCGTGCGGTGCCGCGTAATCGGTGCCGAAGTGCGGGCGTTTGTAGCCCAGAATAGGGTGCAAGCGGTTCATGCTGAAGCGGCTAGAGATGCGGCTGTACTTGACCGGCGCCTTCAGAAAAGCCTTGCGCGCCGGTCGCCCGTCGTAGTCGTAGTACTCGGGTTTGCCGTCTTCCCTGCAAAAACGGAAAGCGTAGTAGGTCTTGCCGTCGCGCTCGTATAAGGCGGCCAACAGCTTGCCCGAGCCTACCGCTTGCCCCTCGACGTAGTCCTGCTCATAGAGCACCTTGAAGCGGTCGCCCACTTTTTGGCGATAAAAGTCCACTGACGCTGCCAAAGCATCAATCATCGCATCGGCCAAGTTGTCATTCATGCCGCTCTGGATGAGGGCCTGCCAAAGGCTGGTCTTGATTTCGCCTGCAGCCGTGCGCGTCTCGACCACCACAGGGCGCTTGACCATCTCCACGCAGGGTTGGTCGTGCAGGTGAAAAACGTAGTACTCATAGGGCGATGGTTCGTACACCATAAACCACGGCCTGTTCTGGCCGCCCTTTTTAGGGCGGAGCAAATACAGCGACTTGCCCATGCGCAAGGACGAGATGTCGAAAATGCCTTTGGCACTCTCGACCAATGCCGCCACCTCGCGAGCATTGAGGCCGCGCTGCTGCAGCAACACGCCCAGCGCATCGCCGCGCCGCAGCGTATGCTCTTCCATTTCAAACTGATGCAGAGGAAAGTCCCAGCGGTATTCGGCACAGGCTTCTGCCGAAGAGGTAACTTCGCCAAGCGCAACGGCTGCTGCTGACGTTTCGGAGTATTTCTGTTCAAGAAAAGCTACCACAGCAGCCATTCCAACGGCCAAAAGGCCGACAAGTGCGATATTTCGATAGGGGAGTTTGAGGATAATGCGAAGCCACTGCGAAGTCTTTGAGTCGTCCGTTTGCACAGATAGTATCGGGTTTAGCGATGACGTAAAGAGTAAAGGTGATGCGGCAAAAATAGAACGGTCTTTAAACTTTGCGCTACCTTAGTTCTTTTTTAAGGCCCGATCATGCGCTTTTCCTGCAACACCTTTTATACTGCTGTACTTGCCGCCCTGCTTTTAGGGGCGCTCCACCTGAAAGCCCAGCGCAGCACTTTTGACACCGACAACGAGGGCTGGGGTGCAGATGGCGACCCGGTCAGCAGCGCAGCAACCTGGATACCTGCGGGCGGTAACCCCGGCGGCCACATTCGCGTAGCCGATGCGGCCGTGGGCAGCGTGTGGTACTTTGTGGCACCGCCCAAATTCAGGGGAAACCAGTGTGGCGCCTATGGGCGCTATTTGCGGTGGGAGCAATACATAAACGACACCACCCAGATGTTCGGCTCTATCGGTGGGCGCCCTGACGTCGTGCTCGCAGGTGGTGGGCTGACGCTGGTGTACGACCAACCCTACAACCCGGGTCTCACCTGGACGCCCTTCGAGGTGCTGTTGCGTGAAGACGCCGGCTGGCGCCTCAATAACCTCAACGGGCCGGCACCTACCCAAAGCGAATTCCGCACAGTATTGGCCAATATCTCGGCCCTGCGCATCCGCGGCGAGTTTCGCACCGGACCAGACTTCAGCGGGCTGGAGAACGTGGTGTTAGAAAACGGCTCTGCCTTCGACCTCGACGCCGACGACAGCTCGGGCAACACGAACGACGGTTTTTTCGCCGACACGCTCTGCGGCTCTCCCTGGGTGGCTGCTGTGGTAGATACAGATGTGCTCTTGGCCTCTGAGCGGCGTGTGGACTCCTTGACCCTGCGGCTCCTCTTAGGTAAAGACGCCGACCAAGAGCGATTGGAACTGAGCGGCCCTGTACCTGCAACGCTGTCGGTGGTGCAACACAGCGAGGGCTGGTTAGTATTGGTCAATAACGGCGCCGCGAGCGTAGCCGATTTCGTCCAGGCCTTGTTGGTCGTGCGCTATCGGCATACGGGGGCATCTATTACAGCGGGCGAGCGTTTAGTGGCCCTACAGCCTTATGGCGAATGCGGAGGGCTGGGCGTGCGCTATGCCTATCTGCATCTCGCCCAAGCGGGCAGTGCAGGTCTTTCTACGGAGGTGGTCGCATGTGAAGGCGGGCCGCCGGTGTCGCTTTTCAGCGCTTTGGGCGGCGCTCCTACTGCTGGTGGTCTGTGGGTACCTGCCCTTCCCAACGGGCGCTTCGACCCTAAGGTGCATTTGTCGGGTGAGTACCGTTATGTGGTGCTGGCAGCGAGTGGTTGCCCTGCCGATACGGCTGTGGTGAGTGTGCGCGTGGAGCCTGCTTTCCGCCTCGGAGCAGACACGACGCTATGCCGCGGAGAGGTATTACGCCTAAATGCCCCGGACTACCTTGTACAGTGGCAGTGGAGCAGCGGAAGCCGCCAGCCCTTCCTCGACGTGAGCACACCGGGGCAGTATGCGCTGCAGGGCAGCACGCCGCACTGCGTCTTCTCGGATACGATAGCGGTGAGCATCGTCGAGTGCGACACCTGTTCTTTCTACGCGCCCAATGTCTTTTCGCCTAATGACGACGGCATTCACGACGAGTGGCAGATCTTCTTGTCGTGTTTTTGGGTGCGTTTTCGCTTGGCCATTTTCGACCGCTGGGGTAATCTCGTCTTTGAGGCCCACGCCCCCCAAATGGCCTGGTCAGGCCAGTGGCGCGGGCGACCAGCCACGCCCAGTGTGTACACTTGGGTTGCCGAGTGGGAGGTCGAGACGCTACGAGGGCGCCAACTGGGGCGCCGAACGGGCGACGTGTTACTGCTGCGCTAAGGGCCGGCCTTGAGGCGATAGTGGCCTTCGGAGAGGCGTCTCTGGGCAAAGGCGAAGTACTCGGGTACTATCTCGAAGCCTATGTATTGGCGCCCTTCTGCACGGCTAACGACGGCTACTTGGCCGGAGCCTAAGAAGGGGTCGAGTACGACGTCGCCCGGCTGGCTGCTGTAAGCCAAAATCTTGCGAATGATGGCGGCGGGCAGTTTGGTGGGGGTCTTCACGTCGCCAGTCCAGTACTCGCGCGGGATGTCCCAGACATCTTCCTTGTCGCGATAGTGAGCGCTGCCGCCATCAGGAGTGCGGCTGTCGGGGCCGAAGCGGGCAAAGGGAAAAAACTTGCGTTTGCGCTCGTCTATGCAGGCGTAGAGGATATGGTAGTGGGAGGTAACGTATTTGCGGCGTGTAACAACACCGAATTGGTATTTCCAAATAAGGTGATTGACAAGGGTAAAGTTGAGTTCGTCCAGCGCGATGAGCAGCTCCTTGAGGTAGTTCCATCCAGAGAAGACGTAGAGGCTGCCCTCGGGCTTGAGCACACGACGCACCTGTGTGAGCCAGGCACGCGTGAAGGCGAGGTAATCGCTGCTGGGCACTTCGTTATAGCCTTCCAGCACGCGCTCGCCTTTGCGGTTGTAATTGCTGCGTTGAGCCTTGAAGTCAATGCCAAAGGGCGGATCGGTAATGACCAAGTCCACGCTGGCATCGGATAGGTGGCGGGCCATGCCGCTAATGCAGTCTTCGTTGAAAATCTTGTTCATGATGGGTGCCGTAAGTGCAGCAACTACGGGGGGCAAAGGTAGGAGAACGATGGATGCTGCTGTTTGACATCGTTTTTTGTAGGGAATGGGAGCGCGGGCGGTTAATAGCACACCGGGCGCGGAGACGAAAGGACACTGCTGCGCCATTATTAAAGGCCAAGGACAGGACGAGAATACTCTCGGCGCTAAACAGGAGAGGCGCAGGCTGCACTTAGACTGGAAAGGGTTGCGCCTTACGACAGCCCGTTTTTCTTCCAATCGCAAAGGGTACATTTTCCATAGCGTCCGCAAGGCCTCCCATTTTGAAGTGATGAATGATGAATGATGAATGATGAATGATATTTTCCAGAGCGCCCGCAGAGCCTGCCATTTTGAAGTAAAAAGTGAATAGTAGAACCGGCCACTTTCCCGCCGCCTTTCTCACCTCCATTTTTTTGGGAAAAAACGGCTGCTGGCTTCGGGGCCGCTGCTGTGGGCGTAGGGGCGGGTGTGCGGCTCCTGTTTGGCCCCGGGCGTGTTTTCGTCCCGCTTTCGGGCCTTAATAATGGCGAAACAGCAGCCGCTCGCCTCCGCGCCTGCAAGCACGGCGACCCTGCGGTGCTGCTTACGCCGTTATTAAGACCCCAGCGCGAGACGGGCACATGCCAGGCCCAAGCCGGAGCTCCGCAGGTGCGGGTGCGCCAAAAAGCCAAGCCGAAGCGCTGGAGCCGTTTTTCCCCAAAAAAACGGCCTCGGTAAGGGAGGTATAGGTGGCAGCAGACGCAGAACAGGTGGCTTGGGAAACGGCCGCCGGGCTTCTTGCCGGAAAATATGTACCCTTTCAAATCTTCCCAAAAAACGGGGAGAAAATGGATGTGTTAAACGTAAAGGTGAAGGATTGGAATTTGTGTACCGGACGAAGGTGAGGGAGAAGTGGAGATGGTATTGGCAGCATTTGGTATCTGTGAATTGAGGGCGGGGTAATTTCTTTGCGAGGCATTAACAGCTAGCGGTGGAAGTCGTTTGTGGCTTGGTTTGTCGGGGCGATGTTCGAAAATTATCACTGAACTTAAACACAAATAAGGACTTATGGGCACAAGGATGCTTTTGGTATTGATGCTTTGGAGTGGTTGGCTTTTTTCACAGAATACGGCTTACAGAAGACCTCCGGAGGATATAACGTCGGTCATTGTGGCGCCGCCACCGCCATTGGCGAGTGTAAGTCCTACGCATGAGGCTATCATGATGGTGGAATATAACCCGAACCCGAGCATTGAGTTATTGGCCCGACCTTTTGTGCGGTTGGCGGGGGTGCGCATTGATACGGCGCTTAATTGCCGCCAGGTAACGACGGAGTACACGGGCGTGTGGATTAGGTGGTTGTGGCAAGAGGAACCGGTGCGCATCAAGTTGCCGGGGCATGGGCGTTTGGCGGGTATGCCGCAGTGGTCGCCTGATGGTCGCAAGATTGCTTTTGGCATATTGGGGCCTATGGGTGTGGAATTGTGGGTGGCTGAGGCCTGGACGGGGGAGTGCTTGCGCGCAGGCAATATGATGCTCAACGATGTGCTTGGACCGGCTTTCGAGTGGATGAACGATAGCGACCGGCTATTAGTCAAGGTAGTACCTGCTTATCGGGAGGCAGCACCAAAGCCGTCGCCAGTGCCCATGGGGCCTGTCATTGAAGAGACGACGCCGGGCAAATTGGCTCAGGTACGCACTCACCAAGATTTGCTGCAAAATGCTGATGATGAGCGGCTTTTTGAATACTACGCCACTAGTCAAATTGCTGTGATACGCAGCAGCATCAGCCAGACGCAACAGCTGTGCTTGCCCGACCTATACGTGAGCGCAGAATGGTCGCCGGATGAGAAGTATCTGCTAACGACGGTGCTGCAACGACCTTTTTCGTATCGGGTGCCGTACTATGACTTTTCGCGCCGCACCGAAGTGCGCGATGCGAATGGGCACGTCATTCGGGAGTTGGACAACCGCCCTGTGAGCGATGACACACCGCGCCAAGGGGTGGTTGCCGGGCCGCGCGACTTTCGCTGGCAAAGCCTCCACCCTGCGCGCCTGCTGTGGACGGAGGCGCTTGATGGGGGCGACCCTACGCGAAAGGCGGAATACCGGGACGAGCTCTATCGCATTGATGCGCCTTTCACGGCACCGCCCGTAGCCGTACTTAAGACGCGCCACCGCTTGGCGAACATCGTCTGGACGGCAGAGAAGGACATCGTGCTGCTCACGGAATACGACCGCGACCGGCGCTGGACGACGACCTACCGGCTAAACTTAGCCAAGCCTGCAGAAAAAACAGCGCTCTTCGACCGCAGCATTCGAGACGATTACAATGACCCGGGCACGCCGCTATACACACGCCTACCTGATGGGCATCGCGTCTTGCGCCAGGACGGCGACTGGGCTTGGTTCACTGCGCGCGGTGCTTCGCCACAGGGTGATTATCCGCGCTTGGACAGGATTAACCTCAAAAGCGGCAAGCGCGAGACGGTGTATGCCTGCCCAGAGGGGGCTTTCGAGGAGTTTGTGATGTTTGAATTCAAGAACACCCAGCGCATCGTAACGCGCTATCAGAGCAAGACGGAGCCGCCGAACTATTTTGTAGTGGACTTAAAGACGAAGAGCCGCAAAGCGCTGACGAACTTCACCGACCCGGCGCCTCACCTGACGCGCGCCGAGAAACGACTGATACAATACCACCGCGCCGATGGGGTGCCGCTGTCGGGTACGCTGTATTTGCCGCCGAGCTACGAGCCGGGTCAGCGGCTGCCGCTGTTCATCTGGGCCTACCCTATCGAGTATTCGGATGCGGGCACAGCAGGCCAAGTGCGCGGTTCGGAGCACACGTTCACCTACTTTCGCGATGCTTCGCCGCTGTTCTTACTTGCACAGGGACACGCCGTACTCATGAACGCAACCATGCCTATCGTGGGCGACCCGGAGACGATGAACAACACGTTTGTGGAGCAGACGGTGGCCTCGGGGCGTGCGGCTATTGACTACTTAGACTCGCTGGGCATCATTGACCGCAAGCGCGTGGGAGTGGGCGGCCATTCCTACGGGGCCTTTATGACGGCTACTTTGCTGGCCCACTCCGACGATTACGCCTACGGCATTGCTCGCTCGGGCGCCTACAACCGCACGCTGACGCCCTTTGGTTTCCAGAGTGAACGGCGTACTTTCTGGGAAGCACCAGAGGTGTACATGCGGGTGTCGCCGTTCTCCTACGCGCACCGCATCAATGAGCCTATTTTGCTCATCCACGGAGAAGCAGACAACAACTCGGGCACTTTCCCCATGCAGTCGGAGCGGCTCTTCCAGGCCATCAAGGGCAACGGCGGCACGGCGCGGCTGGTGATGCTGCCCCACGAGAGCCACAGCTATCGAGCGCGCGAAAGTGTGCTGCACGTGGTGGCCGAGATGCTCGAATGGGCTGACCGCTACGGAAAAAGAGCCGGCAGCGAGCCGTAAAAGCTGTTTTAAAGGGCTATGCCCAGCGTTTTCACGGCGACCTTTGCCTTGGTTTAATAAAATAGGGCGCATCTGTGATAAAGATTTGGAAATTCGCCTTTCGCTAATAGTCCTATTCTGAAGGCCACTAAGGCCAGTCATTGCTCTGATGTGGCTGAAACAGAAGCCGCTTAAACCTTTGGGCGCTTTTGCTTTTTTTTCATACAAACAACTTTGATCACTATGCTATCAGAAGCAGTTCAAGCCAAACTTAGCGAGCAAATCCAGAAGGAAGCCTTCGCCTCGAATGCCTATTTGGCAATGGCGACGTGGGCGGAGAAAGAAAACTTGCCCAACATTGCTGAGTACTTCTACAAAAGCGCCGAAGAGGAGCGCGAGCACATGCTCGAGATTTACAAGTACATCAATACCAACGGCGGTGCAGCTCGGCTGGAGCATAAGCTGGACAAACCCAAGGAGAAGTTCAAGAATGTGCTGGATGCTTTCCAGACAGTGTATGACCTGGAATGTAGCGTAAGCCGAGCCATCAATGAGTTGGCCACGTGGTGCTTGCAAAACGGCGAGCACGCCACGTACTTTTTCTTGCAGGATTTTGTGTTAGAACAGCAGGAGGCTGAGCGCAAAGTGAGCGATATTTTGACCCTCATCGAACGCATGGGCCACGAACCACGCCAACTCTTCTACTTGGACAAGCAGTTCAAGAAGATCAACGAGCAGCCATAAGCCATGCTCACGGACAGTTTTCCGTTCTACAAACAATTAGATGCATCGGACTGCGGCGCGGCGTGCCTGCGCATGATTGCCCGATACCACGGGCGCCATTATTCGCTCGAATACTTGCGCGAACTGTCGTACTTGGACCGAGAGGGAGCCTCGCTGATGGGCATTGCCGACGCCGCGGAGAAGATCGGACTGCGCACCTTGGGAGTAAAAACGAGCTTCACCCGCCTGCAGAACGAACTGCCATTACCATGTATAGCCCATTGGAAACAGAACCACTTCATCGTGGTCTATCGCATTGCCCACGGCAAGGTGTACGTGGCAGATCCGGCCGTGGGTAAGGTACAGCTAACGGAACAGGAGTTTCTGAACGACTGGATCAGCGGCGTGTATCAGACGGAACCGCAGGGCATCTTGCTGCTGCTGGAGCCTACGCCGGAGTTTTACCAGCGCGAAGGAGAGCGCGACGACCGAACCGGGTTGGGCATCCTGTGGCAGTATATCCGCCCTTACAAGAGCTTGGTCTGGCAGCTGATATTGGGCCTGCTATTGGGCAGCATCATCCAGCTGGCGTTTCCGTTCCTGATGCAAGCCTTGGTGGACAAGGGGGTGCAAGTGCGCAATTACAACTTCGTTTATTTAGTGCTGCTGGCGCAAGGGATGCTTTTCCTGAGCCAAATGGCTGTTGAGTTCATCCGAGGCTGGATATTGCTGCACATCGGGACGCGCGTAAACATCAACTTGGTGTCGGATTTTCTCATCAAGTTGATGCGCCTTCCGATGTCTTTTTTCGATGCGAAAATGACGGGCGACCTGCTACAGCGCATTTATGACAACGAGCGAGTGGAGCGCTTCTTGACCTCATCGTCGTTATTGACGCTCTTTTCAGTTTTTAGCCTAGGCGTGTTCATCTTGGTGCTATTGTTTTACAGCCCGGTCATTTTCAGTGTCTTCTTCATTGCGGCGGTGCTCTACTTTGGCTGGGTACTGCTGTTCATGCAACGCCGGCGCTCGTTGGACTACCGCCGTTTTGAGCAGATGGCCGAAAATCAGAGCGCACTCATTCAGTTGGTGAATGGGATGCAGGAAATTAAACTGCATAACGCCGAACGCCAAAAGCGCTGGGGATGGGAGCGCATCCAGGCCAAACTGTTCCGCATTAACGTGGACTACTTGGCCACCGACCAGCTACAGCGCGCCGGAGCGGCCTTCATCAACGAGGGCAAGAACATCCTCATCTCGTTCATCGCAGCCAAAGCCGTTATGGATGGGCACATGACGTTGGGCATGATGCTGGCCGTGCAGTACATCATCGGGCACGCTAATGCGCCGTTGGAAGCATTGGTGCAGTTCCTGCTGGGCGCCCAAGAGGCCAAAATCAGTCTGGAACGCATGAGCGAAATACACACCAAGCCCGATGAAAAGCCCGCCGACGCCATCCGCGTAACGACCCTGCCCGACAACGGCGACCTGTGGGCCGAAAATGTCAGTTTCCGATATGGCGGCCCGCACGACCCCTTGGTACTGCGCAACATCAACCTCATCGTGCCGGAACGCAAGGTAACAGCCATCGTAGGCAGCAGTGGCAGCGGCAAAACGACCTTGGTCAAACTGTTGCTCAACTTCTACCCGCCTACTGAAGGCACCATCCGCCTAGGCGATACCAACCTCAACCACATCGAGCCGGCTTTGTGGCGCTCCCAATGTGGCGCCGTAATGCAAGACGGCTTTCTCTTCTCCGACACCATCGCTCGCAACATCGCCCTGGGCTTCGACACCATAGACCAGCGGCAACTCATCTACGCCGCCAAAGTGGCTAACATCCACACCTTCATCGAGTCATTGCCCCTTAGCTACAACACCCGCATCGGCCCCGATGGCGTAGGGCTTAGCCAAGGACAGCGCCAGCGCATCCTCATTGCGCGGGCCGTGTACAAGAACCCGCGCTACTTCTTTTTCGACGAAGCCACCAACGCCCTAGACGCCTACAACGAGCGCCTCATCATGCAGAACCTACGCCAAGTGTTTGAAAACAAAACTGTCATCATCGTGGCCCACCGCCTTAGTACAGTGCGCCACGCCGACAACATCGTGGTCCTAGAAAAAGGCGAAATCGTCGAGCAAGGCACGCACGACGAACTCACCATCCGACGCGGTACCTACTATCATCTGATTAAAAACCAACTGGAGTTGGGCCTATGAGCACACCTAAACGAGAATACGTGGAGTTGCGCTCCGACGAGGTGCAAGAGATATTGGGCACTCCGCCCACTTGGCTAGTGCGCTGGGGCACAGTGGTCGTCTTTTTGGGCGTAGCCCTGCTCGTCGCTGTAGCCGCCGTAGTGCAATATGCCGACGTAGTGCCTGCAAGTGTTGTGGTGGCGCGCACCTCTCCGCCCATCGGCGTAGTGGCCCCGCGCGAAGGCTATATCGCCGCCTTCTTGGCCCGCGACAGCCAAACAGTAAAGGAGGGCGAAATCCTAGCCGTCTTGCAAAGCAGCGCCGAATACAACGACGTGCGACAGCTGGACATCCTGCTTGCCTACTGGCAGCGCTGTATCCCAGACTCCATCAGCCGCATACGACCGCCCTCCACCCTCCAACTGGGCGAGATGCAGGCCGAATACACCGCCTTCGTGCAGGCCGTCGAAAACTACCGCTTCGGCAAGCGCGACAAAAGTGCTACCACCCGCCAAAACACTACCGCTATCGAACAACAAATAGCCAAGCTGGAACAGAGCATTGCCATTGACCAGCGCTCCCTACGACGCTTGGAAGGCCAGTTTACCTCCGCACGCGAGCGCTATCAACGACAAAGCAGCCTCTACGAAGCCGGTGCCATCTCGCGCCTCGACCTGGAGCGCGAGCGCCAACAATTAGACGACCTGGAGCGCCAACGCGACGCCCTCGAAGAAAGCATCCTCCGAAAACAAAACGAAATCACTGCTCTCCGCCGCGGACGCCAAGGCGACTTCCTGGCCGAAGCAGAGTCTGACCTCAGCGCCACTGGTCAACTCAGGCAAGCCCTAGGTAACCTCCAAGCAGCACTCAACCGCTGGAAAGAAAACAACCTCATCGCAGCGCCCATCTCAGGGCGTATCGCCCTTGATGGCAACATATTCCTTCGGCGCCAATACGTGCGCGCAGGCCAGCAACTCCTCGTCATTATCCCTCCTCAAGACGATGGCGTCATCGCGCGCCTCCAAATCCCTATCGCCAACAGCGGCAAAGTGCGCCCAGGTCAAAAGGTCATTATCAAATTGGACAGCTACCCCTACACTGAGTTCGGTGCCCTCGAGGGTGTCGTGCACTCCAAGTCGGTTATGCCCACCGACGAATACTATACCGTTGCCGTCTCACTCACCAACGGCCTGACGACCACCTACGGCAAAACCATACCACTCGAACATCGCCTCAACGGAAAGGCAGAAATTATCACGGAACAGAAGTCATTACTGCGCCGTATCTACGAACAAGTCTTCGTCGTATTCCATTGATTAACAAGGCCAAATACTCACTTGAGAAAGACTTTGCCATCTTTTAAACATCATTAACAGCCCCCACCTTGGGCATAGCACCACAGGCATTCTACCTTTGTGCCATCATTATGCAGACAGATATTTACCTTTCACAAACACGTTTTCTGGCAATGAAAAAACTGCTCTTCATCCTCGCGTTCGCCTTCTTCGGCGCCACCTGGGCTGCAGCTCAAGCGCAAAATGGCCCAGTGATGACCTTCGAGACAACCACCATTGACTACGGTACCATCAACAAAGGCGCCGACCCGCTGCGCAAGTTCAAATTCACCAACACGGGCAACGAGCCGCTCATCATCAAATCGGCCAAAGGCTCATGCGGCTGCACAGTGCCCACTTATCCGAAGGAGCCTATCATGCCAGGTGAAACCGGCTACATCGAAGTGCGCTACGATACCCAGCGCCCCGGCGCCTTTACCAAGACCGTAACCATCACCACCAACGAAGCCGTCGAAACCCGCATGCTCACTATCAAGGGCGAGGTAAAGGACACCGGCACCCAGGAAGCTGTGCCCGCAGGCACCGGCGGCCTGAAACAGTAACACGGATTGATTTTTGGTTTGACGATACGAGCCTGGCAGGTGTAATACCGCCAGGCTCATTTTTTTTACTCCACATTTCGCACCCCTTTGCACCAGATTCAGGGAATAATTGTGTAAGATTAGAGAACTCGTCCAAAATTGTTATCTTCTCAGTCAATAGGGCGCGGAATGTAGGGTGTACCCTTTCTAATTGGAGGAAAAACGGCTCCCGACCCTGAGACAGCGGCAGCGCGTATAGCGAGCGAACATAGCTCTTGTTTGGCCCCGGGCATGTCCTCGCTCCGCTTCGGGCCTTAATAACGGCACGAGTAGCAGCTTCTCCACTTCGCGCATACCGTGGCGAAGACGCCACCGCGTCATTTAACCAAAGTCAACCACCAAAGCCTCGAAAAACAGAAAGATATCTGGCAGACTCATTGCACGGGTCATAAGTTACCTGGCTACAGGTTCCCAATCAGCACATGGAGGCCACTTAGGAACATATAACCAGAAGGCTAAGGACTCATGCGATAAAGCCATTTTAGTGTGAGTTGTGCGAATTGAAAATATGCCATCAAATACGCGGACTATCTCCTATTTATTTTAATCATAATTTCCTCAAAACTTTCAATTGCTTCACGAAGATTATCCAAAATGTCATTTGATAAAACATCCGGGTCGGGTAGGTTATCAAGATCGGTTAGACTTTTGTCTTTTATCCAGGTAATGTCGAGGCTGGTTTTATCTCTTTCAATAATTTCCTGATAAGTAAATTTTCGCCATCGCCCTTCGGGATTGGTTTCGGGATGATAGGTTTCCACCCGTTTATGAATATTGTCGGGATTGTAGCATTTAATGAAATCCTGTAAGTCTTCGAATTTGAGCGGGTTTTTCTTTAATGAAAATTTTATGTTGGTGCGAAAATCATAAAACCATACTTCTTTGGTCTGTGGTTCTTTCGATGCAGGTTTGTTATCGAAAAACAATACATTGGCTTTTACGCCCTGCTTGTAAAAAATGCCTGTGGGCAAGCGTAGTATGGTGTGCAGGTTGGTGGTTTCCAAAAGTTTTTTTCTGACCACTTCGCCTGCTCCGCCTTCAAAGAGTACATTATCGGGCAATACAACCGCAGCTTTACCGTCCGATTTAAGCATGGTGCGGATGTGTTGCAAAAAGTTTAACTGCTTGTTGCTGGTGGTTACCCAAAAATCCTGACGGTTATAGGTTAAATCTTCTCTTTCTTGCTCGCCTTCTTCGTTGGTAAGGGTCATACTGCTTTTTCTGCCGAACGGAGGATTTGCCAGCACATAGTCCACTCGCAAACCGGTATCGGCTATCAAGGCATCGGCAGGTGATATGAAGTTTTCGCTTTCAAAATCGCCGATGTTGTGCAGGAATAAATTCATCAGGCAAAGTCTGCGTGTGCTCTGTACTATCTCGTTGCCATAAAAAGTTTTGTTCTTTAAAAATTCTTTCTGCTCCTTGGTAAGCGAATAATTGGCCGGATTGGCAATAAAATCATAAGCCGCCAGAAAGAAACCACCTGTACCGCAAGCAGGATCGGCAATAGAGTTGTTCTGAAATAAGACATTTTTTAAATATAGGCATAGTTTTGGCCTAATTCATTTGAGATTATGCCC
>FWWM01006387.1_pt1 | contig 24778 bp, 28 predicted proteins | sample 2228351 | NCBI WGS metagenome assembly FWWM01 (sample SAMEA103939774, study PRJEB20133) | metagenome
GATCCCCGGTGATGCGGTGGTTACCGGTTATGGCAGGATTCATGGCAGACCGGTGGCGGTTTTTTCCCAGGACTTCACCGTTTTTGGCGGGACGCTTTCCCGGGTTTTTGCTGAGAAGGTTTGTAAGATAATGGATTTGGCGATGCGGGTCGGAATGCCGGTCATTGGCTTGAATGATTCGGGCGGAGCAAGAATTCAGGAGGGGGTGGAGAGTCTCGGTGGTTATGCGGACATCTTTTTGCGTAATACCCTGGCATCAGGTGTGATTCCCCAGATTTCGGCGATCATGGGTCCGTGTGCCGGTGGCGCGGTTTATTCACCGGCGCTGACCGATTTTATCTTTATGACCGAGCGGACAAGTTATATGTTTATCACCGGTCCAGAGGTGATTAAGGCGGTTACCAAGGAAGAGGTGACGAAGGAGAAGCTGGGCGGTGCGGATACGCATAATTCGGTTTCCGGGGTGGCGCATTTTAAGGATATTGATGATAAAGACCTGCTGGAGCGGATTCGGAAGTTGATGACCTATCTGCCGCAGAATAACCGGGAGAAGCCGCCGCGGGTAACCCCGCGTGACCGGCCGGACCGGGACACCGAGGGGATTGAGGAGATAATGCCGGACGACCCGCGTAAGCCCTATGATATGCTGGCGATTATTCACCGTGTGGTTGACCAGGGCAGTTTTTTTGAGGTGCAGCAGCACTGGGCAAAAAATATTATTATCGGGTTTGCCCGGATGGATGGCCAGGTGGTGGGAATTGTGGCAAATCAGCCGAAGTTCCTTGCCGGTTGTCTGGACATTGATGCCTCGGTGAAGGCGGCGAGGTTTGTGCGGTTTCTTGACGCGTTTAACATCCCGATTGTTACCTTTGTTGATGTCCCCGGTTTTTTGCCCGGCACGGCGCAGGAGTATGGCGGAATTATCCGGCACGGCGCGAAGTTGCTTTACGCCTACTGTGAGGCAACGGTGCCCAAGGTGACGGTGATTACCCGCAAGGCGTACGGCGGTGCCTACGATGTGATGTCGTCCAAGCACATCCGGGGCGATTTCAATTTTGCCTGGCCAACCGCCGAGATTGCGGTGATGGGTTCCGAGGGTGCGGTGAACATCATCTTTCGCAAGGAGATTGCCGAGTCCGCTAATCCGGAGGAGACCCGGCGCCGGCTGGTGGAGGAGTATGAGAATAAGTTTGGTATTTGGTAATCCGTTTAAGGCGGCAGAACTGGGCTATGTCGACGAGGTGATTGAGTTCCGGGATACGAGGAGAAAGATTATTGAGAGTTTGCGGATTCTGGAAAACAAGACCCTGACCAATCCGTGGAAGAAGCACGGCTGTATTCCGTTGTAGTTTATGGAAGAAAAAGAACCAAAAGATAGGGATATCCAGGTCGAGCATTTGAAGTCCGCAAGGGCGCGCTGGGAAAAAGATGTCCTGGCGCCGGCGCTGAACAAAATGCCGGAGCGAGAGGAGGAGTTTACTACTGTTTCCGGGCTTCCGCTGCCCCGGATTTTGACACCGCTGGACCGGCAGGAGGCGGATTACCTGGCGGATGTCGGGTTTCCTGGTAGTTTTCCTTTTACCCGCGGGGTCCAGCCGACAATGTACCGGTCGCGGCTGTGGACAATGCGCCAGTATGCCGGGTTCGGTTCCGCCGAGGAGACCAATGCCCGCTATCACTACCTCTTAAAGCAGGGGCAGACCGGACTGTCGGTGGCGTTTGACCTGCCGACGCAGATGGGCTATGACTCGGACAGTCCGCTGGCAAAAGGTGAGGTGGGCAAGGTCGGGGTGGCGATTTCCACGATTGATGATATGGCGGTTTTGTTTAAGGACATTCCGCTGGACCGGGTTTCGACATCGATGACGATTAACTCCACCGCAGCGATTCTTCTGGCGATGTACTGTGTGATTGCCGAAAGACAGGGTGTGGAGTTAAAGAAGTTGCAGGGCACGATTCAGAATGATGTGCTAAAGGAGTATGTGGCGCGCGGTACCTATATCTTTCCACCAAGGCCATCCCTGCGGCTGGTAACCGATATCATCGCCTGGTGCGCTCAGGAGGTACCGAAATGGAACACAATTTCCATTTCCGGCTATCATATCCGGGAGGCAGGAGCCACTGCGGTGGAGGAGGTGGCGTTTACCCTGGCAAATGGTCTGGAATATATCCGGGCAGCGGTGGCAAGGGGATTGGATGTTAACCGCTTTGCACCCCGGCTTTCGTTTTTCTTTGCTGCTCATTCTAACATCCTGGAGGAGGTGGCGAAATTTCGGGCGGCAAGGCGGCTGTGGGCAAAGTTATTGCGGGAACGTTACAACGCTTCGGATGAGGCGTGTAAGTTGCGCTTTCACACCCAGACCGGTGGCGTGACCCTGACTGCGCAGCAGCCGGAAAACAACATCATTCGGGTTGCCTATCAGGCGCTGGCCGCGGTGCTGGGCGGGACCCAGAGCCTGCACACCAATTCCCGGGACGAGGCGCTTTCCCTGCCGACCGAGGAGTCGGTAACCATCGCCCTGCGCACCCAGCAGATTCTTGCCTATGAGACCGGTGTGGCAGATACGGTCGACCCGCTCGCCGGTTCTTATCTCGTGGAGAGTCTGACCGATGAGATTGAAAAACGGGCGCGGGAATTGATTGCCGAGGTGGAAGCAAGGGGCGGCGCGGTGAGTGCGATTGAGCAGGGATTTATCCAGGAGCGGATTGCCGAGAGTGCCTGGCGTTATCAGCAGGAGGTGGAGAAGGGGAAGCGCATCGTTGTCGGGGTCAACCGTTTCTCTGATAATGTTCAACCGCAGTTAAAATTGTTGCGGGTTGATGAGGCGCTGGCATTGCGCCGGCAGGAGGAGTTAAAGGAGTTTCGGGCGCGGCGGGATAGCAGGGCAGTGAACGCGGCGCTCGCTGAGGTGGCAAGGGTCGCAGAAACCGAAGAAAATCTGATGCCGGCGATTCTTGCCGCGGTGCGGGCAGGTGCCACAGTAGGTGAAATTAGCGATGCCCTGCGCCAGGTGTTTGGTGAGTATGACCGGCAGCGGTAAAAAGGAGGTAGGATGATTAAAAAGGTTGCCCATATCGCCATTGCGGTTCATAATGTTGATGAGGCGGCAAGGTTTTTTACCGAAAAACTGGGGTTAAAACTGGAAGGGAAAGAGATGGTGCCCCATCGCAAGGTTACTGTGGGGTTTATTCAGTTAGGCGAGGTGAAGATTGAGCTGGTGCAACCGGATTCACCTGACGCGCCGATCGCCAAATTCCTGAGTGAACGCGGGCCGGGTTTACATCATATCTGCTTTGAGGTTGATGACATTGAGGCGGAGTATCGCCGGTTACAGTCTGCCGGGGTCCGGCTGGTTGACCCGGCACCGCAGGCGGGTGCAGGTGGCACAAAGACATTTTTCATCCATCCCAAGTCTGCAAAGTCTGCGGGTGGTGTTCTAGTGGAGATAAATCAGCCTCAGAGAGAAGGGCCGTAGACATTCTGACGGATAAAGCCTTCATTCTGGCGCCAGCCCTTGGCGACTTTGACCCACAGTTCCAGGTAAACCGGTCGTCCAAGAAACTGCTCAATTGACTCCCGGGCGAGTTCGCCGACCTTTTTTAACGCCCGGCCGCCTTCACCAATCAGGATACTTTTCTGGGACTCCTTTTCCACATAGATGACCGCCCGGATGTAATCTTTGCGATTGGGGCGTTCGCGAAACTCTTCTACCTGGACGGTGGTGGAGTAGGGGATTTCCGCGCCGTAGCGGTTAAAGATTGCTTCCCGGATCAGTTCGGCAACAAAGAACCTTTCCGGGCGTTCAGATACCATATCGGGCGGATAAAGGGGCGGTGCTTCGGGCAGGAGTTCCACAATGCCCTTTTTTAAGTCTTCAACACCGTCACCGGTCAGGGCGGAAATCATATACACCCTGTCCAGCCCGGCATTGGCACAGGTCTGGGCAAGGGGAAGCAGGTCCTGTCTGGGGACAGCGTCAATTTTATTCAGTGCCACCACCGCCGGGCGTCCGGTAACCAGGGCGAGATCATGGCACACCGGCGCGGTGGCATCAATGACCAGCAGGATGGCGTCCGCATCACCGAGTGCCTTTTCAATCTCTTCTTTCATCAGCCTCTGCAGGGCGTATTTCGGGTCAAGAATGCCGGGGGTGTCAAGGAGTAGCGCCTGATAGTCGGGTCCGTTGAGGATGCCGAGAATCCGGTGCCGGGTGGTTTGTGGTTTCGGGGTGACAATCGCCAGCCGGTGCCCGATGAGACGGTTAAGCAGGGTGGATTTACCGGCGTTGGGCCGGCCAATTATGGCAACATAGCCGCTGCGAAAGGATGATGAGGCGGTGCTCATCTACTTTACTTTACCTTCCTGGAATACGCCAATCGCCGCGAACCTGGCAATCCGGCGGGCGATCAGTTCTTCACCGGGCAGGGTGTTTAACACATAGTAGTTTGCCAGCACCGTCTTTTTTAAGAGCCGCGCCGCCTCATCCCAGTCGTGGTGAGCGCCGCCGGGTGGTTCGGGGACAATTTCGTCAATCACGCCGAGGCTGAGGAGGTCGGGCGCGGTTAGTTTTAACACCTTTGCCGCCTCTTCTGCCTTGGAGCCGTCCCGCCAGAGGATTGCGGCACAGCCTTCAGGTGAGATGACCGAGTAGACCGCATTTTCCTGCATCAGCACCCGGTCACCCACCGCAATTGCCAGTGCGCCCCCGGAACCGCCTTCACCGGTGACAACCGCAATTACCGGCACCGTCAAGAGCGCCATTTCGCGCAGGTTACGGGCAATCGCCTCAGCCTGCCCTCTTTCCTCGGCGCCGATACCCGGATAGGCGCCCGGGGTGTCAATGAGACAGAGAATCGGGACCCGGTGCCGGGCGGCAAGTTCCATAACCCGCAGTGCTTTGCGATAGCCTTCCGGATGGGGCATGCCGAAGTTGCGCGCCAGTTTTTCTTTTGTGTCTCTGCCTTTCTGGTGCCCGATGATGGCAAACGGGAGGTCGTCAATTTTACCCAGTCCGGCAACAATCGCCGGGTCATCTGCGAACGCCCGGTCACCATGGAGTTCCACAAAGTTGTTTACCATTCTTTCAATGTAGTCCAGGGTGTAGGGACGCCGGGGGTGCCGGGCAAGTTGCACCCGCTGCCAGGGGGTGAGGTGGGCGTAAAGTTTTGCCTTCAGTTCCTCAATCTGCTGCTGGAGCTTTTTTATCTCGGTGGTCGCGCCTATTGCGGCAACCTCTTCCAGCCGGGTGAGCAGTTCGGCAAGCGGCTGTTCAAAGTCCAGCCAGCCCTGGGAAGCGCCGGGCATAGATTAATAACCAAAGCCGATGCCCAGGCGGTGGGCGGTGCCCAGTCCCAACCCTAATGGCGAGAAGGTGTAGTCGAGCCGGAGTTTATTGCTGGCAGTTTCGTTTGACCTGCTGATGGGTGCGCTGATTCCCAGACCGAAATTGAGGTGGCTGGCAGGGTTGAGAGGGTCATAACCAGCGCGCAGGGAAAGGAAGTCGTTTAACGAAAACTCCACGCCGGTTTGCAGGCTGACCTTTTGTGAGTAGAAAAACCAGGAGCCATCAGCGGAGAAAAGCAGCCGGGAGTTGCCCAGGGGCATTGTCCAACCGATACCGGTTCTTAACCGGCTCGGTAGCCAGAAGACCTCCTCTTCATAATAGACGGTGCGACCCAAATCGGTGACGGCAATACCTAATTGCAGATTTTTTATGGGATGAAAACGGGCACCGATATCCGCGCCCATACCCAATAACTCCGCACTGGCGATTTTGGAATAGAAGAAACGGGCGTTGATACCCGCATCAACCCAGGTCGCGAAGGAGCGGGCGATGTTGAAATAGGCGGTCAGGTCAAGCGGGGAAAAGGTCCCCAGTGGTTCTTCGGTCGGGATTTCTTCCCGGTATTCCACACTGCCGCCGGAGAAGGCGACGACACCAAGCCCCAGGGAAAAATGGCGCAGGTTGCGGCTGACAAATAGGGACTGGTGGTGGGTGTCAAGGAACCATCTGGTGTAACTCACCTGGGCAGAAAACGGGCTGATAGTGCCGGTGCCGGCGCTGTTCTGGTCCCGGGCGGACAGCGCCGGATTATAAGCAAGCGCCTGGGGACCGATGGCGCTTGCGGTGCCGGTGCCGGCGAGCGCCGCCTCCCGGGCGCCCACCGGAATCTTCAGGGAGGCAAAACCTTCCCGGCGCTGGGCAAGGCAGGGGTTTAACAGCGCGGTTCCGAAGAGAAGAGCAGAAGAAAATAAGCAGATAAGGGCAGAGGTGGACAGGGGCAGTTTTTTCTTTTGCCTGATTTCTGCGATTATCTGACGCACCGGTTACTCTTCAATTATTTCCACATTTGCCCGGGGCAGGGTGATTCGTTCCCCGGATTCCAGTTCCACTTCCAGCACCCGGACCTTTGCTTCGGTTTCAATTGTCTGGAGTTCCACCGGCAGCGCGGTTACCCGTCCGATTTTACCAAAATGAGGCTGGCGAATGATACGCACCGCCATTCCGATTGCCAGCCCACCTTCCGAGATGCTGGGTTTGATTTCGCCGGTCTTTTCCGCGCAGGGGACAATCACCTCGGGACGAATCACGCCCGCGCGAATCTGGGTGGCGCCGTTGATTGACGCCATCTTATTTTCCAGGGAGGCAAGCAGTTCAAAGGTGCGCCTTGCCATCCGCATTTCGCCGAAACCTTCGGTAACAATGATGGGATGGTTAACCCTTTTTTCTCCGAGCCGGTGATTGCGACACCGATATCATAACCAAGAAACCGGCGCAGGGTGGCGTCTTCAACGCCGCCCGCAACAATTCCCCTGGCGCCAACCGTTATCGCCCTTTCAATTGCCTCGTAGGTAACCAGGGAACCACCGATGACAACCCTGTCCTTACAGTCATCGCCAATCTTATCCGCGGTGAGTTTTTCCTCGGGATTTTTTACCGCCAGTTTAATGAAGCCGCGGGTTTCACCACCCACGCCAAATATGCCCTGGACCAGACTGACATCATTCGCAACAACCACACCCTCCCGGGGGATAACCTCATCCACCACACCTTCAATATAGGCATCAACCTGTACCGGTTGCGGCGGTTCGCGGATAATCACCTGACCGGTGACTGCGGAGATACTTTCAACTGTGCCGGTGATGGGTGAGCGGACCTCGGTTTTGAACAGCCCCAAGAGACCTTTCGAGCGGGCGATAACCTCATCCTTCTGAACCGGGTCGCCGGTCTTCTTCAGCATCAGATGGGGGACATCCTCGGGCGGCACACCAAGAATTCCTCCAACATTCACCGTCTGGACATTTCCCGGAACCGCGGTGCGTGCGACCATATCATCACCTTTGACCCACTGCCCCTTTTCGACCAGGGTCTCACCGGGCAGGGGCAACCTTCTGATTTTTCTGATATGAGTCCTGGCGGTAACTTTAAGTCCAGGAGTATAAGCATGTGCCATATAGATTAGCATAAAAAGAAAAATTGCCCTGTCAAGCAAACCTATCGAACCCGGCTTGTCTGTTTAGTACAACCAGCTGGGGTTGTAATTGGCGCCTATGGGCGAAGTTGCCATAAAAGGCAACAAACTGGTGTCAGGGAAAAGTGGTGTATCTTCCGTTATATCGTAAGTTAACCTTAATTACCATTTTGTCAGGGGGCTAGCCCCGGGGCTGCTGGGGGGCTTGCCGGTGCTATAATCATTGAATCAGTTTTCCGGCTGAAACAGGTTATCTTTTCTCCGGTGGTGTTGAGGGCACGGGCAGAGGCGGTTTTTTCAGAAGCCGGTTAAACAATCTTCCGGGCGGTTGTCCGTGCGGGCGGGCAGGGAATGGTGCGGGTTGTTGTCAATGGCGCCATGCGGTCAGCCAGAGCGGTTGTTATGCGGCTGGTGCGGGTAGCGGGTTTTTGCGTAGCCGCAGTGGCTATTTATCAAGCCTGCCAGGGCTCGATGGCCTGGTGCGCAAGGCGGCAGAACGGGCTGTGCCATTTTTAGCCGGGGGGTGGTATTCCGGGCTGATTGCTTTTGTGATGGTTATTCTTGACCTGGGAGTTTTGCATTTTATAATCACCATTCTGAATTAAATGAAGTTCTGGCGTGAACGTGAACCACTGGATGCAGGAGAGAAAAAGCCCCCGCGGGGTAAGGTTCATATCCTCATTGAGCGGTGCAAGGGGTGCGGTTTCTGTATTACCTATTGTCCAAAACAGGTGCTGGAGGCGTCAACAGATTTTAATCGTCGGGGCTATCACCCGCCGGTGGTGAAGTACCCAGAGCGGTGCGTCAACTGCGGGCTATGCTCAATCATCTGTGCTGAGTTTGCCATCTGGACAACCGCGTCTCCGCAACTGGGCGACGCGGGTGCCGGCACCGGTACCACCCCGGCTGAAGAGGAACAGACACCCCAGACTGCGGGCACCCCTCGCAAAGAGGGGAATCAGGGGGGGTAAACGAAGGATGAAAGGGACCTCCGCGGTTTTGACCGGGGGGGGTGCATTTTCTTGATGGCGACCACGCCTGTGCTGAAGGTGCGATTGCCGCGGGTTGTCGCTTCTTTGCCGGCTATCCGATAACGCCATCCACCGAGATTGCCGAAAGGATTGCTCAGCGCTTTCCGTTTGTGGGCGGGACATTTATTCAGATGGAGGATGAACTCGCCTCAATTGCCGCGGTGCTCGGTGCCGCCTGGGCTGGGACCAAGGCGATGACGGTAACATCGGGCCCGGGCTTTTCTTTGATGCAGGAAAATATCGGGCTCGGCGTGATGACCGAGACGCCCTGTGTGGTGGTTGATGTCCAGCGCGGGGGTCCGTCAACCGGCTTGCCCACCTTGACCGGTCAGCAGGATATGATGCAGGCGCGCTGGGGTTCGCATGGTGATTATGAGATTATTGCGCTTTCTCCGGCTTCACCGCAGGAGTGCTTTGACTTAACCATTACCTGTTTTAACCTGTCCGAGGCGTTCCGGGTGCCGGTGCTTTTTATGATGGATGAGTGTGTCGGGCATATGACCGAGAAGGTGGTGATTCCGCCGGCGGAGAAAATCCGGGTTGTGCCCCGGCGCTGGTATCGCGGTCCCAAGGAAAACTACCGTCCGTTCAAGCCGGAGGCGGATGGTGTGCCGATGATGGTCCGGGCAGGGAAGGGCTACCGGGTGCACATTACCGGTTTAACCCATGATGAGCGGGGTTATCCGGTGATTAACGCTGAATGCCAGGACTGGTGTGTGAAGCGACTGGTGAACAAGATTCGGGAAAATGCCGAGCGGATTATTATGGTGGATGAGTTTCAGTTAGAAGATGCGGAGGTGGTGGTGGTCGCGTATGGCATCAGCGCCCGGGTGGCGTTTCGGGCGATTGCCGATGCCCGCAAAAGGGGGGTAAAGGCGGGGATGCTCCGGTTGATTACCGTCTGGCCATTTCCCCGGCGCCGGATCGAAGAACTTGCTTCACGGGTAAAGGCTTTTGTAATGCCGGAAATAAATATGGGACAGGTTTTTCTGGAACTGGAGCGCGTGGTCGCGGGCAGATGCCGGACAACCCATGTGCCTCATTGTGGCGGCTGGGTGCACAACCCCGCGGATATCTTTGATGCGATAATGGAGAGTGCCCGATGAGTGGTAAGGTTTTGCTTGCCAGGGACCTGCCCGGTCTGGAACAGCACCCGCTCGATGAGTTCCTGCGGGTTGACCGGATTCCTCATATCTGGTGCCCGACCTGCGGGCTGGGGATAGTTTTGAACGCATTTCTCACCGCGGTAAAGGAACTTGCCATCCCGCGTGATGATGTGGTGGTTGTGTCGGGCATTGGTTGCACCGGCAGGGCAGCGGGTTATGTGAACTTCGACTCCTTTCACACCACGCACGGCCGGGCACTGCCATTTGCTACCGGCTTGAAGTTGGCGAATCCGAAACTGAAGGTGGTGGTCATCTCGGGTGGGGTGATGGTGACCTGGTGGCGATTGGTGGCAATCATCTCATTCATACCGCCCGGCGTAATATGGATTTGACGGTTATCTGCGTTAACAACTTTAACTATGCGATGACCGGCGGTCAGTTTGGTCCGACCACGCCCCGGGGCGCAAGGTTGACCACCGCGCCCTATGGCAGTTATGAACCACCTTTTAACATCCCGTTTCTGGTTGATTCCTGTGGCGCCACCTATGTTGCCCGCTGGACCGTGCTTCACACCCGGCAGTTGACCCAGGGGATGAAAGAGGCGTTGCAGCATCCCGGGTTCAGCTTTATTGAGGTCATCTCACCGTGCCCGACGGTTTACGGCAGAAGGAACCAGCTTGGCTCTGGTCTGGAGATTGTGAAATACTATCTACTATCAGGAGAAGTCGGTGGTGAAAAACGCCATTGACACCCGGGAATGTGCGATTGAATATCAGGGTGAGATTATTGTCGGCAGATTTGTCCAGCGCCGGGAGCCCACCTATCTGGAAAAGATGAACGAGTTTTTAAGGCAGAGTGTTGGCGATAAATTTGTCCCTTATCCGGGACCGATGGACGAAGATGGAGATTAAACTTTCCGGCTTTGGCGGCCAGGGGATAATTATGATGGGGATGGTTCTGGGCAGGGCAGCGACCATCTATGACAACCGCTATGCGACCCTGACCCAGAGTTTCGGTCCGGAGGCAAGGGGCGGCGCCTGTTCTGCCCAGTTGATTATTTCAGATGAGGCGGTCCTCTATCCGTATCTTACTGCGCCCGATATCCTGGTGGCGATGTCGCAGGAGGCGTATGAGAAGTTTGAGCCGACATTAAAAGATGGTGGAATTCTGGGGATTCTGATAATGGAGGAAAACCTTGTTCGTCCCCATGAACACCACGGCCGTGTAAAGGAGTATAAGATTCCGGCAACAAAGATTGCCGAGGGGATGGGTAACCGGATGTTTGCCAATATGGTAATGCTCGGGTTTATGGTTGCGGTCACCGGCGTGGTGCAGAAGGAAGCGCTGGTTAATGCGGTGCGTGACACCATTCCGGCTCGTTTGCTGGAAAAGAATCTGACCGCCCTGGAAAAGGGCTACGAGATTGGATTGAGCGCCCGGGCGCAGGGTGTATGAAAAAGGGTTTTGCCGAGACAGGTCTCAGGGATTTGTTGAATACCGGTGAGGCGCGGCTGAAAATCGCCGGCGTTGATGAGGAACTGACAATAAATCCGGTCCCGGATTCACCCTGTCGGGTTGCCTGTCCAGCCGGCGTTAATGTCAAGGCGTATGTGGGCTTGATTGCCGCGGGTAATTTCGAGCGAGCGCTGGCGGTGGTGCGGGCGACAAACCCATTGCCCGGTATCTGTGGTCGCATCTGCACCCATCCCTGCGAGGCGGAGTGCCGCCGGGCTGAGGTGGACCAGCCGGTTGCCATTCGTGCCCTGAAAAGATTTATTGCCGATTACGCCCGGGCCGCACCACAGGCAAAGTTGCCCCCGGGCACACCTCGGCGGGATGAGAGGGTAGCGGTGGTTGGTGCTGGTCCAGCCGGCTTGACTGCGGCGAATGACCTGGTCCGGTTTGGGTATCGGGTAACAATCTTTGAGGCGCAGGACAAACCGGGCGGGATGCTGGTCTGGGGTATTCCGCCGTTTCGTTTGCCCCGGGACATTATTGAAGAGGAGATAAACTCTATTTTAGGGCTGGGGACAGAACTTTGCCTTAATACCCGAGTTTCCGACCCGGCACAGTTATTGAAAGATGGTTACCGGGCGGTTTTTTATGCACCGGGCTGTCAGAAGGCAATTAAACTCGGCCTTCCCCTGGAAGATGAGTTGTCTGGTGTTCTTGATAGTCTGACATTTCGTGTGGATTGTTTACCGGCGCACCCGGGAGGAGATGCCGGCAGCGGAAGAGGAGGTTGTTGCCGCCGAGGAAGAAGGGGTGCGGATAGACTATCTCACCCAGCCGGTGGCGCTAGTTCCGCGGGACGGCAGGATAGCGGGACTGCGTTGCATCCGCAATACATTGGGTGAGCCGGATGAGTCCGGCAGGCGCCGACCGGTGCCGATTCCTGGTTCTGAATTCGTTATCCCGGCAGACTGGGTGATTACCGCGCTGGGGCAGAAAACAGAAAGAGATGTTAAAGATTTGCCGGGAGGTATCTTTATTGGTGGCGATGCCGCGGGTGGTCCGGCAACGGTGATTGACGCCATCGCCAGCGGGCACCGTGGTGCCCGGGCGATTCACAACTACATTGCTGGTAGTGGTAATGAAGAGGCGCGCCCATTTAGTGTTGTGGAAATGGAACTACCCGGTAAGGTTTTAACCGCAATTTCAGTCCCGAGAGTCCAGCCCAGGGCGCTACCACTCAACGCCCGACGCAGTTTTGAGGAGATTGAGGCGGTTCTGACATCCGCTGAGGCGGTCCAGGAGGCACAGCGCTGTCTGCGCTGTGGTCCCTGTGTTGAGTGCGTTCTCTGTCATAACACCTGTCCCCGTCACATAGTAGCGATTTATCTGCCCCGGACCCGGGAATCGGCTTTTATCCGTGTGCCGGCACTGACAGATATTTTGTCCGGTGATATGGAGAGAAAAAAGGGGTTGCTTACGGTTGCGGGTGCTGGTGAGTTTGAGATTGAGTTATTGCCGCTGGTTGTGCGGGTAGATAGTGAGTTATGCCGGGGGTGTGGCAGGTGTGCGGATAGTTGTCCCCATTCCGCAATCTCACTTGAGGAATGGCGGCAAGGGTTTAAGGTAGCGGTGGTGGATAGTGTTCGTTGCCGGGGTTGTGGAGTTTGTCTTGCCGTGTGTCCGAGCGGTGCCCTGCAGGGCTTTATAAGACCTGAAGAGTTACTATCGGGATGGAAAAGATGAAGGCGCAGTCAATAAACGGTCTTGCCTTTATCTGTCGGCGACAGGAAGGCCGGGTTTATCCGGATTTATTGACTGGGTATGGTTTTGGTTACCGCCCGGTAACCGGAGATTGCCCGAAAAGAGGTCCAGACCGCTCAGGAGATATTGAGCCTTCTCGGTTATCCCCGGGAAGTGGTCGGGTTTATGTCTTCAGGTGAGCCGGCAGAAATAGAGGAACAATTAGAGAAGTTTGGCGTCAAGAAAAAGACAAGAGCCTTAGCAAGCGAGCAGCCCGCACCGGTATCTCCAGCAGTAGAATGGACATCCGGCGGTTTTGTCTGTCTTAATTGTGGACGGTGTAGCGGGGTTTGTCCGGTAAGCAGGACCGGGCTGGGGTTCTCTCCCCGGCGGCTGATTCAGGAGGCGATTGAGCAGGCTAGGGCGGTGCCAACAAGGGCGGTATATGCCTGCCTCGGTTGTGACCTGTGCAGTGCGGTATGCCCTTCCGGGAAAAAGATTACTGATGAGGTCATCCGGTTGCGGGTGCAGGCGTTTAAGAATAACGATAAGCCGGTTCTGGCGCATGGCGGCATTGTGCAGACAGTAGCCCGGATGATGGGTAAAAGCAGGGGGCAGCAGAACCGGCTCTCCTGGCTGCCACCAGAATTAAGGGTTGTTGAGAAAGGCGATACCGCACTCTGGGTGGGCTGCGCGCCATATTTTGCGGTGCTTTTCCGTGACCTCGGGGTTAATCCTTTAGGGACGGTGGGCAATGCGGTGCGGATTTTGAATCACCTGGGTATCCAGCCAGCCGGTTATCCTCAGGGATGAGCGGTGTTGCGGGCATGACTGTCTCTGGCAGGGTGATGTGGATACCGCTGGAAACCTTGCCCGGCATAATATCGCCATTTTACAGGCAGCAGGGGTGAAACGGGTGATTTTTACCTGCCCGGAATGCCTGCGCACATTCAAACTTGATTACCCCTTACTTGCCGGGGCACCCGGATTAGAACTCATTCATATAAGCGAGTTTCTCTTACAACAGGGGTTTAAACCCCTGACCAGGAGCTCGAAGAATGGTTCGATTGTCGCAACCTATCAGGACCCCTGCCGGCTGGGCAGGCAGTTAGGGGTGTTTTCCGCGCCGCGTGAGGTTATCGGTTTATTAGAGAATGTGGAGTTACGGGAGATGGCACATCAAAAGGAAAGTGCGTTGTGTTGTGGGGGCAAATCCTGGTTAGAATGCGGTGCGGCGGTAAAGATGCTACAGGAGCGCCGGCTGGCTGAGGCGCAGGCGGTTGGTGCTGAGGTCCTGGTGACGGCGTGCAGTAAATGTGAAATTCACCTCCGCTGTGCCCAGATAAATAGTCCCGGTGGTGCGGGAATAAGAGTAGTAAATATTGTTGATTTCGTCTGTGAGGGAAGTAAGATAGGAGAGCGATGAGTCAGGAAACAGTAACGACCGATGGAAAGAATACCACCACGGCAAGGGTGGGCGTGTTTGTCTGTCGGTGCGGAACCAACATCGCTGCCACAGTGGATGTGGACCGGGTGGCAGAGTACGCGCGCAGTTTACCCGGTGTCGTGTATGCGGGCGTGAATCTCTATGTCTGTTCGGAACCAGGACAGAAGGAGATTCAGAAGGCAATCGCCGAGCATAACCTCAACCGGGTGGTGGTTGCTGCCTGTTCACCCCGGATGCATGAGCCTACATTTCGTGCCTGTCTGGCGCAGGTGGGCTTTAATCCGTTCCTTCTGGAGATTGCCAATATCCGGGAGGGATGTTCCTGGGTGCACAGTCAGGAGCCCGAGCGGGCGACAGAAAAGGCAAAGGACCTGGTCCGGATCGCGGTGGCAAAGTCCCGGCACCTGAAACCGCTGACCGAGCGCCGTTTTCCGGTTAAGGATGCGGTGCTGGTGATTGGTGGTGGGATTGCCGGCATTCAGGCGAGCCTTGACCTGGCAGACGGTGGGCATCAGGTTTATCTGGTGGAGCGACAGCCATCACTGGGCGGTTTGATGGCGCAGTTAAACAAAACCTATCCGACGATGGATTGTGCGATATGAATACTTGCGCCCAAGATGGCGGATGCCGGTCGGCATCCGAAAATAAAACTCCTCACCCTGACCGAGGTCAAGGAGATTGCCGGTCATGTTGGTAATTTTAAGGTAACGCTCCGGCAGAAGGCAAGGTTTGTTGATGAGCGGGAGTGCACCGCCTGCGGTGAGTGCGCCCAGGTCTGTCCGCAGCTGGTGCCGGATGAGTTTAACCTCGGGCTTTCACTCCGGCATGCGATATACCAGCCGTTTCCGCAGGCAATTCCTGCTGGCTATGTGTTAAATCCTCAGGACTGTCTCGGTCTCAATCCCATCGCCTGTGGTAAGTGTGCGCAGGCGTGTGAGAAGAAATGTATTGACCTGAACGCCCGGGACCGGGAGTTTACCGTGGAGGTGGGTGCGATTATTGTTGCCACCGGTATGGAATCATTTGACCCACTGATGCGCAAGGATTTTGGCTACGGTGATGCGGCAAATGTCATCAACGCACTGGAGTTTGAGCGGCTGGCATCATCGGGTGGTCCGACCGGTGGTGAGATAATCCGGCTGAGCGACCGGCGACCCCCGAAGAGTATCGCATTTATCCAGTGCGTCGGTTCCCGGTGCGTCCAGCAGGGCACACCTTATTGCAGCAACATCTGCTGTATGAATACAATTAAGGATACCCTGGTGTTAAAGGACCACCATCCGGAGATTGATGTCAAGGTGTTCTACATTGACCTGCGGGCGTTCAGCAAAGGTTTTGAGGAGATGCTCTGGCGCTCAAAGCGGCTCGGCGTGAAATACATCCGCGGGATTCCGGGTGAGGTAATTGAGGACAAAGCGTCGGGCAACTTAACCTTGTTCGTGGAGAACACCGAGACCGGCCAGATTGAGACCCACGAGGTGGAGATGGTGGTGCTGGCGACCGGTGTCCAGCCCCGCGCCGAGACCAAACCGTTACAGCAACTACTTTCACTCCAGCTCCATCCCGAAGGGTTTTTACTGGAGGCGCATCCCAAACTCCAGCCGGTAGACTCACCGGTGCGGGGTGTGTTCTATGCGGGTGGCGCGGAGGGACCAAAGGACATAAAGGATTCGGTCACCCAGGCGAGTGCCGCGGCAGGGCGGGCAGCCCGACTCCTGGCACAGGGTTCGATCCCGGCAGAGCCTTATACCGTTGAGGTGATGAGTGAGCGGTGCCGTGCCTGTGGTGCCTGTGTGCAGGTGTGCTCGTTCAAGGCGTTTGAGTGGGAAAAGGGTAAACCGGCAAAGTCAATTCCAGCGGTGTGTGCCGGATGCGGTGGTTGTGCCGCGGAGTGCCGGTTTGAGGCGATTGAGGCGAATCAGTTTACCGATGAGCAGATTCTTGCCCAGATTGAGGCGGCGCTTGCCGAAGGAGCGCAGGAGAAGGCGGTGGTTTTTGCCTGCCACTGGTGCTCGTTCGCCGCGGGCGATACCGCGGGTGTTGCCCGGATGCAGTATCCGGCAAGGCAGGTGCTGATCCGGACGATGTGCAGCGCCCGGGTGGCAGAGAAGTTTGTCCTGAAGGCATTTGCCCTGGGTGCGCCGGTTGTTCTGGTGTCCGGATGCCACTTTGCCGACTGCCATTACCTCAACGCCAACCGCTGGACGGTGCGCCGGGTGGAGCGGCTCTGGGACCGGCTGGAGGCGTGGGGTATCAGACCGGAGCGGTTGCAACTGGAATGGATTTCTGCTGCCCAGGGGCAGCGATTTGTCTACACGATGCAGGAACTGGAGCGGTTGCGTCAGACGGTAACAAAAGATGAAATCCAGGAGACGATGCGGATTTTACAGAACCCACCGCGGGTGAGTGTCAGACCTGAGCCAAAGGAGGCGGGCGAGCAGCCATTCAAGTGTCTGCGCTGTGGTGTGGTAAGGAGTTTAAACTCTTTTACACTCCGGGCAAACCCGAGGAGCGCGCCTGCCCCAATTGTGAGAGTAACAGCGTCCGGCGCCTCGGTTAATAAAGTTCAGGCAAAAACAGTCAATCGCGATTGACATTCCTTTCTGTTCTTTATCTTTATCTACCGATGCGGCAGCGGTGGACTTGGAAGAAATTTTCCCGCAGAGGATGGTTAAATGTCCTGTGGTTGTAATGGTTAACAGACTTATTTTAAGATAGTTAGCCACTGAGGTGCGGTGTCTGGAGGAATCAAGAGGTGGTATGCCCGGGGCTAGCCCCGGGGCTGCTGGGAGGCTAGCCCCGGATGCAGTCGCAGGGTTTATCGCTGGTTTAATTTGGGGTTTAATCAGGTGAGAAGCGGGGTTCGTTGTCCTGATGTTCGGTCTGGCCGGGGTTTTGGTTTTAACCGCGGTAATAGTCCGGTGGTTAAACCCGGGGTCAATCGGCGGTTTTCTCCGGGCGTTGGCTGAGCCGGTAGTCTGCGGTTAAGCGAGTCGTGCTTTCAGTCGCCCGGCAAGTTGTTCGGGTTCGTAGATGACCTCAATACCCGCAGACTGGAATGCCCGAATCTTTTCCTCAGCGGTGCCGGAGCCAGCGGAGATGATGGCGCCGGCGTGTCCCATCCTTTTGTCCGGTGGCGCGGTTTGACCGGCGATAAAGCCAAACACCGGTTTGGTGACATATTCTTTAACAAATTCCGCCGCGCGTTCTTCATCACTGCCACCGATTTCGCCGACAATGACAATTGCCTTTGTTTCCGGGTCGTCCTGAAACATCTTCAAGCAGTCAATGAAGTTGGTGCCAATGACCGGGTCGCCACCGATGCCAACCACGGTTGATTGACCGAATTCGCCGGTGTTGGCAGCAATTTCGTAGGTTAAGGTGCCGGAGCGGGACACAACACCGACACAGCCGGGCTGGAAGGCGCTGGCGGGCATTATGCCGACCTTTGCCTTGCCCGGTGAGATGACGCCCGGGCAGTTTGGTCCGATGATTCTGGCATTGTGCTGTCGGGCAACGGCAATCGCTTTGACCGCATCCAGGGTCGGCACGCCTTCGGTTACGCAAACGATGAGTTTTATGCCGGCAAAGATTGCCTCAAGTAGCGCATCACCGGCAAAGCCTGCCGGGACAAAGATGATTGAGGCATTGGCAGCGGTTTCTTTTACCGCCTGTTCCACGGAGTTGAATACCGGCACGCCTTCCACTTCCTGACCACCTTTGCCCGGGGTAACACCGGCGACAACCCGGGTGCCGTACTCTTTCATCATCCGGGTATGGAAGGCGCCGTCCCGGCCGGTGATTCCCTGAACCAGGAGCCGGGTGCTTTGGTCAACGAGGATGCTCATTTTGCCTCCTTTGCCAGCGTGACCGCCAGTTTGACTGCTTCGCTCATCTTTGTGGCACTTAACACCGGGCTGTCCGCCAGGAGGGCGCACGCCCTGTCCGCATTGGTGCCGACCAGCCGGGCGACGATGGGCACCTTGATGTCCGCTTCTTTTTTTGCCTGAATCAACCCCTGGGCGATGTCGTCACAGCGGGTGATACCACCGAAGATGTTGACCAGGATGACCCGGACACCGGGGTCAGAGAGGATGATGCGCATTGCGGTAACCATCTTTTCCGGTGAGGAGGAGCCGCCGACATCAAGGAAGTTTGCCGGTTCACCGCCAAAGCGTTTGATCAGGTCCATCGTTGCCATCGCCAGACCGGCGCCGTTGACAATACAGCCGACATTGCCGGAGAGTTTGATATAGGAAAGACCAGCGTTTTTTGCCTCAATCTCTCTGGGTTCTTCGCTTTCGATGTCGCGCAGCGCTTCGTTTTCCGGGTGGCGGAACAGGGCGTTGTCGTCAAAGTTGATTTTGGCATCAAGCGCCAGGAGTGTGCCGGCGTCGGTTAATACCAGCGGGTTGATTTCCACCACCACCAGGGAGAGGTCGCGCTGGACAAAGAGCCGGTAGAGTTTTTGCGCCAGAGTGGCAAACTCCTGCGCCAGTTTTGGCTCATCGAAGAGCGCCATACCGGTGTTACGCGCCTGAAAGGATAGAGGTCCAAGCAGCGGGTCAATGGCGGTTTTGACAATCTTTTCCGGGGTGTTTTTTGCCACCTCTTCAATCTCCACCCCGCCCGCGGCAGAGGCGATTAGAACCGGCTGGCGCAAAGAGCGGTCAACCGTGATACCCAGGTAGAATTCAGATTTGATGGCTACGCATTCGGAGACAAGAATTTTTGTTACCTCCAGTCCCTTAATCTTCATACCCAGAATCTGAGCCGCGGTGGGCGCAACTTCTTCCAGTTTATTTACCTTTTTTACGCCGCCGGCTTTGCCCCGGCCGCCAACCAGCACCTGTGCCTTGAGCACAACCGGCAGACCGATTTCCTCTGCTGCCCTTTTTGCCTCATCCGGTGTGGTTGATAGTTTTTCTTTTGGCACCGTAATGCCGACGCTGGAAAAGATTTCTTTTGCCTGATATTCATGGATTTTCATACAACTGGGAATTTAGCCGAAATAAGCCAGCAGTCAAGAAATAAAGGTGGCGACTGTCCGGAAAATGGGCAGGACTGAAAACTCATTAGTTGCCGTGATGTGTTTTCAGTAATAGAGGGCGGGTTGCCGGGAGTGGTGGTTGAGCCGATTAAACCGGGCAAAGTCATGGAGATTTATCGTCGGCAGGTCGTGAAGGGAGATGGTGAGATGGTAAAGGGTGGTTCGGGTTGCGGGGTTGTGCCAGATTTCCTCGGCAGCGGGGCGAAGGGTTTCCAGCCAGTCAAGAAAAAATGGTGAGCGCAGGCGGTGGCGGTAGAATCTTTCCAGTTCGGTTGTTGTGCGGTTGAGGTGGTTAACAAGATAGATATTGCCGCCCCGGGCAAATACGGTTTGTATTGTGCGGTCGATTGTGGCATAAAACCGGTTCGGGTTGCGTCCGGTGTGCAGGATTAAATCGGGCAGGGTAATAAGGGCGGAATCAATAAGGGCGGAATCAGGTAAAAACACCTGCAGGTAGTCAAATTCTGGTTCCCAGGCGCCGAGGATGATACTGTTGGTCGCGGTTGGGTCTCTGGTGGTGACAATTGCGGCGATGGTTTGCGCGCTTTGCCATTGCGGGTTGGGACGGGCGTGCTGGATAAGGCGGTAAATGTTGACCGGGGCAATAATTAGTATAAGAAGCAGGGCAAACTGCCGGAGATGGGTGCTGCGGAAGACAAGGGATGGTAATATCGTAAACAGGGCGATATTGGAATAGAGCCAGATTTTCTGATGATAGGGGTCCCAGAGTAAGGAGCCAAAAAGTGCGGCAAGAAAAACGCCCAATCCGGTAAGGAGTTCCTGCTGTTGTCCGGCACGGCTGGCGGCCAGGATGAGAATTAACAGGATGGCGGTGGCGCCCGCCAGGGTGAGGAAGGGGAGGAACAGGAGGAGTTTGTCGCCACTGCGCATCAGGGCGCTGATGCCCGAGAAGTGTTCAGGCAGAACCGGAATGACGCTGTTGATAAAGCCTAAATTCACAGCGAGTAAATTTGACAGTTTGACAGTTTGAACCCGCCATAGGTGCCCTGTTCCGGCATAAAGGTAATAAGATGGACGATGGTTCTGAGGTCGGTGTAACCGGCGCCAAGGAGAATAAGGAGATAGATGAGTGCGGTGGTGATGATGGTGGTGATTATAAGATAAAGGGCGTTACGGCACTGGCGTCGTAACAGGGTGGTCAGCAGAAGCCCCAGGGCAACGAGAAGGGTGAAGAGATAAAAGGCGGTGCTGATGCCCAGACAGATGCCCGCCAGGATATATTTTTCTTTTTTGATAAAGAGCAGGGCACACAGGAGCCAGGGGAGTGCGGGCACGACCTCGGCGATGTTGGTTGCCATTGCCGAAAAGGCGGTGGTGAGGCCAAGACCCAGGGTGGCGGTAATGGTGAGGAGGTGGTGGTGAAAATATGCCTGGATTAACAGGGCAAATAAGGTGAGGGTGAGGATGGCGCTGATGGTGTTGGCAATCTGGAGCGGTTTTATCCCGTTGCCGTGGTAGCCAGTGAGGCGGGCAAGGCGGTAGGTGATGCCGGCGTATAAGGGAAAGAGGAGGTGTTTGGGAACATTCTGATAGAAGTAGGCGGGTTGCCGGTAACCACTGCGCCAGTCAAGGGGCAGGTATTGTCTTGTGTCCGGTGAGATAAGTTTTACCTGGTGGAGCGAAGGGAGTACCCGAAAGCCATCGGTGTTGTAGCGGGTGGCGGGGAATACGAATACGAGATAAAGGGTACCGAGGAGCGCCAGGATAATTAAAACGGCAAGCGTCTGTTTCAACGGTACTGCTCCGTTTTATGTTTGAAGATAGGGAAACTGCGGTCAGTGTCAAGAATTAGAATGGCCGTTTAGCCGGGTGTTAAGGGGGTGAAAAATATTAAAAGAAGATGTTGACAAGCGATTTTAGATTAGTATATTTGCTAATTAGTCTGAGACACACATGGGGCAGAAGTGCCTTTTAGGCACGCTAAAATAGATTTGACCCCAGTTAATTAGGTGTCAGGAAAGGTAAACTAAGCGTTAGGAGATTTTGTTTTAAGATGAGCGTATTAAGGACATCGAAAAAGATCAGGATTAAGTTAAAGGCGTACGACCACCGGCTCCTGGACCAGTCGGCGCGCGATATCGTTGATGTCGCCAGGCGCACCGGCGCCCAGGTCGCTGGTCCGGTGCCGTTGCCGACAAAGCGGACTTTGTTTACCGTGTTACGCTCGCCCCATGTGGATAAGAAGTCGCGGGAACAGTTTGAGTTGAGGGTGCATAAGCGTTTGATTGAGATTTCTAATGCTACCCCGGATATGGTGGATGCGCTGATGAAACTTGAAGTCCCGGCCGGGGTGGAGGTGGAGATTAAGTCAGCATGATCGGTCTTATTGGTGAAAAGGGTGAGATGACCCAGATATACGATGAGACGGGCAGGGTTGTGCCGGTTACCGAGATTCGGGTGGGTAAGTGTGTTGTGGTTGGTATAAGGACAAAGGAGAAGCACGGCTACTGTGCGGTGCAGGTTGGCCAGGGTGAGCCGAGTAAGCGCCAGTTGACCAAGCCCTATGAGGGACAGTTTAAGAAGGCGGGTTTGCCGGTGATGGGTGTGGTGCGCGAGTTTCGGGTGGATAGCGTTGATGGGTTTCAGGTCGGGCAGGAGTTGAGGGTGGATATCTTTAAGCCGGGTGACCTGGTCTGGGTTACCGGCTGGACAAAAGGTCGGGGTTTTGCCGGTGGGATGAAGCGCTGGGGCTGGCACGGTGGTCCGGCGTCCCATGGCTCAATGTCTCATCGCCGGATTGGTTCATTAGGTGCCGGTTCTTCACCAGGAAGAGCGTTACCGGGCAGGACGCTACCCGGGCATTATGGATGTGAGCGGGTGACAATTAAGAATTTAAAGGTAGTGAAGATTGACCCGGAGGGTGGCGTGATTTATGTGCGCGGGGCGGTTCCCGGTTATCGCGGGGCAACGGTTCTAGTTAGAAAGGGAGCGTGAGGTGGAGGTGCTGAGTATTGCCGGTGAGGTAAAGAAGGAGCGGGAACTGCCGGCGTTGTGGTTTAACCGGGAGGGTCCCGCCAGTCTGCTCTGGGAGGCGGTGCGCTGCTATCTTGCCAACCAGCGCCAGGGGACAGCGAAAGTTAAAACCCGGAGCGAGGTGTCGGGTACCGGAAAGAAGCCCTGGCCCCAGAAGCATACTGGCAGGGCAAGGCATGGTTCCCGGCGTTCACCCATCTGGCGCGGTGGCGCAATTGCCTGGGGACCACAGCCCCGGGATTACAGTTACGAGTTACCGAAAAAGGTGCGCCGTTATGCCCTGGCACTGGCATTGAGCGCAAGGGCGAAAGAGAACGGGATTAGAATTGTGGAGGATTTTGACCTGTCCACACCCAAGACCAGAGAACTTGTTCAGATTCTGATGCGGGTGGCACAGCTGGAAAAGGAGGACACGAAGGTGCTTTTATTGGTTGACCAGCCGTCCGAGAATCTGCTTCTGGCGAGCAGGAATGTGGCGTGGCTGGATGTGATGCCAGCGGTGCAGGTTAATGCCTATGCGGTTTTGACCCATGAGCGGGTGATTTTTACCGAAAAGGGGCTGGATAGTTTTCTGGCAAAGATGGGGGGTTAGGATATGCAGGACCCAACGAAGGTGATACTGGGCGTGATTGTTACCGAGAAATCGGAGAGGTTAAAGGGTGAAGAGGGGTGTTACACCCTGCGGGTGCGCCGGGATGCGAATAAGATTGAAATCCGGCAGGCGGTGGAACGGTTGTTTAAGGTGCATGTGACCGATGTGCGGGTGATGAATTTTCCAGGTAAGAGACGCCGTATGGGAATGTTCTCCGGTTACCGTCCTGATTGGAAAAAGGCGGTGGTGAAATTAAAGAAGGGTGAAAAGATTGAGGCGCTGGAGCATTAATTATGGGAATTAAGCAGTATCGTCCAATAACACCGGCACGCAGGTTTTATACCGTATCTGATTTCAGTGACATTACCCGCGAGGAGCCGTATAAGCCTTTGACGGTGCCGTTAAAGAAGACCGCGGGCCGTAACAATCAGGGTAGGATTACCGCCAAATATCGTGGTGGCGGGGAAAAGCGACGTTACCGGATAATTGACTTTTTGCGGGATAAGACCGGGATCCCGGCTAAGGTGGTTTCAATTGAATACGACCCCAACCGCTCGGCGCGGATTGCCCTGGTATGCTATGCGGATGGAGAATATCGTTATATCCTCTGTCCGGAAGGGCTGAAGGTGGGTGACGAGATCTCTTCGGGTAATAATCTGCCGATAAGGATTGGTAATGCGATGCCATTGTCTGACATACCGGTAGGAGTGGAAATTCATAACCTCCAGCTCTATCCAGATAGCCGGTCATTTATGGTGCGAGCGGCAGGGACCGCGGCGCAGATACTTGCTAAGGAGGAGGGCTGGGCGGTGGTGAAACTACCCTCGGGCGAGATTCGCAAGTTTGACCTGCGCTGCTGGGCAACGATTGGTCGGGTTTCCAACCCCGAGCATAAGGATATCTCTATTGGCAAGGCGGGGCGTTCCCGGCACATGGGTATAAGACCTAGAACACGGGCGGTGGCGATGAATCCGGTGGACCATCCGATGGGCGGTGGTGAAGGCAAGAGTTCGGGTGGCAGGCACCCCTGTTCTGAGAAGGGGATGATTGCCAAGGGGTATAAGACTCGTAACCCGAAGAAGTCCAGTCGACTGATTATCCGGAGGAGGGCATAGGATGGGGCGTTCACTGCGCAAAGGTCCTTATATTGATGAGAAACTGTTCCGGCGAATAAAAGAACTGGTGGAAAAGGGTGAGCGCCGGGTGATTAAGACTTATGCCCGTCGGAGCATTATTCCGCCGGAATTTGTCGGCCAGACGATTGCTATTCATAATGGTAACCGGTTTATTCCGGTATACATTACCGAGCGGATGGTTGGACATCGACTGGGCGAATTTGCGCCGACCCGGACATTCCGGGCACATTCCGGGCAGCGGAAGGAAAAAAGTGGCGAGGAGAAACGGGAGCATTAAGGGACTATGGAAGCGATTGCGCGCAGCAGGTTTCAGCGTGGTTCAGCCAAGAAGTTAAACCGGATTGCCGCTTTAATCCGGGGTAAGGATGTACCTACCGCACTGGCAACTCTGACATTTTTAGCCAAGCCCTCAAAACGCCCGATACTCAAGACCCTGCGTTCGGCGGTGGCAAATGCGATTAACAAGGCGGGGAAGGCGAAGATTAAGGAGGAGGATTTGGTAGTTAAGGAGGTGCGGGTTGATAACGGTCCGAATGTGATGAAGCGACTGATGCCCGGACCACGAGGCACCGCATCGGTATTTGTGCGCCATATGTGTCATGTCTATGTGAAGGTGGCAACAAAGGAGGAGAAGGCTTAGTATGGGGCAGAAGACGCATCCCATCGGTTTCCGGCTCGGAATAACCAAAGACTGGAAGTCAGCGTGGTTTGACAACAAGAAATATCGGGATTATGTCCTTGAGGATTTCAAGAT
>FWWM01006388.1_pt1 | contig 24771 bp, 23 predicted proteins | sample 2228351 | NCBI WGS metagenome assembly FWWM01 (sample SAMEA103939774, study PRJEB20133) | metagenome
TCGGCCTCCGCCCGCGCCGCCGCCGCCTCCTCCTGCAGCGCCGCCAGCCGCCGGTCCGTCTCCGCCCGGTAGGCGAGAAACTCCTGGCGGTGGGCGACGAACTCCTCATAATGCCGCCGCTGGGTCTCGGCCAGTTCGGCGAAGCGACGATCCGCCTCCGCTCGGGCGGCCGCCACCTCCTCCTGCAGCGCCACCAGCCGCCGGTCCGTCTCCGCCCGGTAGGCGGCGAACTCCTCGTAATGCCGCCGCTGGGCCTCGGCCAGGGCCGCCAGCGCCTCCTCCAGCCGCGCCACCCGCTCCTCGGTGCGCCGCTGCGCCTCCGCCAGGGCGGCCACCGTCTCCGCCAGCGTCCGCAGCGTCCCCTCGATCGCCCGCAACGTCTCAGGGGCCCGCAACAACTCCCGGGTCAGCAGGCGCTGACGCAGCGCCTCCACCCACTCGGGGTGGCGGTCCAGCAGACGCACCAGGCTCTCGAAATCCCGAATCGTGAACGCCATCGAAGCCTCCTGGTCGGGGGATAGGCGTTTGCTCCTCCCGAATGGCCTACCCATGCAACGTTCCCTTGCGGGATTATTATACGACTGATCGCGCCTTATCCCGATGTGTTCCCTGCGTTCCATGGAGTTTCACGCCTGAAGGGACCGGGGCAGGCTTTCGTGGCCCCAGGCCGGCATCTTGGATGTTCCAGAAGCAGAAACCCCCCGAAGCCCCCAGATCCTCCGTCCCCAGGATGCTGGGGAACAATTCGGTGCTCGAAGGAACGAATGGGGTTGCGAACCACAGAGACTCGGAGGACCGGACCGTTCCGCTTGGTTTACAAGTCCCCGGTCGGGGAGGAGAAAAGATTCCACCGCTTACGGAACTCGGCACGGCTTGCGGTCGAAGGAGGACGCCTGGGGACCTAAATAAAAAATGGCGAGGGTGGGACTCGAACCCACAGCCCGCCGATTATGAGCCGGCTGCTCTGCCACTTGAGCTACCTCGCCACAGGCACCCTTAATTATAAACCGGAGCGAAGGCCGCGTCAAAGGGGCGCGGCCGCGCCCACCGGCAGGCGCTTACCCCAGGTCCTCCCAGTCGATCTTCGGCAGGCCGTAGAGGGCAGCCTTGAGGACCTTGAGGGAGAGCAGGGCACACTTGATGCGGGCCGGCCCCAGGGGGATCCCCAGCATCTCCAGGACGTCGTCCCGGGTCAGCCGCCGGGCCTCTTCCACGGTGGCCCCTTTGATCTGCTCCGTGAGCATCGAGGCCGAAGCCTGGCTGATGGCGCAGCCCTTCCCTGAAAACCGCACGTCCACGATCCGCCCATCCTGCACTTTGAGATCCATCCGGATCCGATCCCCGCACAGCGGGTTGTCGTCCTCGTAGGAGATATCCGCGTCCGGAAGCTCGCCGTAGTTCCGGGGGTTCTCGTAATGGTCTAGGATGATCTCCCGATAGAGATCTTCCATAGCGATCCGCCTCGCCGCTGAAGGTTCGACCGGCGCTTCCTGCCCCCGGCCCCGGAGGGCCACGGAAGGGCTCCCAGTCATCATACCACGGCCCGGCGCAAGCCTCACCTTCCCCGCCCGGCCTCCCCCGGATCGTCCGCGCCCGATGGGGCAGGCGTTCCACCTCCTATCGCCTGGACGGGAGCGGATCGCGCCCGGATCCGGAGGGTGCGGCTCGCCCCATCCAGGCGGGCGATAAGATCCAGGGCGGCTTCCAGATCCATATCCGCCTTGGCCTCCGGTCCCTCGATGAGGAGCAGGTGCACCGCCACCCCCATCGGGTTCAACGCCTCACGGGCGGCGTGCACCAGAAACATCAGCCCCGCCTTCCCCGCCCCATAGGCCGCATGGAGCCCCCTCCGTTCCAGGACCCCGGACGGCGCCAGGAAGGCGAAGGCGCCGCGCCCCTGCGCGATCATCCCGGGGGCCGCGGCCTGGAGCAGGAGGAAGGCCCCCTTCAGGATCACCGCCACCGTCCGATCCCACTCGTATTCCCCCATCTCCAGCAGGGAGCGGTGGGGATGCACCTCCGCGTGGTGGACGACCAGATCCAGCCGGCCCCAGCGCGCCCGGATCTCCTGAACCATCGCGCCGACAGCGACCCGGTTCGCGACGTCGGCGTGGAAGGGCTCGGCGGAGCCGCCCGCCGCCCGGATGCGCGCCGCCGTCCGCTCCGCGGCAGCCAGGTTTATGTCGTTGGCCACGACGTGGAAGCCCCGCGCCGCCAACCCGATGGCGATGGCTTCCCCCTGCCCTCGGCCGGCGCCCGTGACCAGGGTCACGCGCATGGAGTTATCAGAGGGGATGGATATGTCCACGCGCTCCTCCCCTCACACGTGAAAGCGGAAGTGCAGCACGTCTCCATCCTGGACCTCGTAATCGCGCCCTTCGATCCGCCAGAGGCCGCGCTCCCGGGCGGCCTGGGGGGAGCCGGCCTCCACCAGGAGATGCCAGGGGATCACCTCGGCGCGGATGAAGCCCCGCTCCATATCCGAGTGCACCCGCCCGGCGGCCTGCTGGGCCCGGGTTCCCCGGGGGATAGACCAGGCCCGGACCTCGCGGCCGCCGGTGATGGTGAAGAAGGTGATCAGGCCGAGGTGGGCGTAGGCGGCCTGGATCAGGCGATCGAGGGCGGAGCCCAAAAGCCCCACGCTCTCCCGATAGGCCCGGGCCTCCTCCTCGGGCCATTCGTTAAGAGCGGCCTCCAGCTCGGCGCAGACGACCAGGAAGGGGCTGCCTTCCGCGGTCGCCCGCCGGGCCAACTCCGCGGCGGCCGGCCCACCCTCCGGCAGGTCTTTCTCCGCCCCGTTCAGGAGGATCAGGCGGGGTTTCGCGGTCAGCAGGAACAGCTCGCGCAGCAGCCCCTGCCACCGGTCCCGGCCCGGCCAGGTCCGGGCCGGTTTCCCGGACTCCAGATGGGCGGCGAGGTCCTCGAGGGCGGCCAGGGCATCGGCGAAGGCATGCGGGTCCGCCTTGGCCGCCTTACGGGTCTTCTCCAGCCGCCGCCGCACGGTCTCCAGATCGGCCAGGGCCAGCTCGAGGTCCAGCGTCTCCAGTTCGGCGACGGGATCGACCTCCCCTAACCCCGGGGGGATGTTCGGGGCGTCGAAGCCGCGGAGCACCATCGCGACGGCATCCACCTCGCGGATGTGGGCCAGGAACTGGTTCCCCAAGCCCTCCCCCCGGTGGGCGTTCCGAACCAGGCCCGCGATGTCCACGACGGTCAGCGTGGCGGGGACCACCCGCTCGGGGCGGATGAGGCGGGCCAGGGCGTCCAAGCGGGGATCCGGGACGGGGACGATGCCGCGGTGGGGCTCGACGGTCGTGAAGGGATAGGGCGCGGTCGGCACCCGATGGCGGGTCAGGGCGTTGAACAGCGTGGATTTCCCGGCGTTGGGCATCCCCACCAGGCCGATCTCCATAGGCTCCTCAAGCGGGAAGATCCTCCTACGGGAATTCTATGCCCTCCTGGGATTTCGGCGGGTGGACCGAGCGAGGTGGAACCGCTACCCGGTCGAGCGTTCCCGGACGGAAAGGGGTCCCTGGGCTCCTTCCTCCAGATCCCGCGCCGCCTTCAGGGCCGCCAGGGCGACCTCCAGCATCCCCTCGTCGGGCTCGCGGGTGGTCAGCCGCTGCAGCCACCGGCTCGGGGCGGTGAGCGCCGCGACCAGCCGCCGGTGCGGATGCCGCACGCTCAGCAGCAGCCACTCATACGAGAGGGCGGCCAGAACCGGGATCAAGGCCAGGCGGAGGGCCAGCCGCCCGACCAGCGTCGAGGGGGGCAGGAACGCGTAGAGGACGGCGGCGATCCCGATCACGGTGAGCAGGAAGGCGGTCCCGCAGCGGGGATGGGCGGTGGGGAACGGGCATGCCCCGGCGACCGTCAGCGGGGCCCCCGCCTCCAGGGCGTGCACCACCTTGTGCTCCGCGCCGTGGTAGGCGAACACCCGACGGACCTCCGGGTGGCGCCCGACCGCGGCCAGGTAGCCCACGACCAGGCCCAAGCGGAAGAGGGCTTCGAGGGCGGTCCGGGCCCCCGCCGGGAGCATGAGCCATCGCGCGATCCCTTCCGCCGCCAGCGCGGGCAGCCCGATGAAGACCCCCAGGGCGATGGCCAGGGAGACGCCCATCGTGAGCCACGCGGCCGGGCTCTGGACCGCCCCCCGATCCTCCGGCTCCCCCGCCACCACCGCGGCGGAGAACCAGAGGGCCTCCATCCCCCAGCGGAGGGTCTCCCAGAGGGTGACCACACCGCGCAGGAAGGGCCAGCGCTGCCACCGCCGCCGGGGCGGGAGGCGCACCGTCCGCAGGACGATGCGCCCATCCGGCGCCCGCACGGCGACCGCCAGCCCGGCCGGCCCCCGGATCATCACGCCTTCCAGGACCGCCTGCCCGCCGTAGCGGATCGCCCGCGGGGTCGGTGGCACAGCGCCCATCTTACGTGACCATATGCAGCTGGGATCCGTTCGCGGTCTTGCGGACCTCGATCCGGACCGGGAAGGCGTCCTGGAACTCCTCCAGGTGGGAGATGATCAGGACCGTGGAGAATTCGTCCTTCACTGCGTTCAGCACCTCGACCAGCCGCTCCCGCCCCGCCTGGTCCTGGGATCCGAACCCTTCGTCCACCACCAGCAACCGCAACGGGGTGCCTGCACGCCGGGCCAGGATCCGGGAGAGGGCCAGGCGGACGGCGAAATCCACGCGGAACCGCTCCCCCCCGGAGAAGTTCTCATACGGGCGCTCCTCCCCCTCGTCCGAGATCATGATGTCCAGGGTCTCCTGAACGGTCCCCTCCTTGGTCTCCCGCTGGGAGCGGAAGCGCACGGTGAGCCGCCCATCGGTGAGCCGGTGGAGAATCCGGTTGGCCTCCTCCTCGATCTCCGGGAGGACCGCCTCGATGATCATCGCTGGGATCCCGTTCCGGCCGAAGGCGACCTGGAGCTCCCGGTAGAGGCTTTTCTCTTCCTCCAGATGGCTCTGCTCGCCCCGCAGCCGCTCCAGCTCCTCCGCCAGCCGATCGAGGTGCTCCAGCCACTGTTTCTCCCGGATCATCTCATCCCGGGCCTCCCGCTCCGCCCGGCGGGCGTCCTCCACCCACCGCTGCACCTCGGGGAGGGCCTTGAGGCGCTCCGCCAGTTCCCGCCACTCTTGCTCCAGGCGGCGCCGCGCCTCCTCCAACTGCCCCAGGCGCTCCTGCGCCGCCCGACGGTCCTCCTCCAGGCGGCGGAGGGCCTCCTCCTCCTGGGGGATCCGTTCCTCCGCCTCCCGAAGGCGAGGCCAGTCCCGCGCCGCCTCCTCCAGCGCGCGGACCCGGACGTAGAGGGCCTCATACGCCTCATCGTCATAGCCCAGCGCCTGCCGTTGGGCCTCAACCTCCCGCAGGGCCCGCTGATCCTCCGGGGCCACCTGATCCTCCCGGAGCCGCCGCTCGATCTCCTCCAGCGCCCGCTCCCGCTCCTCCCGCCGCTCCTGCTCCCTCCGGATCTCCTCCAGCTCCCGCTCGATCTGCTCCAGGCGGACCTGGAGGCGGGAGAGGTCCTCCTGCGCGCGCCGGCACGCCTCCAGCCGGACCTCCAGCGCGCCCTGGTCAAGGGCCAGGGCCTGGAGGTGGGCCTGGTTCTCCCGGAATCGATCGCCCCGGCGGCGCCTCTCCGCCTCCCACTCCTGTTGCAGGCGGATCCGCTCCTCCTCCGGGAGGGGGCGCCGGCATGTGGGGCATTCCGCTCCAATGCGCGAGAGCGCCTGGATCCGGGCTTTCAGTTCCTCCATCTCCTGGAGGAGCCGGCGGTTCTCGTTCTGCCGCTCCCCCCGTTCGGTCTGCAGCGCCTCCAGCTGCTCGGTCAGGCGGCGGATCTCCTGTTCCAGCGTGTCCCGCTCCTGCAGCCGCCCCCGGAGGTCCGCGGCCTCCGCCTCCAGATCCGGCAGGCGCGCCGCCCGCTCCCGCAAGGCCTCGATCTCCGCCTGGAGTCTCTGCCGCTCCCCCTCCAGCCGCTCGCGGGCGACCGCGATCCGCTTCTCTAACTCAGCCCGGCGCTCCTGCAGGGCCTTCGCCTGGCGGAGGGCCTCCTGCATCCGCCGGAGCGCCTCCTGTGCTCGCTGCAGCTCCTCCCACGCCGCCGCGATGGACTCACGGCGATCCACCAGGGCGCGCCACCGGTCCAGGGATTCCCGCTGGCGGGCGATCTGATCGTCCAGACGGTTGAGGATCCTCTCGATCTCCCGCCGCCGCTCCTCGAGCGCCTCGAGCTGCTCGCGCACCGCGCGGGCCCGCTCCTCGTCCCGACGCAGGGCCTCCCACTCCCGCTCCGCCGCCTCCCGTTCCTGCTGGCGCTTCAGGTGCTCCTCCAGGGCCCGGCGGAAGGCGGCCTCCCGTGTCGGCCGCTCGCGCAGCTCGTCCTCGCCATCCGAGATCCGCCGCCGCAGGCCTTCCAGCTCCAGCTCGATCTGGCGGACCTTCTCCTTCGCCCGCTCCTCCAGCCGGGCCCACCGATCGAGCTGCAGGATGTCCGCCAGGACCTTCTTGCGCTCCGCGGGGGACTTGGTGGTGAATTCATCGGCGCGCCCCTGGCGGATGAAGACGGAGTTCACGAAGGTGTCGAAATCAATTTGGAGGATTTGATCAATCGCCTTCTGGGTCTCTCGAACCCCCGCCCCGGTGAGGGAGCGCAGACGGGGCTCCAGCATCTGGAAATCCAGGAGGGTGCCCTTCCCGCGGCGCCGGATGCGGGTCACCCGATAAACGGCCTCCCCCAGGCGGAACATTAGGCTCACCCGCGCCTCTTTCTCCCGCTCGTGGATCAGGTGATCCTGGTCGTTCGTGCGCGACGTCTTCCCCCACAGGGCCCATGTGATGGCGTCCAGCAGGCTGCTCTTGCCCGCGCCGTTCGGCCCCACCAGGGCGGCCATGTGGAGGGGGGTGAAATCCAACACCCCCTCGCGATAACTCAGGAAGTTCCTCAGCTCCAACCGCACCAACTGCATCCCACCCTCCGAGATCCGCGGTTACGGCTCCGCCCCCTCTTCTTCTCTCATCAGCCCCTCCGCCGCCCGCAGCAGGTGGGCGCGCCGCTCCGGATCGAGGGGAGGGTTCCGCGACTCCAGGTAGCGCGTCAATAACTCCATCGGGGTCAGCCGTTCCACCTCGCCCATCCCCAGGCGCATCCGGCCGGCCTCCTCCCGTTCGACCCGGATCCCCGAGACGTAGAACGCGCCGGCCTTTTCCAGCTCCTCCCGCAGGCGCACCTCCCGCAGGCGCTCGACCTGCTCGGGGCGGATGCGCACGTGCACCCGCACGACGGCCTCGCGGATCGAATCCTCCGCGCGGCGGATCTGGGCGATGGCGCTCATCTCCGGGTCGGAGGCCCCCCGGAGGTCCAGGGGCAGCGTGAGGAACCGCCGGGCCGGGAGCTCCACGAAGCGCCACCGGGCCTCCCCGCGGCGCACCTCCACCCAGCAGAACCCCTTCGGCTCCCCCTCCTCGCTGAAGTCCACCCGCTCCAGGCTCCCGCTGTAGACGATGGGGGGGTCACCCGGGCCCACCGCCTGATGCCGATGGATATGGCCCAGGGCCACGTAATCAATCGCCGGGTGCTGGAACATCGAGGGGGGAAGGACCACATCGGTGCCGATCATCACCTGGCGCTCCGACCCGTAGGCGGCCCCGTCCACGGAGAAATGCCCGGCCACGACCGTCGGCACCGTCGGGTCGATCTCGGTTTCCAGCATGCGGTGCAGCAGCGCGTGAAGCGCCTCCCGGAGCTTGTGGTCCAGTTCCTCGAGGGGAAGGCTTCGCCACGCCTCATCCTTCAAGAGCCGCGCGCGCACCGGGAAGGGCAGGGCGATCACCTGGATAGGGCCGCGGCGGGTGGGGATGCGATGCACGGCCTCCCGGCGCCCGACGATCAGGCGGTCGCCCCCCCGCAGCAGCGGCCCCAGCTCGTTGAAGATGTCCAGGGGGGTGGCGCGCTTCTCCATCCCCGGCAGATCGTGGTTGCCCACCAGCAGGAACACCGGGATCTCCGCCTGCAGCAGGCGGCGGAGGCGGGCGGCGAACTCCCGGAGGTAAGTGGGGGAGGGATCGCGGTTCTTGAAGGCGTCGCCGCAGAAGAGGACCAGATCGGCTTCCTCGCGGATCGCGTGCTCCACCACCCGATCAAAGGCCTGCAGGAAATCCACCACCCGCCGGTTCAGGCCGGTGCGGGGGTCGATCTGCCCGTAAGCCTCCATGCCGATGTGGAGATCCGCGAAGTGGAGCAGCCGGATGAGTTCTCCTGCCATGGCCGTTTTCCTTCGCCGGGGGATCCCGAGCGCGCCCCGGTTCGCGACGCGGTCAGCGGCGGCGCCACTGGCGCCATCCCCAGCGGAGCAGCAGGATGCTCCCCCACACCCCGAAGAGGATCAGGGTCCATCGCACCCCGGCGAAGAAGGCCCCCAGCAGATCCCCCAACCCCAGGCCGCTCCGGGCGGCGGCCCGCCCCAGGCCGGGGATCGGGGTCGGGGTGGGGCCCGGGGTGGCGGTGGGCGGGAGATCGATGACCACCGTGGGGGTCAGCACCAGGGTGCCGGTGGGCTCCGGCGCGATCGTCGGGGCAATCACCTCGGTCGGGGTCGGCGTCGGCTCAGCGTTCGCCACGCGGTAGCCGGGGAACAGGAAGTCATGCCATCCTCCGCCCTGATCCCAGACGCGGATGAGGATCACATACTCCCCATCGGGGAAGAGCCGGGTATCCCACGTCGCCAGCACCATGGGGGTGTCCGCGCGGGCGGAGCGGCCCTGGACCAGCCAGCGCCACTCCTTGGAGAAATCGCGGGCATCCAGGATGGCCACATCGTATTTGGCGAAGTTTGGGTGGGTGGCGATCCCCACAATGTCCACCGTGCCCCGGACCGGCTGGTCCCGCGGGGGGGAGATGACCTGGGCCCGGAAATCGCCCTGGGCCCGCGCGGGGAGGGAACCCCAGAGAAGGACGAGGCCGACCCCGAGAAGCCCCATCCCCCACCCGATGGCCTTCCGCCGGCGCGAAGGGCTTGAGGGAACCACTCTTTCCTGTCCGCCCCGCATGCAGCCGATCCCTCTCATCCGTGACAGCCACACGAGGCACATTGATGGGAGGAACAAGTAGCGCAGCCCGTGGAGCCCGCCACGATCCGCCCGTCGCTGATGGCGGCGAAGAGGGAGATCCGGCGGCCGGTTCGGACGCTCCCGCACTGCACGCACGGCGCCGGGTCGTCCGCCTGGGCGATCCCGCGCAGGAGCTCGAACTGGGCCCCGCAATCCCGGCAGAGATATTCATAGATCGGCATCCCGGACGCCTCCACCGACGCAGGTTTTCCCCGTTCATTTTATTACAGCCGGCGGCCCGGCTCGCATGGGAGATGAAAGGGGATCCGGGGGCCTCCATCGGGGCCTCGGGGGCGGCCTCCATCCCCGCTTCCCAACGCCATGGCCGGCCCGCTGCGCCCGCCTCAGGAGGCGGGGGGCGCGGACTCCTCCACGTGCGCGGTGGATGGGTGGATGAGGCCGAGCATGCGCCCCACCCGCTCGAAGATCTCCAGGCCGCGCTCCAGCTGTTCGTCAGTGTGCGTGGCCATATACGAGGTGCGGAGGAGCTGCTTCCCCGGCGGGACCGCCGGCCCCACGACGCAGTTCACGTAAACCCCTTCCTCAAAGAGGGCTTTCCACGCCAGGGCGGTGCGGATGTCGTCGCCGATGATGATCGGCACGATGGGGGTCTGGCTGGGGCCGATGTCGAAGCCCAGGCGCTTGAGTTCGTAGCGCATCTTGGCCCCGATGGCGTTCACCCGCTCGACCCGTTCCGGCTCCTCGAGCATGATCTCCAGAGCGGCCAGGACGGCGGCCACGTTGGGGGCGGGCAGGCTGGCGCTGAAGATGAGGGAACGGGCGTGGTGCTGGATGTAGTGGATCACCGGCTCGTCCCCGGCGATGAAGCCACCGATGGAGGCGAAGGACTTGCTGAAGGTCCCCATGATGAGATCCACCTGCTCGGTGAGCCTGAAATGGGCCGCCGTCCCCCGCCCGTTGGGCCCGAGCACCCCCAGGGAATGGGCATCGTCCACCATCAGCCGCGCCCCATATTTCCGGCAGACCTCCACCAGCTGCGGCAGCGGGGCGATGTCCCCGCCCATGGAATAGACGCCGTCCACCACCACGAGTTTGCCCGCCTCGGCGGGGAGGGAGGCCAGCTGCCGTTCCAGGGCGGCGATGTCGTTGTGGGAGAACCGCTTGGTGATCCCCATGGACATCCGGGCGCCGTCCACGATGCTGGCGTGATCCTCCTTATCGAGGATCACATAATCCCCCCGCCCGACCAGGGCGGAGATCGTCCCCAGGTTGGTCTGGTAGCCGGTGGAGAACACCAGGGCGGCCTCCTTGCCCACGAAGGCCGCCAGGCGCTCCTCCAGTTCCCGGTGGAGGCGCAGCGTGCCGTTCAGGAAGCGGGACCCGGTGCACGAGGTGCCGTAGCGCCGCAGGGCCTCGATGGCCGCCTCCTTCACCTTGGGGTGGGTGGTCAGGCCCAGGTAGTTGTTGGACCCGAACATGAGGATGCGGCGCCCCTGGTAGATCACCTCGGTCCCCTCAGTGTCCTCCAGCGGGATGAAGTAGGGATAAATGCCGGCCGCGATCGCCTCTTTGGCCGTGGTGAACCCGTAGCACTTCGCGAAAATGTCCATCGCTTCCTCCAGCCGGATTCCGCTTGGGGTGGGGATATCCTCCGGCGGAACCGTCCCCTCCTCCATCCGCCCCGCGCGCTCACACCCATTGTAAAAGGAGCGCCCCCCAAGTCAACCGGGCGCGAGAAGGTTCCAACAAGCGGCCGGCGGCTCCTCCGAGCTGCCCGCCGAACGCTCCGCCCCTCAGGCTTCCAAATGCTCATCTCGCTATAATGGAAGAGATCGCGGAGGCCGGCCGGCGTTCCGAGCCGGAGGGCAGGGAGCCTGCGATGACCGCCTGGATCGGATGGGTGGGGGATCTTCTGGTTTTCATGATCTTCGCCGCCATCGGGCGGGCCAGCCATGGCCGGCTGATGGAGGGCCCGGCGCTGTGGGGCGTGATCCAGGCGGCCGCCCCCTTCGCCTTCGCCTGGGGGATCGTCGCGGGGGGCGTGTTCCGTCTGCATCCATCGGATCCGGCGCGCTCGCCCGCCGCCGCGGCGGGGCGGGCGGGCCTCGCCTGGCTGGGGGCATGGGGGCTGGGGCTGCTGTTGCGGAGCCTGTTCCTCGGGCGGCCCGCCCCGCTGCCCTTCGCGCTGATCACCCTGGTCGGCAACGGCGCCCTCCTGATCGCCTGGCGCTTCCTCCTGCAGGCATGGGCCCGGCGCCGGGCCGCCTCGGGAGCGTGACGATGCGTTCTTCCCCCGATCTGGCGCGCGTCCAGGACGTCAAGCGCCGGTGGGAGGCCGCGCTGCTGCGCAAAGCCAATGTGGTGGCCGTGGGCATCGGCTACCGGCAGCGGGGCGGCCGCATGACCGATGAGCTCTGCCTCGTGGTATCGGTCCGCCGCAAGGTCCCTCTGGAATCACTGGCCCCGGAGGACCGCATCCCCCCGGAGATCGAGGGCGTGCCGGTGGACGTCCAGGAGGTGGGGACCCTGCGGGCGCTGTAACGGATCCGGGCGCCCGCCCTGACCGTCCGGAAGCCTGCCGATGCTCACGTTAGGCGTCTGCTTCGTGGGGCTGGCGTTGCTGGTAGGAGGGCTGGGGTGGCTCCTCCGACGGCGGGCCGGCCTCCCGCATGGGAAGGTGGTCTACGAGGACATGTCGGACGTCGTCCGCTCCCCGCCCCTTTCGGCCCCCCGTTACGGCCTCATCGGCCGGCCCGACTACCTGATCCGGCGGGAAGGGTTCCTCCTCCCGGTGGAGGTGAAGGCGGCCGCGGCCCCCCGCCGCCCCCATCCATCCCACATCCTGCAGCTGGCCGCATACTGCCTGCTGGTGGAGGAAGTTTACGGCCTTTGCCCGCCCGGCGGGTTCATCCGCTATCGGGATCAGACCTTCTGGGTGGACTACACCCCGGGGCTGCGGGCGGCGCTTCTGCGGACACTGGCGGCGATGCAGCGCGATCTGGAGCGGGGGGAGGCCCACCGACAGCACCGCAGCCCCGCCCGCTGCCGCGCGTGCGGGTTCCGGGCGATCTGCGAGGAGGCGCTGTCGTAGCCTCGATCCCATCGGGCGACGCCCCGCTCACCGCGGCCGGGCCCGATCCAGGAAGCGCTCCATCGCGGCCCAGTGGGCCGGGGCCGCCCAAAGGCGGGCGAACCGCTCCCGCTCCGCCCGCAGCGCTTCCCCGAAGGGAAGCGCCTCCCCATCGCGGATCAGCGCCTTGATCGCCCGCACCGCCTCGGGATCCCAGCGGAGGATCTCCCGAGCCAGGGCGAGCGCCTCTGCGAGGGCCTGGCCCGCCGGCGCCAGGCGCTCGACCAGCCCCAGCCGCCACGCCTCCTCCGCCCCGACCCGCCGGGCGGTCAGCAGGAGCTCCAGCGCCCGGCCGGGCCCGACCCGCCGCCGCAGCCGTTGTCCGCCTCCCCAACCCGGGGGGAGGGCCCATGTGACCTGGACGAAGGCGAGGTCCGCGTCCGCGGCCATCACCCGCAGGTCGCAGGCCAGCGCCACCTCCACGCCCCCGCCGCGCGCCGGCCCGTTGATGGCCGCGATGCTGATCCAGGGCGCCTCCTCCAGCCGCCGCAGCGCCTCCCCCATGATCCGCCCCAACCGCTCGCCGTCCGCCTCGGTGCGATACTGGGCCATCTCGTAGAGATCGGCCCCCGAGAGGAACGCCCCCTCGGCGCCCGTGAGGATCACCACGCGCAGCGCGGGGTCCCGGGCCGCCTCCTCGACCGCGCGGGCGAAGGCCTCCATCGTGGCCCAATCCATCGCGTTCCGCCGTTGAGGGCGGTCCACCGTCCAGAGGGCCAGCTCCCCCTGCCGCTCGATCCGCAGCATCCCCCCTCCTCCTGCTGAGCCGCTTCCCGGGGGCGGGGGCGGTCCCGCGCCCCTCCGCGGCGGGCGTCGCTGATCTTCCCAACTTTACCTTGCTCCCGCGCCGGAGGGAACGCCCCTGAAGATGGGCCGGGGCCTTTGCCTGATCCGCCGGATGCCCCTCCGGACGCGCCGATCCGGTTTTCGAAGGGCGCGTCTCCCAACGCGCCGACGGCGGGCCGGGAGGCCCGCCCTCCGAACGATAAAACCGGTTTTCGAAGGGCGCGTCTCCCGACGCGCCGATTTCTGTTTTTCGGAGGGCGGCTCTCCCGAGCCGCTGTTGCGGTGCGCCCTCCGAAAATGATCCAGCCTCCGCGAAAGAGACCATCGCGACCCGAGGCGGGCGTGGGCCTCCCGGCGGCGGAAGGCCTCCGACCGGGCAACGCCTTCGAAGACGGGCCCCGCGTGAGCCGGAGATGCTCGATGAGCGGTTTATAATTCCTCTCAGGGGTCTATTGGGGGGAAGGCAGGTTGGGAGATCCCCAGACCCTCGATCCATCCCATCCATCGAGGTGCGTGATGGGCGACCCACGCCTGGAGCGATGGGCCCAGGTGCTCGTGGACTACGCGACGGCGGTGAAGCCGGGGGACCGGGTGGCCATCCGGGGCACGCCGGCGGCGGCGCCGCTGTTGCTCACGATCTACCGTCAGGTCCTGGAGCGAGGCGGGCATCCCCACCTCCTGGTCTCCCTCCCCGGGGCGGCGGAGATCTTCTACCGGGTGGCCAGCGAGCCCCAGCTCACCTTCGTCTCGCCCCTCGATCGCCTGGTCATCGAGACCTTCGACGTGCTCATCAACGTCCTGAGCGAGACCAACACCCGATCCCTGAGCACTGTTGATCCGGCCAAGCAGGCGAAGGTCTCGGCGGCGCGGCGGGATCTCACCCGCACCTACATGGAGCGGGCCGCCCGCGGGGAGCTACGCTGGGTGCTCACCCTGTATCCCACGGAGGCCTACGCCCAGGAGGCCGAGATGAGCCTCCAGGAGTTCGAGGACTTCGTCTACGAGGCCGGCTGGCTGAACGACGCCGACCCGGTGGCCCGCTGGCGGGAGCAGGCGGCGTTCCAGGAACGGCTGGTGGGATGGCTGAAGGGGCGGCGGCGGATCCACATCCGCGGCCCGAACGCGGACCTGGTGCTCGGGATCGAGGGGCGGGGGTTCATCAGCGCTGACGGCCGTCATAACTTCCCGGACGGTGAGATCTTTACTGGCCCGGAGGAGACGGTCACCGAGGGCTGGGTGCGTTTCACCTATCCGGCCCTCTACGGCGGCCGGGAGGTGGATGGGGTGGAGCTGGTCTTCGAAGGCGGGCGGGTGGTGAAGGCGACGGCGCGCAAGAACGAGGCCTTCCTGCACCGCATGCTGGAGACCGATGAGGGGGCGCGGCGGCTGGGCGAACTGGGCATCGGCACCAACTTCGCCATCCGCCGCTTCACCCGCAACATCCTCTTCGATGAAAAACTGGGGGGCACCTTCCACCTCGCCCTGGGAGCCGCCTATCCGGAGACCGGCGGGACGAACGAGTCGGCCATCCACTGGGACATGATCTGCGATCTGAAAGAAGGGGAAATCGTGGTGGACGGGGAGGTCTTCTATCGGGACGGCCGGTTCCTCATCCCATGACCTTGGGGCGGGCTCCCGGTGAGACGTGCGGATCATCGAGGGGAGCTTCCCATCGCAGAGCGCTGGGAAAGGGGGTATGGAGATCGAGATCGGCGGGATTCGGGTGGATCCCCGTCTGCTGGAACCCCGGCCGGTCCAGCGGTGCGGCCCCGCTTACTGCCGGGGCCGCTGCTGCGCCTACGGGGTGTGGATGCGGATCGAGCAGCGGGATGAGATCCTCCGCCACGCGGAGCAGATCAAGAAGGTGCTGCCGCCGGATCGCCGCGATGAGACGCGGTGGTTCGATCCGGAGCCGGAATGGGACGATACGCCGCCGGCGGGATACTGGGTGGGCACCACGGTCATCGAGAACCCCTCCCACCCCGCCGGCCAATCCTGCATCTTCCTGCTGGAGGACGGACGCTGCGGCCTGCAGGTCGCCGCCACCGAGGCCGGGATGCATCCCTGGGCCTTGAAGCCCTTCCACTGCGCTCTCTATCCGCTCACCCTGTGGGAGGGCCAGCTGATCCTGGATGATGAGAACGAGCTCTACGCGGAGGCTTCCTGCCAGCAGCCCGCCTCCGAGGTGCGCCCGCTCTTTATGGTCTTCGACCAAGAGGTGAAGTGGGTGCTGGGGGAGGAGGGATTCCAGACCCTCATGGACCTGTATCGGGCCCGCTATGGAGCCGAAGGATCTCCTGAACCTGGAAGCGTATGACTACGAACTCCCCCCCGACCGGATCGCCCAATCCCCCGTGGAGCCGCGGGACGCCGCGCGGCTGATGGTGGTGCACCGGGCGACCCGGCAGATCGAGCACCGGATCTTCCGGGAGATCGTGGACTACCTGCGGCCCGGAGACCTGCTGGTGTTCAACGACACCCGCGTCATCCCCGCCCGGCTGTTCGCGGTCAAGCCGACCGGGGGGCGGGTGGAGCTGCTGCTGGTGCGCCGGGTGGACCCGGAGCGCTGGTGGGCGCTGGTGCGGGGCCGCCGCGTCCGCCCCGGCATGCGCCTGCAGCTGCTCTCCGGCGACCAGCCGGTGGATCTCTTCGCAGAGGTGGAAGAGGAAGGGGAAGGCCCCCTGCGCCGGCTCCGGTTCTCTGCTCCTCCGGAGGGGTGGCTGGAGCGGCTCGGGGTGATCCCCCTTCCCCCCTACATCCGGCGGCCCCTCCCCAACCCGGAGCGCTACCAGACGGTCTACGCCCGGGTCCCCGGTTCGGTGGCCGCGCCGACGGCCGGGCTGCACTTCACCCCGGAGCTGCTGGCCCGCCTGCGCGAGCACGGCGTCCGCTTCGCCTTCGTCACCCTTCACATCAGCCTCGACACCTTCCGGCCGATCGAGACATCCGACGTCCGGGCGCACAAGTTGCACCAGGAATGGTGCACCCTGTCGGCGGAGACCGCGGCGCTCATCCACCGCACCCGGCTGGAGGGCGGGCGGATCGTGGCGGTGGGCACCACCGTGGTGCGGGTCCTGGAGACAGCCGCCCGCCGCGGGTTGGGGTGCTCGCCTGACGCGGTCTGCCCCGGGCAGGTCGTGGGGCCGTTCGAGGGGGAGACGGATCTTTACATCTACCCCGGCTTCGTGTTCCGGGCCGTGGACGCCCTGATCACCAACTTCCACCTCCCGCGCTCCACGCTGCTGCTCCTGGTCGCCGCCTTCATGGGCTACGACCTAATGCGCGAGGCCTATCAGATCGCCATCGCCGAGGGCTACCGGTTTTACTCGTTCGGCGACGCCATGCTCATCCTGTGAACCCCGCCGTCCGCAACCCCGGACGGACGGCGGTCCGCCTCCCTGGCCGACGATGCGCTGGCCGCCTTTGATCCCTGCCTCGTTTCTGCGGCGCCTGAACCGGTTCGCGGTGGAGGTGCGCCTGGGGCGGCGGCGGGTGCGCGCGCACCTGCCGAACTCCGGCCGCCTGCACGAGCTCCTGGTCCCCGGTTACCCGATGTGGTTAGCCCGACGGGACGGCCGGCGACGGACACGCTACGACGTGCAAGTGGTCGGCCTCCCCGACGGGATCCTGGTCTCCGCCGACGCGCGGGTGCCCAACGCCCTCTTCCGGGAGGCCTGGCGCCAGGGCCGGCTCCCGTCCTTCGGCGGCTACACCGCCCTCCAGGCGGAAGTCCCGCTGGGGGAGGGCCGGGTGGATTTCCGCCTCACCGGCCCGGCCGGCACGGCCTACGTGGAGGTGAAGAGCGTGACGCTGGTGGAGGGAGGCTGCGGCCTCTTCCCGGACGCGCCGACCGCGCGGGGGCGGCGCCACCTGGAAGCCCTGATGGCTGCCCGGGCCCGCGGGGCGCGGGCGGCCATCCTCTTCGTCGTGCAACGGCCCGACGCCCGGGCCTTCCGCCCCCACGACGCGGCGGACCCGGCCTTTGGGGAGATCCTGCGGGCCGCCGTCGCCCACGGGGTCGAGGCCCTGGCCTACCGGTGCGAGGTCTCGCTGGAAGAGATCCGCCTCGCCGGTCCGATCCCGGTGCTCCTGGATCAGCGATGAGGAGATCCCCAACGGCAGGAGGGAGGAATGGAAGGGCCCACCGCCGAACCGCTCCCCGCGCCAGTGGAGGGGAAGCCATACCGGGTCCTGGGCGCCTGGATGGACCGCTTCCGGTATCGCTGGTTCGGGGCGTTGGAGGTGGAAGGGGAAGCCGGACGGCTGCGCCTGCCGATGACCGGGGCCATCGCCCAGTGGTTCCGGCCGGGGGAGGAAGTCCTCGTCGCCCTGCAGCCACAGGCCGATCCCCGGGCGCTGACCTTCGACGCCTACGCCCTGTGGCGGGTGGTGGACGGGAAGGCCGTCCCGATCTGGCCCTTCTACCGGGGGCGCTTCCTCCTGGAGCGCTCCTCCCCCCTCTCCCCCACCCTCACCTATCGCTACACGGTGCTCGCCCGGGAGGCGGGCCTGGAGTCGGATTTCGAGGCCATCGTGGATCTGGAGCAGCACCACTACGCCTCGGAGGCGGAGATCCTCGCTCGCTGGTGGTGCCCGGAGGACCGAACGTGGGCGGAGGCCAACGCCCGACCGCTCTGCCCGCGCTGTCGCCGCCCTATGCGCTTCGGCGACCTCAAGGACGCCACCCGCGCCTCCCGCTTCCTGGTGCTGCTCCTCGAGGACCGGATGCCCTATGAGCCGCTCTACATCGGCTACGTGCGCATTGATCCCCCCATCCCAATGATGCACCGCCGGCTGCCGGACGGCACAATCCAGCCGAACCTGCGGCAGGCGGTCTTCCCCGCCGACTGGTTCGACCCCCCGTTCTGGCCGGAGCGCCTGGAGGAGGACCTGAAGCGGGAGCGGCCGGACCTTTCGTCCTTCGACCTATGGTGGGAATCCCAGGAGATCGCGCTGAAGATCTGCGACACCCGGGGGGCCCGCCTGGCCCGGGTGGTGGTCCATCCGGATTACCGGGCGGAGGGCCTGGGGCAACTCGCCCTGCGGGCGGCCATCGCCTGGATCCGGGAGCGCCGCATCCCGGAGATGCGGCGCCCGAAGGCGGTCCTGGAGACCATCGCCCAGATGGCCCGCTACAACCCGTTCATGGAGCGGGCGGGGTTTCGCTACCTCGGGGACACCGCCTCCGGGCGGCCGGTGCTGGTCTACCCGCTGGAGGAGGAGGCGGCCCGGCGCCTGGAGCGGTTCTACGAGACCGACCCCGTGGCCCGGACGCACCGGGGGAGGCTCTACCGGCCCGCCTTCCGCCCCGTCGAGCCGCTGGCCGGGCCGATCCGCCTGCGCCACGTCACCTACCGCTATGAGAACACCCTCCGCCTGAACGGCATGGCGCCTCCGCTCCAGGAGGTCCTGGAGGCCTTCGGGGTGCACGAGCGGACGCTCCAGAAGATCGTGCTGAAGGGTGTCTCGCTGACCATCTACCCGCGGCAGATCGTGGCCCTCATCGGCGCCTCCGGGGCAGGGAAGACCACCCTGCTACGCCTGCTCTACGGCGCCGCGGCCGGGCATCGGGGCTCGCTGTATCGGATCCAGTCGGGCAGCATCGAGCTGCCGGAGAACGTGCAGGCGGCCGCCTACCTGCCGGGGGAGATCGAGCCGGAGTTCGGCGAGGAGACGATCCTGGAGGCCCTCTACCGGTTAACCGAGGATGAGGTGCTGGCCATCGAGGTCCTGAACGTGGCCGGGCTCGCCGACGCGGTGCTCTACCGGGCGCGGTTCCACGAGCTCTCCACCGGCCAGAAGGAACGGGCCCGCATCGCCTACCTGCTGGCCGCACGGCCGAACCTCCTGCTCATCGACGAGTTCGCGGCCCATCTGGATCCTCAGATGGCGCTGCGGGTGGCCCGCAAGGTGGCGGCCCTCTGCCGCCAGCACGGCATCACCCTCATCGCCGCCACCCACCGCCCGGAGGTCGTCCAGGGCCTGGACCCGGACCTCACCCTGATCGCCGGCTACGGCTTGGTCCGGGTATCCGCCCGCGGGAAATGAGCCGCCCCTCGCCCGGCCGCTTCACCGCCGGCGGCTCCACCCTCTTTCCCCCAGCGCCTCCTCCAGCCGGATCCAGACCACGGGCCCGCGGGGGCGGCGGATCGGGATGGGCTCCGGGAACGGCTGGGGGTCGGTGAACACCCAGATGTAAAGGGGCCGCCCCCGGGCGTAGGCCTCCAGGAACGCCGGGTCGGCGCGGTGCCGGGCGATCTGCCGCCGCAAGGCCTCCACCGAGACCGGGCCTCGGACCTCCGTCAGCACCGCGGTCCCGATCCATCCCCGCGGGCTGACAATCCCGATCCGCCCCCGGACGTGGGTGGGGTAGCGGCGGATCTCCCAGGGCTTCTCCCCGGAGATGATGTAGGTCGCGTAGGGCTCCCGCACGATCAACCCCAGTTCGGCGCGCATACCGCTTTGAGTAGATGGGTGGCTCCGCATCGAAGCCAACCGCTCCATTCCTCCGCCCGGAGCGCCGCCTGCCCCGTTTCCCGAGACGCCGGCCGGCCCGATTTTGTATATATTTTACGATAACGGCGGGGGATGTCCTTCCCCGAAACCCGTGCGCTCGGGCACTTCCCGGGGAGGCGGGAGGTTCCATGAAAGTGCTCACCGTGGCGCAGATGCGCCAGGCGGAAGCGGCCGCCGACGCGGCCGGCCACACCTATGCGCGGATGATGGAGCGGGCCGGCCAGGCGGTCGCCTCGGAGATCATGCGGCGGATGCCCGTCCACGGCCGCCGCATCCTGATCCTGGTTGGGCCAGGGAACAACGGCGGCGACGGCCTCACCGCCGCCCGCTTCCTAAAGGAGGCCGGGGCGGATGTCGCCTGCTACCTGCTGAAGCCCCGTGAGGAGACGGATCCGGTCTTCCAGGCGGCGAAGGCGACGGGTTGCTTCATCGCCCACGCGGAGGACGATCGGACGGGACGGGTGCTGCGCCTCTGGGCCCGGAGCGCGGCGGTGATCGTGGACGCGCTGCTGGGGACCGGGACCACGCGCCCGCTGGAGGGGGAGCTCCTCCGGATGCTCCAGGCGGTGCGCGCGGAGGTGAGCGACCGACGGCCGTGGCCCGCTTCGTTCTTCGCCCCGGGCACCCCCCTGATCCCGCCCCTCGGCGCTCCGCCGGCGCCCCCCGAGCCATGGCTGGTGGCGGTAGACGGGCCGACCGGGATGAACTACGACACGGGGGCGCTGGACCCCAACGCCTTCCGCGCCGATCTCACGGTGACCTTCGCGCACCCGAAGGTAGGGCACTTCCGGTTCCCGGCGGCCCACGCAGTCGGCGAGCTGGTGGTGGCCGACATTGGGATCGAGCCGAAGTGGGCCCCGGAGGGCGCCTTCGAGGTGATGGACGCGGCCGTCGCGCGGGGATGGTGCCCACCGCGCCCGGCGAACGCCCACAAGAACACCTTCGGGAAGGTGGCCGTGGTCGCCGGCTCCACGAACTACCCCGGCGCCCCCTGGCTGGCCGCCCAGGCGGCGGCGCGGGTCGGCGCCGGCTGGGTCACGCTGGCCATCCCGCGGGCCATCTACCCGGTCCTGGCGGCGAAGACGACCGAGATCACTTATGTGCTACTGCCGGATGAACTGGGCGTCCTGATCCCGGACGCGGTTGAGGTGCTCGTCCCGGCGGTGGAAGGCTACGCCGCGATGGTCCTGGGGCCCGGCTTGACCCAGGAGAAAGAAGCGGTGGCCTTCGTGCACGGGATGTTCGGGATGGAGCGCGCGGCCCGGCGGGGCCGCCTGGGCTTCCACGTCGAGGAGGAGGAGCCGGCGAAGCCGACGGCCCCCGCCCGCCCCTGGCCGCCCCTCGTGGTGGACGCCGATGGGCTGAACGCCCTCGCCCAGGCCCGGGATTGGGCCGCCCGGCTGCCGGGGCCGGCGATCCTCACCCCACACCCCGGGGAGATGGCCCGACTGACGGGGCTGGAGAAAGCGGCGATCGAGGAGGACCGCCTCGCGGTGGCCCGGCAGTTCGCCCAGGCTTGGGGCCACGTGGTCGTGTTGAAGGGGGCGTTCACCGTGGTGGCGTCGCCGGACGGGCGATCGCTGGTGCTGCCCTTCGCCAACCCGACGCTGGCCACGGCGGGGACAGGGGATGTGCTGGCGGGGGCGATCGCCGGCCTGCGGGCCCAGGGGCTGGGGCCGTTTGAGGCGGCGGCCCTGGGCGCCTACCTCCACGGCCTCGCCGGGGAACTCACACGCCGCGAGATCGGGGCGGCTGGCGGGCTGGCGGGCGACCTCATCCCCCGTCTCCCCCGCGCGCTCCGCGCCCTGAAGGGCGAATGACCCTGCCGGACGATCGCCCCATGTGCGCCGATCCGATCCCAGAACTGGAGGGCCTGGACCTGCACGCGCCTCCGCAATGGCGGTGGGTCCATCGGGCGCGCCCGGACGCCCGGCGGATCGGGGTCCTCTCCGCTTCGTTCAATCCCCCGACCCGCGCCCACGTGGTGCTGCTGGAGGCCGCCCAGGCGGCTTTCCATCTGGAGGAGGGGGTGCTCCTCCTGGCCCTCACCCACGTGGAGAAACCCCTCACGGGGTTCGGGCTGCCGGAGCGGTTGGCAATGCTTCGGGCCATCGCCCGGAGCCGCCCGGCGTGGAGCGTCGCCCTCTGTAACCGGGCCCGGTTCTTCGAGAAGGCCCAGGCCCTCCGCGCCGCGGTGGGGGAAGCCCCCGCGCTCTTCTTCCTGATGGGGGGCGACACGCTGGCCCGCCTGTTCGATCCCCGTTATTACCCAGATGTCCCCATGGAGGCCGCCCTGGAGGCGTTCTTCCAGACGGCGCACCTCCTCGTCGCGCCCCGCCCGCCGTGGGATCGCCGGGCGCTGGAGGATTTCCTCCATGACCCTTCGCGGACGCGCTACCGGGCGCGGATCGCCTTCCTGGACCTGCCTCCCGCCCTCGCCACCGTTTCCTCCTCCGAGGTCCGCCAGCGGCTGGCGCGCGGGGAGCCGGTCGCCGATCTGGTGCCCCCCGAGATCCTGCCCCAGCTCCTTCCCCCGCTTGGATCGGCCCCTTAGCCGAGGGCCTCGGTCCTGACCCGGAGAGGACTTTGGTCCTATTCTTGCTCTTTTACGAAAATGCTATACTGAGAGTGCAATGAATTGAGCGCCTCGTTGCTGGATCGCTCCAGGAGACGAGCAGGGAAGAATGCGAAGCAAGCGCGGTTGGGGATGGGGACAGGCGCTGGTGCTCCTCGCGCTGGCCTTCGCCGGGATGCTGGCGCTGCTGGCCCTGGCCATCGACGGGGGCAACGCCTACGCCCAGCGGCGGCGGGCCCAGAACGCGGCCGACGCGGCGGCCCTCTCCGCGACCCGCCGGCTCTGGGAGATCCGACGCCGAGGCGGGAGCGAGGCCGATCTCCTGGCTGCCATCCAAGAGGCCATCAACGCCCACGGGACCTTCAACGTGGACGGCCAGCCCAACCGCTTCACGGCGGAGTATGTGGACGAAAACGGGAACCCCATCGCGCCCCTGCCCGCCGGGGCCATCCCCGGGAACGCCCGGGGGAGTCAGGTCACGGTGATCAACCGCTTCGACGCCTTCTTCGCCGGCGTCTTCGGCTTCGATCCCATGGAGGTCCGAGCCTTGGCGACGGCGGTTTACCGTGAGGTCCCAGCCTGCGCCTTCGCCCTCTTCGCCGAGAACGACCTCCGAGCAGAATTCCTCTCCCTCCAGGTACAATCCGGCGGCGTCCACGCGGGGGGCGATCTCACCCTCCGGTGGGCCGGCACGATCCAGGGGCCCTGTGAATACGGCAGGACCGCAAATATCGCCTTCTGGGTGCGGTGCACCGGCGGGCAGGTCCAGGCCCCCTTCCAGCCCCTGCCGCCCCTCTATGCGGTAGGCGACTTCGCGCCCGGCGGGGCGCTCTGGAACGCCTACGGGGGGGACCGCTACTGCATCCGCCCGGCAGACCCCCGCCAGCCCATCGTGCTGGACGCCTTCCCCGCCGGGACGATTTCGCCCAACCCCAACCAATGCATCACCATCCAACCTCAACAGCGGGTTCGCCTGCAGGATGGACTGTATTACCTCCAAGGGGATGCGCAGGTCCTCCGCAGCCAGGGGGAAGGGGTGATCCGGGCCACGGTCACCCTGGCGGCCACCGGATCGTTGCTCCTGACCGACTTCAACCGGTATGATCTCCGGCCCGCGTTGAACGACCCCCAGCGCGGGGCGCCCCTGCTCGTCGCCGGGCAGGCGATCACCATCGCCACCTCGACCTTCGAGGGGCAAGGGCTGATCTTGGCGAACGGGGGGCCGGTGGGCCTCTCCGTCCGCTTCTATGCCTGGTCCGACCGCGGCGCGATCTACGGGAAATCCCTCGCCCTCAGCGGCCTGCGCCTTAACTGGACCTTCGATCCGACGGTCTGTCCGGTGGCCGTCGCGCGGGTGGAGCTGCGGCGATGACCGGCGTGGTGCTGGCCCTGGGGCTCGGGTTGGGGATTGTGGGGCTGCTGCTGGCGTGGCAGATCCTGCGCTCGGAGGAGACTGACGAGGAGCCGCTGACGGCGTTTGAGGGGATGGTCCCGGGCGAGCGGCCTCCGCCCCCATCACGGACATGGAGCCTGGAGGGGCCCCCGGGCCAGGCCGGAGCGCTCCGTCGCGCCCTCGCCGCCTGCCGGATCCCGTTCCAGGGGCTCCGGCGGGAGGCGGTGTTCCGCCTCCGCCGCATGCTCCGGGAGGCTGATCTCCCCTGGCATCCCGCCGAGTGGATCGGGCTGACCCTGGGGCTGATGGCCCTGGGCGCCTGGGTCGGCCATCAGATCTACCGGCTGCCGGGCTTCACCCTGCTGGGGATCCTCGTCGGCGGGGCGCTGCCCTTTCTGTTCCTGCGCCACCGCCGGGAGGCGCGCCGGCGGCGCCTGGAGAACCAACTGGCGGACGCCCTGCTCCTCATCGCCCGCACCCTGCAGGCCGGCGGGAGCCTGTATGCGGCCTTCGAGGAGATCGCCCGCCAGTTCCCGCCCCCCATCGCCGATGAGTTCCACCGGGCCCTGCTGGAGATCCGGCTGGGCTTCTCCATCTCCGAAGCCCTGGAGCACATGCGGGCCCGCGTGCCCAGCGAGGACCTCTCGCTGGCCATCACCGCCATCCAGATCAACCAGCAGGTCGGGGGGAACCTCGCGGAGTTCCTGGAACGGGTGGCGGCGCGAATCCACGAGCGGGTCCATATCCAGAACGAGATCCGGGTGATGACTGCCTCCTACCGCCTCAGCGCCCACATCCTGGTGGCCCTCCCCCTCCTCCTCTGGCTGATCCTGTTTCCCATCAACCGACGCTATATGATGCGCTTCTTCACCAGCGGCCTCGCGGGGTATGCGCTGCTCGGGCTGATCCTTGTGCTGGTCCTCCTGGGGCTCCTGGTGATCCGCCGGATCACCCGCGTGAGCCTGTGAAGCGATCGGCGGGCGGCCGCTCACACCTTCTCCGGGAGATCCGGTCCTTCGCTGGGTCCGCCGGGTGCCCCTCCGGACGCGCCGATTGTATTTTTCGGAGGGCGCGTCTCCCGGCGCGCCGATGGGGTTTTTCGGAGGGCGCGTCTCCCGACGCGCCGATGCGGCGGCCCCGGAGGGCCGCTTTTCGGAGGGCGCGCCTCCCGGCGCGCCGATGCGGCGGCCCCGAAGGGCCGCTTTTCGGAGGGCGCGCCTCCCGACGCGCTGACGGCGGCGGCCCCGGAGGGCCGCTTTTCGGAGGGCGCGCCTCCTGGCGCGCCGATGCGGCGGGCCC
>FWWM01001921.1_pt1 | contig 24754 bp, 21 predicted proteins | sample 2228351 | NCBI WGS metagenome assembly FWWM01 (sample SAMEA103939774, study PRJEB20133) | metagenome
CTCATAGACGCCCCCCTCACGCCAGTAGGCGCCAGCTATCGGGCCACCGAGATAGCGCTCATGCGATGCGGCGTGTCCTGTCTGCCACCATCAAAGGCCAATGGCCTGGGGCTGGAGGTGGCCGAAGGTATCAGGGCACTGAGGCCAGATCTACGATTGTTCGAGGCCTATCCCTACCAGGTCTATAAGTTCCTTTCCTGGCTCTTCCATAGGGGGCACCGATGCCTCCCCCCGCAAGGACCCATCCTCGATCCGACCTTCGTCGCCTACAGGCCACCATCGTACAAGCGCTCCCCGGCAAAGGAGAGGGCCTCCGCCTCAGCTCACGCCTGCAACCTGTTGCGCTCCTTCTGCTCGATAGACTGCCGGCAGGCCCTGGCGCCGGTCCCCGGCAGGTTCCAGGCCGACGCCCTCGACGCCCTCTTCATGATCTGCCTAGGCCGAGAGGCCCGAAGGGTAAGTCCCTGGGTGCTCCTCCTTGGCGATGCCGATCCACCGTGGCTCGTGCTTGGAGACGGCTGGCTTATTCAGAGGCTTTCCAGCCACTGCGCCTGCCAGCTATACTCAAATACGACTTCGGAGGTTTAAGCCATGCCTTTAAGAGCGGACATCGCCATTATCGGGGCCGGCCCAGGCGGCTACGTGGCCGCCATAAGGGCTGCACAGCTCGGCGCACAGGTAGTCCTTGTCGAAAAGGACGAGGTAGGCGGCGTGTGCCTGAACAGGGGCTGTATCCCCACCAAGGCACTACTGCACATAGCCCAGGTAATGCGCACGGTAAGGTCGGCCTCGGAGCTCGGGATAGGAGTGGGAGACATAACGCTGGATTACTCACAGGTGGTCAAGAAGAAGGACCAGGCGGTACATAGGCTGGTCAACGGCGTCAAACTCCTTCTCAGGAGCAACGGTGTGGAGACCGTCAAGGCCAGTGGCCGATTAGTCGGGCCCCAGTCCGTGGAGATAGTCGCTGACGGCCAGATCGACAGGCTGGAAGCAAGGGCCGTGGTGGTGGCCACGGGCTCCATCCCAGCGCGACTGCCCGTGCCCGGCGCCGACGAGGTAGACCTGTGGGACAGCGATCGCGCCCTGGAGGCAGACAGGGTACCCGCAAGTATCCTCATTGTGGGCGCCGGGGCCGTGGGTGCGGAATGGGCCACTATCTTCAATGCCTTTGGATCGAAGGTAACCTTGGTGGAAATGATGTCCAGCGTGGTTCCCCTGGAGGACGATGACATTGCGGCGGTGCTCGACCGCACCCTCAGGCGACGGGGCGTGGAGGTTCTAACCAACTCCAAGGTGGCGTCCTTCGCCAGGACCGAGGCAGGCATCCTCTCCACAGTGACAACCCCTGAAGGGGAAAGGCGCATCGAGACCGAGGAAGTCCTGGTGGCCGTTGGGCGAAGGCCCAACACTTCAGGACTGGGCCTGGAGGAGTTGGGGGTCAACCTCAACGGGGGTTGGATTGCGGTCGACGAGAGGCGCCGTACCAACGTGCCAGGCGTCTATGCCATAGGGGACGTGACCGGCGAGCACCTGCTGGCCCATGCCGCAAGCCACCAGGGTATAGTGGCCGTGGAGAACATCCTGGGGCTGGACACCAAGTACGATAAGCGCATCGTTCCAGCCTGCACCTTCACCGCTCCCGAGATAGCCAGCGTGGGGCGCAGGGAGCGGGACGCCAGATCCCAAGGCCTGGATATAAAGGTGGGCAAGTTCCCCTTCTCCGCCAACGGCAAGGCTATCGCCATGGGCGAGACCGAGGGCCTGGTCAAAGTGATAGCGGACGCCCGGACCGAGGAGGTGCTCGGGCTACATATAATCGGGCCGGAGGCAAGCAGCATGCTCCCCGAAGGAGTGCTGGCCATGGCCCTGGAGGCCACCCTCGACGAACTGGCACGCACAATACACGTCCACCCGACCCTCCCGGAGGCTATAATGGAGGCAGCCTGGGTGGCCAAGGGCACGCCGATCCACATACCCCCGAAAGGACAGCGGGGATGACGCCCAAGGTAGTCGAGGAACTGCCAGTACACATAGAGCTCAACGGCAAACGGATTGTAACCCTCATGGCGAGCCACACCGACCTGGAGGAGCTGGCCCTGGGCTGGCTCTTCGCCGAGCACCTGATAGACTCCGCCGACGACATCGTCGGCTTTTGGGTCTGCGGCCGCGGAGAGATCGTGGAGGTGTTCACGGGTACGGATCGCGCCTCGGTCCGGAACCCCTGGCGGCAGATAGTCACATCCGGATGTGCGTCGGGCGGCCCTGAGGCCGCGGAGCTGTGGGCCCTGATCCCCAGAGTCACAGCCGATCCAGGCATCGATTGGCAGACACTAGCCGAACTCATGCGGGCCATGCTGGATCGGGCCGACCTCCACAAGGACGTCGGCGGAGTACACAGCGCAGCCCTGGCTAGCCGTCTCGGTCTGGTGGCCTACGCAGAGGATGTGGGACGGCACAACGCCGTCGACAAGGTCATAGGCCGAGGACTCCTCGAACGCGTGGATTTTTCCAAGCTGGCGCTCCTCACCACCGGCCGGATCTCCTCCGAAATGGCCTACAAGGCCGCTCGTTGTGGCATCGGGCTGTCAGCCTCCCTGACGGTGCCCACCAGTTTAGCTATAGAGATAGCCCAACGGGCTGGCATAACCTTGGTGGGTCGGGCCGCCAGCCCCAGGAGGCACGCCTTCACGCACCCCCACAGGCTGGTCCTGAAGGTTGGGGAACCACAGGCTGTCTAAAGGCTCACAGGAGGTCAGCGCCACCCGTTCCGGTCCGCGGAATGCCAACCGCGACACCCGATAGCACCTCCAAGGCCATGGGCGGAAGGTACATGCAGCCCAGGCCAACCCTGAACATCGGCTTGGTCTGGGCTCAGGCGCTGCCGGGACCGAACACTGACAGAGTAAGGTGCGGAAGATTTTCGCGCCGCCAGGCCCCATACCGACGTGGCCGTAGGCTAACGCAGTCTTCGGCACCCTCCGGCCACCATACTGTGGTCTGCGCCCGCCCAAAGTTGGGGCCCAAGCGGTTCCATAGACCAATCGGCCGGCGGCTTAAATCATCTGGCGTTCCCAGGAGATCCCCGTGAAATTGCCCAGTCCGTCCACCGCCCCGCCATGGACATCCCGCTCCCTGGAGCAGTTCTCTTGGTTCCTGGTAGCGGTTGCAGCCGTCGGCCCATTCCTTCCATATTTGACGGCGCCTAGGGGTCTAACGTACTTGCCCATGATGTCCACGGCGACGCGAGACATACCCGCCTACATGGCGCGGATCCAACAGGGGATGGAGGGATCGCTCCTATACCGGTCGCCTTTCGGGGGTTGGGAGGTGTGGAACGCGGGAGCCTACCCGATCAACATCCTCTACAACCTCTGGGGGTTCCTGCTCTCCCCCATCCATCCCGATCCTCTGGCCGCCTTCCACGGCCTGAGGCTCCTGGCAATTGCCCTGCTGATTGCCAGCGTGGAGCTCTGGCTGAGGAGACAGATCGACCCAGCCAAGAGGGGTTGGGCAAGGGCCATCACCTATGGTTCGCTGATCTACCTCCTGCCTTTGAGGAACTACAAGCCAGACCAGCAGCTGATCCTCAGCCTCCTGGACACGCCCCATTCCACGGCGGCCGCAGCTGGATGGTTCACGGCGCTGGCCCTGGCACCTATCACATCCCTGAGGGTCACTGCCCTGGCCACCGCCCTCGGGTGGCTCTCTGCACTCTCCAACCCCTACGTGGCCGTATGGTTTCCCCTCTCCTTTGGGGTGCAAGGTCTGCTTACCGGACACGGGCGCGTCCAGCACCTGACGGCCGCTGCTGCGACCGCCTTAGCCCTCGTGCCCTACCTGCTGCTCATGGGCCAACCGGCCCTCAGGGGCTACCAGACGAACGTGGAGCAGGAGCCCCTCACCGAACTGGCGACCACCGCTGGGCTCCTCCTGTTGGCAGGGGCAGGCCTCTGGGTCCACCGCGACAGGCCGGAGGCAAAAGTCATGCTGGCCCTGCTCTTGATTCAGCTCCTCATCACTGTACCCTTCCCCTATACCGCCTCCCGCATGATCCTCGGCTTTACGCCCGTGGCAACCATAGGCATTGTCCAGTTCCTCAGCCGAAGGCGACCCTTTGTAAGGTGGTTGGCAGCAGCACTTTTCACCGCCGGCAGTGCCCGCGTAGTGCTCACCATCGTGGCAGCTTTCCTCTTGAGGGCCCCCGCCGCAAACCAGCCCCTGCCCTTCCAGCCAGCCCTCGCCTACAGCTCGGAGTTCCTCGAGGCAGCTGCCTGGCTCCGGCATACGGCAGGGACCGTCGTCCTCACCAGTTTCGAAACGAGCAACGTGCTGCCCCTCTTTGCGGGCAAGGTCGTCTGGGTCGGCCACCCTCAAGAGACGCCGGATTTCGGCCAGCGCCTCCGCAGCCTTCAGACCTTCTGGCGGCTGGAGCCAGCCCAACAGATCCAGTTCTGCAAAGAGCGAAACATACGCTGGGTATGGCTCGGCGCTTACGAAAAGGCCACTCTGGGCGTAGAAAAACTGCCCTGGAAGCCTGCCTTCAGCAACTCGGAGATAGCTATCTACCCCTGCGGTCCGTAGACACACCCTCGGAGAACAGCTGTCGCCTTTCAGCCCAGGACAGGCCTGGCCACCGCCACGAAGCCGCTACAGGTGGGCCGTGGAGCACCTTCCGGGGACAGGCCCAAGCGTCCAGAACCCTGCCGCACTCTCAGCCCAATGTGAAATGGTCTCGAGCGAGAAGAGCCAAGCTCCATCAAGAGATAGCTATCCCCCGACGGAGCCGCACCGCCTCAGGTGCCCGCACCTGCCGAGCTTGGCATTTCGGCTGAAGGGCTCGGCGTAGCGGCCTGCCCCTGTTCCCGCCGCTACCCAAAGGCCCAGGACGCAGCTCCGAAAACGAGCAATCCAGCCCTATCGACCAGTAGTGAAGGACCACTCCTGACGGAAGGTCACCCCGTGGTCATCCGTGCCGGATATCCTCACCACGTAGGTCGTGCCTGGCTCCAGAGGATCGACAGGAATCACGTGGACCCACTGGCCAGGATCACCAAAGGGCACGGGGGCGATGTGCACCCGAACAGGGTCCTTGCCGTCGCGGTATATTCCCGCTTCGGCCACCTGAATGCCCCTCCCGCTGGCTTCGGGATAAATGATGCCTAGGCTCACAGGGTAACCCACCCAGGTGTACAGATAGGAGCTGGGCAAAGGGTTCGGATATTCATCGTCGAACCATCTGGCAGGCACGTCCCTTGCCCCATCCACCGGCCACCTAACGACGAACGGTTCTTTGAACGCGGCCCGGCCTCCCCAGTCGATGGTGGCTACCTGGTACGTACCCCACGCCGTAGGTCCTCGGGCGCTCCCGTACCCCATGTCCGTCAGGCTGGGCGACAGCAGCGTAGCTCGATGGTAGGGAGCCCCCATCAGCTGATGTACCGCATCCTCAGGCAGGTTACGAAACGGGACAGTACCCCATAGGAAGGTCTCGCCGACGCTTCGGTCCCCGTAGTACCCTGCCGCCACCGCCCTGTCCCAGGGGTGATATCCCGTAAAATGCGGATTGTTCAGATCTTCCTCAAGGTGGTTAGGTAGCGTCCGCCCGTGCTGAAGATCCCAGAGCACATACAGGCTGTAAGACTGGGCCGACTCGTTCAGGGATGGGTCCAGCTTCACCGGCGGAACGCCGACAGCGCTTCGGTACCTGTTGACGGTATCCCTGGCCGTTCGCTGTTCGGGGGTATAGGGCCTGACAGGAGGGAGGAACGGTTCTGTGAGCGGCACACCCTTCAGGGCCGCATCCTGAGCCCCCAGCCTGCCAAGCTGAACCTGCCAGTCCGCAGGAGCCTCAGGGTGGTACTCGAACCTGGCCCGGGTGAAGTACTGAACCGTATACACAGCGCCCGTGTCCGGGTTTGCCTCGTCAAATTCCTCGCTTATGGGCAGCCCGAAGACCGCCTCGCCGCCGTTATGTTCCCAGAAGTAACGGAAACCAAAGCACAGGCTGTGGCCTGTCTGAGGAAAGTACCGGCAGGCGTGGGGAGTGTCGGCAAAGGAAGGTATCGGCCTGAAGGGAGCTTCCCCGACCCTGCCGGCGGTCAGCTCACGACCCAATTCTCCTAGCCGCGCCTCCCCGCTGGCCAGCAGCTCGAAGCGCGACCTCTCCGTGTACTGAACCACCATGCCAGTGGGCGTCCTCACGGGTGGGCTAATGACGTATCCGAAGTTGCGGATCCCGCCCTCGCCGTAGAGAGGCCAGAATTCGCGCAGAAACGTCGTATCGGCGGCCAACGCCGGGGATGTCGGCTGTCCAATGGTTGGAACCGCTACCACAATGACAGCAACGACGGCCCAAACAACCCAGTTAAGCCTTCTCATGCTCTCGGAGCGCATTTCAAACCCTCACAGTGCGGGCAACCCGTGAGACAGGATGACCTTTCGCGCGGATCTCCAACGTATTGAACCACCCAAAGGGAACCCTCGACACCTGGAAGCCGCGTCCCAAAAGCCCAGCCTCCATCCCCCTCAACATGCCGAGCGCAGCCTCCGGACTTGCAAGCTCAGCGAACAGGTGCGCAAAAGGTACTAGCACTATGCTGGTAGCCTTCAGGTTCCTGGCAAGCTTGGCTATTTCGTCGACACCCTTCTGGGCCACGGCTTCAGGATGGGCCTCATCGTCCCTCTCAGCCGCTGCAAAAACGACCAACGCCTCCGAGGCCTCGACGGTGGGATCCAGGTACTCTTCCACCACCGGCGATCTCCCTCGTTCGGTTGTGGTCGACTTAAAGTGATCGACGTGCCAGATAAGCATCCTCATGGCTCAGTAGGCCAGCCTGTGTATAGCAACAGCCAAAAGCTGGATCCCAGGCAGGATCTGATCCATCGGCGTGAACTCCTCGGGACAATGGCTCCGGCCCCCACCGCTGGGGACAAAGATCATGGCGGAAGGGAAGGAGGCCGCCATCATCTGGGCATCGTGGGCGGCGCCACTGGGCATCCTCGTCCATCTGAGACCCAATTCCACGGCCAGGTTTTCCAGCATTGCAACGAGGCCTGCATGCAAGGGCGTGGGGGCCGTCTCGGCGAGGACCCTGTACGACAATTTCAGGGCTCGGGACGAAGCTACCTCGCGTGCATGGGCCAGGATGGCATCTACCAGCTTCTGTTTCAGGGCAGCATCGATGTGCCGCACATCCACGGTAAAGGTGGCCCTGGCCGGCACCACGTTGATGGATCCAGGCCAGACAAGGATCCTGCCAACGGTGGCCACCGCCGGGTCCCCCATTGCCCCAGCCAAGGCCTCAATCCCGGCAACAGCTGCGGCCGCTCCTGCCAGGGCGTCTCTCCGCCTCCCCATGGGAGTGGTGCCGGCGTGGTCTGCCTGTCCCTCGAGGGCTATCTCGAGATGAGTGAGGCCAACGATGCCCTCCACTATGCCAACCTGGTGGCCTCCTTCCTCCAGCCTGGGGCCCTGCTCGATGTGCAGCTCTATGTACGCCGCCACGTCCTGCCGCCTGGCAGCTGCAAGGCCATCGGGGTCGAAGCCGCAACGCTTCATGGCCTCTGACAAGGTGACCCCCTCGTCGTCAACTATGGCATCCAGCTCCTCCCGCCGGAGGCTGCCCGCCATGGCGCGCGAGCCAGGCATCTTAGCTGGGAAACGGCTTCCCTCTTCCTCACAGGTGACTACAACCTCCACGTTGAGGCGGGGCGTGCCCATCTGACGAAGGGCAGACACGGCGGCCAGTCCGCCCACCACCCCCAATGCCCCATCGAGCCTGCCGCCGCCCTTCACTGTGTCGATGTGGGAGCCCGTCAGCACGGTGCCCGCCTCCGACCCGTCCAAGCGGCCGAAGAGGTTGCCAACAGCGTCCTCCCATACCCTGAGGCCCAGCTCCCTCATCCTGTCGGCAACATACCTTCGGGCCTGTAGCCAAGCCTCGCCGAAGGCCGGCCTGAACACACCCCCCTCGGGAATGGAGCCTATACGGTATAGGTCGTCCAGGAGGCGTTCCACGTACGCAGGATCGATGGCAGGCTGAACCACCTTCACACCAACCCAGCCAGAAGATCGCTGTCGATCCCTTGGGCCAGCTCTTGGCCCGGCGCCAAAGAATAAAACTCGAAGCCCACCAGCGGCCCGAACTCGGTAGCTTGAAAGGCACGGATCTCCTCAGGGTCCACCTGCGTCCGGTGGCAGAGTATCGCCCGACGCTTCACCTCCAAGAAAGGAGAAACGTCGATCCGTGTTGTCACCAGCTCATCTGGGGTGCCGTATTCCTCAGGCGGCATATCCGACACGTCCGAAGGGTCGAAGGGTCGGCCGGCTACCGTCCTGGCCTTTCGGAGCTCCTGCATGTAGCTGCGGGGAGGGCTGTTGTAAAACAGCCGGGGACGACGCCCCGGCCAGTTCTCCCAGGCCCACTGAACCCATCGGTGGACGGCCCGATGGTCGCGGTGACCGTAAACACCCCAACGATCGAAGGTCACCACCACGTCCGGATCGAGCTCCACCAGGAGGGAGAGGGTCCGCCGCCCAGCCTCCTCCTCGTCGACGGAATCCAGGGTGCCGTCCATGTAGCCCATGAAGAGGGGCGGTCTGGCACCCAGCACCTTGCAGGCGCACTCCAACTCCTGCTGGCGCACCAGCCCCAGCTCTTCCGAACCCTTTACGGACCCATCCCGCACTCTTCCCGCTTCGCCTTTGGTGGCCGACACCACCGTACACAGCACTCCTCTGCTCGAGTAAAGGGCTATAGTCCCACCACATCCGAAAGTCTCGTCGTCGGGATGGGCAAAGAGGAACACGATCCGCACCAGGACACCCCTCAGCAAGCTCCTCTAGTTTACTTCAACCAGCCCCATTTCAGGTTACTTTCTGGTCTCAGCCACTCCAGATCTCATGGCCAAAACGACTGCCACAAGGCTCGTCAGGGGCACTGCCGCCACTATCCCCATGCTCCCAACCAGGGTACGCACGACCTCCACGGCCACCATCTCCTGGCTGACCACAGTGTCCCATCGCCCCGAGCCCATGGTGAACAGCAACAGTAAAGGTAAAGAAGCTCCCGCATAGGCCAAAACCAGAGTGTTGACAGTCGACGCGATGTGATCCCTGCCAACGTTCATGCTCCTCCAGAACAGGTCGGAAGGAGACAACGCTGGATTTGCCCTCCGCAGCTCAAACACGGTAGACGCTTGACCCACCGTAACATCGTCGATGACACCTAGGGCACCCAAGATGATCCCTCCCAGTAACAGGCCTCGGACGTCCACCGCCGTGCCCACCGACAACTGAAGGAACATGGCCTCTTCAGTGCCCAGCCCGGTAAGCCGCGTCACCTCCATGGCCAGCGCAGCCAATACCCCAGTAATACCCAGTGCTAGAAGGGTTCCGGAGACGGCTGCCGTGGTCTTCCAACTGAAGCCATGCACCAGATAGAGGGTCGCCAGCACCACAACGCCACAGGTGGCCACACTCACCGCCACAGGGTTCGCACCCGACAGCACACCGGGAACCAGCACCACAAGCAAAACAGCGAAGGTCACGGTCAACCCCAGTATGGAACGGACACCTCTGTAACCGCCTACCACCACGACCATGGCCGCGAAGGCCAGCCCCAGAAGCACTAGCCATGGGACCCGATAGAAATCCACCACGGTGTAACGGTACCCGCCCGACACATGGGGCACCTTCGCCACGAGGACCCGATCCCCGGGCCTGTAGGCCGCGCTGTGCGAAAGGAGCGACATGCCACCTACATCAACGGAAACCACCTCGTAGTCACCTGTCTCAGAGGGTATGGCCACCTTTAGCTCAGGCAAGCCGGTCCCAGAGCCACTTCCCACTTCCACCACTTCTCCAACCACAACCTGCTGTTCGCCCTGGGCCCAGGTCTCGCCCGGTGCCACCAACCCCAGGAACAACACGATCACCGCTACGGCCAGTAGCCTAATACTCATGAGCCCCAGACGCTCCGCTCCAACGCTCCGATGATATGGTACCAGCCCCCAGAGGGGGTAGACTGAAAGAGTTTTTATCATTGTCACCTAAAAAACCTTGACACCGAGGCCCTGGCCCCTTATGATTTCAGGTGTAGGGCACTCTTCTCGCCGTAGCGGTGCGTGGTAGGAGGTCCCCTATGGCTAAGGTATCGACCGACGACCTGCTTGCCCTCGAGTTCCCTGACGACAGGGATGCCGACCTGTGTACGGAGGAACCGTGGGAGTACGCCATCGATCCTGGTGCCGAAGACGAGCAGCTGGCACAGGAGACCAGCAACGACGCCATCCAAATCTACCTTCGGACCATCAGTCGGTCCCGCCTCCTGACCGCGCAGGAAGAACGTCAGCTGGGTCGGGCCATCGAGGCCGGCCAATGGCTAAACCGCTTCATGAAGGAACGCGGCCATCGGGACCACGCGGCTGTAGGCATCGATCTCTACATACTTCTATGGGACGCCAGACCTCTTTTGGAAGCACTTGCCGACATCAGCGGAGTCCATCTACCACTCTCGCCACAAGACCTAGCATCGAACCCCTACTACCTCGATCCTGGACCGTCGGATTCCGTGTTGAAGCCGCTGTCGAGACGCACAGGCACCTCCGCGAAACGCCTAGGAACCATCTATCGCGACGCATCCGTGGCGTCCCACGTGCTCAGCCAGGTGCTGGCCCGCATGCAGTCGTGGATCTCGCCCGAGGGGTTCGCCGAGGCCTATCGAGCAGAGAGTGCCGCCCTGGTCAGGGCGGCACTCGATGCCTGTAGCGAAGCCAAAGCGCGCCTGGTCGAATCGAACCTGCGGTTGGTAGTGAGCATTGCAAGGCGGTACATGAATCGGGGAGTTCCGATCCTCGACCTCATCCAGGAGGGCAACCTCGGCCTGATGCACGCCGCCGAAGTGTACGACCACCGCAAGGGCTTCCGCTTCAGCACCTACGCCACTTGGTGGATCCGTCAGGCCATACTGCGCGCCATCTCCGACCAGGGGAGGGTCATCAGGCTTCCGGCCCACGTGGTGGAGACACTCACAAAGCTGAACCGTACCGGCCAGGACCTGGTTCAGATCTTGGGACGGGATCCACAGCTAGAAGAGATAGCCCTGGCCGTTGGCTTCATAGACGCGGCGACCGAGAGGACCCTCCTGGCTATGGCGACCGAAGGTGCCAAGCTTCCTGAAGGAGCCGATCCGAGAGTCACCATCCTCCTCTCAGGGATACTGCGCCAGACCGATAGCCTGCCCCCAAAGGTCCGCAGGCGTATAGAGCACGGGGCGCACCGGGTCAAGAAGCTCCTCGTGGCTTCCCAGTTCCCTACCTCCCTCGAAGCACCCCTTTTGGGCGACGAGGACACGGTCGTATCGGACCTGGTAGCCGATGCCACACAGCCCCTTCCTGTGGAACAGCTCTCTACCGAGCACCTCCGGGCCGAGATCGCAGAGGCCCTTAAAGAGCTACCCCCCAGGGAGCGGCAGATCATAGCCCTGCGGTTCGGCTTCTACGACGGGGAGACCAAGACATTGGAAGAGGTGGCACGCCTGGTGGGCCTGACCCGCGAGAGGGTCCGCCAGATAGTGTCCAGCGCCCTCTCCGCCCTCAGGAGCAGCCAGCGCATTCGGGAACTTCGGGACTTCTTGGAGGACTGAGCCCACAGGCCCTCCGTCTGTGATATAATTACCTCTCGGTTGCCCATCCTGCCCAAACCAGGGAGCTAGCTGTGTCCGATGAGCTGATACGTTCGGTCGAAATGCCATACCTCCGCCAGGACCTACCGGAGTTCGGCCCTGGCGATACGGTGCGTGTCTACTACAAGGTCATCGAGGGCGGCAAGGAACGGATACAGCCCTTCGAGGGCGTAGTCATTGCCCGCAGGCATGGCGGGACCCGCGAGACCTTCACAGTCTACCGCATAGCCTCTCACGGCGTGCCTGTGGAGCGCACCTTTCCCCTGCACTCTCCGCGCATAGATCGGATAGAGGTGGTGCGCAGGGGCGCTGTGCGTCGGGCCAAGCTCTACTACCTCCGCGGCCGTACAGGCAAAGCGGCCAGGATCAAGGAAAAGAGGGTCCAACCCGTCCAGGGATGATGGCTGGTGGCCATCCTTGTGCCCTCAGAAGTGGAGTTGGGCCTCCTCTCCGAAGGGCTATTGGTGGCCGGAGTGGACGAGGTGGGCCGGGGAGCCCTGGCAGGCCCCGTGGTGGCGGCAGCCGTGGTGCTACCCCCAGATTTCATTAGGTCATGTCCGCTCCCTATCCGCGACTCGAAGAAGCTCACGCCCCTCCAGAGGTACAGCCTCTTCCATAAGATCCTCGAAGTCGCGGTCTGCTGGAACTGCCGGGGTGTGTCTCCCCAGGTGATCGACGCTATCGGCATAGCGGCTGCGGCCAGGCTGGCCATGACCAACGCCGTCCTCGCCCTCTCCCCCCTGCCCGATCACGTGCTGGTGGACGGCTTTTCCCTGCCCGACCTTGCCATACCTAACACCGGGGTCGTCCGCGGCGACAGCCTCTGCCTCTCCATAGCCTCGGCCTCCGTCGTAGCCAAGGTGGTGAGGGACGCCATCATGGAACGCTACGCCGCGAAATACCCCCACTACGGCTTCGACCGCCACAAGGGCTATGGCACACCAGCTCACCTCCAGGCTCTACAGCGATGGGGCCCTAGCCCCCTTCACCGAAGGAGCTTCGCTCCAGTAGCCAACGTAGGATCCTATGGGCCGCGGGCGCACTCGGTTGGGTAGGTTGGGGGAAGAGGTAGCCGCTGCGTACCTTCAGCAGAAGGGCTATCTGCTCCTGGAACGTCGATGGCGCTCCCGTAGCGGAGAGATCGACCTTGTAATGCAGGACGGGGACACCCGGGTGTTCGTGGAGGTGCGCACTCGAAGGGCACCCGTCGAGCAGGCAGCCGAGTCCGTGGACGATCGCAAGAGGCGCCGGCTCGCGGCCCTGGCCCAGGAGTACCTCTCCAGCAGCGAGTGCCCCGGTAACGCCAGGATCGACGTCGTGTGCATCTCTTGGGCAGCCGATGGCCTTCAAACCGTTGAGCACATCGAGGGTGCCGTAGAGGTCGAGTTTAAGCCATGATGTATACTTTTACCGGCTCCGCCCCAATCGCCAGTGCTCATACTCACACTGGAGGTGCATCATGACCTACCGCGGCCAGGAAGGGATGTACGCTTGGATCCTCCATCGCATCAGCGGCATAGCCATCCTGGTTTTCCTTATGGCCCACATCGTGGACACTTCTCTCGTGGCCTTCGGTCCCGACGTATACAACGCGGTCATGGCCATCTACCACAACCCGGTGGCGAGGATGGGCGAGGCCCTCCTGATCGCTGGTGTGGTCTATCATGCCCTTAACGGCCTACGGGTCATCTTGATCGACTTCTGGGACCAGGCCATGCGCGTGCAGAAACAGCTGTGGTGGGGCGCTTTCGCCCTTTCGGTGGCACTGTCCTTGCCCGCCGCCTACATTGTGTTGAAGCCCGTATTCTTCGGAGCTTAGGGGGTAAGCCATGGCGGCAAGAACTCTGTCCAGGCCGAGACCTGTCGTGAGCGGATTCGAGCTGTACTCATGGCTCTTCATGAGAGTGTCAGGCCTTTTGCTCATCTTTTTGGCTCTGGGCCACCTGGCCATAATGCACATCATCAACAGCGTGGAGGCCATCAACTACGCCTTTGTCGCCACTCGTTGGGCCAGTCTGTTCTGGCGATCCTATGACTGGCTCCTCCTGATCTTGGCGTTGTTGCACGGCTTCAACGGCCTTAGGATAGTAGTAGAGGACTACATCCACAGCAACGGCTGGAGGGTCCTGGCCCTGACCATCGTCTACCTGCTCACTTTCCTTTTCTTGGTCCTGGGGTCATTGGTCATCTTCACCTTCCAGCCAGTAGGGACTAGGGGGTGAGGGGGTAATGTACCATAGGTTCGATGCCGTGATAGTCGGTGCTGGTGGGGCGGGCCTGATGGCGGCCCTGCAGCTTTCAGCCAAGGCCCACACCGCAGTAATCAGCAAGCTCTATCCCACCCGATCCCACACCGGTACTGCCCAGGGAGGCATCGGGGCGGCCCTGGGCAACGTGGAGGAGGATCACTGGGAGTGGCACATGTTCGACACCGTGAAGGGGTCAGACTATCTGGCCGATCAGGACGCGGTGGAAGTCATGTGCCGCGAGGCCATCGACACCATCTACGAGCTCGAGCACGCCGGCCTGCCCTTCAACCGCACCCCGGACGGCAAGATCGACCAGCGCCGCTTCGGCGGCCATACCCGCAACTTCGGCGAAGGCCCTGTCCGCAGGTCCTGCTATGCGGCCGACCGAACCGGCCACATGATCCTCCAGACACTGTACCAACAGTGCATAAAGAACCAGGTCCGCTTCTTCGACGAATTCCATCTGCTGGACCTGCTGGTGACGGACGGCGTGGTCAACGGGGTCGTAGCCTACGAGATACGCACCGGCGAGATACACGTGTTCCACGCCAAAGCGGTGATCTTCGCCACAGGCGGCTTTGGTAGGGTCTACAAGATAACCAGCAACGCCCTGGCAGGCACCGGAGATGGGGTAGCCATCGCCTGGAGGCGCGGCATCCCGCTGGAGGACATGGAGTTCTACCAGTTCCACCCCACGGGCATCTACAAGATGGGCATCCTCCTCAGCGAGGCCGCGCGAGGCGAGGGCGGCATCCTCCGCAACAAACTGGGCGAACGGTTCATGGACCGGTACGCCCCGACCTTGAAGGACCTTGCGCCCCGCGACCTCATCTCCCGCTGCATATACCAGGAGATCCGCGAGGGCAGGGGCATCGATGGCAAGGACTACGTACACCTCGACCTCACCCACCTGGGCCCAGAGGTCATCGACAAGAAACTGCCGGACATCACCGAGTTCGTGCGGGTCTACCTGGGCATCGACCCGGTCAGAGAACCCGTACCTGTGCAGCCCACCGCCCACTACGCCATGGGCGGCATCCCCACGGACGTGGACGGCCGGGTGGTCATCGACGCCAATAACAAGCCCATGCCAGGCTTCTACGCGGCAGGGGAGTGCGCCTGCGTCTCCGTCCACGGCGCCAACAGGCTGGGCACAAACTCCTTGGTGGACATCATAGTGTTCGGCCGCAGGGCCGGGAAACACGCCCTCAACTACATCCAGGAGGCTGACCTGGTTCCCCTCCCCAAGGACGCCGATGCCCAGGCCAGGGAGGAGATAGAACATCTCCTAAACAACAACGGAACCGAGCGCGTGGCCGACATCCGAAGGGAGCTCCAGGAGGAGATGATGGACAAGGCCGGGGTGTTCCGCACCGGCGAGGGCCTCAAGCTCCTTTCCACGAAGATAGCCGACCTGAGACAGCGCTACACCAGGGTCCGCCTCTCGGACAAGGGGCGCGTCTTCAATACCGAGCTCACCGAGGCGCTGGAGCTCGGCTACCTGCTGGATATCGCCGACAACATCGTAGCTTCGGCATTGGCTCGCACCGAAAGCCGCGGCGCCCACTACCGAGAGGACTTCCCATCTAGGGACGACGCCAACTGGCTCAAGCATACCCTCGCCTATAGGACCCCGGAGGGGATACGGCTCGACTACAAGCCCGTCGTCATAACGAGGTTCCAACCCACGGAACGCAAGTACTGATCGAGGTCGAACGGTCGCCATGAAAGTCGCACTCAAAATACAACGCTTCAACCCCGAAATCGATAAGCGCCCCCACTGGCAGGAATTCGAGGCCGAAGTGGAGCCCACCGACCGCCTCCTGGATGCCCTCAACTACGTAAAGTGGTACCTGGATGGCACCCTCGCCTTTCGCCGCTCATGCGCCCACGGCATCTGCGGCTCCGACGCCATGACCATCAATGGGGTGAACAGGCTGGCTTGCAAGGTGCTTATCCGAGACCTCAAGCAACCGGTGGTGGTCCAACCCCTGGTGGGGATGCCCGTCATCAAGGACCTGATCGTTGACATGGAGCCCTTCTTCGCCGCCTACAGGCGGGTGAAGCCCTACCTCATTACCTACGATCATCCTCCCGCCACAGAGCGGCTGCAGACGCCCCAGGACCGCGAAAGATACGATGACACCACCAAGTGTATCCTGTGCGCGGCCTGTACATCCTCCTGCCCCGCATACTGGGCCAACAACGAGTTCTTTGGACCTGCGGCCATCGTTCAGGCCCATCGGTTCATCTTCGACTCCCGGGACCAGGGCGCGCAGGAACGCCTCGAGATCCTCAACCAACAAATGGGTGTATGGCGTTGCCGCACCATATTCAACTGCACCCAGGCCTGCCCCAGGGGCATAGAGGTTACCAAGGCCATCGAAGAGGTGAAGAGGGCTATCCTCTACGGCAGGGCGTGAGGCTCTCGGGCAACGGGACCAAAGCCCCGCGCCGCGGCCGGGGTCCTGTTCGTCGTTGGCAGAGGCTCATCTGAGGAGAGCGGGCTGGCGCGCGTCGAACCGCCAGAGGCCCGCCTCCTTGGCATACTGCAGCGCCTGCCTGTACTCCCCACGGGTGATGTTGCGCCTCAGCTCGGGATAACGGTCCGTAAGCACAACGTTGCCAGCCGGGTAGTACTGGGCCATCACATTGATGTAGGTGTCCCGAGAAACTTCCGTGGCCAGCCACTGAAAGATCTTGCGCGAATCTTCCACAAACCCCGGCATCACCAGATGCCTCACCAGAAGCCCGCGGCGGGCCAGCCCGGTGTCAGGATCGATCTCGAGGTCTCCCACCTGCCGATGCATCTCTTTAATGCTGTGCCGCGCAACCTCGGGATAGTCCCGGACACCGACATACCGGTGGGCCAGGTCCGGATCCCAGAACTTAAAGTCCGGCATGTAGATATCCACTATGCCGTCCATGAGCTGTAAGCTTTCGGGCCCGTCGTAGGCGCTGGTGTTGTAGACAATGGGCAGCCTGAGGCCCCTGGGTATCGCCAGCGCGAGGGCCTCGAGAATCTGGGGAACCACGTGCTCGGGCGTGACAAAGTTCAGGTTGTGACAACCCATCTCCTGGACCCGCAGGAAGATGCCTGCCAGTTCCTCTGGGCCGACCACCTGCCCACGTCTCAGCTGGCTGATATCCCAGTTCTGGCAGAAGACGCACCTCAGGTTGCAGGAGGTGAAGAACACGGTGCCGGAACCGCGCCACCCTCTGAGACAGTCCTCCTCCCCGAAATGGGGGAAGTAACTGCTGACAGCCGCGTAACGACCCACCCTGCAGTAGCCCACCTGGTCATCCAGACGGGCTACCTTGCAGAACCTGGGGCATACGCGGCACACCGGCCGCTCCCCATCGAGCCGCCGCCCCAACAGCTCAAGGGCCACCTGTACCCGCTCGGGAAGAAGGCCGCGTTCGAAGGCCTCCAGATAGGCTGGCCAACTGCCTCCCATAGCCAGTTCCCTCAACACCATGCCCTAGAAATATAATAAACCGCGATGTCCCAGTAGACTCACTTCAAGTTAGTTGCGACCAACATCGCGTCTAGGAGGGGCGCAGTGAAAAACCTCACTGAAGTGCTCAGCCACCTTATGAGCGGCCGAAGGGAGCCCCAGGCTACCCACCCCACCGAGATCACGGAGTGTCCGGAGTGCGGGGCCTCCCTCAGCGAGTCGGAGCTGTACGCGCTCTACCGGGTATGCCCGTCGTGCCGCCACCATTTCAGCGTGCCGGCCATGGAGAGGATTGGCATGCTGGTGGATGAAGGCTCCTTCAAGGAGATCAACAAGTGGCTGGCATCCATCGACCCGCTCTCCTTCACCGACAAGGTCCCCTACAGACAGCGCCTCCAGGAGGCCCAGAGGCGGACAGGGCTGGTGGATGCGGCCGTGACAGGGCTCTGCCGCATCGGAGGCATTCCTACCGTCATAGCCGTGCTCGACTTCGACTTCATGGGCGGCAGCATGGGATCGGTGGTGGGCGAGAAGATAGCCCTGGCCTTTGAGACGGCCCTCAAGCACCGCATCCCCATGGTGGCCGTGTCCTCCAGCGGAGGAGCCCGCATGCAGGAGGGGATTCTGTCGTTGATGCAGATGGCGAAGACTTCGGCAGCGGCGCGCCGCCTGCGCCAGGCCCGCCTGCCCTTCATCTCCATCCTTGCCAACCCCACCACCGGCGGCCTCTTGGCCAGCTTCGCCTCCCTGGGCGACGTCATCATAGCCGAGCCAAAGGCCCTCATCGGCTTCGCAGGTCCCCGTGTCATCGAGCAGACCATGGGTGCGCCCCTGCCGCCCGGCTCCCACTCCGCCGAGTTCCTCCTGGAACACGGCCACGTGGACATGGTGGTGGACCGCTCCAAGCTCCGTGACACCCTGGTCGTTCTGCTGGACCTGCTGACCTCCAAGTATCGGCTGGTGAGCCTGACAGGGCCAGACCGCTTCGAACCCAGGTACAACCCTTCCGTCACGCCCTGGCAGAGGGTCCAGCTGGCTCGCCACCCGGACCGCCCCACCACCCTGGACTACATCCGGCTTATGACATCCAGTTTCGTAGAACTCCACGGAGACCGGCACTTCGGCGACGACCCCGCTATCGTGGCAGGCATCGGCGAGCTGGCTGGCCAACCTGTAGCCATCATTGGACACGAACGCGGCCACGGCGAGCAGACCCCCTTCCGACGCAACGGCCGCGCCCTGCCCGAAGGATACCGCAAGGCTCAGAGGGTTATGCGCCTAGCTGCCACCTTCGGTGTGCCTATCGTGACCCTCATCGATACCCCTGGAGCCTATCCAGGCCTAGAGGCCGAAGAACGGGGGATCGCCTCGGCCATAGCCGAATCTCTGGCCCTCATGGCCGAGCTACCCACGCCCATCATCGCCGCCGTCATCGGCGAAGGCGGCAGCGGCGGCGCCCTGGCCCTGGCCGTGGCCGACCGCATCCTCATGCAGGAGAACGCCATCTACGCCGTCATCTCCCCAGAGGGGGCCGCGGCTATCCTCTACAGGGACGCCGCCAAGGCCGAAGAGCTAACCCCGGCCATGAAGCTCACCGCCCACGACTGCAAGCTCCTGGGCGTCATCGACGTGGTGGTGCCGGAGCCCCCAGGAGGTGCCCACACCGACCCCGCCGCCGCAGCCTGGCAGCTCAAACACGCCATTGTTCGGGAACTGCTGGAGATACAGGGCCGCAAGCCCAGCAAGCTCATCGCCGAAAGGTACAGCAAGTTCAGGCGCATGGGCCAGATGGCTCCCTTCTACAGTGCCCTGATCGGCCAGCTCAAAGAGCGCATCCCGGCCCTCGGCACCCTAGAGGCCCAGACGAACTAAAGGAGGACCCCCGATGACCGCTCCTCTCGAGGGCATACGCGTCCTCGACCTCACCCGAGCCCTGGCAGGCCCCTTCTGCACTATGATGCTCGGCGACCTGGGAGCCGACGTCGTAAAGATCGAGGCACCCGGCAGGGGCGACGACTCCCGAGGATGGGGGCCGCCCTTCCAAGGCGGCGAAAGCTCATACTTCCTCAGCCTCAACCGCAACAAGCGCAGCATCACCCTGAACCTCAAGCACCCCGCAGGCCAGGAGGTTCTCCGCCGCCTGCTGGAGGCGGCCGACGTCCTCATCGAGAACTTCTCGCCGGGCACTATGGAGAGGCTCGGTTTCCCCTACGAGGCCGTGCGCCAGATCAAGCCAGACATCATATACTGCTCGATCTCGGGCTTCGGGCAGTTCGGGCCCTCGGCCCAGAAACCTGCCTACGACCTCATCCTCCAAGGCATGGGCGGGATCATGAGCGTGACAGGCCCCCCGGGAGGACCACCCACCAAGGTCGGGGTGGCCATCGCGGACACCGTGGCAGGCATGTTCGCCGCCTACGCCGTCGCCACAGCTCTCTACCACCGCCAGAGGACAGGCCAGGGTCAGTACATAGATACCTCTCTCCTGGACGGCATGGTGGCTATCCTCACTTTCCAGGCCGGGCGCTACTTCGCCACCGGCATCCCTCCCGCTCCCGAGGGCAACCGCCACCCCAACATCACCCCCTACGAGTCCCTAGCCACGGCCGACGGCCTCATCAACGTGGCCGTGGGCAACCAGGACATCTGGAGCCGCTTCTGCAGGGCCCTGGGCCTGGAGAGCTTGGAGCACGACCCCCGCTTCGCTACCAACGCACAAAGGCTCCAGCACCACGAGGAACTGATAGCCCTAATAGAGGCCCGCACCACAGAGCTTACCAGCTCCCAATTGCTCGCCTTGCTGGAGGAAGCCGGAGTCCCCGCAGGACCGGTCCGGAACCTCAAGGAGGTCTTCGAAGATCCCCAGGTCGAAGTGCTGGGCCTAAAGCAACAGCTCCAGCACCCCACCGCAGGTCCCATCACGGTGACCGGAATTCCCTATCGCTTCTCCGCCACCCCCGGCGGCATCCGGCGACCTCCCCCCAGGCTTGGCGAGCACACCGAAGAGGTGCTCACGCAGGTCGGCTACAGCCGTGAAGAGATAGAAAGGCTTAGACAGCAGGGAGCTATCTAGCGGCTGGCGGCAAGAAGGCCCGGCCTAGGAGGCGCCCCAGACCTCCCTCTCCTTGAACGCCCTCGCACCCGGCAAAGGGAAAGGGCCCTTTCGGGCCCCTCCGTAATGCTCCCCTGCCAGGACGTCGGGCTATCTTCTCAGCCGCTCCCGGCCGCACACGCCCCGCCCATTGCGACGCCCCCGCTAGGGGCGGCCTCGTCTAGGGATTATGGATTATAAGTGATAGTGGCGGACACCCAATCCGACCAGTTCAAGCCCCAGTCCTGCACCTTGGCCCACACCCATTTCTGTCCAGCCCCTGAGGTGAGAGTCCAGCCCAGGACCTTCGGATCGTCCGGGTTCAGGCTCTTGGTGGTGAACGACCACTTGGGTCCCAACTGGTCGCCGTTGGCGATCCGCACCTTGATTATCGGGTTGGCATCGGTTACCACAAAGCCGACATCTACCTTGCGGTCAGAGGTAGTAATTGCCCCGCCGTCCAAGGTTATGGCCACCCCGGGAGGCACCGTGTCCGAGAACACCGCTGTGTTGACGTAGGTTGGTGATATGTTCCCCGCCCAGTCCATGAACTGAACGTAAACGGCGCGCCGGCCGCTGGAGCCCTGCTGGAGCCTCCACGTCTGGGTGATCGGGTCCTGGTTGGGGAAGGGCAACCACCCCGTCCACCGGCCTCCAGCGTTGCGGAGGCGGTAATACCTCACCGTGGGCAGGGCCGGCTCGCCCGCATAGTTATCGGTCGGATCCAGATGAAGCGTGACCGTAGCCGTGGTGCTCGTGCCCAAAGGGGACAGCTCGTTGTTGTTGCCTTCATCGTAGATAGTGATGGATCCTGTAGGCCGTACCTTGTCCACGAGGCTCGGGTCCAGGTAGATGCGTTTGGAGTACGCGGGCGACGTGTAGCCGGCGTAGTCCATGAACTGGACCTGCACCAGGCGGGAGTTGGTCTTGAAGGGGCCCACGCGCCACTTGTATCCGACAGTCGCATAGCTGTCGTCGTACCACATCCAGTCGGTCCACAGGTCGCCGCTGTTCCTCAGGCGGAACTTCGCCACCTTCGGCTTGCCCAGGCCCTGCGCATAGCTGGCCGCGTTATCGAAGGCATCGAGCTGCAGTGTGACCGTGGGCGTGCTTGTGCTGGAGATGTTGCACGTACTGCCGTCCTCGGTGCAGATAGTGAGGGTGCCTGTAGGAGGCTTGCGGTCGACGAAGATCGTGCCGCTAACCACGTTGCTGAGGTTGCCCGCCTTGTCCTCCACCGCTGCGTAAATGGTTCGCACCACGTTGGTGCCCGAGCCACCGTAGGCGAACAGGCTCCAGAAATTTTCCACCGTCTGTGTTACAGTGCCCGCGGGCCACTTGCGCCAGGGCCCGCCCGTATCTAAGTCAGGGGTTCCCTGCGTTGCCCACACGCGCCATGCTTCGCTGGCGTAGCCGTCCTTGGGGTCATCGTGGTAGTTGAGGGTGACCCGCACCTTGCTGTAGCGGGTGGCCACGTAGGTGCCGTCCTGAGCCAGCACGTCCTTGGGATTAGAGCTAGAGCCGGTGCCCTTAGATACGGTCAGGAGGTCCATGCTTGGCGGCTGGGTGTCCAAGTACACCGTGTGGGTCACCGTGCTCGTTGTGGGTGTAACTTCCGTGGAGAACTCCGCCACCACTTCGCGTTGGCCGTCGAAGCCCAGGGTAACGGTGTATGGCGTGGCCACATCCACGGGGTCTGAGCTAACAGGGCTCCCATCGACCTTGAACTGCATCTTTGTGGTAGGGTTGGGACCGTTGCTGCACCAACTCACACCGAGGGCGTTGGGATTGTGGTTCGTGTAGAGGCTGCCTCCAACGTCCCGTTGGCCCTCGAAGCTGAAATCCCCCTTCGCAGTATCGCAGGATGGCTGCGCCGTCTGCCGGAAGTGGTACCACACGTCGCTGTCCTTCATGGACACTACCTGGAAGCCCCATCCCGCCAAGGAGTTAGGACCGTAGTAGGCCACTGGGAACTCCCCGCGCCCAGCCACCGTGTGTGGGACTGTGTCCTCCACCCAGTTCCCCGACCCGCCGACATGCCCGGCCGTGGCCCTCAGCTCCCTGTTGCTGCTGTCGTTGTCCCAGGCGAGCCATACGGTCTCGGCCCCGTCTACGGCGACGACCGCCCTGTGGACAGTCCTGTTGCCCTGTGCAGCGGGGACATTTTTAGCCGTCCATTGGCCCGTCGTAGGATCGTACACGCTCACCGAAATGTAGGAATTGGCCACCGTGTCGGCCCTCATGGCGCAGGCTACATAGATCTTCCCGCTAGGCGACACGGCCGAGGATATGCCCGTGCACCCTCCCGTGCCGCCGGAGAGGCTTTCCACAGGGGCGGCGTCGAAGCCGGCCTGGTTAAAGTCAGCCTCATTGACTACCTTTGCCCGCACCCTTCTGGCGCCGTCGCCCCAGGCTACAACCACCTTTCCGCCCGCAGCCTGGACCGTGATGCCCGCATACCCCTGCACCTCGTTGACGACCTTTATCGAGCCCGTCGTCCACGTGTTCCCGCCGTCGGTAGATCTGACCACGTAGCCAGCGGGACCGTCGTACTGCAGGTAAACCACATAGATGTCATCGTTATCGGGGTTCACGGCGATCTGGGCGAACCCGGCGTGCTTGCTCGTGAGGGCCGAAAGGCGCTTCGGCCCGAACTCCTTCTGCGGCAGGCCGGTATCGCCCTTTTTGATGCGCACGTACTTAACCGCGCTAGCGTTGCCGTTGTCTGGATCTCTGGGCGATACAACTACATGGATCTTGCCATTACTGTCGGAGGCCTGCCGGGGCTGCCAGTAGGATACGCCAGCGTAAACGTCCAGAACGCCGGCATCTCCCGAGCCGCCGAGCAGCTCCGCGGCTTCCTGATCCGACAGGAACTGCGCCTCCATGATCAACTGGCCGGAGCTCCAGCCGGAAGACTGTCGCACCTTGGCCCGCAGGCGAAGGTCGTTGGGATCGGCCGGGTTCTCGTTCTCAAGGTACGTGACCACCGGCTGGTCCCATGCGTCGGATGAGGACACCGCTCCGTAGCGGGTGACAGAAGACGAGTTCGACACGTTTTCGTGGATCGACCACTCTTGAGCCAACGCTGCGCCGCTGGGCGGAACAAGCCCCAAGAGAAGCCCCAGAAGGCCTACTGCGGACAGCATCCTCTGCCACTTGGGCCACCTACCCATCAACCTGCCTCCCCGATGCGCGAAAGTTTTGCCCGCCGCACTTTTTCAACAGCGTATTACCTCGAAGGTTCCAGAAAGTGTAACCCCCGGAAGGTCCTGCGTCAAACCCCGTGGGCGAGGGGCCAGCGGTTCGAAGCGGCCCGAATCCAAGCAGAGACGGACCAGGCGGGCCACTCCACCTCGCCTCAGCACAATTATCTGCACTCGAGACTGGACCGAAAGGGGACTTTAGTACCTGCACCATTAGCATCAATCTGACTAACGACAGCAGATGGACCCACCATACGCCTGCGGGTCCACGACCTTCCCGACAGCAGGAGGCCCAAAGCGCGCGCTCGTCTCCGCCTTCCCTCCCATTCTGGGCAGACCGCCATCGAAGCATAAGGTCCTCCCCTGTACGCTGAGAAGGTCCAAGGCCCTCTAGGCAGTTGCGAAGGCCGGCGGACACCTGGCCAGGCTCGGCTCTGCTCCCACGCACTCCTACAGCCGTTGCCCGACGCACCGTCCGCTGTTCGACCTGAAATACCCCGCCGGTCTCCACTGCCGGCGGGTAATATAAATCGAGGCGGCCTCGGCGCCGCAATCGGCACGTACCCATCGAGCTGTCGCCATGCAGGCCTCTAGCGACAAGAAGAAAGGTCCAGACGCCATCCACAGAGCCCGCGCAGGCTTACCGGAAGGGCTTGCCTCGGCCCTTCCGTGCGCAGGCACGGCCCTGTGGTTTGTCTTCCTCGCAGTAACATTAACCTGGCCACTGGCGCTTCATCTGCGAGAAAACTTTTACGGCAACGAGGGCACAACCGATCTATCGCTCTTCCTGTGGAACCTCTGGTGGGTGAGGGAGGCCGTGCTCCAGGGCACGAACCCCCTCTATACCGCCGTGCTCCACCATCCCACTGGCATCAGCCTCGCCTATCACACCCTATCTCTCCCCCAGGGCCTCCTGGCCCTCCCCTGGACCCTCACAGGAAACTACCTCCTCGCCTACAACGTCGTGGCCCTCACTTCCCTGGCCTCCTCAGGCCTGGCCATGACACTGCTGGCCCGTTCTATCACCAGGGCCTGGATCCCAGCGGTCCTGGCAGGCACCTAT
>FWWM01006390.1_pt1 | contig 24752 bp, 25 predicted proteins | sample 2228351 | NCBI WGS metagenome assembly FWWM01 (sample SAMEA103939774, study PRJEB20133) | metagenome
GCGGCGGCCCCGCTCCCCTGGACCCTGGTGGCCTTCGAGGCCCCCCATCGCCTGCGGGAGTCCCTCGGGGATATCCTGGAGGTCCTGGGGGATCGCCCGATGGCGGCCACCCGGGAGCTCACCAAGATCCACGAGGAGGTCCGCCGGGGCACCGTGCGGGAGATCTTAGAGCACTTCCGCCGCGTGGAGCCCCGCGGGGAGTTCACGCTGGTGATCGCGGGGGCGCCCGAGGCGGAGGCGATGTGGGACGAGGAGGAGGTGCGGTGCCGCCTTCAGGAGCTGCTCGCGGCGGGCCAGCCTCCCGCCCGCGCGGCCCGCGAGGTGGCCCGCGCCTCCGGATGGCCCCGCCAGGTCGTCTACCGCCTCGCCTTGAAGATCCAGCAAGGGGAAGGGGCGTAAGGGCGCGCCTCCCCATCCTCGGAGCGCTGGGATGCCGCCGGTGTCTTCCCAACCGGGGCGGATGATCCGCCTGCTGCTGCTCTCCGAGATCCTCTGGGCCCTGGGGGAAGGGCTCTTCTTCTATCTGCTCCCGGTGTATGTGCAGGAATTGGGGGCAACCCCGCTGCAGGTCGGGCTGGTCCTCGGGGCCGGGGAGCTGGCCCTGGCCCTGCTCTACCTCCCGGCGGGCTGGGCGGCCGATCGCCTGCGGTATAAGCCGCTGATGCTGGGGGGATGGATCGCCGGCCTGATCGGGGCGCTGGGGATGGCCGCTGCGGCCGACTGGCGGGCGCTGATCCCGGGCCTGACGCTGTATCTGATGTCGGGCTACTGCCTGCCGATCATCCAGGCCTACGTGGCCCGCATGGCCGGCCCGATCCCCCTGGAGCGCGCCTTTCCTCTGCTGAGCGCTGGCTACGCCCTGGGTGGGCTGCTGATGCCCGCCCTGGGGGGGTGGCTGGCCCAGCGCTGGGGGATGCGCCGATTGCTCCAGGCCGGCGCGGCCCTCTTCGCCCTCTCGACCCTCATCGCCTTCCTCCTCCCCGCCGATCCGCCCCTCCGGCGCCTCGACCCGGCGTGGAAGGGGGATCTGCGGCGCGGGATCCCCTGGCGGTTCGGCGGGGCGCTGCTGGCGCTGTTCACCGTCGGCCAGGTCGGCCTTGTCCTCCTCCCTAATTTCCTCCAGCAGGCCGGGGGATGGACCCGGGCCCATCTGGGGCTGTTCGCCTCGCTCCAAGCGCTGGGGACCATCCTCCTCGGCCCCGTGCTGGGGCGGTGGGATCAGGGGCGGGCGCGGCCGCTGGGATTGGCGGCCGCGTGGGGGCTAGGCTGGGTCGCCATCGGGCTGCTCCTGGTCGGTTTCCGGCACTTCCCCATGGTGGGGGGCGCGATGCTTCTGTTGGGAGGCGCCCAGGCGGGCTATTCCCTGGCGGCGGCTCGCATCCTGCGCATGGCCTCGTCGGAGACGCAGGCGGCGTCCTCGGCGCTGGTGCATATCGCCCGCAGCCTGGCCCTGGCGCTCGCGGCCCCCCTCGCCGGGCTGTTGTTCTCCGCCCACCCGGCCCGTCCCCTGCAGGCGGCCTGGGGGCTGCTGCTGCCGGCGATAGGGTTGGCAGTGTGGGCCGGGACGTTGGCCCGAGCGGCAGCCGCGCCGATGTCTCCGGATGAGGGGGGAGGCCGGCGTCGCGTATAACGCGTATAATACAGGGGCGCCGTCCCGCCCCGTCGAGGGGACGGGGTGGCTTCTCGAAAGCCTGGATGGCTCAACAGGAGGCGGGCGTGAAGGAGCTGCTGGAGCGGGCATTGAACGCCGCCCAACTGGCGGGGGCCACCTACGCGGATGTCCGCCTGGTCCATCGGATCGAGCAGTCCCTCCTGGTCCGCAACGGAGCCGTGGAGGGCATCAGCCAGGTCGAGGACATGGGCTTCGGGGTGCGGGTGATCGCCGATGGCGCCTGGGGGTTCGCCTCGAGCGCCCGGCTGACCCTGGAGGAGGCGGAAGAGGTCGCCCGGCGGGCGGTCCGGATCGCGAAGGCCAGCGCCCTCTTCAAGAAAGCGGACGTGGACATCGGCCCCCCGGTGGTCCAGCAGGGGACGTATCGGACCCCGGTGCAGATCGATCCCTTCACCGTGCCGCTGGAGCGGAAACTGGAGGTCCTGCTGGCGGCCGACGCGGCCATGCGGGCGGTGAAGGGGATCCAGGCCACCGAGGCGGAGATGGTATTCCTGCGGGAGCGCAAGACCTTTGCCAGCACCGAGGGCTCCTGGATCGAGCAGGAGATCATCGAGTCGGGCTGCGGCATCGAGGCGCTCGCGGTCGGGCCCGACGAGGTCCAGCGCCGCTCGTATCCCAACTCCGTTGGCCGCCATCAGATGACGCGGGGCTGGGAGTTCATCGAGGAGTGCGACCTGCCCGGGAACGCCCCGCGCATCGCGGAGGAGGCGGTGGCCCTGCTCACGGCGGATCCCTGCCCGGACACGGTGACCACGTTGATCCTGGGCGGCTCCCAGGTGGCCCTCCAGATCCACGAGTCGTGCGGGCATCCGATCGAGCTGGACCGCGTCTTCGGGGCGGAGGCGGCCTACGCCGGGACTTCCTTCCTCACCCCGGAGAAGCTGGGGACCTTCCGCTACGGCTCGGAGGTGGTGAACATCACCGCGGACGCCACGCTGCCCGGCGGCCTGGGGACCTTCGGGTGGGACGACGAGGGGGTCCCCGCGCAGCGGGTGGACATCGTGAAGGAGGGCCTCTTCGTCGGCTATCTGACCTCCCGCGAGACCGCCCGGGGGTTGCTCCGGCGCCTGGGCCCTTCCCCTTACGTCACCGGCCTCTCCAACGGGACCATGCGGGCCTCCGGCTGGAACCGGATCCCCCTCATCCGCATGACCAACGTGAACCTGCTCCCCGGGACGTGGCGGCTGGAGGACTTGATCGCCGACACCGAGGAAGGGATCTTCATGGACACCAACCGCTCGTGGAGCATTGATGACAGGCGGCTGAACTTCCAGTTCGGCTGTGAGATCGCCTGGGAGATCCGTGGCGGGAAGCGGACCCGCATGCTGAAGAACCCGATCTACACCGGGATCACGCCGGAGTTCTGGCGTTCCTGCGACGCGGTGTGCAACGCCGACCACTGGGTGATCTGGGGGACGCCGAACTGCGGCAAGGGGCAGCCCTCCCAGCTGGCCCACACCGGCCACGGGGCAGCCCCCGCCCGCTTCCGAAACGTCCGGGTGTTCAGCCGGAAGTGAAGCCTCTCGGTTCGCCAGGGCCGCTGGCCTTCATCTTCCCACTCGGAGCGGACCATGCTCGGCGAGTCCCAGATCCGCGAGATCCTGGAGCGGGCCCTCCGGCGCTCCCCGGCGGACGAGACGGAGATCGTCCTGGAGGCCCACGACAGCGCCCTGACTCGCTTCGCGAACAACACGATCCATCAGAACGTGGCCGAGGTCAACACCGAGATCGCCATCCGGGTGGTCGTGGGGAAGCGGGTGGGGGCGGCGATCACCAACCGATGGGCGGAGGAGGAGATCGGGAGGGCCATCGAGGCGGCGGTGGCCATGGCCCGGCTGCAGCCGGAGAACCCGGGGTTCCCCGGCCTCCCCGAGCCCCAGCCCGTCGAGCCGGTCGCTGCCTTCGACGAGGCGGTGGCGGGCGCCACGCCGGAGGGGCGGGCCCGGGCGGTCGGGGCGGTCTGCCGGCTGGCGGAGTCCATGGGCGCGAACGCCGCCGGGGCCCTCGCCACCGGCGTCTACGAAGTGGCGGTGGCCAACTCCCGGGGGGTGTTCGCCTATCACGCGGGCACCGAGGTCCGCTTCACCACCGTGGTGATGGCCGATGACGGGTCCGGCTATGCCCACCGGGCGGCCTGGCGCTGGGCGGACCTGGATGTGGAATCCCTGGGGCGCTCCGCCGTCGAGAAGGCGCTGCGGAGCCGGAACCCACGCCCCATCGCGCCCGGGGTCTATCCGGTCGTCTTGGAGCCTTACGCTGTGGAGGACATCCTCACCTGGCTGGGCTACGCCGGCGCCGGGGCGCTGGCCGTCCAGGAGGGGCGATCGTGGATGAACGACCGCATCGGCCGGCCGGTGATGTCGCCGCAGGTCACCATCTGGGATGACGGGCGGGATCCGGCGGGGCTGCCGCTGCCCTTCGATTTCGAGGGGGTCCCCCGCCAGCGCGTGGTGATCGTGGAGCAGGGGATCCCCCGGGGGCCGGTCTACGACACCGTCACGGCCGCCCGGGAGGGGCAGCGCTCCACCGGGCACGCCCTGCCGCGGGCCCGTCCACAGGCCGCGAGCCTGGGCCCCCTCCCGCTGCATCTGTTCATGGCGCCCGGGGAGGAGACCCTCGAGGGGCTGATCCGGCGGGTGGATCGCGGCCTCTACATCACCCGGTTCTGGTATACCCGCCTGGTGCACCCGCGGGATTGCGTGTTGACCGGGATGACCCGGGATGGGGTGTTCTGGATCGAGAAGGGGGAGATCGCCTATCCGGTGCGCAACCTGCGGTTCACCCAGGGGTATGTGCCGGCCCTGGCCGGGGTGCAGGCGGTGGGGCGGGAGCGCTGGGTGCTTTCGGAGGGGCTGGGGGCGACCTCCGCCCCCGCTCTCCTGCTGGAGTCCTTCACCTTCACCGGGGTGACGGAATTTTGATCCCGGGAGGCGGCCGTTGAGCGAAGCACCCCCTCCGTTGGCGGTGCATGGGCATTTCTACCAGCCGCCCCGGGAGGACCCGTGGACCGGGGAGGTTCCCCCGGAGCCGGGCGCGGAGCCGTATCACGATTTCAACGAGAAGATCACGGCGGAGTGCTACCGCCCCCTGGCGGAGCGCTGTCTCTTCGAGCGGATCAGCTTCAACGTGGGGCCCACCCTGATCGCCTGGCTGGCGCGGCACGATCCGGAGACCTACCGGCGGATCCTGGAGGCGGATCGGGCCAACGTGGCCCGGGGGGTGGGGAACGCCCTCGCCCAACCCGCGCACCACACGATCCTCCCGCTGGCCCGGCGCCGCGATAAGATCACCCAGGTCTACTGGGGCGTGAAATCCTTCCAGCACCGCTTCGGCCGGCATCCCCGCGGGATGTGGTTGCCGGAGATGGCGGTGGACCTGGCCACGCTGGAGGTGCTGGCGGAGGCCGGCCTCACGTTCACCATCCTCTCCTCGGAGCAGGTGCGCGGCCCGCTCCCCCAGGGGGCGGGCCCCTATCGCGTCCGCCTGGAGGCCAACGCCTACTTCACCGTCTTCGTCCGCGACCGCGACCTCTCCAACCAGGTCTCCTTCGGGCTGCCCTCCCTGGGGCCGGGGGATCGGTGGGCGGCGCAGGCCTTGCGGGGGCGACCCCATCTGACGCTGCTGGCCACCGATGGCGAGACCTTCGGCCACCACCATCGGGAAGGGGTGGATTTCCTGGAGCGCCTGCTCCATCCCCCGGAAGGGGCGTATGAAGTGGTGACCCTGACCGAATTCCTGCGGGCCCACCCCCCGGTGGAGGAGGTGGAGGTGATCCAGGGCACGGCCTGGAGCTGCTCCCATGGCCTCGCCCGCTGGAGCACCGGGTGCGCCTGCACCCCCGGGGATTCGCGGTGGAAGGCGATCCTGCGGGCGGCGATGGACCTGCTCTCGGAGGAGATCGACGCCGCCTACCTGGACCTGACCCACGGACGGATCGGCAACCCCTGGCGGCTGCGCGACGAATACATCCACGTGGTGCTGGGGGCGATGGATGGGCGCGCGCTGCTGCGGGAGTTCGCCGACCGCCCCCTCTCCACGGACGCCGAGCAGCGGCTCCTCCTCGCCCTCCAGGCCCAGCGCCATCGCCAGCGCATGTTCGCCAGCTGCGGCTGGTTCTTCGAGGACCTGGACCGCCTGGAGCCCCGCCTGGTGATCCGGCAGGCGGCGCGGGCCATCGAGTTGATCGAGGAGGCCACCGGGGTGAGGCTGGCGGAGGGGTTCCGCCGGGCGCTGGCCCTGGCCCGCAGCGAGCGCACCGGCAAAACCGGGGCCCAGATCTTTGATGAGATCTGGGCGGCGAGGCCGACGGCCCGCCGTGCCTCCTGAGGGAAGCCGGGTGCGGCCCGCCCTCCGGCCGGGATCTACGCGGGATCGGGAGGTCGGTCCAGATCGGAAGCGATCTTGAGATCCAGGATGGGGGAGCCGTCCAGCGCGTCCAGGCCCCGCACCCGCACGATGTTCCCCTCGACGGCCAGCACCCGCACCCCGGTCAGCCCGATGGGGTTGGGCCGATACTGCGAGCGGGTGGCGAAGACCCCCTTCAGCGGCTTCGTGGGATCTCCCCGGGGATGGACCTTCAGCCGGGCCTCCGCCACGCGATCCAAAACGTAGATGACCATGAGGGCGTCGCCGGGCTGCAGGCCTTCCAGCCCTTCCGCGAACGCCGGGTCAATGACGAGCGCGCTCTCCTCCTGCCGCATCACGTCCGCCTCGGCCGGTTCCGCGAAGCGGCTCCGCACATAGCCGATCGCCCGGAACACCCACTCGCGGCGCTCCATTCCGTTTCCTCCAGATGAGCGACGCGGTCGGGCGCTCACACTCGGATCTGTGCCCAGGCACCGCCCATGAAACGTCGGCCGAAGAACAGCGCCCGCACCGCGAAGTCGGCCAGCATCCCCACCCATGCGCCGGGCAGCCCCCACCCCAGGCCGTGGGCCAGGAAGGCGGCGAGGGGGATCCGGATGAGCCAGATGGAGGTCGCCGTGACCCACAGCGTGTAGCGCGTGTCCCCGGCCCCGCGCAAGGCGCCGGAGAACACGAAGCTGAGCGCCATGGCCGGCTGGATCAGGGCCGTGATCCGCAGGGCGGCCGCCCCCTGGGCGATGACCGCCGGATCCTCGGTGAACAGGCCGACCAGCAGGGGTCCTCCCAAGGCCAGCGCCACCCCCATCGTCCCCATCAGGATCAGGGCGAGGGACAGGGCGGCGAGGGCCGCCCGTCTCCCGGCCTCCGGCTGCCGGGCCCCCAGGGCCTGGCCGATCATTGTGGAGGCGGCGACGGCGAAGCCCCAGCCGGGGAGGGACGAGAGGGACATCACCCGCAGTCCGATCTGATGGGCGGCATAGGCCGCGGTTCCCAACCCGGCGATCACCCCGGTCAGGTTCAGGAGGGCCAGCTGCAGGAGCAGTTGCTCGAGCCCGGCGGGCAATCCGACGCGCATGATCCGCCTCAGCAGGTCCCATTCCGGCTTCCACCCGCGGGGCGGCACGGCGAGCGAGGAAGTTCCCCGGAAGAGGCGGATCCCCACCCGGACGGCCCCCAGGGTTCGGGCGAGGGCCGTCGCGATCCCCAGCCCGGCCACCCCCAGGGAGAGGGGGCTCCATGGGCCGGCCAGGGCCCAGGCCAGGATCGCGTTGGTGAACACCACCACGGCCCAGGTGCGCATTGGGGTGAGGGTGTCACCCGCCCCCCGGAGCGCCGCGTTGCCCACGAAGAGAAAAGCCATCGCAGGGAAGGAGAGGGCCACGATGTTCAGGTACACCCAGGCGGCCGCGTTCACGGCGGGCTCCGCCCCCAGGGCGGCGAACATCCAGGTCCCTCCGAACGCGGCAAAGGCCGTCCCCGCGAGCCCGAAGAACAGGGCGCTCCCCAGGGCCTGGACCGTGATCCGGCCGGCCTCCTCCCGATCCCCCGCGCCGATGGCGCGGGCGACCAGGGCGGTGACCCCCACTCCCAGCGCCCCGAAGAAGGCGGCCACCAGGTTGATGAGCTGGCCGCTCAACCCCACCGCGGCCAGGGCGACGGTTCCCAGATGCCCGGCGAGATACGCGTCGGTCCAGTCCACCACGATGTTCAGCAGCTGTTCCAGGACGGCCGGCCAGGCCAGGGCGAGGACCCCACGCAGGGTGGGGATCCAGCCGGCCGAGGCCGGGAGGCGGCGATGCGGGGAGATCCCAATCGCCGCCGGCGCGCGCCGCACGTTGCGGATCGGCATCGCCAGACCTCCGAAGCGCCCCCCGCTCACGGCCCGTAGGAGGGTGCCAGATACGATCCCGCCGCCCAGCCCTGTTCCCCGGTCCGGGGATCCTCCAGCTGCCACCAGGTCAGTCCATCGGCTTCCTGCGGCCCACCGATCACCCGCATCACCGTCCCCTCGGGAAGAAAGCGGATCCGTTCCGCCTGGAGGCCGGGGGCGCGCCGGAAACTCAGTCCCTGATCGCCGGCCCCCGTGACCTTGACGAAGATCCCGACCTGGATGGTGGGCGGGAGGGTCGGGGTGGGCGTCAGTTCGAGCGGGGTCGGCGTGGGGCGGGGGGTTGGAGACGCCGCCGGCGTCGGCCACGGGGTGGCCGTCGGCGGGCCGCCCAGAGCCGCTGCCATGGAGCGTTGGAGATACCAGAAGCCGCCGCCGCAGATCAGCAGCGCCAGCGCCAGCGTGCCGAGCAGGAGCCCCCACTCCGAGGGCTCCAGGTCCCCCTGTCCGGGCCGGGGCCGCAAGCGGATCGATCGCGCCATCGCGTTCCCCCGATGCGGAATGACGTCTTTACGCCCCGCACCCCCGCGGCCCAGCGGGCCGTGGGGATCTCACAGCCATCCCCGACGGCGGAAGAAGAGGGCCAGCCCGACGCTGACCCCGGCCATCAACAGGAGCGCCATCGGGTATCCCCACGGCCACTCCAGTTCGGGCATATAGCGGAAGTTCATCCCGTAGATCCCCGCCACCAGGGCATTGGCCATGAGGATGATCGAGGCGATGGTCAACACCTTGACGATCTCGTTCAGCCGGTTGGATTGCAACGAGAGGTAGCTCTCCAGGGCGCCGGAGAGCATATCGCGGTAGAGGTCAATGCTCTCGGTCAGCCGCACCAGCCGGTCGTAAAGGTCCTGGAAGTAGACCATGTCCTCTGCCCGGAAGACGGGCAGCTCGCGCCGGAGTAGGAGGTTGATGACCTCCCGCTCCGGCGCCACCACCCGGCGCAGCTCCAGCAAGGCCTTGCGCATTTGGAAGATCCCCTCGATCAGGCGCCCATCGGATCCCCCAAACAGCCGCTCCTCGACGGCCTCCACCTCCTCCGCGATCCGGTCGAGGATCGGGAAGTAGCGGTCGAGGAGGGCGTCCAGGAGGGCATACACCAGGCTTCCGGGGGCGACGGGCTCGGGGGGCTCTCGCCTGCTCCAGCGGGCGGCCACCTCCTCGATCTCCGGGACCGCCTCCGGGTGCACGGTGACCAGGTAGCGGGGGCCGACGAAGAGATGGACCGGCGTGCGGCGCAGCCCGTCCGTTGGATCATACGCCAGGGCGTAGAAGACGATGAAGTAGTGATCGGGGTAGATGTCCAGTTTGGGCCGCTCCCGGGCGCGGAAGGCGTCCTCCAGCGCCAGCGGATGGAAGCCCAGGGCCTCCCGGAGCAGCGCTCGGTCGTCCTCCCCCGGGGAGCCGAGGTCCAGCCAGAGGAACCCATCGGCCCGGGTGAGGGTTCCCCGGAGCGCCTCCAGTGTGATCTCCTCCATCCGCTGGGGCCCGGGCCAGACGAGCGCTGTCACCATCGCGCGATTTTCGCAGAGGGTCTGGTGATGGGCAGCCGGAGACGTGCATGGCGGATCACTGGCCTCGACGCGCCTGCCACCACCATTCCACGAGCGCAGAGATAACGAAATACAGGACGCCACCGCTCAGGGCCCACACGACGGCAGCCAACCAGCCCCGCCCTAAGAAGAAGTATGCGAGTAGAAACTGTGCCAAGGCAAACGCCATGGCTCCCGCGAAAGCCGTCCGTGCGGCCGAACTCCGATTTTGGACCGATCCCACGGTTGCTTTCCCCATTTCGTCAGAGTAGGCTGCAGATTGGATGGTGTCCGGCGTCGGATCTATCCGAACTCCGTCAACCGGTTTGCGCTTCTCACGAACCGCCCAAGGCGCTTCCCACCACCTCAGCGACCGCCCGGAGGGCCTGGTCGATGTCCGCGTCGGTGATCCAGTAATGGGTCACCGCCCGGAAGCGGCGGGGCCCCCAGCGCAGGATCCGGACGCGGCGTTCGGCCACCCCGGCGAGGAAGGCCTCATCCGTGAGGGGCAGGTGGGGATCCAGCTCGAAGATCACAATGTTGGTCTGCACCCGATGGACCTCCATCCGGATCCCCGGAATCTCCGCGAGGCCCTCGGCCAGGCGCCGGGCCCGCCGGTGGTCCTCCGCCAGCCGATCTACCATCGTCTCCAGGGCGACGAGCCCGGCCGCGGCCAGCACCCCGGCCTGCCGCATCCCCCCGCCCACCATCTTGCGCACCCGCCGCGCCTCCCGGATGAAATCGGCGGGGCCGCAGATCAGCGAGCCCACCGGGGCGCACAGCCCCTTGCTCAAGCAGAAGGTCACGGTGTCGGCATACCGGGCCAGGGCCGCCGCCGGCACCCCCAGGGCGACGGCGGCGTTGAAGATCCGGGCCCCGTCCACGTGCACCTTCAACCCATAGCGATCCGCCAGGGTGCGGACCTGGGCCAGATACTCCGGGGGCAGCGCGGCCCCCATGCACCGGTTGTGGGTGTTCTCCAGGGCGATCAGTCGGGTGCGGGGGTGGTGCACATCCTCTGTCCGGATGGCGGCCTCGATGTCCTCCAGGCGCATCGTCCCGTCCGGCTGGTTGGGGACCGGGCGGGGGTGGATCCCGCCCAGGGCGGCCATCCCCCCGACCTCGGAGAGGAAGGTGTGGGCCTGATCGCCGACGATCACCTCGTCCCCCCGCCCGCAGTGGGTGAGGAAGGAGACCAAGTTGGCCATGGTGCCGCTGACCACGAAGAGGGCCGCCGCTTTCCCCATTCGCTCGGCGGCCGCCTCCTCCAGGCGTCGCACCGTGGGGTCTTCCTCAAACACATCGTCGCCCACCTCGGCCCGGGCCATCGCCTCCCGCATGGCCGGCGTGGGATGGGTCACCGTGTCGCTGCGCAGGTCGATCCAGCCGTTCAGCATGGCGGCGCTCCTTCCGGGCATGCAGTGGTCTGGTCCGCCCTCCAGGCGCGGGAGGGGTCGGGGCGCTCCGGCCCGGGCCTCTCCGCCTGGGCGAGGGAGAGGCGCAGCCGGCTCCGCCGGATCCATGGATAGCGGTCGATGATGTGCTGGCGCATGTAGCGCCCCTTCGATTCGGCCCGCAACAGGCCCTCGAAGACCTCCCGGGGGACGCCGAAGTAGAGATAGATCCCCTTGTTGAACGCGACCTCCAGGATCCCATGGCGCTCATCATACCGAACGGCGCCGATCATGCTCGACCGCACGGCATGCCAGGGCGGCTCCTCCATCCCTCCTCCGACGGCCAGCGATTGCAGGAAGGGAAGCCATCCCTCCCGCAGGGGCGCCATGACCAGGGTGGCGCGATCGCCCTGGATCTCCAACCGGAGCGAGAGCCTCTCCCCCTCCCGCCCATGCGGGGCCTCTCCGCCCTGTCCCAGCGTGAGCCGGAGCTCGTCCGTCCTCGGGTTGTAGATCGTCTCCATCGTTCGCTTCCTCCGCGGGGTTCACACGCCTCTCGCCCCGCGCCGCACCCGCTCCCGGACCTCCTCGTAGAACGCCACCACCCGTCGGGCGATCTCGTCCCAGTCATACGCCTGGGCCCGGCGGCGGCCCGCCTCGCGCATGCGCGCCTGCAGCGTGGGGTCCTTCAGCACCCGCAGCAGCGCCTCGGCCAGCGCCTCCGGGTCCTCCGGCGGGACCAGGAAGCCCTGGACGCCGTGCTCGACCACCTCGTTATAGCCCGGGATGTCGGTGGCCACCACCGGGATGCCCGCGGCCATCGCCTCCAGGAGCACGATGCCGAAGCTCTCCATACCGATGGAGGGGGCGCAGAACACCGTGGCGGCCCGATAATACCGCGGCAGCTCCTCGTCGGGGACATACCCGATGAAGCGGACATGGCGCAGGCCGAGGGCCCAGGCCTGGGCCACATAAGGGGCCTTCTCGGCCTTCCCGAAGGCGCCCACCACCAGCAGGCGGGCCTCCGGGCAGTGGGCCTGCACCCGGGAGAAGGCCTCCAGCAGATACCGCAGTCCTTTGCGCCGCTCCAGCCGGCCGACGAAGAGCACCGTGGGGCGGCCGTCGGCGAAGGGCTCCGGCGGCCGCAGGCGAGGGTCGGCGAACCGGCCGTAGTCGATCCCGTTGGGGATCACCGCATAGTCCGCCGGGAAATACCGCGTGTGGAACTGCCGCGCAGCCTCCGAGACCGCGATGCAGCCGTCCAGCCGCTTGAAGAACCGCCGCAGCAACGGCTTCCCGTAATAATACGTCCGGCTGACCTCTCGATACGCATGGAAGGTCCCCACCGCGATCGCCTGCGGGACCAGATCCCGGTGCCGCAGGACAGCGAGGGGGAGGGCCGGGGTGAGGGGCTCATGCAGGTGAAGGACGTCGTAGGCGCCCGATTGCAGGATCGCCTTGATCCGGCGGTAGAGGCGGGGGGAGAGGCTGATCCGGGCGATCGAGCCGGCGAAGGGGAAGGCGATCACCGACGCGGAGGCGTTGATGAACCCATCCCCGCTGGCGCGCCCGTCGGAGGCGGGGGCGATGATGTGGGCCTCATGGCCCAGGCGCTGCAGGCTCTGGGCGAGGTGGGCGATGTGGTTGTTGACCCCCCCGGGCACGGCGAAATCGTAGGGCGACACCAAGGCGACGCGCATCGGCTCCGCCGATCGGATATGCAGGTGGGCTTCCGGCGCGGCCGCCCGCGGGAGCCCTCGGCCCTTCACCCCCCACCGGGGACCCTCCAGATCGGCGTGGTGAGCACCCACTGGTCGGGGGCCTCCCGGAGGACCTGGGCGAAGATCTCCAGGACACCCGCGATCAGGGCCTCACGGGCTTCCGCCGATTTCCCCGTGGGCCAAAGGGGCGGCCAGATGCGCAGGCGGACGCCCGTCCGCTCCCGCCAGGCGAAGGCGGGGACCACCGGGCATCCCTGGCGGACCGCCAGCGCGGCGTAGCCGTCGGGCAGCCACGCCGCTTCCCCTAAGAAAGGATACACCCGACCGCTCCCGGTGGTGTCCCGGTCCAGGGCCAGGGCCACGACCCCTCCCTGCTCGAGGGTTCGGAGGACCTCGCGGAGGGCGCCGTCGGCCGGGACCAGGCGGAGGCCGTGGGCGCCGCGCAGGCGGCAGAGATACCGGAACATGGCAGGAGGGCGCACGGCCTCGGCGACCGCGAGGGCCGGAAGCCCGCTGGCCCCCAGGAACTGCAGGCCCCATTCCATCGGGCCGTAGTGGGCGCTCACCACGATCGCCCCCCATCCCACCCGCACGAGCTCCTCCAGATGCCCCCAGCCCTCAATCCGGATCGCGGGGAACCGGCGCGAAGGGGGGCAGCGGGGGGCCTGGAGGAGGTCCACATAGTTTTGCCACAGCATCCGGAAGGCCCGCCGGGCCGCGCGGTGGGCCGCCGGATCCCTCGGCGAGGTCCCCAGGACGTGGGCCAGGTTCTCCCGCAGGCCGGCGGCGGAGGGGAGGAGGGGATAGCCGAGGTCGGCCAGGCGGGCGGCCAGCCGGTAGGCGAAATGGGGCGGCAGCGCCTGCGCCGCTGCCCCGAGGCCCCGAAAGAGCCCGTAAACTATCCAGGCGAGCACTTCAGACTCCGCGCCCGGCAATGAAGTCCTCCACCATCTGCCGCGCGATATGGTCCGGGAACTGCTTGGGGGGCGATTTCATGAAATACGCCGAGGGGCCGATCAGGGCGCCCTTCAGCCCGCGGTCCAGGGCGATCTTCGCGCAGCGGACCGCATCAATGACCACCCCGGCCGAGTTCGGGCTGTCCCACACCTCCAGTTTGGCCTCCAGGTAGATCGGCGCCCCCCCGAAGGTCGTCCCCTCGATCCGGATGTAGCACCACTTGCGGTCCTGCAGCCAGGGCACGTAGTCGCTGGGGCCGATGTGGATGTTCTCCGGCGGCAGGTCGTAGGGGATCAGGCTGGTCACCGCGCTGGTCTTGGAGATCTTCTTGGACTCCAGGCGCTCCCGCTCCAGCATGTTCAGGAAGTCCGTGTTGCCCCCGAAATTGAGCTGGTAGGTCCGCTCCACCCGCACGCCCCGCTCGATGAAGAGTTGGGTCAGCACCCGGTGTAGGATCGTGGCCCCCACCTGGGATTTCACATCGTCCCCGATGACCGGGAGCCCGGCCTCCTCGAACCGCTGTTGCCAGTAGGGCTCGCGGGCGATGAAGACCGGGATCCCGTTCACGAAGGCGCAGCCGGCGTCCAGCACCTGCTCCACATACCACTTGGTGGCCTCCTCGCTGCCCACCGGCAGGAAGTTCACCACCACATCCGTGCCGGTGTCCCGGAGGATCCTCACGATGTTGTCCGTCGGGCCGGGGGCTTTGCGGATGATGCCTGAGAGGTAGCGGCCGATCCCGTCGTGGGTCATGCCGCGATAGACCTTCACCCCCAGCCGGGGCACGTCCGCGAACTTCAGGGTGTTGTTGGGCGGGGTGAAGATCGCCTCGGCCAGGTCCTTGCCCACCTTGTTGACGTCGATATCGAAGGCGGCGCTGAACTCGATGTCCCGCACGTGATACGGCCCCAGTCGCACGTGCATGAGGCCGGGGACGACGGTGTCGTCGGGGACATCCCGGTAATACCACACGCCCTGGACGAGGGCGGAAGCGCAGTTCCCGACGCCGATGATGGCCACCCGCACTTTGCGCTCGGCCACGGTGCCTCCTCCTGGGTTGGGTTGAGGGGGGAGGTTCGAGTTGAACCTTCCCCCAATTTAACCGATGTCGCGCGTCCCCGCGAGATCCTTCCGCAGGGGATCATCCTTCCCGAGAGATCTATCTCCTGCTTTCACGGAAAGGCCCGTTGGAGGGCCCAGCGGATCCAAGGGACTCCCAGGCCGTGGAGGGCGAGCCCGTAAACGCCGGCCCCGACCAGCGTGGCCAGCAGCAGGCCGGGCCACCCGTGCTGGGCGGCCCATGGCGCCATCGGCCACAAGACGAGGCTCATCGCCAGCGTGGCCCCGCCCGTCTGCCCCAGGAGCCGCCCCCAGCGGGCGGCCTCCAGGCCCTCGAGGCGCCGGGCCAGGAGGAGCAGCAGGGCGATCGCCTCCAGGGTGGTCGCGACGGTGTTCGCCAGGGCCACCCCCCCATGGCCCAACGGCCCGATCCACGCCAGGCTGAGGACGACGTTCAGCGCCATCGCCCCCACCCCCACCCCCACCGGGGTGCGGGTGTCGTGGAGCGCGTAGAACGTCCGCGCCAGCAGTTCCACCCCGGCGTGGGCCGGCAGGCCCAGGGCGTAGAACTGGAGCGCCTGAGCCGTCCACTCCGTGGAGGTGGCCCCGAAGGCCCCCCGCTGGAAGAGGGCGGCGATCAGGGGCCGGCGGAGGAGGATCATCCCCGCGGCGATGGGGAAGGTGATCCCCAGGAGGAGGCCCAGGGTCTCCCCCACGGTCCGGCGCAGCGCCGCCCGCTCCGCCCGCGCCGCCAGCGCGGAGAAGGTGGGGAACGCCGCCGTGGCCACCGCCTGGGCGAGGATGATCTGGGGCTGCAGCATCAGCTGCCAGGCCAGGTTCAGGGCCGCCAGGTAGCCAGCCCCCAGCCCGGAGACCAGTCGGGTGTTCACCAGGAAGTTGATCTGGACGGCGGCCAGGCCCAGCATCCGCGGGAGCATCAGGGCGACCACCTCTCGGACGTCCGGGTCGCCCCATCCCAGCCGGGGCCGATAGCGCCCCCGCACCTGCCACCACCCGGGGGCCTGGATCAGCAAATGAAGGAAGGCGCCCAGGACGACCCCCCAGGCCAGGCCGTGCACGCCTCCGATGGGGGCGAAGAACAGCACCCCGGCGATGATCCCCAGGTTATACATGATCGGAGCCAGGGCGGTCCAGAGGAACCGCTGGTGGGCCTGGAGGATCCCCATCACCACCCCGCTCACCCCGAACACGACGGGAGGGATCAGCATCACCCGCATCAGCGAGGCGGTGAGCTGCCGCTGCGGGAGCGGGACCTCAGGGGCGAGGAGGAACCGGACCAGCAGGGGGGCGGCCAGGCCGGCCAGGACGGCACATCCGCCCACGGTCAGGGCCACGGTGGTCAGCACCGCGCTGGCGAGGCGCCAGGCTGATGCCTCTTCCCCCCGGGCCAGATGGGCAGTGAAGACGGGCAGGAAGGCGGAGATCAGGGCCCCGCCGGCCAGGAGGGTGAACAGCAGATCCGGGATCCGGAAGGCGGCCCAATACGCGTCCAGCTCCCAGCTGGTCCCGAAGGTCGCGTAGATGAGGATCTGGCGCAGCAGCCCCAACAGGCCGTTCGCCAGATAGGCGGCGGTCAACAACGTGGCGGCTCGGGCGATCAGGCGGAGCAGGCTCACGGGCGCCTCTCCCGTTGCCCGGATCCCGTTTCGATGGAAGGCCGGCGCGGGGCCGCCGCGTCGCTGGCGGAGCGCTCCAGCCAGATGGTCACCGGCCCATCGTTATGGATCTCCACCAGCATATGGGCCCCGAACACCCCCATCTGGATCGGGATCCCCTCCGCGCGGAGGGATGCGGCGAAGCGTTCGATCAGCGGGCGGGCGTGCTCGGGCGGGGCGGCCTGTGTGAAGCTGGGACGCCGCCCCTCGTAGGGATCCGCATACAGGGTGAACTGAGGGACCACCAGCGCTTCTCCCCCCACCTCTTTCAGCGAGCGGTTCATCTTCCCCGCTTCGTCCTCGAAGATCCGCAGGGAAGCGACCTTTTTCGCCAGCCAGTCGGCCTCCGCTGGGGTGTCGGTGTGAGTGACCCCCACCAGCAGCACCAGGCCGGGGCCGATGCGCGCCACCGTCTCTCCGCCGATGTGCACCGCCCCCTGCCGAACCCGCTGGATCAGGACCCGCATCACCGCCTCCCGTTGGCGGTGCTTCAGCGGCCGCCCGGCTACCGGCGGCCGAAGGGGAAGGCCCCAACGCTGGCCAGGGCGAACAGGATCAGGAGCAGGGAGAGGCCGTAGGCGGCCAGCATCCCCCGCGTGCGGACAGGATCCTCCCGGTCCCGGAAAACGGCCGCCGCGTGGGCGGCCCCAGCAGCCAGCAACCCCCAGATCGGATGGATCACCTGGATCGGGGTGAGCGGCTCGCCCCCGAAGCGCTGGGCCAGCCAGAGGATGATCCCCAGGGCGACCTGGATGTCGAGGATCACCGGGTAGAGGCGGATCACCCGCGGCAGGAGGGCGGATGGCGAGCTCTCAAAGCGTCCTCGGAGCAACCCATACAGGGCTCCCAATGCGCCCAGGAGGACCACCCAGCGCCACACGCTGTGGAGGATCAGCACCACGCCCATGGATGCGCCTCCGGATGAGAAGTGGTGGATTCTTCCCGGATGCTCGGATGGGGGTTTCCGCGCCGAAGGCGCGCCCGCTCCCTCCCCCATGGCGGGGAAAGCCCAGTATGGCTTAACGCGCGCTGGAGGAATTTTACAATGCCCGGATGCGGGAAGCGGCCTGGCGGCCCGCAATCGGGATGCCGGGAGGAAACGTTCCCCCCGGGGGATCGGCCCCTACCGGCGGGGGACGTCTCTTTTCCTCGAAAAGCACCTACGTGCCCTTCCGTCCGTCCCAGGGAGGGGATCGGGGGTGAAAGGGGATCGCCCCTGAGCAGCGCAGTGGGGGATCACATCACCTCAACCGTCATCTCCTCGTGGACGATCTCCGCGAACCGGTCGAGGTCTAGGATGTTCAGGCGCATCTGCTCGGGGCCCTTGCCTTCGTCGGGGGGCTCCAGGACGATGTCCGCCACGTCCTCCAACAGGGCCCGCTTGGTGGCGATGCCCAGGCGCCCGCGCAGTTGCTCCGGCGTGAGCTCCGGGTAATAGGCGACCAGGGTGTCGAAATCGATCGCCGCCACGGCCAGGTCTTCGAGGAAGAGCTGCTTGGCCAGGATGTCCGCCGCATAGCGCTCCAGCGGGTTGCTCCGCCGGCGGCCCCGTCGCCCCTTCGAGTAGGATTCCTCTGCCATCGCCGTTTCCCCTCAGGGGATCACTTCCCGAGTATACGCGATCCGAGGCGGCGCGACAAATCGGCGTGGCTGTTCCCGGTTTTCCCGTTCTTTTCCCTCCCTGAAAACCGAGGACGGGGAAGTCGGGGAAACGACGGGGTCCCCGCCTGGGGGGAGCGCTGCGTGAGGCCCGGCCTCGTTGAGGCCATTCGCGGCGCCGTGATATAATTCCCCGGCAGGCCCGAACCCTGGGGATCCGGAGTCCCGATGTTCGAGGGGCTGACCCAGAAACTCCAGCAGATCTTCGACCGCCTGGGGCGGCGGGGGGTGTTGACGGAGGCCGACGTGGATGCCGCCCTTCGGGAGATCCGCCTGGCCCTGCTGGAGGCGGACGTCCACTACGCCGTGGCCCGGGACTTCCTGGCCCGCGTCCGGGAGCGGGCGGTCGGCGCGGAGGTCACCCGGAGCCTCACCCCGGCGCAACAGGTGGTCCGGATCGTCTACGAGGAGCTGGTGAAGACCCTGGGGAACCCGGCGCCGATCCGGCTGAGCGGGTCCCCGCCCCACATCGTGATGCTGGTCGGCTTGCAGGGGTCGGGCAAGACGACCACGGCGGCGAAGTTGGCGCTGCGGCTGCGCAAAAGCGGGCAGCGGCCGCTCCTGGTGGCGGCCGACGTCTACCGCCCCGCGGCCATCACCCAGCTGGAGGTCCTGGGCCGCCAACTGGGCATCCCCGTCTACCAGGAAGGGCCGGATGCCGATCCGGTCGCCCTCGCCCGCCGCAGCCTCCGCGTCGCCCGGGAGCAGGGGCACACCCTGGTCATCCTGGATACGGCCGGCCGGCTGCACATTGATGAGGAGATGATGCAGGAGCTGGAGGCCATCCGGGACGCCGTCCACCCGGGGGAGATCCTGCTGGTGGCCGACGCGATGACCGGCCAGGACGCGGTGCGGGCCGCCGAGGCGTTCCACCGGCGCCTGGGGCTGACCGGGCTGATCCTCACCAAGCTGGACGGCGACGCCCGGGGTGGGGCGGCCATCAGCATCCGGGCGGTGACCGGGGTGCCGATCAAGTTCATCGGGGTGGGGGAGAAGCCGGACCAGCTGGAGCCGTTCCAGCCGGATCGGCTGGCCTCGCGCATCCTGGGAATGGGGGATGTGTTGGCCCTCATCGAGAAAGCCCAGGAGGCGGTCGAGGCGGAGAAGGCAGCGGAGATGGCCCGCAAGCTGACGCGGGCCGAGTTCACGCTGGAGGACTTCCGGGAGCAGCTGCGGATGGTGCGGAAGATGGGCCCGCTCTCGCAGCTGCTGGAGCTGCTGCCCGGCTACCAACAGATCGCCCGCATGATCTCGCCGGAGGATGCGGACCGCCAGTTCAAGCGCATCGAGGCCATCATCAACTCGATGACGCCCGAGGAGCGGCGCAACCCCGAGATCATCAACGCCAGCCGGAAGCGGCGGATCGCCCGCGGCAGCGGGACCACCGTGCAGGAGGTCAACCAGCTGCTCAACGAGTTCCGGCAGCTGCAGCGGCTGATGAAGCAGATGAAATCCGGCCGCGGGGGGTTCCCCTTCCCCTTCTTCCGTTGAACAGCCCCTCGGAGGGAGGGCCCCACGCCGGGCCCGGATCGTTTTCCGGAAGGGCATCCTATCCCAACGCGAGGTGGGAATGGTCCGGATCCGTTTGCAGCGCATGGGCAAGAAGCACGAGCCGACGTATCGGATCGTCGTGGCGGACTCGCGGGCGCCGCGGGACGGGAAGTTCATCGAGATCATCGGGCACTACAACCCCCGCACCGAGCCGGAGACCATCGTGGTCAACGAGGCCCGCGCCCTCTACTGGCTGCGGGTCGGCGCCCAGCCCACGGAGGCCGTGCAGATCCTGTTCCGCAAGACTGGGACCCTGGCCCGGTTCGAGCGGCTGAAGGCGGGCGAGCCGCTGGAGGCCCTGGTGGCGGAGGCGACGGCCCTCGAGGCCGGGACGCGCACCTCCACCCGGTGAGGAGCCGCCCATGCGGGCCTTCCTGGAGTTCATCGCCCGCGCGATGCTCGAGGACCCCTCCGCCGTTCAGATTAAAGAGGTCCGCCGGGGCCCAGTGGTGAAGTATTTCATGAAGGTCCCCCAGGCGGAGATAGGGCGCCTGATCGGCCGCGAGGGGCACCTCGCGGAGGCCATCCGGCAGGTCATGCGCGCCGCCGCCCCGCCGCACCGAAAGGTGGACCTTCGGATCGAGCCGCTGGATTGAGGGATCGGTTGGGATTCCGGCGATGCGCAAGCCGCTCCCCCGCTTCCTGGCCGTGGCCCGGATCGCCCGCCCGTGGGGGGTCCGGGGCGAGATGAAGCTTGAGATCCTCACCGATTTCCCGGAGCGGCTCAAACGGTTGAAGCGGGTCTACATCGGTGAGGAGGCCATCCCCTATGAGGGCGTCCGTTTTCGTTATTACAAGGGGATGGTCCTGATGCGGCTGCCGGGCTGTGAGACGCGGGAGGCCGCCGAGGCGCTGCGGGGCCGTCTGGTCCTGATCGAGCGCGAGGAGGCCGTCCCCCTCCCGCCGGGCGAGTTCTACGAGCATGAGATCCTGGACATGGACGTCTACACCACAGAGGGGAGGTATCTGGGCCGGGTGAAGGAGATCCTCTACACCCGCGCCAACGACGTTTACGTTGTCCTCGGCCCCCTGGGGGAAGTCCTCATCCCTGCCATCCGGGAGGTGGTCCGCGAGATCGATGTGCCGGGCAACCGGATGGTGATCTGGCCGATGCCCGGCTTGCTGAACGAAGAAAAAGCGGAGGCTGAGGGCCGGAGGTGAGCGCTCCCGCCGCACCCGGCCCTCTCATTTCTACACTCCCCTATCTCCCCCCGATCGGCCCCGGCTAACGTTGCTCAAACCCCTGCGCTTGTGCCATACTGGATACAGAGCGCGGTGAGGCCTTCCCCGGAGGCGGCGGATCCTCCGGCGTCGCCCGGGGCGCGGGGCGGAGGCCAGGGGCGCCGGTGGATGGCCAGCGAGCGGTTCGGGGATCGCACGAGATCATCCCGAGGCCGGAAGTCTCCCTGGGAGGTCGGGATGGCGGAGACGATCCTGGTGATCGAAGATGAGGTGGATCTGGCCGAGCTGATCCGCCTTTCCCTCGCGCGGCGGGGGTTCCAGGTGATCCTGGCCTTCAACGGCACGGAGGGCTGGCAGCGGTTCCAAGAGAGCCAGCCGGATCTGGTGATCCTGGACCTGATGCTCCCCGATATAGATGGGCTGGAGGTGTGCCGGCAGATCCGATCGGCCTCCACCGTGCCGATCCTCATCCTGACGGCGCGGACAGCGGTGGAGGAACGCGTGGAGGGGCTGAAGCTGGGAGCCGATGATTACATCATCAAGCCCTTCGCGATGGATGAACTCGTAGCCCGCATCGAAGCCCACCTGCGCCGCGTCCGCCTGCCCCCGCCCGGGAAGCGGGTCTACTGGCGGTTCGGGGAGGGGGCACTGCTGATCGACCCCCAGTATCCCCGGGTGATCCTGCACGGGGAGGAGCGCGCGCTGACGGAGACCGAGCACCGCCTCCTCTGCTACCTGGCGGAGCGGGCCGGGCAGACCCTCACCCCCGAGGAGATCGCCCGCGGGGTGTGGCCGGACGGCAGCGTGGACCCGCAGAACATCAAGTGGTATATCTGGCGCCTCCGCCAGCGGATCGAGCCGGACCCCGATCAGCCGCGCTTCCTGCTCACCGAGCGGGGGCTCGGGTATCGGTTCGCCCTCGGATGAGGATGCCTGGAGGAGACCCGAGCCACGGGTCAGGTCGCGCAGGGCCCCTGTTCGCCTCCCCGCGCGGCCGCATGCGTCTTAAGGGTGTGATGTTCGCGAGCGCACCCGCACCACACGGATTACAGGCGCCCTTGTCCCATCGTGATGCCATCCCCCCGGATGAGAAGAATGCCCCGGAGGTCCGGGAGGTCACTGCGGACGTTTGGATGGCTTTCCTGGCGGGCCATCCGGAGGCGCATGTGCTCCAGACGGCGCCCTGGGGGGATCTGAAGGCCCGCTTCGGGTGGCGGGCCCGCCGGCTGCTGGCCCTCGAGCGGGGCGAGCCCCAGGCCGGGCTCCAGGTCCTCATCCGTCCCCTTCCCCTCGGCTTCTCCTTTTTCTACGTTCCCAAGGGTCCGGTCGGCGCCTGGGGGCGCCCGGAGGTCTTCGGGGGCTTGCTCGCCGCCCTCGATCGCCTCGCCCGCGAAACCCACGCCCTCTGGCTGCGGATCGAGCCGGACGCGGCCGAGGGGGCGCTTCCCCTCGACCTGACCGCCTTCGGGTTCCAACCCGCCCCCTCCATCCAGCCCCGGCGGACGATCCTGGTCTCCCTGGAGGGGGAGGAGGCGGCGATCCTCGGGGCGATGCACCCCAAGACCCGTTACAACGTCCGCCTGGCGGAGCGGAAGGGCGTGACCGTCCGCGAGGCCCGGCCGGAAGATCTTCCTCTCTTCTACCGCCTGTTGCAGCGGACGGCCGCCCGGGACCGGTTTGCGATCCACGCGTTCGATTATTACCGGGCGGCTTACGAGCGGTTCGTCCCCCACATGGCTGGCCTCTGGCTGGCGTTTTACGAAGCGGAGCCCATCGCGGGGCTGATGGCCTTCGCCTGGGGGGAGCGGGCCTGGTATTTCTACGGGGCTTCCGGGGATCGGCATCGGGAGAAGATGCCCACGTATGCCCTCCAGTGGGCGGCGATGCGTTGGGCGAAGGCGCGGGGCTGTCGCTGGTATGATCTGTGGGGCATCCCCGATGAGGACCCCGAGGTCCTGGAGGCCCAGTTTATGACCCGGCGGGATGGGCTGTGGGGGGTGTATCGCTTCAAGCGGGGGTTCGGCGGGCGGGTGGTGCGCTGGGCCGGGGCCTTCGATCGCGTCTATGTCCCATGGCTCTACCGCCTCATCCGGAGGCTGGGTCGCGTATGATCCGCCGGTCCCCGGTGCAGGATCCTCAGCGCTGGGATCAGGCCCTCCTGCGGCTGCCGTTCCCCCACATCCTCCAGACCTGGCTTTGGGGGGCCTTCAAAGCGGGATACGGGTGGCAGCCCCTCCGGTGGGTGTGGGAGGATGCGGCGGGCCGGATCCGGGCGGCCGCCCAGGCCCTCTACCGGCGGGATCGGTGGGGGCTGGTGAGGATCCTGTACGTCCCGCGGGGGCCCTTGCTGGATCCGTCGGACGTTGAGGCGGCGGAGGCCGTCCTGCGGGACCTGGAGGAGGAGGCGCGCCGGCGGCGGGCGATCCTCATCCGGATCGATCCGGAGGTCGTGGAGGCGGAGGGCCCGGCGGCCGAGGGCCCGCGGGATCCGGTGGAGGCGCCGCTGAAGGCCGTGCTGCAGCGCCGGGGATGGCGGCCCTCCCCTGAATCGGTCCAGTTCCCCGCCAGCCTGTGGCTCGATCTGACCCTGGAGGAAGAGGCGCTTCTTCAGGCGATGCACCCCAAGACCCGCTACAACATCCGCCTGGCGGAGCGGAAAGGCGTGACCGTGCGCCCGGTGGGCCCCGAGGCCTTTGATTTGCTCTACGATCTCTACGCGGAGACCGCCCGGCGGGATCGCTTCGTCATCCGCCCCCGGGAGTATTACCGGCGGGCGTGGACGATGTTCTACGAGGCGGGGCGCGCCCATCCGCTGCTGGCCGAGGTCGAGGGGGAACCGGTGGCGATGGCGGTGATCTACCGGTTCGGTCCCAGCGCCTGGTATTTCTATGGGGCCTCGCGGGATCGCCATCGGGAGAAGATGCCCAACCATCGGCTGCAGTGGGAGGCCATCCGGTGGGCGCGGTCGGTGGGGTGTCGGCGCTACGACTTCTGGGGGGCGCCCGCCGCGCCCGTGGAGAGGGATCCGATGTGGGGGGTGTATCGCTTCAAGCGGGGGTTCGGCGGCCGATACGTGCGGTTTATCGGGACGTGGGACTACGCGCCGTGGCCCATCGGGTATCGCCTCTACACCGAGCTGGCCCCGCGTTACCTGGCGTGGCTCCGCCGCCGCCACTGGCGCCGCGTCGGGGCGGAACCCGGATGAGGCCGGGGGCGCCCGCGCCGGGCGCCCCCAGGAGGATGGGCGAGAGGTCGCATCGAGGCGGACCCGAGGGCCGCCCTCACAATTCGAAGGTCCCGCCGGGCTCCAGCACGACCACCTTGAGGCCCTTCACGGCCGCTTTCGCCTTCCGGGCCCAGGCGTGCGGGTCCTGCTGGATCAGATCCCAGGTGTTGTAGTGCATGGGGATCACCACCTTCGGCTTGAGGAGACGGACGGCCTGGAGGGCGTCCGCCGGGCCCATCGTGAAGTTGTCCCCGATGGGCAGGAGCGCCAGGTCCAGCTTCTCGGCGCCGATCAGTTTCATGTCCCCGAACAGGCCGGTGTCGCCGGCGTGGTAGATCCGGCGCTTGTCCAGGTAAAGCAAGATCCCTGCCGCCTGGCCGCCGTAGGACCCGTCGGGGAGGGCGGAGCCGTGGACGGCGTAGGTAAGCTTCACCCGGCCGAAATCGAAGTCGCGGCCCCCGCCGATGTGCAGGGGATGGGTGTTCTGGATCCCCTTGTTCTGGAACCAGGAGACGATCTCGTAGTTGCTGATGACCAGCGCCCCGGTCCGCCGGGCGATGTCCACCGCGTCCCCGACGTGGTCGGCGTGGCCGTGGGTGATAAGAATCACATCGGCATGGACCTCGTCGGCCTTCACCGGGGCCAGCGGGTTGCCGCTCAGGAAGGGGTCAATCAGGATGCGCTTGCCGTCGCTTTCGATCAAAAAGGCCGCGTGGCCATACCAGGTGACCCGGATTGCCATCGGAGGCCTCCTTCCCTCAAATTTGGAGTGAAGGGTTCATCCTTCTATGATAGCCGAATCCGCCCCCATGGGCCATCTCGGAGGCTTCCGAGGTAGGGCTTTTCAAAGTTCCAACAGATGTGTAGGCA
>FWWM01003789.1_pt1 | contig 24750 bp, 20 predicted proteins | sample 2228351 | NCBI WGS metagenome assembly FWWM01 (sample SAMEA103939774, study PRJEB20133) | metagenome
GGGACCACCCATCGGTCCTGGAGCACCGAAGCCAGGCATTCCCCCAGGTCCCATCGGGGGTCCGAAGGGAGCCCCAGGTCCGTAGCCAGGCGGTGCTCCTGGAGCACCCATTTCCATGCCTCCAAAGGGTTCCCCTGGTCCGCCAGGAAAGCCAGGCATACCGGGCGTTCCAAAAGCCCCAGGAAGTTGCTGCGGCTGCTCTACAGGAATGGGTGGCACAAGGGTGATGACCAGTTCATAGTTCTGAAGGGGGGCAATGAGGCGAGCAGGAACGGTAAAATCAATTGCGCCACCAGAACCAAAGCCGTAAGTGACCACTCGCAGAGCAGGGAGACCGCGATACGACCACTCCGTGTCTTGGAGAGCGACGCCACCGCTCAGGGAAAGGAGTTGGGGTTTTAGCGGATGGGCTTCCAAGTTGCCATCGTAGAGCACGACTTCGCGCTTTTCGGGCACATCCACAGGCGCTGCTCGGTTGGCGCTAAGGCGTTGGACAAACCACTGGGCGATGACCGAGGGGGCTTCTGGTGGTTGACTCCACACACCTGCCCCCAACAGGCTCACCGCTGCGACGGCAAGAAAAATGTGCCAACGCTTCATCGTGCGTTCGCCCCCTTTGACGCAGGCTTGCAACGCCACCTCAATTTTGCCATCCCGAAAGAGACGATGCCATCGTGTGCTATACTTGCCACTTCGGAGGCGCATGACCATGTGGCAAGGTTTGACGGAACGGTTGCAAGGGCTGCTTGCTCGCTGGCGTGGGCGAGGACGCCTGAGTGAAGAGGAAGTAGAAAACTGGTTGCGAGAGTTGCGGCTAACTCTTTTGGAAGCCGATGTGAACTTGCGGGTCGCCCGCCAGTTCGTCCAGCAGGTGCGTGAGCGAGTGATGACGCCAGAAGTGTTGGAACACCCCAACCCCTTCCGACGGATGAGCCAGATTGTTTACGAAGAGTTGGTCAAACTGTTGGGCGAGCGGGCAGAGCCCTTGCGCTTTGCTCCCACTCCGCCAACCGTTTTCCTCCTTTTGGGATTGCAAGGTTCAGGCAAAACCACTACTTGTGGCAAGTTGGCAACCTTGTTGAAAAAACAGCGCCATGTCCCTTTGTTGGTCGCTGCTGACCTCAAGCGACCAGCAGCAGTGGAGCAGTTGGAACAAGTAGGTTCTCAGGTTGGTGCTCCCGTCTTCACGATGAAGACAAACGAACCAGAATCCCTTGCCCGTGCCGCTCTCCAACATGCAAAGTCAAACAGTTATGATGTGGTCATTGTTGACTCCGCAGGGCGCTTGCACACGGACGAAGAACTGATGGACGAATTGCGACGGCTCAAACTCGCTTTGCAACCGCACGAATCGCTGCTGGTCTTGGATGCGACAACGGGACAGGATGCAGTGCGAGTGGCGGAAACCTTTGACGCTGAAATTGGCATCACGGGTGTCATCTTGACAAAGTTGGACAGCGACGCGAGGGGTGGCGCTGTCCTCTCCGTCCGAGCCGTGACCGACAAACCTGTCAAACTGGTAGGCACGGGCGAACACCTCAGCGACTTAGATGTCTTCTACCCAGACCGAATGGCAGCGCGGATTTTAGGCTTGGGCGATGTTGCCAGCCTCATGGAACGCGTGGAGGGCGTGGTGGACGAGGCAACTGCCCGCAAGATGGAAGAGCGGCTTAGCAAAGGCACCTTCACGCTGGAAGACTTGTTGGTGCAACTGAGGCAGTTCCGTCAAGTCGGACCGTTGGAACAACTCCTCTCCTTCCTGCCAGGTCTTGGCGGTTTGGGTGGACCGAGGGTGCAAATTGACGAGCGGAAACTCAAACGGATGGAAGCCATCATTTTGTCCATGACGCCAGAAGAGCGACGCAACCCAGACATCATTGACGGCTCCCGCAAGCGCCGCATCGCTAAAGGTAGTGGCACTACTGTCCAAGAAGTCAACCAACTCTTGCGTCAGTTCAAGGCAATGCGTGATACAATGAAACGGCTCGCAAAAGCACGCCTGAGCGAAAAGGACCTGATGCGGTTGTTTGGTGGGTTCTGAGAACAGCACCTGTCAATGAAGGACTGGATCAAACGAACGCTTCTGCTACAAAGGAGGTGAGACGAAGTTGGTGCGGATGCGATTGATGCGCGTCGGCGCCCGAAACAACCCACGCTACCGAATTGTCGTAGCGGACGCAAAGGCACCCCGCGATGGCAAGTTCATTGAAATTCTGGGGCACTACAACCCCACTCGCGAACCCGAGGAGTTGCACATTGACCGCCAACGCGCCTTGTATTGGCTGTCCGTTGGCGCTCAGCCTACAGAAACCGTGATGCGCTTGTTGTGCAAACTGGGCATCTGGCAGGAGTTTCACCGCCAGAGGAAAGCCGCCAAAGCGGCACAGGCGAATCCCAATTGACAAAACCAAGTAGCAAGGAGGGAGCAGGATGGAGCAGCGCACTTCTTTGGGACAACTGGTGGAGACCATCGTCCGCTCCTTAGTGGACAACCCCAGCGAAGTGCAGGTCAAGCAGATTGAGGGCGAAAAGACAGTCATCGTGGAAGTCAGGGTGGCACCCAGTGACTTGGGCAAGGTTATCGGCAAGGAAGGGCGCATCGCCACCGCCATCCGCACCTTGGCGCGGGCTGCCGCAACTAAGATGGGCAAAAAGGTGACAGTGGAAATCTTGTAGCCACTTGCTTCGCTCATCTGTAGACTCACAACAGCCAACGCAAGGGCACGCTCGGCGGAAGGGGGCGAGAGAAAGGTTCTCTTTGTCCCTCCCGTTGAGCGTGCCCACTGCAAAAGTTGCTTTTATGACAGCCATCTTTCAGCGAGGAAAAGCCCATTCATGCTCGGAGGAAAAACGCTGTGCCGAAGCGAAAGAAGGTGCCCATCATCGTTGACGAACTGCGGGAGTGGACGCAACCGATAGGCGTCGTCGTGGGGACACATGGGCTTAAAGGCGCTGTCAAAGTGCGCCCCCTCCACTACGCTACCGAACAAGCGTTAGCGGTTGGCAGTCAAGTCTGCTTGGTTCTCCCCTCCGGGCGCCGCCAGAAGTTGACTGTCCAAAGTTGTGTGGCTAAGGGCTCTTTGTGGATTGTTCGGTTCGCCGAAATGACGGACATCAACGAAGTGGAGCCCCTTGTCGGTCTTCAACTCACGGTGCCCCAAGATTGGCAGCCTCCTTTGGCGGAAGACGAGTTCCTGCTGAGCGAACTTCAAGGCATGCAAGTGGTCACAGAGGAAGGCGAACTTGTCGGCACCGTCCAAGATGTGTTGGAGAGTCCTGCCCATGACCTTTTAGTCGTTGAAGGCGGGCTAATTCCGATGGTGAAAGACTTTGTCAAGTCCATTGACAGGAAGCAACGGCGCATCGTGGTGCGCTTGCCAAAAGGGTTGCTGAGCGAGGAGGTGTCACCTAAGGGACGACGGCGATGGCAAAAGTGACCTTTCACATCTTCACCCTGTTCCCTGAGTGGTTTGAGACGCCACTGAAAGTCAGCATCGTTGGACGCGCTTTAAAGGAGGGGCATGTAGCCGTCGTCTGCCACAACATTCGCGATTACGCAACGGACAAACACCGCACCGTTGACGATTACCCTTACGGTGGCGGGGCAGGGTTGGTGCTAAAACCCGAACCCCTCTTCGCTGCAGTGGAAAGTGTATTGGCGCAACTCCACCTTTCCCAAAAGCCCCCCATCATCTTGCTGTGCGCGCAAGGGCGCCCATTCACTCAACGCATTGCCCACGAACTGGCACAACACCCTGTCCTTTTCGTGATTTGTGGGCACTACGAAGGTGTGGATGAACGGGTGCGCGAGCACTTGGTCACCGACGAAATTAGCATCGGCGACTACATCTTGACAGGTGGCGAACCAGCAGCAATGGTGCTCATTGATGCGGTCACGCGATTAGTGCCCGGCGTCATTGACGAAGCCTCGCCAGTGGAAGAATCGTTCAGCAGCGGCTTGTTGGAATACCCCCAATACACGCGCCCTCGCGTCTTTCGCGGGTGGTCGGTGCCAGAAGTGCTGGTCACGGGAAATCATGAAGCCGTCCGTCGTTGGCGGCGGCGGGAAGCCCTCAAGCGCACCCTGTTGCGCCGCCCCGACTTACTCATCCGAGCCCCCTTGACGGAAGAAGATTGGAAGATGCTGCGGGAGATAGAAGCCGAACTGTCCGCTTCAGGGCAACTGTTCGCAGAATGGCGCAAGTGGTCCGTGCTGCCGTAGCGTTGCGAGGGTAAGGAGGCGGTCTCATTGTCTGAGCGGTTGGCAACAGCGACCGCTGCGTTAGCGTTGGTGCTTGTCTTCGTCCCCGCTCATCCCGTTTTGGACCCCGACATGTGGTGGCACCTCGCCATTGGCGAAGCCATTTGGCAGCATCGTTCTGTTCACTTCGTTGACCCCCTCTCCTTCACTCAACCCACTGTGTGGGTCAACGCCCAATGGCTCTCGGAAGCCTTGTTTGCCCTTTTGGAGCGATTCGTTGGCATCATCGGCTTGGAAGCCTTCGCCCTTGCCCTCAAAGTGGCAGCATTCTTGTTCGTTTTCGCCTCCCTCTCAGTGCCTCCCTTGACACGCGTGTGGGTTACCGTTTTGTTTGCGATGGGCACGCTCCCCATCATCGGTGGCGCCCGACCGCAACTTTTCAGTTTCCTTTTCCTCGCCGCATTAGCATGGTGGCTGCACTGCCAACGAGCAACGGCAGCGGAGGCAACCTCCAACGGAAACGCTCACCCTCACCTCACGGGCAGTTGGCACACTTTCGTTGCTTTGCCCTTACTCTTTGCTCTGTGGGCGAACATCCACTCCTTCTACCCGCTCGCTTTTGCCTTGCTACTTTTGGCGGTGTTGGCGGACTGGATCAACGAACGGCGAGATTGGCAGCCCGTGCTGGGGGCTCAGTGGCGGCGGAAGATGCTGGTCGCGTTGGCATTGTGTTTAGTTGCCGTGATGTTAACGCCGTTCGGCTGGCATGCTCCCAAACAAGTGCTCATCAACATCGTCCAAAGCAGCCAATTGCCCATTGAAGAGTGGAAGCCTGCCTACGCTATGCGGCACCCGCTGGTGCTTTTGTGGGCAGGGCTGTTGACGCTGTGGTTTGTCTGTTTGGCGTGGTCGCCTAAACGCCCCGATGCACTGGAAATCTTGTGGGGCGCTTTCACGACTTTCAATGCGCTGACAGGTGTGCGGATGATTGCACTCTGGTGCCTTTTGATGGCACCCTTCGTGGGGGCTCACTTGGGGCAGTGGCTCGCTTCCTCTTCCCGTCCCGCACCGCCTCAGTGGTTAGGACGAACGACAGCAGTTCTATGCGCTGCGCTTGCTGGCTTCTTGTTCGTCTTCAGGTTTTCACCCGCCGAATTCGTCAAGTGCGAACAGAAGGAGTATCCGATGCAAGCGGTAAACTGGCTGCACCACAACGGTTGGACGGGCAATTGCCTCACCCGCTACGACTGGGGTGGTTATGTGGCGTGGCGGCTGAAAGAACGCGTGCGCGTGTTCGTGGACGGACGGGCAGACTTTTACTCGCCGAAAGTGATGCGTGATTTCCTCACTGCCTACTTCGGTCGTGCCCGTTGGCAGCAAGTGTTGCGCGATTATCCTGTCACTTTGGTGCTCGTTCCGCCCGATGCGCCCATCGCGAACTTGCTCACCGCCTTCCCGAAGGAATGGCGATGCGTTTATCGCAGCCAACAAGCGCTTATCTTTGCCCGCCAAAACCGTGCGGCTTTTTCGCCACCCCTACCAGTGACACACCAAAGGGCAACCGCCAACGGGGCAGCACCCCCGCTTCCAGTTGCAGCAAAACGATGAGCAACCGATTGAGTGGATGGGGCAACTCAATCAGCGCCGTCGCAGGTTCCCTTTTTCGCATCAGCAGGTTTTGCCCTTTGCGAAAGACGAACACAACTGGCAAGAGTGGACAAATGGCGTAACTCATGTGGCACACGCGAAATTTGGCAGCGACGATTTTGCGGTGAAGGTCGGTGTAAAGGTAACGGCGCCGATGCGCCAATGCGATGTCGTGGACGCTCCACAGGCTCCTAAAAGCGGGCACGGTAAACACCATCGCCCCATTGGGCTTCAGCACGCGCCAGATTTCCCGCAGGGCTTGCTCGTCATCATCCAGGTGCTCTAACACATCCAACACTGCCACCAAGTCAAAAGCGTTATCTGCGAACGGCAACCGCTGCCCGTCACCCAACACCAGTAAGTCCATCCCTCGTTGGCGGGCGAAACGCAAAGCGAGGGACGAAGCGTCCAGACCCACCACTGTGCCCCATTGCCGCAGCAGGGCGAAGTTGCCACCTGTCCCACAACCCAAATCCAAAATCAACGCAGGGTTGTCAATAGGGCGCCAAAACTGCGTTACCAATCGCTGAACGATAAACCGCCGCCCCACGAACCACCAGTAGCGGTCTTCCAACTGCGCCATTTTCCGCAGTTCCGCTTCCGTCACTTCAACGCCTCCTTCGGAACTTGACAAATATCGGTTTGAGTTTTTGCGGGCGCCACTGTGGAGCGCACTGCCGCTGCGTTATCGGTTGTGTCAAAGTGTAGCAGCGGTGAGGGCGATGAAGCCAATCATTGGCATCACTTGCAACCTGCGAAAGCGCAATAGTGAGTTGGTGCACGAGTTACAAGACCGCTATGTGCAAGCCGTTGTGCAGGCAGGTGGCGTTCCCGTGCTGCTGCCACGCGTGCTGCAAGAAGATGTCGCAGCACTGGTGCAGCAGTTGGACGGGGTCATCATTAGCGGCGGGCGAGACATCCCCCCAAAGTTTTACGGCGCCGAACCTCACGAGAAAACGAACACGGACGAAGAGATGGAAGCGCGGGTCGCCTTTGAAATAGCCCTCGTGAAAGCAATGGCAGAAGCAAACAAACCTGTGTTGGGCATTTGTCACGGTTGCCAATTGCTGAGTGTAGCGTTCGGTGGCACTTTGGTGCAAGACATCCCCTCTCAGTGGGCGAATCCTTGTCAGCACCGACTGGAGAACGAACCTTGGTTCGTAGAGCACGAAGTAGAACTGACAACGGGCACGCTCCTTTGGGATTGGCTCCGAGTCTCACGCATAATTGTCAAGAGCGCTCACCACCAAGCCGTTAACCCCAGCAAAGCAGGCGACGGACTGCGCATTGTCGCGTGGGCACCGGATGGCATTGTGGAAGCCATAGAAGCCACTAACGGGCGATGCATCATCGGCGTTCAATGGCACCCAGAAGCCCAACTGGACGCCGAGCACGCTCAGCGCTTGTTTGCTGCTTTTGTCAACGCTTGCTGTGCGGCAAGGTAAGTAAATCGCAAAATTGTCAAGTCACGACTGAAACGGAGGCGAGGTAGAGATGGCGCGTTGGGTTCGGGTTGTGGCTATTTCGCTGCAGGGGCAAGGGAGCAAGGAGCGTAACTTGTCTACCGCGTTGCGCCTGTTGGACCAAGCCGCATGGGATGCCCCCGATTTGGTCTGTCTGCCCGAAACTTTCACCGGTTTGGGAATGGGGCACGAGCAGTGGTTTGCTACCGCTGAACCGTTGGACGGTCCCACCGTCCAGCAACTGAGCGCTTACGCCCGCCAACACCGCTGCTATGTGGTTTGCCCTATGGTGTTGCGGGATGGCGGGAAAACCCTAAACGCTGCAGTGCTCCTTGACCGCAACGGCAAAGTGGTGGGCTACTACGCGAAGATGTTCCCCACCATCTCCGAACTGCAAATGGGCATCGTCCCTGGCACAGACGCCCCTGTTTTTGAAACCGATTTCGGGCGCATCGGATTTGCCATTTGCTTTGACCTGAATTTTCCTGAAGTGGCGCAGCGGCTAAAAACCAATGGCGCCGAATTGGTTTGCTTTGTGTCCATGTATCCCGGCGGCAAGCAAGTGCAAGGGTGGGCGCTGGACTATGGCTTTTGGATGGTCACTGCTATCGCAGGACCGTTTAGCATGGTTGTCAACCCCCTCGGTCGCGTGCTGGCGACTGCCCAACCCCAATACCAACCGTTGGTCAGTTGCCGCATCAACCTTGATTGCCTCGTCGCTCATTTGGACTACAACCACGAAAAACTGGCAGCCCTGAAGCAGCGTTACGGTGCTGATGCCGAAGTGGAAATCTCGCAGCCAGAAGGGCGGTTCCTGCTAACCTGCCATCGCCCCGACATGAGCGTGCGAGACTGGGTGCGTGAGTTTGACTTGGAACCGTTGGATGCTTACTTTGCACGGGCGCGACAAGAGCGGGCAAAAGCCCTCGCTGCCAACAACACTCCGCCACAAGGCGAATAAGCGGAAAGTTTTTGCTTCGCGTTCCCTTTCCTGCGCCCTGTTTTTGTTGTCGCGGCTGACGCCACTCCTACAGCACCAAAACGGGAACGCAGTGCTATATGGCAGCGCCGTAAGGCGCAACAAACTCTTCGCCGACTGAAATTGGCGTCATAGTCAGCGTCATCAACCACTGGCTAAAGCCAGTGGCATGACTGTTTCAGTTGGCGCTTTGGCAAAAACCACCGATTCATGCTACGGGCTAAAGCCTGCAGTCGTTGACGCCTTGATGAGCGCCTGCTTCAGCGGGTGAAAGGGTTCACAATGTCCTCCAACTGGGGTAAAAGGCAGGTGTTCGGGATGGCGCTAAAAGTCACAGGTGAACAAGCGTTGGCGTTCGGCGCTTTTGCGGCAGGTGTCCGCTTCGTCACGGGTTATCCTGGCACGCCCAGCAAAGGCGTCTTTGCATCGCTGCAGCACCTTAAAGTGCGGCATGATGCTCCCATCGCTTTCCACTGGGCGGTTAACGAGAAAGTGGCATTGGAGTTAGCCGTTGGCGCCACTTTAGCGGGGTTGCCATCCCTCGTTTGTGTCAAGAGCGTTGGGATGAATGTCTTGCTGGACGCGCTGATGACGGCGAACTTGGCAGGTGTGCCCGCACCTTTAGTGATTGCCCTCGGCGATGACCCGTCCGCATGGACATCGCAGAACGAACAAGACACTCGTTGGTTAGCCCTGATGAGCGAGTTGCCGCTGATGGAACCAACGCAAGTGCGCACTGCACCGCAAATAATGCGGGAAGCCTTTGCCCTCTCCGCCGAGTTTGCGCTCCCTGTCATCGTCCGCTTCCCCAAAGCCTTTGCAGTAGCGGAGGAGTCGTTAGACTTTGACCCCTTGACACTCACTCCGATCAGCGTTCCGAAGAGAGATGCGTTGCCCTCCATCGCTTCGGGGGGCAATGCGTTGCGACTCCATGCCGAGTTGCACGAAAAATTGCGGCAGGTAGAGCAACGGTGGAACGCTTTCCCTTTCAATCGCGCTGACGGTAATGCTCCCATTGCTGTTTTAGCCGTCGGTTTTTGCGCGACAAAGGTGGCGCAAGTCCTGTCGCAAGTGGCAAACGCCAAACCGCAATTGCGCTGCTTGTTTCTGGCAACTTCTCACCCGCTGCCCCGTCGTTGGTTGGCGGAGCGGTTGCAAGGCGTTGCCAGCGTGTTGGTGGTGGAAGAAGGGGAACCAGTAGTGGAAACGCAATTGAAAGCCCTTGCCCACGAATTTCGGCTCTCTTGTGCGGTGCGAGGGAAGTTGACGGGCGAGTTGCCGCGTGAAGGCGAGTTGACCTTGCGCCAAATCGGGCGCGCGTTGCGCTCCTTCGTGGACACTTCCGCCGAAGCAATTGAAGCGTTGCCGCACGCAGAGCGCCCGAGCGGGTTTACCCTTCGCTTTTGCGACGGCTGTCCCTTCCCATCGTTCCTTGAAGTTTTGCAGCAAGTGTGCGCAGAGCAGGGTTGGGAACCCGTTGTCGCTGCTGATCCCGGTTGCGCCATCGTGGCGATGGGCAAACCTTACGAACTGGTGCGCATCAAGCACAGCATGGGTGGAGCGGTGAATTTTGTGGCGGCATTGGCGAAGTTGGAAGGCAACCCGCAGCGGCGTTACATCGCGCTTGTGGGCGACAGCGATTTCTTTCACGGCGCTCTCTTGGGCATTTTGAACGCTGCCGGTTGGCACGCGCCAATTTCCGTTCTCATCGTGGATAATGGCGGCGCAGCCTTTACGGGTGGGCAGCCACATTTGGGCAGCGGGTTTGATGCAGAAGGCAACTTTGTCGCGCCAGTAGCGATGGAGCGATTGCTGGAAGCAGCAGGTATTCCCGTGCAGGTGGTTTCCCCCTTTGACGCTCAAGCGCTCCCAAACGCTGTGCGATGGACGTTGGAGGTGGGAAATGGGTTGCGGGTCCTCATCCTCCGCGAACCGTGTCCTTTCGTGCCTGTGTGGACAGCAGAAGGGCTAAAGCCGAAGAAGACCGAAGGCAAAATCGTGGGCGAGTGAACGGAGCAAGCGAGCACCATTGGTGCCCCCGCCCCGATTTGAACGGGGATCTCCGGCTTAGGAGGCCAGCGCTCTGTCCGCTTGAGCTACGGGGGCATATGGAGAAGAAAGCGCGCCCGGCAGGATTTGAACCTGCGACCCCTGGCTCCGGAGGCCAGTGCTCTGTCCGGGCTGAGCTACGGGCGCCCTTTACTTATCAACCTCGCCGCAACAATTGCTCAACAGTTGTCAAGGGTGGCGCGCCCGCTGGGATTTGAACCCAGGACCTCTGGCTCCGCAGGCCAGCGCTCTATCCGGACTGAGCTACGGGCGCGCTGGCGGAGGGACCGGGATTCGAACCCGGGGGCGGGCTTTTAGGCCCGCCACGGCTTAGCAGGCCGTCGCCTTGGGCCACTCGGCCATCCCTCCAAGCCGTCGCTTCTATTTTGGCGCAACTCTTTCGCAACCGTAAGCCCTCGAGCAACAAGCCAATCCTTGACTAACCGCTCCGAGGAGGAAGCGCCTCCACGACAATGTTCTCGTTGGTGTAAACACACAAGGATGCGGCAATCCTAAGCGCTTCGCGGGCGATGGTTTCCGCATCCAACTCAGTGAAACGCAAAAGGGCTTTCGCTGCTGCCGCTGCGTAGGGACCTCCAGAACCGATGGCTAACACGCTGCCGTCTTTGTCTTCGTCGGGCTCAATCACTTCACCTGCCCCCGTAATGAGCAAGAGCGAATCGGCATCGGCAACAATCATCAGCGCCTCCAATCGGCGCAAGACGCGGTCGGTGCGCCAGTCGCGTGCCAACTCTACCGCTGCCCGCTTTAAGTCGCCGCGAAACTCTTCCAACTTCTCCTCAAAGCGTTGGAACAGCGCCAACGCATCCGCCACGGAACCGGCAAAACCTGCCAATACGCGGTCGTGGTAGAGCCGGCGAATTTTACGGGCGGAATGCTTGATGACCGTTTCGCCTAAGGTCACTTGCCCATCGCCTGCCATCGCCACTTGACCGCGCCGACGGACAGCAACAATGGTGGTGCTCTGCATGGGTGCCATTAGCGAAACCCTCCGCCGCGTTTTTGAGCGTGCGCAAACGAAGTATAGCACGCAGCGTTTGAGTGGCTTCATGCGTTAAAATGCGAGCAGCAGTGAAACACCGTAAGCGGAGAAAGAAGGTGGCTACCGTGGGTTGGCGAACTCTAATTTGGTGCGCAAGCCTTGCTGTTGTTACGCTCCTCTTGTCTGCTTCGCCCCCTTTGCCTTTCCGCTTCACCGACGACTTTTCCCGCTACCCACCTCAAAGCGTGGGTGAGCCGAACTGGGAAGCCAACCATATCGGCTTTGCAGTGCACGAAGGCGCTTTGCGGGCGGAAGTGCCAGCAGGTCGGGGCATCTTGTTGCTGCAGGTTTCCCCTTTGGCACGCCATGCTGTATTGGAAGTCACTCTCGTCCTCCATCGTGCCCTTAGCACCGAATGGAAAATCGCAGGCATCGGTTTTTACTTGGACGAACGCAACTTCTGGCATTTGGCGCTGGTGGAAGCACCCGATGCGCAAGACAAGCGCCACTTTGCCGAACTGATTGAGATGCTGGACGGTGTCTGGCTTGCCAATTACCAAGAGGAAACGCGCTTGACAACAGAGGAAGACACGGGCGGTTTTGATTGGCGTTACGGTCATCCCTACCGCTTGCGCCTCACTTTGACGCCGCAGCGCATTGTCGGCGAAATCGTGGATGCGCAAACGGGCGAGCGCGTTTACCGCTGCGTCCGTCGCTTTGACAACCGCGCCGTCACTGTTGGGCGACCGATGCTTACTTGCGGTGGCTTCAACGCTTCGTTTGACGATGTTTTCGCGGAGGTGACAGAGGTGGCACCAGAACCGAAACCGCAACCAAAAACTTACCCGCCTTTCGTTTCCCGCCCCGCTTTCGGCGCCCCGCAGCGCATGAAGGGGACGGGCTTTTTCCGCGTGGAGCGCATCGGCAATGTCTGGTGGCTTGTTGACCCCAACGGGCAACCGACCCTCAGCATCGGCACCGACCATGTCAACTACTTCGTCCATTGGTGCGAGAAGTTAGGCTACGCGCCTTACCACCGCTTTGTTGCTCGCAAGTATGGCAGCGAGGAAGCGTGGGCAAAGGAAGCCGTGCGGCGATTGCTCTCGTGGAACTTCAATGTGCTGGGCGCTAACAACTCCGTCAAAGCCCGCTACCAAGGTTTAGCGCACACGGAGTTTCTCAGTTTCGGTGCGGATTTCGCCAGCATTGCGGACATTGTCCCGAAAGTCCATTGGACGGGATTTCCCGATGTGTTTGACCCGCGCTTTGAGCGCTTTTGCGATTTGCGGGCAAAAGAGCGCTGCGCGCCCAACAAAGATGACCCTTGGCTTCTCGGCTACTTTTTGGACAACGAGTTGGAGTGGTGGGGCAAATCGGGGCGACCGTGGGGCATGGCGGAAGAAGCGTGGAAGAAGCCACCCGACCGCGCCTGCAAGCAAGCGTTGGTGCGCATCTTGCGTGACTTTTATCGCAACGACATCCGCGCTTTCAACGCCGATTTTGGCACAACCTTCGCTTCCTTTGACGACCTCTTGACATCTACAGAACCAGTGCAACCGAAGACGGAGCGAGGGCAAAAAGCGCTGATGCAGTTCGTTCGGGAAGCCGCTGAGCGCTACTTCCGCATCACAGCGCAAGCCATCAAAAAGCACGATCCCAACCACTTGAACTTGGGTTGCCGTTTCGCGTGGGACGCTCCTGAGCCAGCGTGGGAGATGGCGGGACGCTATTGCGATATCGTGACGGTCAATGTTTACCCGCGCATTGACTTGGAGCGCGGCGTGGTTGTCGCGTTGGTAGAACACCTGCAGCACCGTCACGAACTGTGCCGAAAGCCAATGATTATCACCGAGTGGAGTTTTCCCGCACTGGATGCAAAAGACAGCGAAGGACGCCCGCTGCCTTCCCGTCATGGCGCTGGAATGCGAGTGGACAATCAGGCACAAAAGGCACAATGTTACGCCATCTTCCAACGCACGGTGTTCGCGTTGCCGTTCATCGTTGGCTCGCACTACTTCATGTGGGTGGATGAGCCAGCGTTGGGCATCGCCAGCACTTTCCCCGAAGACAGCAACTACGGTTTGGTCAGCGAAGCGGACGAACCCTATCCCGAGTTGACCGCGATGGCAACGAAAGTGAACGCGCAAATGGTGGCGCTGCACGCCAGACAAGTGCCCGATTTGGTTGCAGCAAACAAAGGCACGCATATCCTTGTCACCAATAACGGCAAAGCGACCGCAACTTTCACCTTGGCTTTTTGGGTCAACGGGAAGCGGGTAGACGAACGGGTGACGATGCGCCCCGGGAGCACGCGAATAATTTTCCCGCAGCGGTTCCTTGCTGACCCGTCCCTTGCCACTTACTTGCGGGTAGCATGCGACCCCGAAGACGAAATGGTGGAGGCGAATGAAGCCAACAATGTAGCGGAGTTCATCGTTCACCCAAAGTCGCCACCGCCGACCTTAGCATCACCGCCGCGCCCGCTTTGCATCGTCGTTTGGAACCCAACGGAGCAAACCTTGACAGATGTTTCAGTGACGGTGGAAAGCGGAGCGGTGCGAAAGTTCTTCCTTAGCGTCGTGTTGAAGTCGCCAATTTATCCTCCTATGGCTCCAGCGCCCCGCCGCTTGCCGTTGTGGCAAGTGACACCGAAAGGGCTTGTCGCCGTGCCCTGCCAACTTGATGGCGATGCTGAACGGCTCTCATTCCGCCTTCCAGAACTGCTCCCTTACACTTCGGTCACTCTCTGGGTCGGGATAGGGAAGGGGCAACCGACTACAACCCAGCAGGAAATGCCCTTTACCGTTCACCGCGAGAGAAATCGCTACGAAATCCAAACGAAAGCGTTTCGCCTTGTCAAGGATGAGCCAGATGGCGATGCTTTTGACCGCATTTACTGGCGGGATGCAAGTCGCGGGGCGGAAAGCGAATGGGTGGAGTTGGGAAGTTTCACGCCGCTGATTTACCAAGTCGTTGGCGGGCAAAACTTGTGGGTTCGCCCTGACCGTGTGGAGGAATTGGAAATCGTGGAGAACGGTCCCGTTCGCTTGGTCGTGGACATCACTTTCGGGTTCAAAACGGAACGCAGAGCGGAGGGAACGGGGCGCGTGATCACGGAAGTGGGTTCGGGCGGGAAGTTTGCGCCCTTGCAAGTTGAACCGCAGCCGTTTCGGTGCGCTTACCGCTTCACCTTCTTCCCTGAGCAACCCTTCTTCCTCGTCCAGTGCCTGTGGGTAGAAAACGCGGGAAATACCGCATGGGAATGGCGTGGCTACTACCACTACGCGCTCTCGCGCATTGGGGGCGACGCACGCGATGACGAAGTGGGTGGACCCAATGTGCCCAACTACTGGCTCTTCTTTGCCTCGTGGCGCGACCCGAACTTGCGGGTGCACTACGGCGTCGTCCCACTGCGGGAAGACGAGCGGTTGTTCTTGACATTTTGGAAGGACGAAGGGGGCGGGCAGCACCCTGATTGTCATCGGCGGCTAACCTTGACCATCCAGCCGAAAGAGCGGTGGGAACCGAAAGAGCCCGAACCCGTTGTGGCGGTGTTCGGCGCTTGTGAGACGGAAAGTAACCCGCGCCCTTGGAGCGCGTTGGTGCGCACCTTGCGAGCGTGGGCAAAAGTGCAAGCAAAAGTGTTCTAAGCCCAGCGCAACGATAGGGGAAAACCCTCTCGCAGTCTCTTTGGCGAAACAAAACGGGCGAGCGCACGGGCTGTCCAAAGAAGCGGGAGCGTGAGCAACCGTGCGCCAAACAACAGATTTTGTGCTTGTCACCGCTGTTGATTGGTCCAAAGCGTGGGACGGTTGGTTGGGAATGCTCTATGCGCTGCAAGGCAGCGTTCGGGAGGAGCGAGACAAAAATGGGTGGCTGATGGCTTTCCTGCACGCCACAACGGGTTACGGCTTAGCGCTGCTGATGCTGGCGCTGCTGCTTCTCATCCCCCTTGTACTCTCCTTGGGACAAGTGAGTGAGTTCCTTTTGCAGCGATTGACGACGAGCGAGCCTTGGACGCCTGCTCGGCGAGAATTGCCGCTCACAGACATTTCATGAAACGAAGAAGGGTTGGGTCCACGCCATGCTGCCGTGGGGACCGAAGGCTTCCACCCGCACATAGCCTTCGTCGCCCCGCACGCGGTAACTGGCAATGCGGTCGTTGACCCACTTGAGCCAGCGTCCGTGCCGCCCCACGAAAGCGATGCGGTCGGCATTGCGGGCAACTATCCGAATGTCGTGACCGTCGGCTTCAATCGCTTCAAAAAACACGCCTGACGAAGCGTAACAGCGCCCTTGTCGCAGTGCGGTGAGGATGGCTTCTGGTGTTTTGTCCTCCGCCAACACCATCGTCCATCCATTGGCGAGATCCCATTCGTTGTGAGTGTCATCAGCGCCGTAGCCCCAGCACCGAATGCCCCTTGACAACAGCATATCCCATCGGTCGCTGGCGAGGGGGCTTCCTGTATCCCGCAAGATGTTCCCGTTGAAAACCTCAATGCCAGCGTAATTGCGCAGAGCCATTAGGGTCTCTTGTTGCCAATGGCAAAAGGTTTCGCCCCAATTGGGATGCGCCAACACAGCCAAACCCCCTTGAGCATTGATGGCATCAATTACCGTTTGGCTGGGCAAGCCTGCCTGAATGGGTTCCCGAAGGGCGATAGCGACAATGTGCCCTTCCGCAGCGGAAACCTCTGCCCCCGCAAACAACGCCATGTTGGTGGGCACTTCGTCAATGGGCGTTAGCATGTTGTGGTCGGTGATGACGAGGAAGTCATAGCCGAGGGACTCGTAGTTGCGCACCAGTTCAACAAGAGAAAACTTGCCGTCACTGTGGGTGGTATGGGCGTGGAGGTTGCCCCGCAGCCAGCGTCCTTGTCCGTGATAAGGGTGCTCCAACATGCCCTCACGCTCCTTCCTCATGCCAACGCTGCTTTTCACAGCGATGTGCCAACAAAACTTATCGCTGCCGATGCCGAAAAGCAATGACGGCGCCCTCACGACTCCAGTGCCTCGTAATCGCCTCGCCAAAGCAAGTGTCGGTTGCCGATGTGAATTTTTGTCAATCCCGCTTCTTTTGCGGCTTCGTAGCACTGGCGCATGTGTTCCCACGATGTTGGTGGCAAATCGTCCATAAGGAAGTCGGGGTGGAAGGCAAGGAGTGAGTAAGGGATGTTGGGGTTCAAGCGAGCGAGGAAGCGGGCGATTTCTCGCACCTCTTCCACATCCACATAGCCGGGCACCAACAAAGTGCTCGCCACCAGCAAAGGCACTTCAGGTCGTTCGGGGATGCGAGCGGCGACCCGCTCAAAGTTTTCCAAAGTTCGGCGGTTGGAAACGCCTGTCAAAGCGATGTGCACTGATTCGTTCCACGCCTTCAGGTCAAACTTGATGCAACCGCCTGAATGTAGCGCGATTTCCACCATTCGGTCCAACAGTTTTGGGTGCATGTTGCCGTTCGTCTCCCAGCAGATGCGCAAAATTCGCCGATGGCACCGTTCCAAAGCGATGCGGGCAGTTTCCAGCGAGTGGGGAAGTTGTGGCGTCGGATCGCCACCGAAAAAGCAAATGCACGCCGTCCGTTCGTCCACAGCATTTGCCAATTGTTGCGCGGTGAGCGTCCGCCTTCGTGCTGGTCCGTAGCGGTAGTGCCAGTTTTGGCAAAACAGGCAATTGAACGAGCAAGCCTCATAAAAGACGGCGAGGTTTTTGTAGCCGAACTCGGGACCGGGACGGTAGGCGTAACGGGGGTAACCGCAACCCGTGCCGGCGGGGCAAACAAAATCCGCCACGCAATTGGTGGGAAGCGGGTCGTAATACCAACTGACAATGGCTTCGTGTTTTCGCCTGCCAGCGGGGAGCCCGCAGTAGCCGACACTCCCTTTCGGAATGCGGCAGCCTTGCGAGCACAAAGCGCAAGGAACACCGTCCGTCGCTGCCGGCGGTTGTTCGGGAAGGGCAAAAGGTCGGCGAGAACGGGCGTGCACTTGAAAAACTTGTGGTGCAACTTCCGCAAAGCGGGAACGAAGGCACTGTCCGCAAATACCTAAGACCCGTGCGACGGTGACCGATGCTTTGTTGCAAACTTGACATTGTGCCATCGCCGCGCTCACCACCAAACATTTTGAGCGGTTGGGCAACAAGTGGGAAGGGCACAGCATGGTGTGTCTCTGACTTAGGAGGTGAACAGCGGTGCGGAAAACGGAGGCGAAAAGAGCGGCGGCTATCGCGCTAATTCGGCGGCGCCTCAAACGGGCTTACCCGAACGCCACGACGGAGTTGCAGTGGCGCACGCCTTTTGAACTCCTCATCGCTACTATCTTGTCAGCGCAAACGACGGACAAGAAAGTGAACGAAGTAACGCCCATCCTGTTTGCCCGCTACCCCGATGCTCACGCATTAGCGGCAGCCGATGTGCGGGAAGTGGAGCAGATTGTTCGCCCACTGGGCTACTTTCGCCAAAAGGCACGCACTATCGTCCGAACGGCGCAAGCGTTGGTGGAACTCTTCGGCGGCGAAGTGCCAAAGAGCATGGACGAGATGTTGCAACTGCCCGGCGTAGGGCGCAAAACGGCTGCCATCGTCTTGGGCACTGCTTTCGGGATTCAGGAAGGCATTGCTGTAGACACTCACGTCCAACGGGTCTCCCAGCGGATAGGGCTGACGAAAAACAAGCAACCCGAGAGGATAGAGCAGGACCTGATGGCGCTGGTGCCGCGCAAGGAGTGGGGTTGGTTTGGGCACGCTCTGACTTTGCACGGGCGCTATGTCTGCACGGCGAAGAAGCCCCAGTGCAACGCGTGCGCGTTAGAGCCTTACTGCGAAAAGGTCGGGGTTCAATAGCCTTTTCTTCCCGTTCCCGTCCTGCGTCCCGATTACTGAGAGGCTGCGTCCAAACGGGCTTGGCGGAGTAAGGGGTGCTGACGGAGCCGCTTTAGTGCCACATCGGCGATTTGCTTCACTCGTTGGCGCGACAACCCCAGTCGGCGTCCGATTTCCTCGTAGGTGTGGATTTGACCATCCTCCAAGCCGTAGCGGAGTTTGATGACGAGGCGATAGTTTTCAGGCAATTCGTCCAACGCTCGGTCAATGTGCTCCCGCAAGGTGCGCTGAATCATCTCCTCTTCGGGGCTCAGGATGGAGGTGTCCTCAATGGCGTCCAGCAGGGTCACCTTCTCCTCGCTGTCAACGGGCTCATCCAGTGACGAGACTTGGTGCGGGTAATTGAGCAGGTCTTCAACCTGAGCGCGGGGCATCTTCAGGAAACGGGACAACTCTTGTGCGGTCGGCTCGCGCCCCAACTCTTGGGTCAAAATCTCGCGGGCACGGCTGAGTTTGTGCAACTGCTCGCTGATGCGGGTAGGGAGTTTCACCAGTTGGCTCTGGGCTTGGATGGCACGGATGACGGCTTGGCGAATCCACAAGGTCGCACAAGTGCTGAATCGCGTCCCCTTCCGCCAGTCAAAGCGGTCCACTGCCTGAATGAGCCCAATGTTGCCCTCCTGAATCAGGTCGTTTAGAGGCACGCCATAGCCGCGATACTTGCGAGCGATGGACACGACCAACCGCAGGTTGGACTCAATCATGATTTGCCGTGCTTCTTCCCCGTCCCGAATCACTTCCATGTCCTTAGGGGAGGCGATTTCCAAGTAGCGTTGACCGATGACCTCCGCGAGGTAACCGGGACGGCGCTCCCAACTCATCCGCTGCCACTCTTTCTCAGGGACGCCCAACGATTGAGCGATTTCATCCCACCGCTCGGGTGGGAGTTTCTTCAGCGCCTCTTTGAGGACCAGCAGGTAGTCGTCAAAAGTTTCGTTTTCCTTCCACTTTCGCAGGCGGATGCCGAAGCGCTCCTTGACATAGCGGCGGAGTAGGTCTTGGCGGACGCGGGTGGCTCTTTCCATCCGCTTTGCCAATTGTTGCTCTTGCTCCTTATCCAGCAAGGGGCGGCGGCGCAACTCCCGCGCCCACGCAGCCATCGGGTCCTCTACAGCGGCATGGGCTTCCTCTTCCGCCAACTCTTCGGGTGTGACAATGAGTTCCTCGGGGAGTTCGGGCGGTTCAATGCCCTCAAACCAGAACTCCTCCCAGTCCTCGGGGAGAGGCTCTATCCCTTCCTCTTCAAGGACAGGCTCCAGCCCGAGGTCCTCTTCCTCCTGCTTGCCGATCGCAAAAGCCTCTTCAGGCTCAAGCGGTTCCATCAGTTCTTCCTCCAGCCAAATTTCAGATTTGCGGGAACGGCTCTTCTTTGCCTTTCGGCGCTGCGTCACAGCCATAAGGAATGGTCACCCCTGTCTCGGACGGCGAGACATAAGTTTGCGAAGCGCAGTTGATTGGGAGCCATAGGTGCGTCGTCCATGTTATGTTATACCCGCTCTTGCCGCAAAAAACAACCCATTGCAGCAACGGCGCTCCAAAATCCCCCATTTATCCGACAATTTTCGCCAAAATCGGCAGCCTTTCTGCCTCTTCGCCAACTGCGAAGCAAGCGGCGGCTTCCGCTGCCAACGAGCCGTCAATAGGGCGGCTACTTTGCAAGACAGCAAGCGGTTCCCCGACAGCGACGGGGTCGCCAACTTTTCGCATCACTATCAGCCCGGCGGCAGGGTCCACCTTCTCGCTACCTAACCGCCCTGCACCAAGCCGAGCAGCCAGTAACCCCAATTGGCGGGTGGCGATGCGGGTGATGACACCTGCCCGGTTTGCCTGCACCTCCACTTTGTAAGCAGGTTGCGGCAAGCGTTGAGGCTCATCCACGACCCGTGCATCGCCCCCTTGCGCAGCAATCAGTTGCCTCATCTTTTCCAACGCAGCCCCGCTGTCTAAAAGTTCCATTGCTTTAGAGCGCCCTGCATCGGGATTTGTTACGGCACCGCCCAGCCACAGCATGTAGGCGGCGATGGTCAGGCACAGTTCCCACACATCGGCGGGACCGCCTCCCTTGAGCACCTCTATGGCTTCCGCCACTTCTACTGCGTTGCCCACAGCGTGCCCCAGTGGCTGCTCCATGCTGGACAGCACTGCGACTGCTCGTTTCCCTGCTCGCCGGGCAGTTCGCACCAACCCTTCCGCAAGGGCTTCGGCGTCGGTCAGCCGCTGCATAAATGCGCCGTCACCGAACTTGACATCAAAGACGAAACCGTCAGCGCCACCTGCCAGTTTTTTGCTCAGGATGCTACTGACGATGAGAGGGATAGAGGCAATGGTGGCGGTCTTGTCACGCAAGGCGTAGATCTTTTTGTCGGCAGGAGCGATGTCTTCTGTTGCCACTGCGATGGCACAACCGATGCGTTGCACTTGGGTTACGAGTTCTTCGTCGCTCAAGTTCAGTCGCATCCCGGGAATGCTTTCCAGTTTGTCGGCAGTGCCACCTGTGTGCCCCAAGGCGCGTCCCGTGAGTTTCACAACGGGCACTCCACCTGCTGCCACGAGGGGCACCACGACGAGAGAGACCTTATCGCCGACGCCACCCGTGCTGTGTTTGTCCACCTTGATGCCCTCGATTGCTGACAAGTCCAGTTGCCGACCGCTCTCCGCCATTGCCTTAGTCAGCCACCAAGTTTCCTCCTCGCTCAACCCTCGCACATAGACGGCAGCCAACCACGCTGCCATTTGTTCAGAGGCAACCTCGCCGCGCACGAAGCCTGCGACTAACTGGCGGATCTCCTCTTCTGTGTTCTGCTCCCCGTCCAACTTTTTGCGCACGATTTCGTAGGTGAGCAAACTTAACGCACCTCCCTTTGCGTGGCATTGCCACTGATGCCTTTGCTGTGTGCCCATCAGATTGGCTTACAGCCCTTTTGCTTCAGAAGTGGCGAGGGCAATCTACTCTTCTTGCTGTGGCTCAATTTCAAAGACACGGCGCTTGGGCGGCTTAACCAAGAGGACATCGCCTTCCTGCAAGCCTGCGAGCACTTGCGCTTTTGCTTCGTTTTTCAGCCCCAAGCGGATGCGCACCTTTCGCGTTGGCACTTTCCTTTCAGGGATTTGCAACTCTTCCAAGCGCCCTGCCCGGACCGCCTTTCGGACCTGCTCGGCGATAGTGGGGTCAGTGACTAACAGTGCGTAGCGGCTACCTTCTTCTTCCACGACGGCATCCAGCGGAACGGTCAAGGCGAAAGGCACCTTTTTGGCGACGATGTCCACATTGGCGCTCATACCCAACCGCAAATCGGGGTGGGTTTCGTTTAACTGGATTTCTACATCAAACCACGCCACTTCACCTTGACCCGCAGCGGGGTTAAGGCTGCGGTTAAACAGGCGGTCTAACGCTGCAGGGGCGATTTTGGTGACGGTTCCGCGAAACACTCTTTCAGGAACCGCATCCACTCGGATTTCCACTGGTTGCTGGAGGTAGACCCTCGCCACATCCACTTCGTTCAACCGCACCCGAACGATGAGGCGCGATAGATCGGCAATAGTGACCAATTCTGTCCCCTGAGCCAAGCCAGAAATTGCCGATGCCACCAGTTCGCCCACTTCCACCGATTTGCGGACGACAACGCCAGAGATGGGAGCAGTGATAACGGTGTCCCGCAACTGCGTTTGAAGGTTGGCTAACTGCTCGCGCAACCGCTGAACTTGAGCAGCAGCGATGCGGACTTCCTCCTCAAGGTTGTGTTTCTCCTTCAAGCGCGCCTCAGCAATTTTCAGAGCGGTGGCAGCCCGCCGAAGTTGGGCTTCGGCAGCCTTGAGGTCCTCAGGGCGCGCCGTTTTGAGGGCTTTGACTTGTGCTAAAGCGGCTTGGTAGTCTTGCAAGGCAGCGTGATAACGGGCTTCTGCCGTGTCAAGGCTTTGGGCTTCGGAAGCAGAAGCGAGTTGCAATGCGGCTCGCGCTCGCGCCACTTGCGCTTGGGCAGCCGCAATGTCTTCGGCACGACTTTTGAGCAATAGGTTTAAACGCTCTCGCGCTGCCCGAACTTCCTGCACAGCGGCTTCGTAGCGGGCTTGCGCAGCGGCTAAGGCTTGCTGCTCGTCCAGTTTGGCTTGCTCCAATGCTGCTTGGGCGCGTTGAAATTGTGCCAGTGCGGATTGATAAGCGGCTTCGGCGCTATCCACCTCTTGCTTTGCGACGAACCCTTGTTCGTAAAGGCGTCGCTTGCGCTCCAAAGTGATGCGAGCGTTTTCCAAATTTGCTTTTGCGGCTTGCCATTCGGCTTCCGCTTGGCGGCGCAAGAGTCCTTGTTCCACCACCCGCTTTTGTCGCTCCAAATTCTGGCGGGCTTCTTCCAGAGTGGCTTGGGCTCGCTTAAGGTCGGCTTCGGCAGCCGCGATTTCTTCTGGGCGGGCACCGGCTAACAGTTTCTGCAGGTTCGCTTCCGCAACTTTCAAATCCGCTTCCGCTTGCTGGCGGGCGATGACCTGCTGCTCGTAGAGGGTTCGTTGCCGCTCCCACTCCCGCTTAGCGGCTTCCAGTTGAGCAAGGGCTTTCTTGACATTGGCTTCTGCGACTTCTACTTCCTCTGGACGCGCTCCCGAGCGAATTTTCTCCCAGTTGGCTTGGGCAGCCAGCAAATCCGCATAGGCTTGCTCCCATTGCTGCCGAAGAAGCGTTTCTTGCAACTGCAGGTTGTGGAGCGCTTGCCGCCATCGGGCTTCCGCTGCTGCCAACTCTGCGCGCACTTGGTTTACTTGCCGCTGCAATTCTGTCGGGTCAATGAGGGCGATGACTTGCCCTTTGCGCACCACATCGCCTTCCTTGACAAGAAGTGCCATTACTCGCCCCGCCACTTTGGACTTGACGGCGACTTTCACTAACGGCTCAATGATGCCTACCTCTCGCACCGCAATGGTCAAAGTTTCCCGTTGGACGAGGGCAAATTTGGCAATTGGGGCAGACTTTGCTTTCTGCCACCACCAACCTCCGCCAGCAGCAGCGACAACAAAAAGCCCCAAGAGAAGCCAACGCCACCGTTTGAAGCGTCGCACCAGTCAATCGCCTCCAAAAAGTTTGAGAAACTTGCGCCGCAAAAGGATAGGCGTCGCCAACTGCTGCGAGCGCCCAGTTTATTGATACAAACCTGCACAAAACGAGGTTACCTTTGCCCCAAAATGCAACCCAGGAGCGGGACAGCCCCTGTCAAGACCATCCCGCCCCACTTGCTTTTCACCCTACGACCCCAAGACTTGCTTGAGGGCAGCCATCGCAGCGTCGTAATCGGGTTCAGTGGTCACTTCGGGCACGATTTGCTTGTAGCGGATGACCCCGTCTTTGTCCACAATCCACACGGAGCGTGCCAGCAACTTCAGTTCCTTGATGAGCACGCCGTATTTGAGCCCGAAGTCTCGCTCTTGGTAGTCGCTCAGGACTTTGATGCGGTCAATGTTGTTGGCACCACACCATCGCCGTTGGGCGAAAGGCAAATCCACGCTGATGTTCAGCACGACCACATCTTCCGAGAGCCCTGCTGCCAACTCGTTGAACTTGCGCCCTTGCATATCACAGACAGGCGTGTCCAGCGAGGGCGTGACGCTGATGAGCAGCACCTTTCCCGTGAAATCCTGCAGAGTGACAGGGTTGAGGTCGGTATCTACCACCCGAAAGTCGGGTGCTTTTTCGCCGACAGCCACATCGGGACCCAACAGTGTCAACGGGGTGCCCCGAAAGGTGATGAGCCCACTGCGCTCCTGAGTCATGAGACAACCCTCCTTCCGCAGAAATTAGCGCGGCTTTTTCCAAACGCCGCTATATTATAGCGAGGCAAAGCGCTCACCAGAGGGGGAGGCTATTGACTGTGCGCTTCGGATCAGAGCGACCGCTGTTCGTTGCTTGGTGGAAGTTGGCGCTGGGTGTTGGGCTTGCTCTCGGCGTGCTGATACTCCCTTTGCCACTGCTTGCCAATCAACAACGGTTGCTGGCGGTGTGGGTGCTGACCATCACTTACTGGGTCACAGAAGCGTTGCCTTTGCCAGCAACGGCATTGCTGGCAATGACCTTGTGCGCGCTCTTGGGAATCCTACCGCCAAAACAAGCCTTTGCCACATTGGGCAACCCTATCATCTTGCTGTTCCTCGGCGCTTTTCTGTTAGCGGAAGCCTTGCGCACGCATGGTTTGGACCGACGATGGATGGAATGGCTGCTGTCTCGCCCTTGGGTAGCGAAAAGCCCTTTTCGCCTGCTGCTTGGGTTCAGCCTTTCAGGGTGGGGATTGTCTGCGTGGATGAGCAACTCTGCTACCACTGCGTCTCTCTATCCGTTAGCATGGCGAACTTTTGAACTTTTGCACCCTTCCCTCAAAAGCCCCCAGAAGTTTGGATTGGCATTGATGCTCCTTTGCGCCTATTCTTCTTCCATCGGTGGCATCCTCACACCCATTGGCACACCTCCCAATCTTATCGCTTTGGGCTTTCTGGAGAAGGAGGGCGTCTCTGTTGGCTTCCTTCAATGGCTCTTGCACTTTTTGCC